>Ga0315284_10000226_pt1 | contig 77895 bp, 84 predicted proteins | sample YL17G09_16_MG_FD_203696 | JGI IMG/M metagenome (GOLD analysis project Ga0315284, IMG submission 203696) | Sediment microbial communities from Yellowstone Lake, YNP, Wyoming, USA - YL17G09_16 | ecosystem: Environmental > Aquatic > Freshwater > Lake > Sediment | place: USA: Wyoming | collected... | reverse complement strand
AGAATGCGCGAACGATTTTCTCCTACTCAGCGGAGATACTGGGCAGAGAGTTCAGAAGAGAGTTTTACTTGAAGATGAGCAGAATGGAGGGTGCGTGGCAGCCCTTGCTCTTGGGCACCTGGAACTGCCAGCTGTCCCAGCTATCAGGCAGCGCGACGAACAGTGTGCCATCCATAAACGTGTAGCGCTTGGTGATCTTCTTCTCAGCATTGCGAAAGAGGATTGGCCGGCTCGCGCCGAGCCACAGGTAGGCGATGCCGGGCGGGCGGGCGGGTCCCGGCTCCGGTTCCCAGTTGTGGTAGCCGACCGACTGCATGCCGTCGGCAAAGCGCAGCGCCACGACATGGCCGAGCGCCTGCTTCCAGTCGAGCTTGGCGGTGATTTTCAGCCACAGCTCTGAAATGAGAGCCGGCGGCTTGACACTGGTGTAGAGCACCTGGTTGATCGTCAGCTCTTCGCCGACGGGACCCTCGCTGCAGAGCGCCGAGAGCCGTGGCACCGGCGTGACGCGACCAGCGTGCCGCGCATCGAGATGCTGCCAAAAATCCGGCGTCCCCGAGAGCAGGCCGAACCAGTTTACGCACTGCGCACTCTCAAACGCTTTAGCCTGCAGGTAGATATCGTAGCGAAAACGCTCTCCGTCGTCAAGCTCTGAAACGCACTCAAAGCGATTCGCGCTGAACCAGCTGACCAGGGGCATGGTTGTGCCCGCGGGAAGCTCCTTCACAGGGTTCAACAATGCTGCGGCCGACATGTGCAAAATGAGCCAGTAAGATGGATTCGGAAAATATTGTATGGGTCAAAGAGAAAAGCCAAATGTCGGACAATCTGACCAAGCGCTATGTTTTGAACCGGTTCAAGACGACTGGTATCAAAAAGGATCGCATCATCTTTCTGTGTGGCAAGCGCGGCAGCGGCAAAACGACAGGGGTGATGGACATTCTCTACAGGCACCGTGACATCCAGATGGCGATGGTGATGTGCGGCACAGAGGAGAGCGCGGAGCAGTACCGCGACTACTTTCCCGATTCATTCATCTATGGCAAGTACGACGAGGAGGTGCTCCGCACCGCCGTCAAGGCACAGAAGCGCCGCCTCTTTGAGCACAAAATGGGCCGGCGTCGCAAGGTGCCCTACATCTGCATCCTGCTGGACGACTGCATGTTCGAGAAGCCGCTCTCTGGTAAGTTCATGCGGAACCTTTTCATGAACGGCAGGCACTGGAAGATCATGCTCATTATCACGTGCCAATACGTCATCGATGTGCCGGCAGCGCTGCGCGGCCAGATCGACTATGCGATGCTCTTCAAGAACAACAGTCCGCAGGAGCGCGAGAAGATGCTGACTGTGTTTGGCACTCCCTTCCCCAAGGACAGGGGCGTCACGTTCAACCAGATCATGGACCAGTGCACGCGCGACTTTGGCTGCATGGTGATCGACAACACAGCCAACGGCTCCCGGCTCGAGGAGTCCGTCTTCTACTTCCGGCCCAAGCGCCGCGAGAACTTTCGCATCGGCTCCGCGGGCATGTGGCGCTACCACCACCGGCGCTACGATCTCGAGAAGGCGATGATGGGGCCTCCCGAGGACGACGAGGACGACGGCGGCTCGAGCAAGAAGCGCGGCCGTGCAACGGCCAAGGCCCGCGGGCGCGCTGCCGCCGCCAAGGACGACATTGTCGTCGTGCTGCGCGGCATCCAGCGGCCCACGCAGACCATCTCCAACTCCTAGTGAGAGCAGCTGCGCCACCGCTTCCACATGCAGCCTTCGTTTAACCAAGTAAAAATATTATGTGTGCAGAGAGGTAGTTCGTTAGCGGTAACTCTCGAAACTTCATATCATCTATCGCTATTCAACATGGCAACATCCAGGATATGCTTTCATCACCTGCGCGGCGCCTGCGACTATGGCGACAACTGCTGGAAGATCCACACCACGCCCAACACGCTGACGCCGACTCAGGCCAGCGCATTTGAGCGCTTCTGCCAGGCTATCCCCGGCGCCGTGGCGCCGGCCGCACCAAAGCCCAAGGCAGCTGCCAAGCCCAAAGCCGCTGCTCCGAGCGCTCCCAAGGTTGCTGCCAAGCCCAAAGCCGCTCCGAAGGCAGCAGTTCCTGCTCCCCCGGCCGAGAAGCCAGCTCCGCAGCCCGCCGAGGTGGAGGAGGACATCCCCTCGTGCTTTGAGTTCCCGCTGGGAAACTGCAAGCGCAGCAATTGCAAGTGGGAGCATCGCGACCTGGTTGATTTCACGGACGAGGAGCTAGCCAAGTTCCAGCGCACGCTGAAGAAGACCTGGCCCAAGGTCTGCTTCGCAGCGCTGCAGGGCACCTGCGACAACACCTGCGGCCGCGTGCACAAGCTTGAGGCGAACCTCAGCTTTCCTGAGCGCTTCAAGTGGGACCGCTTCCAGGCCAACCTCGCCGAGGCAGAGGCGCCCGCAGCACCTGAGCAGTAATAAACTCGCCATATTAGCACTCTCTTTTGTTTGTTCAGAATGTTCAAGACACCCAAATCCCGGCTGTCCGAATATCACCAAGCCAACCAGCTGGCAAATCCGATTTACAGCACAGAGCGTGTTGGTGGGCAGCCGCACGAACCCAAGTTTCAGAGTGAGGTCCGGTTCTGCGCTGGCATCTGTCCTGGGCAAATCTGTGGTTCCATCAGTGCTGCTGAGCACTCTGCCGCGGAGGAGGCGTTGGCAAGGATGGCAGCACTGGGGCCAGTTGAGCCGGAAGCACCATTGTCTCTGCGTAATCATTGCGGTCACACTGTTTGCATTATTGACTATGAAAATCAGCCAGGGATGCTAGAGGTGGTGCAGTGTTACGGCAGTGTCATTGAGACAATTTATCTGGTGCTCGGTGATCATCATCACAAGGCCGAACAAGAGTTTCCAGGCACGATCAAGCTACTCTGTCCCTCCATGGCGCCCAACGCTGTCGATCTCTGCATCACGATGCTTGTTGGAAGTCTGCTGCGCGAGGCACAGTACGATCTCTACATCCTCGTGAGCCGGGACAAGTTTGTGTCTACTGTAGTTGAAATGATCACCAAGCCAACGCTAGCTGGCAGCTCTGCTCTCTGGAGCTGTCGCCAGGCAATCGTCGCAACGCGAGAATCACATTTGGCAGCAGCGTTTAATTAAATTTTAAGCTGAGCCGAAACTGTCTCAAATATGACAGGAAATTCAGTATGTTCTGGAAGCTGCTGAAGGATTGTGCAGATCTCGAGCAACTGGGTTGTTGTAAAGCCCATGTTTTGAAACGTCTTCAAATTGTGCCAGTGCGCAGCACTGAGCTCTTTGCCGGCCCGATAGGCCAGACGTTCTTCATCGGTCGGATGAGCGACAGAGCGCTTGAGATTCTCCAGCATCTCGACCAGACGCCCATCGTGGCTGCTCTGCAGGTCAGGCGCAAAAAGGACCGAGTCAGTGGGGAGTTCGACAAAGCTGTCAGAGGGTAGCTCAACAAAGCTGTCGGATCCTTCTGGCAACGCTGGAGTCGGCGCTGCCAGTTGCGCGGAGTTAAACATGCGCGTGATCGATATCGGTTCGCCGCTGATATTGAGGTGCTGGAACTCGGCAGCTGCGGGATTCTCAGCAGGACTCGTAGCGGGCGGCGGCGCCGAGAAGCTGATCAGGTCCTGCGTAGCGGGCGCGCCGCAGTTCAAGCCCTGCGTAAACTCGGTCAGCGCGGTCATGCCGAGGTCGAGGTAGCCAGTGAGCGACTGTGCAATGGCCGGCAGCCAGGTCTTGGCGCGCTGGGCGGCCGTCTCCGCGGCACTCTCAAAGGACTCGATCGATGTGAGCACCGCAGCACTCAGGCTCCACTGCTCAGGCATATCGACCCACAGGTAACAAGTGTAGTATGATTTCTTCTCTGCAGCCAGCGAAATGAGCATTCGGTGCATATCGTCAGCCGTCGGAATAGGCAGCCAGCGCTGCAGGTCCTCCCTCCACAGGGCGTAGCGACGACCAGACTTGTACTGAGTGCTGACGAATTCATCTAGCGCCTCGGGAGCAACCACGCCGGTGGCCAGGTCAAATAGTATTATCACGATGGACACGTGTGGACTTTCCTTCTCTCTGACACCAAACACAAGACTCATTGCGCTTTGGATTTGTTGCTATTCTGGCAAAGTCTCCTGATTACTAACATGCGATAATATTTTTTGAAAATCTATTCCAACCTCTTTGCAAGCAGCAACGCGTCAGCAACGATGATCCACGAGTCGCGTTTCATCAGCCAAGAGTACTTGGATGTGCTGCAACGCCTATTTCCAAACCCGGGAGTTCTGGACCTGGTGCTGCACTACTTTGTGCCGCTGCCGCTCAACGTGCTTCATGCGCACCCGCGCGACGCCCGCATCAAGTTCTACGACGAGATTCAGCTGGCCGGCGAGGCACAGCCGCGCCTGCACCAGTACATTATCGATGGCGATGCGAACAGCTACGTCTCGTGCACAACGTTTATCCACCAATTCTTTGGGCACTTTGACGCGGACGAGGTGATTGGCAACATGATGCGCGGGCGGAATTGGCAACACTCGGCCTACTTTGGAATGACGCCGGACCAGATCAAGGCGCAGTGGGAGGAGAACCGCGATCAGGCCGCGCGCCTCGGCACCGCCATGCACTTGAACCTGGAGCGCTTCTACAATGGGCTGTTTGCAAAGCCAGAGTTTCTGCTCACGCCCGAGTGGCAGTATTTCCAAAACTACCTGGCCAAGAACCCAGGGCTCGAGCCGTACCGCACCGAGTGGGAGATCTTTGATGAGAAACATAAGGTCTCGGGCTCGGTGGACATGCTCTACAAGGATCCCGCCCGGCCGGGCTGCTTGATTGTAGCAGATTGGAAACGATCAAAGGAGATCAAATGGTCAGACCGGAAAAAGGGAAAGGGGCCAGTGGAGCACCTCGACGACTGCAATGCAATGCACTACAGTCTGCAGGTGAATTTGTACAGATGGGTTCTCGAGCGCAACTATGGCGTCACAGTGTCGCGCATGTTCCTGCTGCGGCTGCACCCCAATGACGAGGACTTTGAGCAGCTCGAGATTGATGACATGCAGGACGAGATCCAGCAGATGATGGCCATGCGGCTGGCCAAGCTTGCCCCGCAGCAGTGATTTTTTAAAATCCATGACAAACAGTAATAGGGAGTGAGAGAGATGAACCGCAGTGCAACCGTGGCTCTGGTCATTGTAGCATTGCTGCTGGTGCTGCTCGTTGTGGCCTGCTCACCGCGGCGACAGCGTCGCGGTGGCGGCCAGAGCAGCTTGGCGATCACAGCGAGCAGCAAGCCCGCGCCGCTTCCCTTTCTTTCCACGACGCTTCACGGCGTCGCCACCAAGACAGCCGGCCTTCGGCCGATCCGCTTTGTCAGCTTGCAGTACCGCACGCCGCTGCAGTTTGACACCCGCATTAAGTTTGGCCAGCGCGGCGTGCCAAACAGCTCCGGCATCCTCGGCTGCATCGGGCCGGCCAGCGACCAGGGCAGCTGCGGCGCGAGTTGGGCGTACGCAGTTGCCGCGATGATGTCTGACCGCATACGCATCGAGTCCGCAGTCCCGGCAGCCGCTGGGATGGCGCTCGCCAACCAGGACCTCAGCGTGGAGTGGCTCATGCGCGAGGGCAACCAGTGCCTGCAGCTGCGCAGCCTCGTCAAGGGCAACTTTGACTTTACCTGCGATGTGACGCAATCCTGCCAGCTTGGCACACCCGTTTTGGCGCTGCAATTTACACAGCAGCGTGGCTGCATTGCGCAGAACGCCGACGGCAGCGGGAACAACCGCGCAGTTGATCTCTACAAGATTCGCGAGTTCTACACAGTGAGCTTGGACATTGCTGGTGAAATGAACTATTATTTCTTCCCCGGTCAGCGCCGCATGCGGCCCGACGCGCAGTGGGCCTACCACGAGGGCGTCGTCAACATCCAAAAGGAGCTCATGATGCGCGGGCCGGTCGTTGTGGTGTTCAATCTGTACTCGGACCTGCTAGCGCAGTACCGGCCCGGCCTCAAGAATGACGATGTCTACATCCAGCCCGAGGGCTCACGGCCGATTCCCGACGATGTCACTCGGCACGGCGTCAAATACATGGGCGACCAGGCGGCCTGCATCGTGGGCTGGGGAGAGAAGTACTACTATGGTGAGAAGATCGAGTACTGGGTGCTGCGCATGACCTGGGGCCCGCAGTGGAACGGCGACGGCTGCTTCAAGATCCAGCGCGGCGTCAACTGCTGCAATCTCGAGCTCGAAACGCTCGGCACCTGGGGCTACGACATTCTGTCAACGCGCCGCGACAGCTTTGTCGATGCCAGCGACGAGGACAAAGTTCCCGATCTCCTTTCGCAGGGACCCGTGCCTTGGGCTATTCTTGAGTAATGACTCATTGTCAATAAATCCAAATCGGCTACTGATTTTGATGAAATAAACTATATCTAATGAATAAACAATCATCAATCACGCAAGATGCCATCAACAATCTACGGAATTGATACCACCAACCTCTACACGGTGAATCCAACAAACGGTAAATGGTCATTAGTAGCACCATTGACGGGTTTTAATAATGTTGCTGATTTAGCGATTGGATTAGTATGGAACACAACTGACAGCACTATGTATTTGACAACCAGCACATCATCAGGGACTCTAGTACCAAAAATATATATCGTCAATTTGGCTAATGGTAACCTCACATTCGTAACTAATATCGGAGCAGCCCACAATACTTTACAGGCAACTCGTGGCCTAGCGTATGATACAATGTTGAACAAGTGCTATGCTGTTAGACAAGGAGATGGAAACATCAGTATCAACGCTACATATATTTTAGACTTGAGCACTGGTTCCCTCACACAAATTGATTCGCCCGCTAGTGAAGGAATTCTCCGACATATGGCATTAGCTTATCAAACTTCGACAGGAAATGTATTTGGGTTAAGCACTCCAACCACCACCGGAGGCTCTATGTACAATGTTAACATAAGCACCGGAGTCTGGTCTTTAATTGGCTCCATTTTGGAGACTGGAACTGCTCGTGCGCTGACCTATGATCCAGCGTCAGGTATATTTTATGGTTCCTCGTTTACTACCACTGGTTCAATCTATCATAACACATACACTGTCAACATTGGCACTGGAGCATGGACAGTACTTGGCGACACGGTTAATTCATTGAACCCACAAGCTATGGCTGTTGTGCCTGCAACGATCATCTGTGTTCGTGACAGTACCTTGGTCAGTACGGCACGCGGACGCTTGCCCATTGCTGAGGTACGCACAGGAGATCAAGTTTTGGACTGCTGTGGCCAGCTCCAGCCGGTATTCACCAACCTGTGCAGCGGAAGTTCATCTGATCTTATTCTCATTCGGCGCGGTGCTTTCGGAAACCAACAGCCAAGCGAGGACCTCTACATCAGAGCGGGTCACCCACTGCTGATCAATGGGCGCGAGATTGAGCCGCAGCACTTGGTCGATGGACACAATATTGTTGAAGTGAGTCTGCAAGAGCCGGTACGCCTGCACACGCTCTGCACTGCCAATCGAACCTTTATCGATATGCAAGGCCTGCTGGTGGGTACGTGGAGCCAGGCTGCACTGGAGAATTTTGTTGAAAACGACAGCAGGGGTCAGTTTCTCTCCGTTGGCAAACAATAAATAGGTTGTGAGTGTTTGACACACCCAATAAGGATTTAAAATGCAACCTCTAGAGAAATAGCTATTGAACAAAAATGAGCAACACACTGCTGGCCCTGCGGCACTTGTGCATCGCGACGTCGCGGCCGCTGCCAGAGCTCAAGATCCAATTTCAACAGCAGCACCTGCAAGTGCTCATTCTCGACGATGGCGTCTCCGAGTCGATTGTCAACCAGCAGCCAGCCATTGGGGCGCCAGAGACAAGTGCTGTAGAAATTCGCGTTGCGGTGTACTTGCATCGGCACGGATTTCCAGACACTGTGGATTCGCTTTTCATTCATCGGCATGAGCTGGATACGCAAGATTTCACTTTGAATTTCGATGACAATTTCATAGATTCAGAGCGCTGCCATATGCTGGTGCGACGGCTGGCGCTCTATTGCTCAGAGGACACTGTGCACTGGATTTACAACAGGGCGCTTGCTGCATTGGAGAGCGACAGCGCGTTCTTGAAAATCATTGTTGGTGAGAGCAGCGACGACAGTGTCTCTTGGACGCTGTTTAGCCTGCAGCGCCGTGAGGGGCGCATCAGCGGACAAAGCATCCGTACTGGTGCGGAAAATGTTCGGAAAGAGCTTTACGTAAACAAGGCTTTAATACCCGAGTAAAATTCCTCCAGCGACACGGGCCTGTCGTCAATCCTGTACTCGTCGGGGTACTCGTCGTCGTCACGGGTGACACTGTCTTCAAAGAAACCAGCCTCAAAGCCATGCACTGTAGATTCGGATTTGTACTCTAGCAAAAATGTCGTATCAGACTGAATAGGAGTGCCAAATTGGATTCCGAAACCAATAGCTTCATCGTTGCCATCCAACCAAGCATCCATCTGAGCCTGTGTTTTGCAAGCGAAATTGTACTCGTATCCATCGTGAACCAAAAGCATGCCTGCCTCTCGCACCCAGCGCTTTGTCTGCCGATAGAGGCCGTAGCTGCCGCGCTCATAGGTCACGCTGTGCAGGACGGAATGAGCAACCCGTGGCAGGCAGCGCAGGCCCCGCACTAAGAAGACAAAGAGCCACTGGTTGTGCATGTGATTGATTGTGGAGGCAACAAAGATTTAATTCAAGGAGGATGTAACAGGTCAATGTATCGATCAACTTGCTCAGCAGAGTACATAAAGCCACGACGAATAAGCTTTGATTTGCACCGCTGCAGCAACCAAATGCATGCCCGACATGTGTCTGATTCTGATCCAAAGAAGTTGTCGGCAAAGACAGAGTAACACTGGATAGGGTCGCTGCCATCAGCACCGGTAAGCAAGACATTGTCCTGAATGCACCAGTGATCAGAGAGCACAAATCGATATTGAATGTTCGGTGCAGTTTGATTAAAATCTTCTTGAAGGTAGGTAATCTCATTTCCGCTTGTTGTTAAGAGAATGTTCCAAAATCCATATGTAGCATCAAAGCACATGGGTGCGTCGATTGCGTCGAGCCATTCCATCATCTCCGAGTCAGAATGTTGAAAGGCTGCAGAAAAGCACTTTGCGTCAAGCTCGCAACCCTTGTCATAGAGCCAGCGCAACATTCTCAGGTCGCCTGACTCAGCCAGAATCCAGCTCAGCTCTAGACTTTGCAACTTCTGAGCGCAACAGTGCTCAAGCAAAACTTTCAGCTGGCTGCCAACCAAGCAGCCAGCCAGCCTCACAACAGCGTTCACATCAAGCATGTTGCGGATGAACCGAGGCCAATCAGGCAGGATCCGAACGGCGTCTTGCTGGAATTTGATGTCAAATAGCATGTTCTCAGCTGAGCATTCAACCAGGTGCAGCGCTCGGTAACTATAAGAGGCATTGGTAAAAAAAGCATTTCCAAACTCTCTCGAATCTTGGTAGGCAGGAGTGCTGCGCTGCAGCTTGGCCCAAGCCAAGCGTTTGATTGTCTCGTCCAATGTCCAAACTTGGCTTTCAAGCGCTCGCTCCAGATAGTCGGGCTTGTCGACGCAAAAAATCGCCTCTGCTTTGGCGAGTATTGCAGGATCGTAGCGACTGGTCAGCCAGTCGAGGATGCTCCAGCGCTGGTAATGAAGAGCGAGCCGAGCGACATCGTTCTCGGGCCACACACCGAGGTTGACAAAGTGCTGTGTGAGCTCCAAATCGCCCCAGCGACTTAGGTATGTGAATGTGTCGACCTCGCACCGGCAGCCGCGCTCCTGCAGTGCCAGCAAGATGGTTAAGTTGGGCGCCTCGCAGCTCCAGTCGAGCTCATTCCGCGCCGAGTTGTCCATGTCCTGGCGGAGCTGGCATCCATTCGCGAGCGCATAGTCTAGCGCATCGATTCGCTGCTTGCGAATGGCTGTGCGGCAGAAAAACTCGCTGAGTGGCAGGCCCAGCTCAGGCTGCCAGACGCCAGCGCTCAGCAGTGCTGCCGCCAGAAAGGGATGATTCTCGGCGCGCCGATAGAACTCTGCGTGCCTGGGCAGCGCATCAATCTGGTGCCGCTCCATGAGATCCAGAATGTCGCTCGCTGGATAGTTGCACTGCACAAGAGCATCCATCAGCGCTTCGCTGTTCAGCTGGCTCATACCAGAAAACCAGTGGGGATTCATTGGAACTGTTAACAGTTTCCGTTCGATGGCCAGCACCAGGGTGGCAGCGTTGCTCCGGATAATCGCGGGATAGACGTTTGTCAATGGGAAGCCCCGATCCAGCGCCCAGCTCAGCAGCTCGCGATCGCTGTTGCGCAGGGCGAGCGCAACAACATAGCCTCGCGGAAAATTGATATCAACGCACAGCTGCACATTGTCGCAGTTCACTCGGCGCAGCGGCAGCGCCTCGCTGAGTGCCCGACACAGCGCCAATCCCAGCGTTGGCACGCAGCGCCGCACAACCCGCAGCGCTTGAATGTTCATTGGGTTGTGTTGTTTAAAACCACTGAGCCACGCTAGTCCAAAATAAATCACATTTGAGATAAATATGAAAATATTATTTATATTTAAATAGTTTTCATTTGAAATTTCCGAAAGAAAACCATTTACCGTGACTAATTTTATCCTGTGAAATTTCAAGGAAAAATTACAAGGAAAACTATTTATGCTGACCCTAGGTTATATCACATAGAAATTTACTTTGAGCCGGGTCGCCGTGGGCTGGTGTCGCGAGTGCGGCGAGCACTTGCGGGTGGCTCGATGATGCGGGACAGATACTCCTCCGAGCTCGGAGGGGCGTAGCGTGCGCGGACAAACTTCTCATCGTCGCGCGGCCAGTTTCCGTAAAATGGCACCGTACCGTAGCCGTGGATAGGTAGCTGTCCGACAAAGTCCGTTTCCACTACAGTGGTGTAGCCCAGCGCCTTGCGCGGCTGTCGCAAAACATAGTCCTTAAACAGGCTCTGATTGACAACGGGACGCATCAGCGTGGATTTCGGCTGATGTAGCATCTGCTTTGGAGACTTGACGAGGCAATCGGCAGGGCGCCAGGGCCCAGTGCACTTGGCTGCGGGATTGACGCGCTTCGCGACCCGGTTACAGTCGTTGGCGAATGGGCCGTCGCAGAGGCGGTACGGCCAACGAATCTGCTCTGTTCGCTTGGTGAAGAAGCTGAGCAGATCGCGATCAATACAGCTCTCAATAAACTCAATGACTTGGCTGTAGTTCCGGTACACTGGGTGCTCCCGCATGCGCCGCCAGATCTCAGAAAGAACAGTAAAGATGTCGGCCTTGTCATTGTCAACGCCGCAGCTGGACGTTTCGCGACAAAAAGCATCTGCACGCGGGTTGCTGATCCCAACGGCACTGCCAAAGTGCCAGTTGGCAATGTGCGCCATCACCGGGGCCTCGATCAAAAACGCGTCTGGGTCACCGGCGGCAGGCGGATCCATGATGTAGGCGAGCTTTGAATTCACTCGGGAGACCAGGACATTCTGGCAGCTCAGATCACCGTGACGGATTTGCTTCTCTGCAAGAATGTTCGCTGTCCAGATGATTTGGAACAGCAGCGCAATGATTTCTTGCTCGCGCAGGCGCGGCTGCGGATCAACAAGGTAGCTGTAGAGCGAGTAAGCGCCGATTGCCTGTGTGACGAGCAGCTGGCACGGGTCGTCCAGGCTCAGACGCTCACTTTGTGTCTGCTGCGCAATCTGGTCAATCTGGGCGGTGAACTTTTGCTTGTCCGCCTCGCTCGACAGCGCAGCCAGCACCTGGCCAACGCTGCACTGCCAGCTGCCAATGTACGCAGCGAGGTGCGGCGAGAAACGCTTCTCCATCAACGCATTGAGGCGCTGATTGATCTCAATCTCCTGGACAAATCCTTGCTGGCTGTAGCCAGCGTAGGTTGGGAAGCCAATTTTGACAGTGACGGGAATGTCGTACATTCGCCCAGCTGCCAGTACGGTTTTGCTACTCGACTCCTTGTCCTTGATCGCATTGGTCATGTCGTAGCTAAAGCGCTCCGACGCCTGGCATCCATCAAATTGCATGCCAGCCAGCGCAGCGCTCAGCCGCAGTGCCGAGCTTTGAGTCTGCATGGCCACACTTTACACTCTATGCAAGAGATATTTTTTATAAATTGTCTGGTGGCCCTTTCTAGTTGCGCTCGGGACTGAGGTCGCGGTTGACTTGCAGAATGTTGGCGCTCTCGCTAGCTTGAGGCCGATGTCGCGCTTCCCACTCGACAAAGTTTTTGTCGTCCGCTGCCAGTTTGTCGGCGATGGCAGCGCGGGCAGAGGCAGAGCGCAGAGTCGACACGACGAGCTCCATGCTGATCCCGTCGGGCCACGCCTCGACGCACTCGGTGAGCTCCTGCAGCTGGCGCGGCTCCAGCGCCGCAAAGCTCTCGCCATACAAGTCAAAAAGCTCCCTTAGGATTGGAAAAAGTCCCGGCTTGACTCGCTCATACGCAGCGCGCAGTTGGTCCATCGTTTGTTCTACCACTGTCAATTGACTGCTCGCTAAAATTGGGTTTGGGAATTTGTCATTGTGTTTATTTTCAGAGCAGTTATTTCTCTACGACAAACCGCAGCCACATGGACCAATCGCAGTTGCCAGTGTCATAGAGTGTGCCATCCGGCTTGTAGATTTTGACAGTGATGTTGGTGAGATTGAGATCGGTGCCGATAAAGAGATCCTCAGCAACAGCCTCGGGTACGCAGGTGAGTTCGTAGGTGTGCTCATCGAAATCGGCATCAAGCCTAGCAAAGAATTTCTGAGGTGGGCCATCCAGCTTGAACTGGGCCCAGAGCCGGCTGTGTTGGAATTCGGGAATCTGCACGAGCAGGTAGAGCGGCTGGCAGGCGAGGCAGTCGCGCGTCGAGCGGTACACTGTCTGGTCCTGCTTGCTGGCCGGCTCGAGGCCGAGCAGATCGAGTATGCCAGAGCGCGGCTGTGCGAAATCAATGTTAAACGGCAGTGGAATACTGCCAAACGTGGTGCCCGGCGGCAAGCTGATCTCGCTGCCGACGGGGCCCGCCGTTGAGCAGACCGCCATGTTGAGCCGGACCTCGGTGGCACTCACGACGCACTCGACAACGTATAGGCCCGAGGCAATGGCAAAGGGGCCCCCGCTCGCTGGGTTGTTCACAAAGACAATGTCGTCAATGTCGAGCCCGTGCGGATGCGCCGTGCGCACGATGCTGCCGCTGTCGTCCAGTGGCGTGACGGTGAGCAGCGAGTTCTCTGGCTGCCCGTTGAGCAGGATGGTGTACTGCTTGCGCGTCGCATCATAGTGCACAGCGTAGCGATTGTTGCTGCGGAAGAACGGCCGCAGTCGGCTACCGTCGCCCTTGGCCGCCGGGTAAAACACCGGAAGCTGCGAGGCGTAGCTCAGCGCGCCGCCTTGGTCCAGAGGGACGTAGCCGATCAGCGCAGCAAAGCCGGGAAAGGCGGCCAGCCGAAGCTCAAACGTCATCGTGGAGCCGGCGATCAGAAAGCACCCGCGAGACTGGTCGTAGCACACGCTGTACTCGTTGACAATGCCCACCTGGGCGTTCATCTGCGCAGCAATCTCCAGCGCTAGGCTCTCGGGCGTGTAGGTGCCCGCCGGCAGCGTGACGCTGTACACAGTCGAGCTGTTGGTCTCGCGGAACTCAAATTTGTCATTGACACCCACCACAACAGTTGGCTGGTTGAGCGCTGTCTGCAGCGCTGTTCCCAGCTCAGTCGGTGTATAGTTTCCAACAGGCACAGTCGCAGAGAAGGATTCGTTTCCATCTCCAATCAGTGTTGGACTAAAATAGGCCGGTGCGCCAGTGTTGCTTTCGACCGAGTAGAGGCCGTCGGCAGGGTTCCAGGTGACGGCGATCTGCCGCCCATCGATCATGTGCTGCGCATTGTAGGTCTGCTCGATGAGCTGCGCCAGCGCCTCTTGATCCTGCAGCGGGCCCATCAACAGGCGCGGTGAGTCGCATGGCTCCAACGGGCACAGCTTGGCGTCCGGGTAGCGGATCGACGCGTCGCAACAATCACCCAGTGAGAAGCGCAGATCCAGGGGCAGCAGGTAGACAAGGTTCGGCCCAGGAATCTCGACGACCTCGTACTGCGTGTTGGGGTCGGTGCAATCGGCATAGTCTGCGCAGTCTGGGATATACGGGTAACCAATGAGCTGCACGATCTGCCCAACAGTGTAGCTGTGCGGATTCGGCGTTGTGACCGCGAGTCGATCGGCGACGAGCGCCACCTTGCAGGCGCACACCTCCTGTAGCGTCTTGGGCAGGCTGACCGCCTCGTTCGCGGAGCCGACCGCAAAGCGCGCAATGCGGTTGCCGCTGTGCAGCTTGATGCCCTCGTTGAAGCGCAGCACCTGGTTGCCCGAGCTGTACTCGCTCATGCACTTGCCCCGGCTGTCGAGCTTGTCCGCGTGGATGGTGGTCTCTGTCTTGACCAGCGTCATGAAGAAGATGCCGACATTGCGTATCTGCTTCAAGGGGCACAGGGGCAAAGCAATACGGAAATCGTTGCTGCACGGATACAACACCTTGTTCCGGTTGGCGCTGTCGACAATCACATCGTAGGCCTCGCGCTTGGGCGGCCGATTGAAAAAGTCCGCATTCACCGGACCCTGTGGATGGCTCATCGTAACTGTAAGTATCTAACATAAAAATGTCAGAAACCACAAAGAGTGTTAGCAACCGACGCTGAGAGCTACAGCTAAACTCAACACGACAGGTGTTACTCTGCTGGACTGCAATAGCACAATTTTATTTATTTCTTTGATGCGTGGATCGCGTCCAGCTCCGCAGCCGAGCGCTGGATCTCGACACAGTAGCTCGTCCACCCGGCCGCACAGTTGGTTAGAGTGACATCGTCAAAGAGCACAAGCACCGAGCCGAACCAGAGCGCTGCAGAGAGGCCGGCGTAGACGAGCAGCTGAAGCGTCGCTTGGCCTGGCGCCACAAACACCGCAAAGTCCAGCCATTGCGATACCGCGTAGTGCGCCTGCATCAGCGGGAGCGGAGCGCACTGCTGCAGATAGACCCACTGTAGCCAGGCGCCCAGCGTGACGATGTAGCCCAGAACAGCGCACCAGTCCCGCACCAGCTGCATAATGACAAATGCCAGTGATGGCCTGTCCCGAGTAAACAGCTGCCAGTCTCTTTCAAATGTCCAGGGATGCGTATAGCGCCAGCACCTACACACGTAGAGCAGTGGCGGCACAATGAAAAAGAACACTGGCGCAAATGCCGGCACCTTCCAGAGCCAGTACAGTGACTCGACAAGGCCAAATGCCGCAGTGTATGGAATCAGAAAAACAGTCGCTACAGTAACACCAATGCTGCTCAGTGATGGCATTGCGATTGTGGAATCAAAAAATGTGTTCTCAAAAAGATTGTTTACTTGGCCTTGTCGCGACCCTCTGTTTTCACATCGTCTCGATCGACAGTGAAAAACATTGAGTAGAACACAGGCGAGAGCATGATGAATTGTCCTCCAATGCCGTGAAAAGACCATAAGAGCAACAGAAAAAACCAATAAATTATTGGGTACAGTGGCCAATCTCCTGCAGCTTGCGTTGCCAACGGCATTGTGGATTAGACAAGATGCAATTGAGGATTAAAAACTGTTTTACTCGGGCTTTTTCCACTTTGCAATATCCAAAGCCTCTGCAGAAGCATACCAATTGGCAATGAATTTCTTCACCTCGACGATTCCGTCACCGAGCAGGGTGGCAAGGCCGCCATAGAGGCCGAAATAGCCAATCGCAGTGAAGAGACCAAGACGGAGAAGGGAATAGCTGTAGATGAATTCCGGGGTGAAACGATCGATGGTCTGCATCGCAGTCAACATGGCCACGGCCATGTTGGAATGAGGCCAGGTGATCGCAGTCGCCGGAATCACGCCACGATAGATCCAGTGGCTCACAGTGGTCATAAACTCGGCATAGAGGACGATGATGCCGACGTTACGTAGCTGCTCGTGCAGCGGTACAGCGCGTCTTCCTGGGAGATTGCGTGCAATCTCTTGTGCATCGGGCTCGCGGAACCAGCCACCCGTCAGCTGACTGCGATACTTGATCGACGGAGTAAGGAAGGACAAGACATTGAAAGTCAAGCCCGTCAGCACATTCTCCGACAGGCCATAGCAACTGAATGCGCGAAAGGTGCACCACAGCATTGCTATGGGCAGGTGAGTCGCCTGCGTAAACGTCAACACGAGACTGGAGATTGAAGGCATTGTTGTTTTGACTGAACTTTTTTGCAAGTGAAGTCACAGCTCAAAAAATACCAAAGATATAACATTTATGAAAATTAATATGAAAATTTGGACAATTGAATGGGTGTTGATGACGCTTGAAATTTGGATTTCTGTTGAGCAGTCAGAAGTTTCCATTGTTTTCCAGCTTCTTTTGCGAGCAAAGTCGGTTTGAGATTAACTTGAGAGCGGAGATAGTGGCAAAAGTTGAGGTACGGACTTGCGCAGGTGAATTGAATTGTTTCCTGCGATTGCAATTGGGCAGGCAGAGAGCTGGCTGGTTGCTGCAGCGCACAGTAGCCCAAGGGCTCGAGCTTGGCTGCGCGAGCAGTGTCGTACCAGCGACAATCGAAATCTCCAGGACTAGACATGCTTCTTGACAAACTGGAATTTATTTCTTTAAGAGCACCGAAGAATGCAGCGCGGGCTCTCGGCTGCCGAGACGGCGCTTTTGCGGGACGAGCTGAAGCGACATTCGCCCGCTCTTGAGGCTAAAGTGGCCAAAGCCGTGCACCATCACCGTCTCCCACTGGGGATACGCTCGATCGAGATAGACGCGGCACTGGTCCGCTGGTCCGTACGGCAGCTGCAGGTGGCCAAAGCGCTGGCGCTGCAGTTGGTCAAAGTAGTGCGGGTCAAACTGCTCCCTGGGCCACGGGTTGGGCTGCAGCGTGTAGCACCACATCCCGTCTTGCAGGCGCACTGTAAAAACATCAAGAAATGGTGTCGATTGGCCTTGAAAGCGAATCTTGTAGAGGCCAGGCCGCTTCATGTCCAGGCGGAGATTGCGCTCCCGGAATCGAGGCTGTAGCGCCAGCAGCGCTGGCAGGTCCTGCTCTCGAATCGCAATGTCCACATCGTCGTCCCAGGGAATGATGCCGCCGTGGCGCACCGCGCCAAGCAGCGTGCCGGCCGCCAGCGTGTACGGCAGCGCGGCGCCAGTCAGCACCTGATCCGCGGCGGCAGCCAGCTCGTACAGCTGATCAATAAACGCCTGCGAGGTTCGCGGCACATCGTCGCTGCTGCCTAGAATGCGTTTGCGGTTTACTGCCTGTCGCAGGATGAGAGCTACCACTAGCGCCACAACGAAAAAGGGCAGCGCCAGCAGCATGCCGTGCGCGTTTAAGTGTTGCGGATTGTCAGCTGGTATACTCATGCCAGACAGCCATGGAGGGCTGGTTGGTGCGGCAGTTCAGGCAGATCTGCGGCTTACCGTTGGCCGCTGCGCAGCGGCCGCAGATGGGCTCCGAGCAGGCCACACAGGACCGGGCGCCGTAGTTGAACTCGACAGTGCAGGCTGGGCACTGCTGCTTGTTGCAGCTGCGGCACGGGCGTAGCGCCGGCTTTCGGAGAAGCCAGCGCAGAGGATGCAGTGTGTCGCAGCTACTGCAGCGCTTCCGCGTTTTGATCAGCTCCGCGATTGCCGGTATACTGCCTGCCTCGGCGAGCTCAGCAGCTGGGCACATCTGTGCGGCCAGCTTGGCCAGCGTTGGCCACTCTCTCTGCATTTTGTCCTGACTGACTGCAATATAAGTTGCAAATAATATTTTCAATTTATAAAGGGGCATATTCACCATGCAAACTTCAAAATGGGGAAATCCAGGTTGGCGTTTTCTGCACTGCCTTCCGCTGTGCTGCGCAGACAATCCATCGGAGGAGGAGAGACGGGTGTTGCTTGAATTCGTGGCGCTGCTGCGCGAGATGTTGCCGTGTAAGTACTGCCGCGCGTCTTATTCCGATTTCATCAAAGCAGACCCTCTCGCTGCGCACCTGGACAACCCCCGCTTTGGCGGCCACTGCCAGCTGGCAGTGGCACACTGGCTCTATGAGCTGCACAACAAGGTGAACAAAAAATTAGACAAGGAGAAATGTATTGATTTCTATGGAAAGTGCTGCAAACTGGACAACAATGTGATGGATTGGGAGCAGGGCTTCTGGGACTTTGTGCTGGCCATCGTGTGGAACTACAAGAACGAGCAGTGGCGCAGAGCCGCGTACGAGCGGTTCTTTACATTGCTTCCGCGCGTGCTGCAGCGCTGCCAGCTCGGCAAGAGTCTGGGCAGCTGCCTCGCAGCGAACCGACTCCAGCCGCAGCACCTCGCCAGCACGGAGGCGCTCAAGCAGTGGGCCTGGACGCTGTGGAACACCTGCCACTCTGACAAGTCCATGTCGTTTCCCAACTTCTCGGCCATGGACCTGCGCTACGAGTCGTGGCGCTCAAAAACGTGCAGTACCCCAGCACTCAGCGACGCATCTGAGGGTAAACCCAAGTCTGGAAACCAAACATGTTGAGTGTACAATTAAACCATTTTAATTGCTCTCGGCTAGAGCTTTTGCAGGCGAACCATCTGACAGAGATTGCGCACAACAATGTCCTTCCAGATGGTGTCGCTGATTTTGGCCACCAGATCGGTGTAGATCTTGGACTTGAGCAGCTTCTCCTCGGGCGCGCTCTTCTCAAACATGTAGTCCGAGATCCAGCCGACAAAGCGCAGGCGGTCAATGTATTTGAGCACGTCACCCTCATCGGACCAGTTGACGCTGGCATACTGTGGATCGGACTGCAGCTTGCTCTTGAATATGTGCGTTGTGATCTCATTGAAATTCAAGGGGCCTCCAGTCGGAGAGGCGGCTGCAGCCTTGGGTCGCACGGGCTGACTCGAGGCAACCTCGGGCTCAGTTGCCGGCAAAAGCTCTGTGCATTCCTTGGCAACAGCAGCGAGCGGGCCGCGCTTTTGCGCTGACTCTGGCGCAACTGCCAAGTTGGGTCGGCGAGAATGCTGCTGTCTTGCAAGAGACTTGCCGGCAAACGCTGCCGAAAAATCCGAAGGGCCACTGTAAATTCCACTGAAAAGCAAGCGCGTCGGATCCAGCGGCGGCCAGCTCATCGTTTTTGTTCACTGCGAAAAGTGTATTGTGTGAAGTGTTTGGTTCTCTGTAAAAATGACAACTGAGGCCACTTGCAAATTAATACAAATGAAAAAGAAAATGAAAATTTTTAGTATGTGATTCGTGTGTGAAATCACTGGAAATTAACCATTGGCCAACAAACACTGGGACGCGGGAGATCAGTGGTCTCTGTGAAACCACCTGTCTCCAACTTGAGAACTCGAAACTCTAGCGCAGTGACAACATCACGCAACTCGAGCAGGCGAAAGATTACTTGATCAATCTTGTCTTCATTTTCATAATTTTGGTCCATGGTTCTGTGTTGATTTGACAGAGTTTAATTTTTGAGAAGCAACAATGATGAACAGACTTCCAAACGTTGAGCTCAACGCCGAGATCAGAAAATTCATTTACAGTCGCGCGCCTGCTGGCGTAAATTCAAGCCCCATCAATCCCGAGGCAGAGGCCGCACCGGCCATTGTCAACAACTATGGGATTATTGATCAACACGTCAACATGGTGGTCAACAATCCTCCAGCGCAGCAAGCCAAAACCGCTGACAACAACGGAGAAAAAAAAGACGAAAAGGGCTTGACCTCGGGTCAAGTGTTGGCCGCAGCTGGCGCATTCACTGCGACCGGCGTCGGCCTGGCCTACGTGTGGAAAAACGTGTTCGAGCTCAACGCCATGCGTCAGCTGGACGCCGACTGCGAGGCCTACGTGAAGGTGCTCAGCGAGATGCAGTTTGGCGAGGGCCCAAAGCCGGCGCTCTATCAGCGCCAGCACGCCGCGGTTGCCCGCACGCGAATACTGCTGCGCCTGCTGATTGATTATGAAACAGCGGATCGGAGGAACACGCTGGCACTAGTCGCGCTGGTTGGAACCGCTGCAGTGGGTCGCGCTCTCAATAGCCAATTTTTCATCAGCTACCCTGGCCTTGCTGTCATCGGAAGCAGCTGCATTGTCACCATCGCCATGGCTGCCAATTATATCGATTTCTCCTGCCTGACTCGCCCCGGTTGCGACGGTATGATACGAGACATCCTGGAGGATTTGGCTGCTGTCGACCACGAGATTGCTCAAGCCTCGGTCAACTACCCAGACTTGTGAAATAAATCCCCATTTAATGTGGCCATTGTAAACATACACGTTCATCAGGATCAGCTGTGCGGTCGAGCTCGACGAGACATGTGTTTTTGTTAAAGGCGGTGTCCACCAGTGCCTCCAGGTTGGGGATGTTGTTAAGAATCTGTTCAATGTCAAACAAGATGAGCGCCACATCGCTGCGGCGAACAGTATAGGTCGCCTTGTTGGCAATGCGATCAAGCGCCTTACGGGAACGATTGACAACATCCCGTCGGAGCGGAAACCCAGCAGGCTGGTTCGTGCGTGTCGTTGGCGGTACAAACATCGCTGAATGTAACATAACACCCTCACAATAGTAGAGCGCATGGTAGTGCTGCGGATAGGATGCGGGCCAGCCAATTAAAATCCTGAGCGGCCGAAGGTCGCAGCTGACCCACGCATTGATAGTGTAGGACTTGTCGCGGGCAGCAACAATGCGCGCAGGATGCTCTCTCACGGCGCTGGCAAAGAGCCGAGTCGCCGTGTAGTGGCACGCCAAGAGCTCACCATTGCTCATCCACATGAATAGCGGTGCACACCAGATATGATGATTTGTTGCGCGGTGCAACAGCTTATTGAACACAGAGGTGAGGCTGCGTCGGCGGGCGCAGCTGTACCAGAGCAACACAGGCAGCATCAGCACAAACAAGAGATTTCGTGCTGCGTGCTGCGCCAGCGTGGTTTGTTCGGGCCGACAAGCAGCTCCTCGCCTTCGAGACATTGGCCACTGGCTTCTTTTTGCCGTTTGCGTGTAAAAAACACCACTATGAAAAAATATTATCACCTGAAATAAAAACATTTCATTTGAAATTTTCATGAAATAAAACTAGGGTCAGCATAAATTGTTTATTTATGAAATTTCAGTGAAATATTTCTGTCAATGTTTAGGTCTGTTTTAAAAAATTGCATTTTAAAAAAAAAGTTGGATCTCAAAAATTTTTGGCAACAAAAATTCTTAAATGCAATTTTTGATTCAAGGTCCAATTGACTGAAGAAATATTTCAATGAAATTTCATAAAGAAAACATTTACGCTGACCCTAGTTTTATTTCAAAATATTTCAAAGAAATTTCACATGAAAAATATCCAGGCGGTTCATTTTTCAAAGTTTGAGTTGATTTTTATCACTCAAGATAGTATGGCTATGCCAATGGAGATTGAAGATGAGATCATCCGCCTCGGATTTGTGCTGTTGGCGCACACGGTTGCGGACACCACTGATCTCTTTGTGAGGCTGGTGCCTGGTGGACTGATCCACTGCGAGTGGACACGCAGCTGTGGCAAAGAGTTCTTTGTCGTCTACAAGCAGATCAATGGCCTGGAGTCGCACATCACATATCGGCTCGGCAGCAAATTCACTGCACTCACAGACGAAAATGGCACTAGTGCCCAGCATACATTTCCAAGCGCTGATGCCCTGTACGAGCATCTGCTGCAGACCCTCAAGAGCAGCGAGTAAAAACTCTTTTACTTTCCCTTGGCATAAATCCGCTTCAGAACCTCGTCATTGTAGAGAGGGCATTCGTTCTCGAGCTTTGCGCCCTTGGTTACGAACAAGGCCCGGTTGGCTCCGGCAGCGCGGCCGCGAGCCGTGTGCTTGTCCACTGCGTCTGGCAAAATTTCCATAGAAAACTCATGATTTTCCAGCTCTCGAACTCTCTCTGCAGACACTGCGGGAAGCTGGGGAACAGCGATTGCTGGCCGATAGTGCAGCAAGGCAAGCGCTAGGGACAGAAAGGGTCGCTTCTCGGACAGGTACTTGAAAGCCGAGTACAACCATTTCAGAAGCTGATAGTACTCGCTTACGAAAGGAACCTCGTGGAAGATACGTTGCCAGATCAGCTCTTCTTGCTTCTTCTCAAAGCAGCGAAAGCAGGCCAGATTGTCCAGCGGAAGCGTACGCAGATCCACGTCCTCTGGTACGGCCAACCCCTCACCTTGTGCATAGACCCTGTTGCTGCTTATTCCGTAGGCACAGTAAAGCCAGCTTCCCAGGCGCGTCTTCTGTGCAGCGCACATCAGCTCGAGACAGCCGACAGCTTCAGCATAGTCGAAAGCGACTCTCTTCTTGCCCCAGGTCATCGGAAGCAGCCTCTGCAGGCAGATCTGGACGACTCCCAGATCCGCCACACCAATGTCCTCAGCCGAAATAACGATGAGGCGATTCAGTGCATTGGTACGGATGCTTTTGGCCAGACTCTGATCGCTCTTGCTCACGCGGGGACCGTGGAACAGCTCGGGCATGTTGACCATGCAGGCGAAACTGTGGATGGCGCCAATGTCCCCGCGTCGCACTCGCTTCTGCATGTCGCTCTTGTCCTCGTCAATGGGATTTCCAAAATAATCCTTGCAGCGCCTGTACATCAGCGAAGCCTGGCCCATTCTTGCCGGATCAGCCTCTTCGCTGGCACTCAGCTCTGCTTTGCCCTTTATAATATCGGAAACGATCTTGACATGCTTCTCCCTCTCAGTGCTCATGGTTTTTGAATGAACACACTTGGCAATAATTTTCAGATCAAGTTAAAAATAGAAAATTCCATTGAAACATTGAGGTTGACTCTTTCCAGCAACTTGTCGGCCACATTCAAGCCAAAGTTTCTGGTGATCAGATTTCGATATCGCCTTTTTCGCTTTGATTGCATTGCATAGCAAGGAATAGAGCTGACGCTGTGGCTCAGCTAAAGGACAGCCGTGCTGGCGATCCATGTGTTTCTCTAGACCTTGCGGCCAAAGAAACCGTGCAGAGCACACTGTACAGATATGTTGGAAGTAAAGCTGCTTGAAGTCAAGCCAGCAGGCTGCGCACCAGAGGCCAAAGCCGGTATGCTTTCGCTCAGTAGCACTTTGACTGCGCGCGGAGAGTACACGCTGCACACAGGCAGCGCACTCGGACCACGGGGCCGCTGCGTGCTGCAGGTACTGATGGATTGCCAGTCCAGTTGCAGTTCCAGAGCGAAACCCAGTGCACTGGCCGCAGCTGTAGCGGCCGGCCCAGTGCATATTGTAAAGACGTTGTCTACTCTTCATTTCCTCTAGTTCAAGCTCGACCAGGCGCGCCTTGAGCTGGAGCTTGGCCTCGGGCAGCAGCACCGCCTCGAGTACATCAACAAAAATAGTGTGCAGCGTCTCAAAGCGCCAAACTGAGGGCTCAAACTCGCGCATCGCTCGATTGAAAAACCAGCCCGCCGACTCAACTCTTTGTGCCTGATGCTCATCCCAGCGGGTGTGCACTGGGCGCAGGGTTTCACCTACATAACAGAAATTAGTGACGGTGTTTGTAATCAGATACACTGTGCCAACCAGTGTCTCGGACATTCAGTGATTTTTCCAACAATGAACCTCGACCTTGAGCGCTGCGGAGTCTGCAGCAAGGACAATGCGCGAGCGATCGCCGACGACGGGGGAAGTCACTACTGTGGTTCGTGTGGCTTGTGGCACCGCTGCGCTGATGGCATTGCGCGTGCAGGACCGGGGCCTTTGTCTTGCTTCTTTTGCAAAAAACCTAAATCAGCTGCACTGGCACCAATGAATCTGAGCCTTGATCGCTGCGGAGTCTGTGGAAAGGACAATCCGCCTATCTATGCCAACGACGGCGGCAGCCACCACTGCAGCACTTGTGGCCTGTGGCATCGCTGCGCGAACGGCACCATCGCGCGCGGATCCCCTGGGCCTGCGCTGTGCCCGCTCTGCCGTGGTGGCCAGCAGCCCGCCGAGGTGACGCTGCACCACAGCACTGCGCTCCGCCGCGAGTCTCTGCCCAAGCCGGCAGCCTACTGCGACGGCTGCCAGGCTAAGATTTTCGAAGCTCCCGGAGAGCGTTTCAAGTGCCGACAATGTGCCGATTTCGATTTCTGCAAGAGATGCATTGTCTCCCAGCAGCACAACAATATGCACAGCTTTGCTGATGTCTACGCTTCTCGCTCGCCCAGCGCCGAGGACTTTGTCTCTCGAGATCGTTAGCCCTCAGACAACCAGACTGTTCTGTGAATAAAATTAAAAATTTCGTCGCGGACAGGCTCGAACTGCCGACCAGATAACATGATGCCACCCGCTCTACCAACTGAGCTACACGACAAGTTTGATTGTTCAGAGAACGATATTTATAGAAATCCCATGTGAATCAATCAACTGATTATGGGATTATCGTTTGGGAGAAGCGTCTCTCGGCTTTCTAGGCTTTCCCTGTAGAGCAGCGTAGATATCAGCCTTGTCGAGAGCAGAGCGGCGCAGAGCTTCTGTTCGGGCGGCCAACGGCATTTTCTGCTTCCAGCTGGGATGTGTCTGAAGATTTTGTCTAATAACGGCCAAGTCGGCATCACAGGCTCCGCTCTCAAGATAGCGCTTGAAGAACTGGCCATTCTTGCTTCGCGCAGAGCAGATTTGCGCATTTCCAAGTTGCCAGTCCATTGCGCCCAATATATCCGTGTCCACGTTGAACACTTCTTGACTCTTGACAAGCATTATGAAATTGCGGTTAGCTAGGTCTCCGCCGACACCAAAGACCCAATCAAGCAGAATGTGCAGCGTAAGCCACCGGGCCGCAGTGGGAAAGCAAGCATAGATGCTCTCCTCGTAGCGCTCGGCAAATGGGATCCTGGAGTGCAGGCCTTCCCTGACAAGCAGCTCCCAGTCGATCACCTCCATCGATTCTGACCATTGCTTGTTCGGCGGCACTGTTTTGAGTTTCAGCGTCCGTGGCGCACTGAGGTCTGCGCAGACCAGGAACGACCACGGCCGCGCCAGATCAAAGCCAAAGCGGGCGCGACTCTCTGGAAACAAGTCCGGCACCAGCTGCTCAACGTAGTAGTCCACAACTGGCAAACCAAGGCCGGCAGTGGCTAACAGCTTTAGCTCCTGCACGCGCACAGCAATGCCTGCCTTGTCGGCATTTATGAAAGGTCCCTTGACAAAGCAGCGCTTTCCTGTGGCAGCGTCCTCAGCAATGTACGTGTCCTGCCGTGGACAAATTGGTCGCTGGCAGCGCTTTGGATTCCTGAATCGATCCGACTCTCGCAAAGGTTGATCGAAATTCTCAGACATATGCTTCTTCTTCCCCCTTTTATTTTTTGAAGAATAAAGGTCAGTGGTGTAACTTTTTATTATTTTGAAAATGAATGGTTATGAAACTGAAACCATTATCGAGAAATATTTATTCCCCCTCTACACTGACATAGCGGATCGAGAACCAGCCGGTTGGACCGTCGACTGTGGACCACGAGTTGATGGGCTTGGAACTGAGGATGAACTTGACATTGGGGAATTCGAGCGGCTTGGGCACTGCGACCTGAAGGGAGAAATTTCGGTAGCGGGAGCCCAGCGCACCGAGCTCGACCTGCCTCTGGGCAACGAGCATCGAGCCAGTGTAGAGCTCGGCGTCCAGCGTCCACGCCACGTCCGCCGTGTTCTGGTTGGCCTGCAGCGTCACATTGAAGCTGGTGCTCTGGCTCTGCCACAGGATCGTGCCGAGCCAGTAGTTCTCCGGGCTCACGCTGGCCGCAGTGTAGAACATGTAGTCGCCGCTGCGCAGCGGGCGGGACTCGCCGTAGCTGGCGCTGGTCAGGAGCTCTGGCGCCCAGCCGCTCGGACAGGTAGCGCACAGCGCAATCCAGAGGCTGGGGTTGGAGAATTGCGGATCGGGTATCAGCTGTAAAGCAGCCACCGCCGAGATTAGCACCGCCAAGAGCATTGGATCAGAGGGGATAAAGAAATATTCATGAAATAATTCAGTTAATTAAAACTAGGGTCAGCATAAATTGTTTTCATTGGAAATTTCATGAAAATTTCCTGAAATAAAACTAGGGTCAGCGTAAATTGTTTTATTTATGAAATTTCATTGAAATAAACGAGTGTAACTTTGGTTAGGATTTAGAATTTTGCATTTAAAAAAGTTGGACCCAAAATTTTTTGGCCGACCAAAAAAATCTTTAAATGCAAAACCAGCTCAAAGTCGATTGGTTAGTTCAATGAAATTTCATAAGAAAAACTATTTAACGTGACCCTAGGTTTATTTCATGATAATTTCATGAAAATTTCAAGGGAAAATAATTAATTGACTTTAATTTTGGCACCTGTTGCAGGTGGCCACCTGGAAGGTCCAGCAGGTGGGCCGCTTCTTGGGGAAGTTGCACGTGATGAGGCCGGCAGAGCGGCCGCCCGGGTAGGAGAGCGGGCTGAGTTCGCGCTCGCAGGCGCTCGGCTTGCGGCAGCTGGGCTTCTCGTCGCAGCAGTCGGCCGCCGCGCCAAATGTGGTCTTGGGCAGCGCGGCCGAGGCAAAGTCAGTCTTGAAGACAATGAATGCGTTGGGCTCGAGCTGGACGGGCGGCAGCACATCGGCGCCGTTGATCTCGATGGCGAACGCCGCCACCGCACAGGACTTGTTCTCGACGCAGTAGGTCTCGTTGTCGCGCAGCGGCGCACGGTTTCCATTGCTGTCCTCGAGTGCTGGCTTCCACTGGCCGAGCTTCGTGGTGGTATTCCACGCGGCGCGCAGCGTCACGACGCCCGGCAGCGTGGCGACATACTTGATGCAGCCAATCTGGATCGCCGCCTGCTTGGTCGGCGCTCCGGGGCTCAGAATGAGCACCTTGTTGTCGGCGTCACAGCACACATTTGGTTTCGGGCAGCACGAGGATTGATTGCAGGGCATGATGGCTAAACGCTTTTCTGATAGCAAACAGAAAATTTCATCTCCTACTATGTAAAAACACATTACCACCAGCGTATGTTTCCTGAGAATGTGTGGGCAACCATACTGACTCACACGGACAGCGGCACATTTGCAGCCCTCGCGGCAACATGCCAAATGATGCAGCGCCTCTCTCAGGATGCATTTATCATGGCGCAGCGCTGCCGCCAGCTGGCGCTGCCACACGGCCTCTACGTGTGCCTAGCGAGCCGACACACCGAGTGTTGGTGCAATGGCCAGCAGCAGGGCCTCGCCTTCTGCGAGGACGCCTCCTGCCTCGCGATGTGGCGCTGGCATCGCGACGCCCGACACGGACTAGAGGAGCTGCGCTTTCGCGATGGCCGGCGCTGGGGCCAGGCGTGGCGGCGCGGTCAGCGACACGGCCTCGAGTACCACCTGGCGGCCAACGGGCGCCCGCTGCTGATGCAGCGCTGGCAGCACGACAAGCGGGATGGCTCCCGCTGGTGCTGGAATGCGGACACCTTTGAGTTGGAGAGCTACAGTGAGTGGTGCGGCGATGCCCAGAACGGTCTGGAGCAGCTCTACGAGCGTGGCCGCCTCGCCGAGCAAGCCAGCTGGCTCGGCGGCGTCCACACCGGCACCTCGGCGAGCTGGTGGCCAAGTGGCCGCCTGCGCACTGTGCGCAGCTTTTCCAGCAGCGGGGCACTGCACGGCCAAACACTTGAGTTCTTTGCCAGCGGTGCGATCCGCCTGTCGATCAACTATGTTGATGGCCAGGAACACGGCGTCGAGCAGCAGTTTTTTAGTACTGGCCAGCTGCGCCTGTCGCGTACCTGGGAGAGCGGCCACCTGAGCGGTCCGCACCTGCAGTGGGACGCCGACGGGCGACTGCGCGAGGAGAGCCTCTGGGCAGCGGGCCGGCCTGTTGGCGTGCACCACAGCTGGCATGAGCAGGTGCACGGCGGCTGCCTTTCGCGTCTGACGCCCCACGCTGGCGGCGTACGACATGGTACGGAGCGCCGCTGGTATCGGCACGGCTCTCTGGCACAGGTGACGCACTGGGTGAACGGCGCGCGCCATGGCATTGAGATGCAGTTCTATCCAGATGGCAAGAGCTGGCACAGCACGAGCTGGGTTGATGGCAGCAAGGACGGTATTGAGCAGGAGTGGATCAACGGTGTCACCGTGTCGATTTCCAGCTGGCAGGACGGCCTGCTGCACGGGCAGGCGAGCACTTTTTTGCACACTGGCGACGCGTTGAGCATGCAGGGCTGGAGCTACGGCCTTGAGCATGGCAAGTGGCGCGAGTGGTGGCCCAACGGGCAGCTCAAACGCATTGAGCGCTGGAACGATGGCCAGCGCCACGGCTACAGTACGCGCTACTATGACGACGGCATCATGCAGAAGAAGACGCTGTGGCTGAACGGCGTCAAGTGCGGAACTCAGCGGCGCTGGCATCCCAACGGCACACTGGGCCGCATCGAGCGCTGGCAGACGGGGATGCGCGCGGGCTACCAACTGACCTGGAGCGCCGAGGGTGCGCTCGAGCTGCTGCTGCCCTTTGTCGGGGGCCAGCTACATGGGATCGGCTGGGAGAGCAGCGAGGCGCTGCTCTACTTTTGGGGCGGGGAGGAGGTGACGCGCGAGGTGTTTGTCCAACTTTTGTGCAGGCAGTCCGCGTTCAATCCGCACACTGGCGAGCTGCTGGTCCTGGTGCGTCCGCTCCTTCCCGAGGAGCTGGGGTGCCGAGCTGCGCCTGAGCCCGCAGAAGAGACCGAAATCTTCCAGCTCTACTCTGCGCTTGTGCCGCCTCTGCAAGCACCCATTGAGATGTTGTAAATAAAAAAGTGATATTTATTGCAAGAATGACCAGGTGAGACCCACAGCTCTGGGATCATTGTCGAGAAAGTTTTGCCAGCCAATCTCTGACCAGGTTCCAACGGACATACCCTGCATCAGCACAAAGTCTCGGCGCTCGGTGATCAGCGTGTAGACGTGCAGCGGCTGCTCAAGCGAGACCTCTCGAACACCTGGCAGACCCAGCATCGTTTCTGGAAGGACCTCCCGACCTTTGACCAAGAGAGGGTGGCCTGGCTGAACTCGAAAACGCGTCGTTGGCACCACATTAGTCACACTGCCCCGCTCAAACTCGACAAAACGAGAGCTCGGCTGATCGAACCGGACAACCTGCGCCAGGCGGACTGGGCGATTGCCGTGCCCTGCCAACCACTGGCCGGGCCGGAGCTGCTCAACGGGCACGTGGATGTCGTTGGCCAGGCTGACCAGTGTTCCCTCGGCCACGCAGATATTAGCAGTGATTGTGAGTGGTTGGGAGAAAAGGAAAGTGAACACTGAACTGCTTATTGACATATTCATACCAGACAAGAATTTGGTCAGGTCCATTATGCCAGGATTGTCTGCTGTCACAGTAAAGGTAAATGACGCATTGGCATTCGGAGGAATGGTAGCGTTTCCAGGCAATACCAAATTGAATCCATTCATAGCGCTCATAACTCCGGTTGGTGTGTTGGCACTCCAACCAAGTGCACTAAAACCACTACCCATTGTTGACAGTAATGTAATAATTGAATCCAGCCACGATTGGTCTGAAAATGATGTCAAAATATACGAGTTCACGAGATCTTGGTTACCAAACAGATATTGTACAGTGAAACTACTGCCATCTGCTTGCGGTGAAGACCAGCTTCGTGAGCAAAACGCTCCTTGGGTCACAGTAACTGGAATAGACCCAGTCTTTATATCAGCCATGGTAAATGTTGCGATTTGTTGAGGTTTCAAAACAATGTAACCTGACGGATTATTCAGACTAAAACTGTTAGGTGATGGTGGATTATTCACCAAAAAGTGCAATAACAGTGTATCAGCATTAGCCACTCCAAAAAGCACATTGACTGCAGTGTGATTCCTGACTTCATATGTAACAGTAGCGGTACATGCTGGAAGTCCTGTGAAATCATTTGTGATCGATCCAATCCAATGGTGTGTCAACCCATCTGCAACTAAATTTGGCTGACCAGCCAGCAAGCTATTGGACATGCAAAGGTAGGTAATTGAGTTGATCTCAATGATTGTGGGGATACTCATACCATCGGCCGCTTGAATAATGTTGACAATTGTTGATGGCATTCTCTCTTTTAACTTTGGGCCAAGATAATAAATTGCTGGCTCAATGACAGGGCAGCAAATGAGTTGGGCACTCCCGAGCCTTGGCAAAGTTTGGAAGATGGCTAGCTATTGGTCATCCGCTGCGCAGGCAGTACCGCAGGCAAACAGTGAGCCGCTGGACGAGGCCTGGGAGCTGATGGCCTCTGCAGAGCCTGTGGAACCGGCTGAACCAGAGATTCAGGCCGAGCCAGAGTTTACCATGGCGCCCGCGGTCATTCCGCTCGGCCTCTACTCACTGATTACCAACCGCATTTTGACTGCGTTTCTGCAAAAGTACCAGCAGCGCATCAGCTGCTACTGGCCAAGCGACTCGGACACGCTGTCGCGCGGCGCCCTGCGAGTTTTCCGATCGAGCAGTGCGCCACCCGGCTGGGTGCGCCTTAGCGAGCTGTTTGCTCGCGGCCCAGCACTGCGCGAGCAGCTCAGCGCACTGGTTTTTGCTGAGCTCGCCCGGCTGCGCCAGCTTGAGCTGCAGAATCCCTACTCGACCAGCCCCGAGTTTACCAGTCCGCTGCTGCGAGGCCTTCTGCTTTACCGGCCATTTTTCGTCTATCTCTGGACCGAAATCAGTCTCAACCCGTACACCGATCTTGTGGTGACGGTGCCACTGGAGCGCCTATACGATGAAACTCAGTCAGCGCACCCGTGGCGCGAGACGATCGATTCGATAGTCAACTTTCTGAATGATCGTCCTCATTCCTTTCCCCCGCTCATTCTGCATCTGATTGGGCCTCGTCTTTGTGTTATTGACAGTGAAAATGCTAGGAAGCAGTGCCGAGAGCAGGCTATTGCCTGCAGTGACGAGTATCCGAAATGGGTCAGTATAATATATTTCTAAATTATCATTTAATTGTTTTTGTGGCTTTAACAGCAGTGTCAAAGACTTGGGAAGAACAAGCGACATCCAGCACCAAATGGAAGAGCCGCAGATTTTGTCGTACGGTGGCGATGCGCAGGGCGAAGCAATTGCAGGAAAAGGCGATGCGCTGCCGACAGGCATGCTCGACGAGGAGAGCCCCGACCTGCAGGAGAACTTTGACGCCAACTTTGCCAAGGCCGAAAAGCTGCTCATCTCACCGCAGTCGCTGCGCGACAAGCTCAATATGACCGAAGTCGCTGAGGCCTTTCTGGCAATGCGTGCCATGTGGATGGAGAGTGGCCTGATTGCGGACGAGGCGGGCCTGCGCAACTTTGCGCGCTTTGTCTGCCCCACACCGCCGTACCAGTTTGACTCGCTGAACGAGGAGGCGCTGGAGAACATCTACCTCCGCTTCCGATTTCAGATCTTCTCATTGGACGGCTACATTCAGAGTCTGGAGGACGAGCATGTCTTCAACGAGCTGGTCGCGCATCTGGCTGGCAAGCCGGTGAACCGGCCCAAGGACGATGTTGCCATCATCGCGGAGATGGCCTTTTACACAAAGATGTACATCTTCAGCCGAATGAAGATGGAGTCGGTGATGGGCGGGCGCAGCATGCACTGCCTGCCGGACCAGATCAACTATGGCAAGTTCAGCTGCAAGGACAACCGTGGCCTGACGCCGATGCAGCGCATCCACCTCTACCTGCTCAAGCTGCTGCAGGAGAACAAGTACCGCAAGGTTGGCAGCGAGGTGTACAAGGAGATCATCACGGAGCCCTACATTGTTGTCAATGAGGATGGTGAGCAGTTTGATAGCGGTCAGTTCCACACGCACGCCTGGGAGCGCCTCATGGACATTGACAAGTTTGTCGGCTCTGCTATCAAGAAGGACGAGAACTTTGATGCGTGGAAGAATCTCACGCGTGGCAACTCGGTCAAGCCGCTCGTTGAGAAGCTGACTGTGCTGTCGGATGTTGACTTTCCCGAGGTGAAGAAGGATCGGCACTATTTCTCCTTCACTGATGGAATCTATGATGCGAGATGGGATGATTTCTACATCTATGAGTGGATCACGCCCGACGAGGTGCGGAACAAGTTCAATCAGCTCAAGCTGGTGCGCGCCGAGATTCTGCAGCTGCTCTCCAAGGCGACCAAGTTCAAGCTCAACCAGCATCGCCTCACCGAGCTGCGCAACACGGCCAAGCAGCTGCACGAGGAGACGCGCCTGCGCGGCTCGGACCTGCTCACCAGCGACCTGGCGACGGCGCGCTACATCAATCAGAACTTCATTCCTGAGGAGTTTGGCGGCGACTGGCCACTCTATGCCAGCGAGTGCAAGCGCTGGGACTCGATCATGCTGCCGAGCATCGATCGCATTCTCGACCACCAGCAGTTCTACGACACGATCAGTGCGCCGGCTCCCTGCAGTGCGTTCCGCTGCGGGAAGATTGCTGGCTTTGCGAGCAAAGGCGACAGTCAGCCACGCTGGTGCGCCAAGCACATGACCGATGGCATGGTCGACAAGCTGACGGCCCGCTGCGTGGAGGCCAAGTGCGAGCAGAACGCAACGCACTGGCAGAGTATCGAGCAGGTCAAGCAGAGCGGCTCTGACCGGCAAAAATTCTGCGCTCAGCACGCGCCCGCTGGTAGCGAGCCGATTCCGCAGGAGATTCTGAGCGGCGCCACCGACGCAAAGGACACAACGATTGACCACAGCACCAAGTTTATGTTTTACGCGCTGTGTGGCCGGCTCTTTTACAATGTCGGCGAGCTGGACGGATTCCAGGTCATTCCCTTCCTCAAGGGTCTCGCAAACACGGGCAAGTCGACAGTGGTCAAGGTGGTTCAGAGCTGCTACGCGCCGCAGGATGTGCAGGTGCTCTCGAACAACATTGAGAAGCGCTTTGGCCTCGAGCCGATGGCGGAGAAGTTTATGTTCGTGGCGCCCGAGATCAAGGACAACTTTGGCCTCGATCAGGCCGAGTTCCAGAGCATGGTGAGCGGCGACCCAATGTCCATTTCGCGCAAGTTCAAGACCGCACAGACGCTGACCTGGATCGTGCCAGGCATCCTCGCTGGCAACGAGCCGCCCAAGTGGGTCGACAAGGCCGGCAGTATTGCGCGCCGCGTTGTGACATTCCCCTTCACTGTGCCTGTGCACACAGTCGACGCCTCGCTCGAGGGCGAGGCGCTCAAGGAGCTGCCGTTTTTCATTCGCCGCTGCAACTTGGCCTACCACGCACTCATCGATTTTCTGGACTCGCCAGAACAGGAGAACAAGAGCATCTGGAGCATTATGCCGGAGAAGCTGCTCACCGCGCGCAAGCAGCTCACGCTCAACACCTCGGCTCTCGGTGACTTCCTCAAGGAGAACCACGAGATCATCGTGGCCGAGGGTCCTGACCGAATGCAGCAGTGGGTGCCTTGGGACTTTTTCCTTGAGAAGCTTCATGCCTTCAACCTCAAGCGTCACCTGCCGCCCCTTAAGAATGTGGACCCGCGCGAGTTCAACGAGACCTTTGCAAGCATGAAGGTCGATCTCGTGTTTGACGAGACCACCAAGGGCGTCAGTCGAGAGCGGCCCTGGATGCTCAACGGAGATGAAGTCATGCGCCGCGGGCCCTTCCTCTACGGCATGACCTACCGACCTGTACCTCAGGAATAAACTTTTTTGCAACTTTGAGATAACAAAACACTTTGTATAGATAGCATAATTGATGCGCTTCCTGCTCATCACACAAGAGGAGATTGTGCGCGGCGAAGAAGAGATGTACGAGCTGCGAAAGCGAATCCAGCCGCTGCGCGGCCGCATGCACAGCCTGACGCTGAGGGAGGATGATTGGGAATTCATCGCTCTGCCTGAGGAGCTTTGGATTCAGAGTGGCAAAGTCATTTTGGTCGAACACGGACTGGCTATTCCAGAATTTCAATGTTTTGCTGTCGCTTTTTGGCTAGAAGAACACTGATGAAATTTATTTGCACATCTGCTTGATAATTTCAAAGGCAATGTGGTCTGGCAAGTAAATGCCTAGCGTCGAGGTCAGCCAGCGCAGGGTGAGAAAGGCGTAGCGGACCAGAGCGCGGGTAGAAGATCGAGTTCTGCGAGGCCAGCGTTGAATTGCTTGGGCTATCTTGAAAATAGAGCGCCAAAATGAATCGGCATACAGAGAGCACTGGAGCTTGCCGGTGTACACAGAGCACTTTTTACGACCCAGCTCTATTGGAATGGAGCGTATTGGAATGGAGCGAAGCGGGTTATCGGAGAGGCCAATAAACTGGAGCGCAGAGAGATTGGCAAGTTGGGTTGGCAGTGTGGTCAGCTGGTTTCCGCCGACAAATAACCCGGTCAAGTTGCACAGCTGTCCGATGGCGGCTGGGAGCTGGGTCAGTTTGTTGAGCTCGACATCCAGAGCGCGCAGCTTGGTAAGTCTACCAATCTCTGCTGGCAACTCGTTCAAATAGTTATTGTTAAACCACAATCTTTTCAAGTTGACAAGTTGACAAACAACAATTGGAAATTGGCTAAAACGATTGCGGTTTAGAAATAGAAATTTCAAGTGAATTAACTTTTCGAATTCAATGGGAAGGCTCTCTAGGTGATTGTTTTGCAAATACAATCTCTTCAAACAAGATAGTTGTCCAATTTCCTTGGGAAGACTTGTCAAAACGTTTCCTATACATAATTTCTTGAGTTGTGTCAACAGTCCAATCTCTGCTGGCAATGTCGGCATTTGATACCATACCAAGCTGAGCTTTGACAGATGGCCAAGCTGAAATAATTCTGGTGGTAGTTCTCTTATGCCTGTCAGACAGAGTTCATCATAGACAGGAGGTAGCTCACTCATGCTTTTTAGTGAACTTAACTCCAGACGTTGACACCAAGCAGCACTGAAGCCAGAACGAAACCATGACCGAAAATCAATTCTGGGTCGCGAATGCGTGCTGTGAGCGTAGCTCGGCTCAGCGCTTGCCAGGGCTGTTCACGCCCTTGCCCATCTGGGTCAAGCAAGATCAGAGAGGTGCCAGCATCAAAGCGTGCTTTCAAATACTTGTAAGATTCAGTTTGTTGCACCAGCTCGGCGTACCAGGGCACATACATCCGACAGCGAGCAGTGACATAATCTAGCCTCTCTCCCTGCCAATAACAGAATAGAGGCACGTTGGGATTGACAGCGTTCGGATCGGCTTTGGCGCGGTGACGCTTGGCCTCACCGCTAAAGCGAATGTGCTCACTCCACTTGCGCCACTCTGGAATCCATGCGTTGCCCTGGGGATCGTGCGCTGGCTGCGTCGGATCGTCTTGCCACAGCGTTTTGGCATCTACAGCAAAGCAGCCACGCATGTGGAAGGACCACACTTTACAGCCTTGCCATCCATCCTCAATGTTGGCTGCAAATCCCAAGCCATCGACAAGAACAGGCCCAAGAATCATCGGGCTGAGATCAGCGTGAAATCCTCCGCTGGTCACATCGTAGACCTCAAATTTGTCCTCTTCAGTGGGCACTGGATTCTTCAGGTAACCATTCTCCTTTGCCCAAGCGTTGAAGCGGCCATACTTTTTCAGAACTCGAATGGTAGGCTCTACTGAGAACAAGCTAGGATCAATGGGCTTGGGTCTGAAGCGACGCTTGACAAGCTTTTTCTGGCGACCTTTCAATTCTTCTGGATTCATGGTTGAGCTACACTCTAAAAACTTAAGCGTTTATTATTGCTGCGGTTGCTGACTCATGGCACGAATTGCTCCAGCAGCGCGGCGGATATAATCGTAGAAAAACTTGCTAGGAGGATTGTGGTGATCGCCGAGGTAATGAATAAAGCTGACCGGCCAGGCGACCTTGTTGATCTGGTCGACAAACTCGGCATTCTGCAGCACTGCTCCGCAGCCCTCGACCATGCAGGTGAGCCCATCCTTGAAAAAGATCTTTTGGCTGGCCAAGAAAGCCTCGACGACCTCGAGATTATCGAGAAACTCATTCTCTCCCTTCCAAGGCTGCGCATGGATGGGATAGGGAATCGCTTTGGTTGAGGTCTGAGGCGTGCGCGCCCAGATGCCCTCACGGATGATGTGATCGTTCCCAGTGCTGCTCGAGCCACTGAGCTGTGCCTGCCAGCGCTGCTCAAACATCGTCAGCTGGCGCTGGCGCTCTTCTTCTTTCATTGCCAGAAGCATGTCCATTTCTTCAGCTGGAGATTTCGTAGACTTGTAGCGATTCGATTCATAGTCGGTCTGGTAGTTGGTGAACTGGCTGTACGGCGCCATCGCCTTGGTGCTGCGGTCTGCGTAGCGCCAGTTGTGCGCCGATGGCGACTGAGCCTGCTGCTGCGCTTGCTGCGGAGCCTGCTGCTGCGCTTGCTGCGGAGCCTGCTGCTGCGCTTGCTGCGGAGCCTGCTGCTGGCCAAACGCAGCCAGATCCTCTCGGCTAAAGCCCCGGAACGCACCCCCGTTTGCCTGCTGTGGATTCATCTAGCTTGTGGCTCTGCAAGAACAATTGCAAGTTTAAATAATGCTGATTCGAATCTTCTTTTGGTGTATCCGTTTCCGCAGGAGAGCCGGTGGCGTGTCTGGCGCATCGCGATAGACCCGCTTCACCAGCTCTGTCCCGCTCAGCGTGCGATCCTCAACAGTAACCTGGTGTGGTCTCAACATTTCATCTTGGCGCTCGAGCAACAGGTGGTAGATGGAAAATCCCAACGAATCGGCCTGGCCCTGTGACACAATCTCGACGAGGCTTTCGCGATCGGTAGCAGTGATGCTGCACACAGTCTCCAGCAGCTCCTCGTCAATCAGCTCTTCCGGCACTGCACTGCGCGCGGGCAGCCGACTATCCACCAGGTATCCATTCAGCCAAGGGTGTCGCTTGACTCTGTCCAGCCGCAGCCGCCGCGCTGGCTCCGGCTCGAGCAGGCAGCGTATGAGTTCTTGAAACTCTGGAGAGGTCTGTTCGCCCTTGAGGTTTTTCTCCATGGTTAAGCGCGGACGTCGTCCGCGTTCGTACGTTTGCTTGAGCATGTTTTCATTTGAGGCCTCGCGTTTTGAGAATGGAAAGGCACCAATGACCATCACCGCAATAACAACACCAGCGCTCCAGCAGTCAGCCAGAAACGGATCATAGGCGGAGGAGCCAGAGAATAGCTCGATGGCAGCGTAAAAGGTGCTGCCGAGCACAGTCGAAGTGCGCCCAGTGGCGTTGATGCGCTTAGCAAAGCCAAAGTCGGCCAGCTTCAGATTGCCGGCCGCGTCGAGCAGCAGATTCTCTGGCTTGATGTCTCGATGTGCCAGCAGGTTGCCATGGCAGTACTCGAGTGCCGAAAGCAGCTGAGCTGTGAGCGCCTTGGCGCGCGCCTCGGGTATACACTGCGCCGCCATGATGTGCTCCAGCAGATCGCCGCCGCTGCACAGCTCGAGCACTATAAAAACAGCGCGCTTGCTCTCATAGTGCTCATAGTACTTGACAATGTTGGGGTGCTTCAGGAGAGCCAACACATCGAGTTCTTTCTGCCACACTGTGAGAGCTGAGCTCTTGCTCATGACTTTCAGCGCGCGCGGCTGATCATTGGCCAGCTTGTGTGCCAGCTTCACTTTGCCATATGCGCCGCTGCCGAGCGTCTTTCCAACGCGATACTTGGCCAGCAGCGACTTTGGATAGCGCATTCTCCCGTGGCTCTGCGATGCTCAGCGCATTCAATCGGACTAATAGCGTTCAAGCACTACAATGAAATAAAATGAAAAATGAATGGTAGGAAAACAAGATCAAGGCATGGACAGTCCAATTCCCGAGACGTTCCCTGAACTTAAAGTTGGCACCGAGCCGGCCATCGATCTGAGCCAGAGCGCGCTGAGCGAGGTGCAGAATGAGTTTTTAGCGCACCAGTTTGCAATGGAGCGGCAGCGCTGGGTGAGCGAGGACTATGTCAAGCACCAAAAGGAGCTGACGACAACAATGCGCAAAATAGTCATCGACTGGCTGGCCGAGGTACAGCTACGACTGAAAATCGGCTCCAACAACCTCCACTTGGCTGTTGCGCTGATGGATCGCTTTCTCTCTCTGCGAAGCTGTCCAAAATCCAAATTCCAATTGGTAGCCGTCGCGTGCTTATATCTGGCAAGCATCTATGATGAGAAGTACTGCTGCGGCATTCAGGACTTTGTGTACATAACCAGCCACAGTTGCTCGGTGCAGAGCATTAGCAAGACCACCGAAATCTTGCTCGAAGCGCTGGCCTACCAGCTGCACTGCCCGACCATTTTCTACTTTGCTGATATCTACTTTGAGCATCTGCCTGATGTCAAGAAGCGAACACGTGCGCTGGTTCGCTACTTTGCTGAGCAGGGCCTGCTGGACTTGGAGCTGCTACGCCAGCACCGGCCCTCGGAGCTCGCCTTTGCGAGCCTCTACCTAGCAAACCGCTGGGGCAAGCAGAAGCTCGACTTGCGCCCCGTGCGCCGCCTCACCGGCTACTCTGGCCGAAACCAGCGCCAGTGCATCGCCAGCCTCGAGGCCTCGATCCGCCTCGCCTCCACTCCCTCCTCCGCCATCCGCAAAAAATACGCCAAATCAACCAAACACTTTGAATTTCCAGATGACAAGCAAATAAACTAGGTGCAGCTAAAATTGTTGTCGTTTGAGATTGAACTGATTGTTTTTAATCACTCTTGCCACATGAAGATCACAGACATCCCTTGCCAAGTGGGAGACCGGTTTGTAGCTGTCTTGAATACCCAGTTTCTCGGCACATTAATCGAGGTTGCTCTGATTGCCTCAATCTTTGCCATTGGTTTTGGCGCGCTATTCGGCGCTGGACTGGTAGATAACTTTCCAAAGGAAAAGACAAACTCGGATGCCTGGTCTACCATCTGGTTTGGCTTGGGCTTTTGGGTAATTACTTATGTGATTATGCTCGCCTGTCACTACAAGGTTCTGTTCAAGCGGATAATGCCCAACGCGCTTTGGGTGTGTCGCATTGTGCACGTTGGCTACTGGGCAGTACGCTGGATTGTCTTTATTGTCATGATCTCATGCAACAATCCAACTGTGTTAGTGCTGGCATTCTGGATGGACTTGATCGTGTTCCCCGCCGCTGCACTGCTCTGTCTTTTTGGCATTCTGGGCCTTGTATGCATGGACATGGTTAAAAAAGACTACCGCAGCCTCGTTTGACCACGAAAACAATATTTAAGTAAAGAAATATTTCATGAAATTAAGACCAGCTTAAATAAATTAATGAAATTTTCAAGGAAATTTCATGAAATAAAACTAGGGTCACGGTAAATTGTTTCTTTCTGAAATTTCCTTGAAATATTTCTTTAAGCAATGAACTATGTTTTTAAAAAAATGCATTTTAAAAAAAGTTTGACCTCAAAAATTTTGGATCGACAAAAAAATTTTAATGCAAGTTTTGGATTCAAGGCTAATTGTTTAAAGAAATATTTCAATGAAATTTCAGAAAGAAACAATTTACCGTGACCCTAGTTTTATTTCATGAAAATTTCATGAAATTTCAAATGAAATATATTTATTCCAAAATAGTTATTTATTTTATCAGACAACACAAATCAAAAAAACATGAGTCAAAATGACAAAGGTTTGGTGGTGAAGCTGTTGCTTTGCAGTGGCATCGTTGTTTCTGGCGCTGACATTGCTGTAATAGTGATTGCCATTGTTGCGCAGCTAGAGGGTAGCTGCCGTGATGGCTTTTTCCCACTACCCATTTGGTTGATTGTGGCTGCCAGTCTCAACATTGTTAGTCTGATTGTTTTGCTGTTGTGCATTGTCCGTCTGATGCGAATCGAGTCTGAGGAGGCAATGCGGCACGTTCTGATCGCCAACACGCCCATTGGCATTGCCAAAGCGGCTTGGCTGATTATTGGCATTGTTGCGGTCATCGAAAACACTGGCTGCAATGGGATCGCTGCACTCGCCATCGTCGAGCTCATCTGGCTCGGCGCTGCAGCTATTGCGAGCGGTTGTGTTCTGCGCTACTCTAACCCCAGCTACGACACTATCGAATAAACGAGCCTTTATCATGCAAGGTAGAGCCTGAGCAGAGGCTCTAGGGCTTTGGTTGGCTGCTGCTGACTAATTTCGGAAAGCGGAAAAGGAACCCATTTTCCAGTGTCAATATCTTCAAGCGACAGCTCGTACGAGCCGGCTGGCTGCCTGTCGGTCGTGATGTGCACTGAGAGCGTGGCTGCGCGCGTGACGCCCTTGAAGCTGAGCGTTGCCACCGGCTCAGACAGGTCCTCGCTGATCGGCACTGTGACAGCCCTGCTTTGTTTGCCAACCCGCAGCTCCACAGTGGCTGCGCTGGCAAACACCTCCTCGTCCACTGGCTGCACTCCCAGCACCTCGACTTGCAGCGTGAACACATAGCCTTCGGATGGCTGCTCCTTGCCAGCAGCACTGAGCAGCGCGGTCGGCCGCACTGCGGAGACAATGTCCTGCGTCCTGGCGTACAGATCCTGCAGCTCGCCAAGTGTACGCCGCAGCCGCTCAGCTTTCTGTTTGGCGCGCCGCAGCTGGGCCAACTCGGACTCGGTGACGAGGATTTCATCATCTACACTTTGCAACTGAGAGAAATCGGAAATAAACCGCTGACCCAGCTCTTTCGCCTCAGTCAGGCTTGTGGCATCGGTGAGGTGGTAGCGCAGCGCGGAGAAGTTCTGCTTGAGCTGCTCGAGGCGGGTATCGAGCATGCCCCGATTCTGATTGCGGCACTCGGCCTGCTGCTGGTTGAGCCGTGCCAGGCGGCTGTCGGACTTGCGCCGGGCCTCGCCGCTCAGCTGGTGCTTGTCCGCCTCGTACTTGGCGTTGAGTCGGAAGCGCTGGGTCTCCGCCTCGCGCTGGCGCCCCGCTGAGCCGGCCTCACAGCTGCGCAGCTGGCGACAGAGCTGGTCGAGCTGCGCGTTCTGCGCCTCGAGACGGCCGTACTCGGCGAGCACCTTGTCGCTGCAGCCCTTGCAGAGCGGGCACAGCAGTGCCAGCGTCTGCGCTAGCCACTCGCGGGCCTCTGGCGATGATTTTCCACCTTCCAGCGTGCGTAGGCCGCTGCACCACCGGGTCATCGGATCGCTTCCCGGCGGCCACAGGGTCGCCATGACGGCCGCCAGCTTTCGTACAGACATATCCAACGCTGTCACCGTGGATTCTGTCTCAATGTCGAATTCAGAGATTACAGTGGCCGAGTCGACAATGCGCTGCAGCTGCGCTTTGTCAGCCTGAAGCTGCTCCTGCAGACGCTTGGCGCTGGGCAGGCGCTGCTTCAGAGAGCCGGTGAGTTTCTCGGCCAGCGCGATGAGCTGCTGGCACTGGTCGCGCAGGCGAGCAAGTGCCGGCTGCAGCTCGGCTTGCGCCTGCTTCGCAGCGGCCAGCACCTGTGCGCTGGCCTGCTCACTGGTTGTGCCGTCCATGGCGAATCGCGCGCCGAGCCCGGTGAGCTGGCTCCGGTAGTGCTCGCGCAGCTGCGCCAAAAGTCCAGCTGTCTGCTCGGCAATCTCGAGGCGGAGCTGCTCGCGCTCGGCGACGGTTGCCTCCTCCAGCTCAGCCTGCGCCGAGTTGTACTCGGCTTGCAGCTGGACGCGGCAGCGCTCTAGTTCAAGCAGCTGGGCAGCCAGCGGCGCAGCAGTGCTGTTCGATGCCCAGTGCCCGGCCAACTCCTGCAGCGCAGTGGCTATTTCCTCCTGACGTGCACGCAGCGAGTCCAGCTTGGCGTACAGCTCGTCAGCCACGAGCTGGTCGTAGAAGCGCGCCATATTCTTGCGATCGAGGTCGGCGCGCAGCAGCTCAACCTGGCGGCCGAGCCGGTCAGCGCGGCTGGCCACCTGCTGGCAGTCGAGCAGGCACTGCGGCACTGCGCCCGGCTTATCGCCGGGCTCGTACTTGACCGTGGCCATCTGCACATCGAGCGCAATGTCCTCGAGCTGTTCCCAGGTGCTGCGCAGGCGCTGCTCCAGCTCCCGAGCGATCTCGTCCTGCGTGTTGAGCACGAGCGCCGCAGCGCTGGTGTAGCCCTGCGGCAACTGCTGTGCGAGCAGGGCTGGATTCGCTGCCGACTGCACAGCCGGTAGCTGCGTCGAGCCCATGATCTGGCGCAGGTTGGCCGCAATCGCTTGGTTGAGATCTGTCATTGCTACTCTGCTGTCAACTAATATTTACTGCGAATAGCGCACGTACAATTGGTTAAAATGTGGGGGATGCACATTCGTCAGACGCCAGCGGCCGTCTGTGTAGCGTTTGCAACAATAGTTTTCGGTGTGATGACAGCCGGGAACCTCTTTGAGTTCAGACGTGTCCACAGCTTCAAGCTGAAATACAGATGATTTGAAGGGTTTTTTCGCAGCAATGCGCTCAGCCAGCGCGTGCCCAGCCTCGGCCGAGTCCACTGAAAGCACAAGCTCGTCAGTGTTGAGCCAGACCAGCGCTGGCTTCTCGTTGCGCAGCAGCACTTGAACGCGTTGGTAGAGCCGAAGCAGGCGCAGCTCCCAAAGCGGCTGAAGCTTGGCTAGCTTTCCGAGTACGAATAGACGAAAATATTTGGAAGCAATCAAGCACTCGGGCACCGGGGCGCTAAACTCGGGCTGTAGGATGTTGGCCTCTGGCAAGTGCGGACGCACGAATTCCGGCCAGCTCTTCGTCAAGTCACAAATCTCTGTCAACGTAGTGAAATTTGCAGATGAAATGTCAATAGATAAAAAGTGAGTTTCGAAATTTTCTGCTACAGCGTATTGTTTCACTCGAGCCCAAGATTCAGTTTCTCTCTGAATGATATTTTTGTGCTGCGCCACAACGTTTAGGTCAATGGCGCGATAGGAATCTTGGAACTCAACCCAAAACATCACGGAAGCCTGAGTACGGAAGAAAAGCTTGTTGAAATTACTCATGCCAGTAGCTTTCAAATAGTCAATGAGTGCCCGAGCATTCTCAGCCTTGCCTTGCAGGCGAGCTGTCTCTTCGAGATCGTCGCCGGGGCAGTAGTGAAGATCCAAAAGCTTTCCTATCTGCGCAGCAGCCTTGGCTGTTAGAGCCATCTGTGGAATTCAAACACTAAACTGTTTTGGCGGGGCTTTAATTTCAGAGGCAGAGCTGCTCTGCCTTCCCCTCGGCAGAGATGAGACGATGTGCTCCTCGAAACGCAATCGCGGCGATGTGCTTCTCGAAACGCAATCGCGTCGCTGTGCGGTGAGCACCGACATGCGCGGTGCCTCTTCATGTTTTTGCCAACTGGGGCAACCCAGTTCAAAAACCAAAAATACAGATATTTTTCATTTCAAATAATAATTTTCATAAGTTGAGATTGTCAGAAGCATGAGTGCTCCACCACAGCCAATTGCTTGCTTGAAATGCAATACAATCAATTTCTCCGGAGACAAATGCAAGCAGTGTGGAGAGGAACTCAAGGTTGTGTCAAGCCAGGCAGAGCCTGCGGTTGAACCTGAGGAAATACAAAATGCCGCGGCACAAGAGGGCGTCTCTGAATTGATCAAGGAGGGGGCTGTGGAGAAGAAGGCGCCAGCAGCGGCTGCGGCTGCGCCGGTCAGCAAGCTGGTAGCGCAGCCGCTCAGCGGCGTTGACAAGGAGATGGCGCGGCGCAAGCTGCGGGCGCGCCTGCGCGATGCGCGCTCGGCTCGGGCCCCGCTGACCGCCGAGACCGAGGTTCTCAACAAGCATGGCCAACGCATTACCGGTGCGCGCCGCGTCCCGGTCACAGCCCAGGCGCCACTGAGCACCCCAGAAACTCCATACGAGCGCATGTAGAAAAATAAATTGTTTTGCAAAGGATAAGATTTGGGCCTTACTCTGCTCGGATGGACAACATTTCAGAAACGATCAAGGCCAACAGTCGGACGCTGATTGTGCTCGGCGTTGTTGTGGCGCTGATCGTGCTACTGCTTCTGTGCGGTGGAAAATCACCGCGCCGGGCCGCAGATCTGCAGCCGCAGCAGAGCCTTGCTGTGTCGGCGGCGCCAAAGCCCGCTGGAGCAGCTGCACCACCCGGCTCCGAGTGCGCCAGCCTGCCGCCCAGCGCGCAGGAGAGCTGCCGCGTTAGCAAGCTCAACGCGCTGGCGTCGGGCCAGTGCAACCAGCTCAAGGGCTGCGACGCGGCCGTCTGCCAGGACCTGTTCAAGAACGGCGTCTACCCGCGCCCCATGGCTTACGCCAACGTGCCGCCTGAGCGTCGCCTCGTGCCGCCGAGCTTCTCCAAGGACTACCCGGACGGCTACTTTGCGCAGCTGAGCTCTCCGCTGTGGGGCACCGAGTGCCAGGTGGAGCCGGTCGGCTTCTACCAGGGCGATCTCTCGGAGCTGGCACCCGGCTATGTCAACGTCGAAGCTGGCGCGCTGCCCAAGTTCAATCCCTTCCTCAAGCCCGGCATGCCCAGTGAGCCCTACAAGACGCAGTGGCCCATCGCGCAGGACCAAGGCTTTGTCGGCCTGCACGACTGGGGCATGCAGATTGGAAACTACAACTTTTCCGGCCAATAAACTTATCCGCTCAATGTATTTACTTTCAAAAAACAATTGGACTGCGCAAGTTGTATTAAAATTCCACATTGTCAACATTAATGTTCCGCAAAGCGGCTATCTGGACAGCCAGGGTTGCCTGCTTCACTGAGGGAATCATCGCCGTGAAATATTATTTGTTTGTGGGACTGCCGAAAAAAGGAGAGGTAACAAATCGTTTTCGCATGCTGGAGGGCCACGGTGAATACGTGGAAGCACCGTTCTGGGAGCCAGAGGTTGGTGCGATTCGAATGAATACCAATATGCCTGAGTTCACATTGTGCCACGAAGTGGGCCACTCAAGGCAGCCCTGGCGCCTCGCTTACATGCTCTGTTTTGGAATCGTAAATCTGCCAGTGGAAAGTTTCGCTATCCCCGTCGCCATCAGCTGGCTCACTCTATGGTTCTGCCTTGCAGCTGCTGAGCGTCACGCAGACTACTGGGCTCTGCAGCGCTGCAGCTTAGCAGGCCTGCAAGAGGCTGGTGTTTATTTCCAAAAGGAAGCGCTAAAAACAAATTGGACCTACTTCTTTCCAGTGCCAGATACCCATTTCGCCAGCAGCACGCGTGCGTTTATGGTGCACGAGCGCATTCTCCAGCTTCAGGCCAATCCCACCGCCCTGCCCAACGATGTTCCTATGCCAAAATTCAAATGGGAACTCAACGAAATACTAAATTGAATTTATCTGTTTCTATTGCGAGTCCGATGCGTTTTAGCCAATCGATTGGCCAACCGTGTCAGTTCAGAGTTGGCGAGATGGCACGCGCTGCTGGCCTTGAGCTGGCGCCACTGCTTGGGCGTCAGCGGGTTGATGCCCTGAGCCAGGCAGAACTCATACAGCCGCGTGCACGCTGTCGGATCTTCCTCGTAGAGCTTATCCAGATGCAATTGCCACAGGGTAACCTGGAAGGTGCTCAAATGCAGTATTCTTGTCCAGATCATGTGTGCTTCGTCAGCTCGACCCTCCAGAGCGGCCTCTGTGAAGAGCGAGAAAAGCACCGATAGTGTCTCGCAGTAACTGGTATAGAGCAGCACTGGAAAACGAAGAGCAGCATTTGGATGCAATGGCCAACCGCCCAAAAACCTTGTCCATTGCCAGGGTTCAAGTATTTCGGAATTCTGGCGGCGGAAAAACGCATAGAGTCGAACTCCGGCAGCTGGATCTGCAGCGCAGAGCGACTCGATGTGGCTTTGCCACAGTGCAAGCGGGACAACCTCGCGTGGGGGGGCCCATGGGTACAATGTATCATTGAAAACATTATACGAACGCGCCACCGATTGCAGTCTAGACCACAGTGCAAGTGCATCCGCAGTTCGTCCCTGCAGAACAGCCTCGGTGAGCATGGGGAAAAGAATTGGTATGTTCTCACAATGCCGCAAGTACAGCTCAAGCGGAACTGTGCGGCCAGCGCTGAATGGTGGCAGATTGGAGAAGAATCTCGCCCACCACTGAGCACCTTCTAGCGGGTCAAGGCTGAGAATCTCCTCGATGCTAAACTGGGCCAGCATGTGCGTCTGCCCACCGTCAAGCACAAGCCGCAGATAGTCAGTTGGCTTGGGCACCGCTGGACAGAGCCGCTGCAGCTCGCGCTGCTTGTGCCAGAGCACCCAGAGCTCGGCAGACCTAAGTGTCGGCCAGTGTGAGGGAAGCAGGCGCCACAGCTGGATCGACACGCGGCAGAGCGGCTGCAGCAGCAGGGTGGGCTCGCGCTCGACAAGCACATTCAGCGCAGCCAAAATGAGATCAGTGTTGTCGCGCGGCTCTGGCGGCACAACAATGCGTGGACCAGTGCCAATGCCTTCGGCAGCAAGAAAGCGGTACACCACGCTGGTCTCTGAGAAACTGAGCTCGTACAGCGCGCTGGCCCAGATCGCCGGGTCGAAAGGCCTGTTGCACTGCACAAGGAACTCCATGCGGCGCCAGATCCGCAGCGCATCGTCGCGCCGCCCATCAAGTACTAGCCTCGCGAACAACGGCATCAAGTGCGACCAGAGCCAGCACTGCCGCTCGTAGATCTCAATTGGCAGCAGCAGGCTGCTGTCGTCAAAGCTGTATTGACGGAACAGCGCTGTCCAGTCGACAGCCTCTGCGCGTGCTGCAGCCTCAGCCAGCGTCAGCGGTCTGTCCACATCTTGCATTTGTCCCTTTGCCACCTGCAACATTCATACACCTCACGCCAAATGGCACTGTAACACTGCCAAGTTTTTTGCCACAACCTTAATTTTCAAAATGAAATAAACACTATTTCATGAAATAAATTTATTTTTCCAATCTAGTGTCAGCATAAATAGTTTTCAGATGAAATTTCATGAAATTTCATGAAATAAAACTAGGGTCACGTTAAATTGTTTTCTTTGTGAAATTTCATTTCAACTAACATCTCAAAGATTGGCTTCAAAACAAAAAATTGCATTTTTAAAAAAGTTGAACCTCAAAAATTTTGGGTCGATCAAAATCCCTAAATGCAAATCTGTTGGATTGTAAGATTGATCATTTCAGATGAAATTTCAGAAAGAAAACAATTTAAGCTGACCCTAGTTTTATTTCATGAAATTTTCATGAAATTTCACGTGAAATAATTAAGTTGATATTCCAGCCAGGAATGTGTGTGCCACTGCAATTTGGCTTGTGTGGTGAATGGTTTCTCTGTGTTTAATTAGAAGCTTCTGAGCTGCGGGCGATAGGGTCTAGCGCCGGAAGCAGCGAGAGGCCGGCTTTGCTGCCGGCTGGCCAGCCACACGGCGAGGCGCTGCTGCACGTTGGTCAGTTCAGCGTCGTGTAGCGTCGTCGTGGGGCTAAAAGGCCGCAGCGCGACGAGTTGGCGCGGATTCAGCTGCGCTGTCTCGTGTCTGTCGTCAACGATGAGCGTGTTCTGCTCGGTGGCGCCGAGCCAGCGGAAGCGCGGCTGCGTCCAGAGCTTACGTAGCGGCTTGACGCGCACCATGGCGGTTCCCTGTCGGTACGGCACCCACTCGCAGTCGGTGCCTGTGAGCAAAAACTTGGGTGCAAAGCCGAGCGGACGCAGCACCTGGTCAACGATGAACTGTGCATAGTCAGGGCTCGCCGCGGTCCACACGCCAACATGCGTGAACGAGCGCTGCGCAAAGGCCAAAAATTGCTTCAACCCCGGCCGCAGGTAGCCGCCCATGCTGTTGGCGTAGCGGTAGTGCGGCGCTGGCAGGCCGCTCTGTGCGGCACCCGCATAGGGAAACACTGTATGAATCAGCGTCTCATCCAGATCCAGCACCAGCACGCTGGTTGCTGTGGGGCTCGCTCGATATTGCATTTCCTAATTGCTGACAATGATATTTTAATCGCTGTCGCTTTCACTGCTTGATTCTGTGAGCTTGCACCAGCGTCTCGATCCGTCTGGTGTCTGATCCAACCAATAGCGTATGAAGGAGACAAGGGAATCAAAGCGCCGCGGAGCAGGCTCCATATGCCCGATATCAACTTGGCCAGATGTAGTTGAAATCGAAAATCTGCCGACACACCATCCACCACAGCAAGAAGAGAAGATCAGAAATTCAGATTGGAAAGCAGGAATAAAATCCATGAGTTCAAACTTGCTGGAGAAAACAGCCCCTTGAAGCGTATCGACCAATTCTGCAAGCTGATACAATGCAGGATTCTCTTCGAGCCACTTGCGATTCTTTACGTGAAGCTGTCCTCTGAAAGGACCCATGTGCCGGCGGAATTCATCAAATGTTTGCAAGCGCAAATATTTCTCCCATTCCAAGTGCAGGCAATTGATCACACTTTTAGCTAGCGGCACACCGAGTTGCTTGGAAAGCAATCTATACGCAAAACAAAAAGAGTTGCCACACATACGCTGTCAATAAAAAATCAAATTTATCAGCTTTACAGGCCGCGGGAGCCGCCGGCAAACGGGAGGCCGCCAACCTGCAGGGCGCCGATGGCGATACCGGCACCGATGCGCGAGGCGCCGCCAATGCGGGGCGCATAGGTGTCGAGCAGCGCAAAGACGGCAGCCGCAACGAGACCGATGGCGATGATCTGGCGTACCTTGTCGCCGCTCCAGACAGTGTCCTGACGCGCGATGGCGGGGATCACGTAGGTGGCTGTGCTGAGCGCGAGACCCTCAATGGCGTAGCTGAGGATCTTCCGCAGCGCCTCCATGACGACGGGCTTGTCCTTTTTCCATGTCTTCTGAGCGTCTTTCTCAAACTCGCGGATTTCCCGCTGGGCATCCTGGTAGTAGCTGTCCGACGACATGTGCTGAAATCTTGCGCTCTAATTAATTGTGGCCAAGAGAATTTTTTGGCAACCAGTACTTGCAACTTGGACCAACAGTCTCTGACACACACCGATGAGCGCAGCTGCAAAGAAATCAGCCATGCCCAAGGGCCGCGTGCAGAACATGGCACCGCCGGCAGACGCGATCCAGCTGGAGGACGAGTACCGCGACCGCAGCGACGAGGCCGCGGCGATCAAGGCCAAGGCCAAGCTGCTGATTGCCGACATGATGAAAACCGGTGAGCTCGAACTCGAGCTCGACGCGGGGGAGAAGCAGCGCAACGAGAAAGAGCGCAACACCGCGCGCAAAATGCAAGTCGAACAGGCGCCGCGCGGTGTGCGACCCTCTGCGCAGCCGTCAACCAAGCCGGCGCGCAAGACGATCAACCCGCGTGAGCAGCAAGTGGTGCCTAACTACAATCCGATGTTCGACTATGCGCTCAACCCGCAGAACCAAAACTACGCACTCGTCTCGTTCATGGGTCCGCGCAACTGTACGCCGCGTAACGACGAGTACGCGCTGCGCATCTGGGGCGTGTTTGCCACAAAGGACGAGGCGACGCAGTACTGCGAGTGGATCCGCCAGCACAACCGCTACGCCAAGTTCTACGACATTATCAGCATGGAGCTCGGCCGCAACGCGCCGTGGGCGCCGTTTCCGCCAAAGCTCGACGAGATCGAGCAGCAAGAGTTCCAGAACAAGCACGTGCAGGACTTCCACGATGCCCGGCTCGAGGCGCAAAAGGCGGCCAGCGACCACCACGCGCAGCGCATGGAGAACGCGGAGGATCTCAATCCGGAGATCGCCAAGCAGCGCAAGATCCGCACCACGGACAAGCGCTTCAAGAAGGCGCTCGCGCTTCGTGCCGCCAAGCAGGGCGTCTCGGTGGATGAGCTGTTGCAGGGCGCCAGCGAGGAGGTGTTTGCGCTGCGCGAGGCCAGCGAGCGCGAGGCCGCCGCCGAGATCGACGCTGCCTCGCTGCCCAAGCCGAAGGAGGTAACGTACGAGAAGCGCGTCGACGAGGACGGCAAGGTGGTGACTGTCCGCAAGACCCGAAAGATTGTGAAAAAGGGACAATAAATAGTAGCTCATTCCGCATCGCCACGATGATGCAGCCTCATCCACAGCTGCGGGTCTGGCGCCAGGCAACCTACAGCGTGCCACTCAGCGAGGAGCAGCTGCGCGGCGTCGTGCGCTGCTGCATTTACGACGGGGAGCCGCTCGAGCCGGGCAAGGACCCTGTGCGGCCGCCGGTCCGGCGCGAGCGCGACGGCCGGATTGTGTACCACGGCCTCTGCTGCAGCCTCGCCTGCGCGCGCGCCTTCATGAATGAACACCCGCGCATTTTTGGGCCGCACAGCCACCAGCTGCTCGTCGAGATGGCGCGAGAGATGTACAGCATTCGGCAGCCGCTGGTCGCGGCGCGACCGATCTTTGCGCTGGCCAAGTACGGCGGCTACCTCAGCATCGAGCAGTTCCGCGAGTACGGCCCGCAGCACCACAGTGCGCTGCGCATGCCGCCCTTTGAGCACCTAGAGTTACGCATCCAGGACTATGTCCCCGCGGGCGAGGTGCAAAGCACCAAGAGCCGCGAGCAGTTTATTGCCGAGCTCGAAGCGGCCAACCGCGAAATCACCACCAAGAAAAAACGTCACAGCGAAAAGCTCTATCACAGCAGTCTCGAGTACTTGATGTCCAAACGCGCCAAGCCGACGCCTCCGACTGAGCCTCTGCCAGTTCAACCCTTTGAGGTTCCGCCACCGATCGCTGCTGAGCCATCGCCACTAGTCAGCCTACCACCAGAGCCGCTGCCGCCCAAGCAAGCGCCGGAGGAGGCGACAAAGCGTGTTCCAGCTGTGAAACCGAAAGCACAGCGCTCTCTGAAATTCGCTCCCGCTGCAGCCAAGCCGGGATTCTTCGCCTTTACCCGCCGAGATCCCAGCAAGTAAATGTGTACAGTGCTTGTATGATTTAAAAAGATTTATTCGGAATTGGCTGCCTAGAAGAGGTAGTTGGGTCCAGCGCACTCGGTGCACTCGCTGCCGCAGTCGGTGCCAGAGAGCTCCCACACCTGGACGGTGAAGGTGAGGTCCGACTGGAAGAGCTGGCCCTTGCAAACAGTGATGCCGAGCAGGGCATCCTCGAGCTCTCCATAGCGGAGGATCGGGCAGGGACCGGGCTGCGGGAAGCAGCAGTCGTTCGAGCCAACGTTGGTCGTGCCGGAGCAGCCATCGCAGCAGTTCTGGCAGCGACCGCAGTCACCGCAGTCACCAGTGTCGCAGGTGTCAGCAGCCGAGCACAGGGAGGCGCCCTGCTGGAATCCGCACTTGGGTCGGCAGGTCTCGAGCTGGACATTGCGGCACTTGGCCGAGGCGTCGATCTTGATGAAGCAGGCGCAGTTCAGGAAGTCACCGCACACACAGTTCGACTCAGCGACCCAGCGGTTGCAGCTGGCAGTGTCGTTGGGGTCGGCAGTGATCGCACCGAGGATGAACGACAGGCTCGCGTCGAGGCAGACACCGTCGCACTTGGCAACGATGATCTGGTCGAGCAGGGTGCCCTTGGAGATAAGGAACGGCTCGCCGGTCTTGGTGTCGATCAGCGGGGTCGTGACGCACTGGCACTGAGGGTTGGTCAGATCGCAGGGCAGGCGCAGGCAGTACGACTTGAGCACAGGGCAGCAGCAGTTGCCAGCCAGCTTGCTGACATCGACAGTATCGACATAAGAGAAAGTTGCATCGCGTCGAATGAAGCCGAGCGAGTTGGTGATCTTAGCACCAACGTGAGGAGGCTGGACAATGTTGTTGAAGGACATGTCTTTAAAATTCGAAGACGAAACTCGAGGCTCTGTACTTTGATCTATGCCAACATTTTTTTTATTGCCTCCCAGACGAACGCCGGGACCAGGCCTCGCTCAAACGAACGCGTTCGTTTGGTGCTTCCGGTAGACGAGCCGCTCGGCGCCCGGAACAAGCCGGCGCGCCAGACGCAGCATCAGCCACTCGGGCGTCGGCGTGGGCGTTGAGCGCCACAAGTCGCGCTTCGGGCCGAGCAGGCGCTCGAGCTGCGCCGAGTTGAGCTCTGCAGCCGCACCATCGGCCGACAGCGCCGAGATCGCTTCTACGGCTTGGCTGGGCGAACGAATGATCCTCTTTCCAGGTGTATGTGGAGGAAAGTTCACTCTCTCCAAACGATCCGCAAGACAGACAGTGTAGAGCTCTGCAGCAGGAGCGCAGCGAAAGGTGACCAGAATAAGCCACCGTGCGGCAGAGGCTGGCAGATTCAAGCGCGCAGCCAGTTCATTGCTCGAGCACTGCAGCTGCTGCTTCTCGCGGAACAGCGACCAGTATGTCTGAAAGCGAGCGGTGATATCTTCTTGCTCAAGCACAGTGCTCGGCAGACTGAGCTCCGCGTCGCCCAGCGACTCGGGCCAGCCCAGCAGCAGCGCCATGAGCACCGTGCAGTGCGCCGGCTGCCGCACGAGCAGCTGATGCGCCTCGACTGCATCGCCGAGCCGCTGCGCCAGCGCAACAACCTTGTACGGCAGCGTAGCGATCCCAGCGACCAGCGCAGCCATCGTCCCTCTCTGCTAAACGCAAATCTAAGTTTTTGTCTGTTTTATTCAGCGCACCTGGAACTGCGCCCAGTGAATTGGCCGACTGCTGCCGGCGAGCAGAACCGTCGCGCCGCTTGCAGCGCGCTGCTGCGCCTCGGCAGCGAGCTCACGCAGCAGGGCTTTGGTCTGCGCCGTCTCGGAGGAAAAGAATTTGCCCAACGATGCATAGCGTGCAAGTTTGCTGCCCACCGCTTCGGGCACAAACGTGACATCGGCGCTGGACTCGATGCGCACGATGCTGTGTGGCAGCTTGGCCTGGCGCTTGAAGCGCTCGAACGGCGCAAACGACAGCGCCGCACTCTCGGGCTCGTCCGGCGGCGACAGACGCTTAAACTTGAGCTGGAAGCGCGGCTCGGCAGACGAGAGCCGAGAGCGAAAGTTGAACTCGCCAAACTCCTTGCCAACCGCAGCAAACAGCTTCTGTAGCGCGGCGGAAAGCGGCGTGCTTTCCAGCTGCAGCAGCTCCAGCGCCTGGCTCCAGGCAAGCGGCTCTCCATTGTGCGTCGCCTCGTAGACCAGCTCCTTGGGCTGACTTGAGGAGACGAGCTGAAACGCATAGCCATCGGCTGCACCAACAACAGCGCGTCTCCGGCCATCGGTTGCGTGTTTCGGCTTTTTCGCTGCTACTGGACTGGCGTCGCGCTGGCGACGACTACGCACTGGCGCTTTCGGCGCCGCCGAGATCTTGTCCTTGCGACGCACGAGGTTCTCAGTGTGCAGAATCTCCACCTTGATCTCGTGCTCTGGATCCGGAATGCCCTGCTGCTCCTTGAACGCACGCTTGGACGCGCTCGCCGGAGCAAGCCGACTCTCTGCGGTATAGCGCACAACTGGACGCTCTGCCAGGCCGGGAAGCATCTCCTCAACATCGATGATGCGTTTTACGCCGCGCGGGGCGTCCGCTTTGAACGCGATCTTGCGCAGGCAGCGGCTCGGCCGGTTCCCGTAGCAGGTGCCGAGCTTTGTCCGCTCTCGGCCGGCAACCTCGTACACTGCATAGCGTCGCTTTGCCTCGGGCATGCCAGCGCTACCTTGATGCCAACAAAATATTTGGCTCTAAAGCTTGCGTCTGGTAAGAACAAGTTATTTTCCAAGCCAATGTTAGTAGTTTTGAAAATACTACGGTAGATGTCCTATCGGTCATTGACCCCGAAACGCGCCACTCAGCCGAGTCTCGCTGGAAAGACCGAGCTGCAGCGCCTCGGCCACAAGATCATCGCTGACACGCGCTTGAATCAGCAGCGAGGTCCGCGCACGGCTGCCCCGCTGCGCAGTGCCAGCAGAGCAATGCCCGCTGCTCAGCCGAGATCCGTTGTGCAGCGACCTGCCAGTATGCAGCAGCGCTCTACAGCTGTGCCGCTGCGCAGCGGCGTACGCCCGCAGCAGCAGCAGCCGGTAGCAGTTGTGCGCCAGCGCACGGTCCAGCCGCAAGAGACAGCCATCATCACCCGCGGCTTCCTTGAACCGCTGTCCCAGCCTATGATCACCCGCGGATTTGTAGAGGAAATTTCCCTGCGCAAGCACCCCCGCAAAGAGCAAGTTCTTCCCGAGGCCGATTCAGCGGCAACCGCTGCGGAGCCCAGTCCCCAGCCCGATGAGTCAAGTGCACCTGAAGAGGAAGCCGTCCAAAAAGCATTCGAATCACAGCTGGTCTTTGCGCCCGACTCTCAGCTCAGCGACGAGAGTCCCAAACTCATTCGCGCAGATCAGATTTGATTAAATGAAATTTCACTGAAATAATTATTTAATTTAAACTAGGGGCAGCATAAATAGTTTTTCTTTGAAATTTCATGAAATTTTCACGAAATAAAACTAGGGTCACGTTAAATAGTTTTCTTTATGAAATTTCAGTTGTCTTTTTGGATGCAAGTTGAGCCAAAACTGCATTTAAAGTTTTTTGGACCGACAAAAAATTTTGAGCTCCAATTTTTTTAAAATGCAAATTCAACTTTTGAATGGATTTGTTGAACAAACTTTCAAATGAAATTTCATAAAGAAAACAATTTAAGCTGACCCTAGTTTTATTTCGTGAAATTTCATATGAAATTTCACATGAAATTATTTACGCTGACCCTAGGTTCAAATTAAATAAATTATTTCATGGAAATTTCGTGAAACGTAAATATTTCTTTATATGAAGGGACTAATCGTACGAATAATCGTGCATTGGGCAGGTGTAGTGATCGTAATCTGACCACTTGGCGGAGATGTAGTCGAGAATGGCAGGGTCGCTAGCAGCAGGTTTCGCGGCTAGCGCCTCTGCAGCCAAGTAGTTCGCGCGCTCTCGATGCCTGTCTCGGGGCTTCTCGCAGAAATAGTACCCAGCTCCGAAAACCAATGCCACGGGCGACATCACCGCTATGCCTGCGGCAAGAATCGAGAGCCCACCAGCCATCAAAAATGGCAGCGGCGGCAGCAGCAGAGTAGCGCCCATGCTGATGGCTGTGTTTTTCACCTTTGTATCAAGAATTTGCTCGAGGTAGGTCGCAGCGAGCGCTGCAGTTCGTGCGTCCACAGGGCTCACAAGGGGAACAAATGTCTTTGCCTCTCGGCAGCTGCAGTTTGCCATGCTCGCTTCAATGTAAAAACAAAAAACACCAATACAAGTTCAAGATGGTTTTTAAAGAGGTGCTTTCTTCTTGCGTGGAAAATCAGCAAGCGTCGGCGCTCGCTGCGGCTGCAGCGGCGGCACACCCATCTGCTTTTGCATCTGCTGCTGAGCGACGTTGGTGGCAAATTTGGTCCAGGTCTCGCGGTCGAGCAGCGCGTCCCAGCCGACAATCGGAACAGCCACGAGCAGCCCCAGCCAGAGGAGCGGCAGCGCGAGCGAGTAGAGCAGCGGCAGAAGGAGAAACAGGACCAGTGCGCCGTACACGCTAATAGACAAGTTCTGGCGTACACTGCCGGTGCGCGCAAACTCGAGCAGGCCGGTCAGCGCGAACCAGCCCAGCGGCACAGCGACAATCAGCTGGAGCATCTAGATACGAGAGGTTGTCAAAGAGTGCGTGTGTTTAATGCAGTCTAGATGAGCAAGGTCTCGTCCATGGCATTGGTGGCAGCCTTGGTGTCGGAGAAAGGCGAGTCCTCAATCTGGATGGGCGCCAGGAAGAACTCGAGCACGCCATAGTCGTTCATCTCAAAACGCAGCAGCATCGGCCCGTCGATCGCGAGCGAGAGCAGCACGTTGGTGGCGAGATCTTGCGCCTTGAGAAAGTTCTTCATGTACTTGAGGCTGAAAATGCCGCTGACAATGCCCTTGGTCTCGACCCCGGTCGCAGCGAGGTTGCTCGGCGGCAGCGCGAGCGGCTCAGCGGCGCCCTTGTTATTGTCAAGCACGACGCGATTCTTGTCCGGCATCAGCACACAGGGAATCGTCAGGCTGTAGTCGGCCGTGTCCTCGCCCTTGCAGCGCAGCGTGATCTCGTTGATGCTGATGCTGACCATGATCTTGTCATTCACCCACGCAATGTCGTTGCAAAAGTTGCGCAGCTTCTGCGACTCGATCTGCACGGTGCGGTCAAACGTGAAGCCGTCAATGTGGCCCTGCTCCTCCTGCGCAGTCGAGAGGCGGATCGCCACCTTGCGCTTCGGCCCCGCGCCCTGCGACACGTCCTGCATCTCGACAAAGAGCTGCGTCGGCTGTGCGGCCTGCTCCGGCGGAATGCGCAGCTCAAGCGTGTGCTCATTGTTGAGCGGGTGCATCAGCTTGCAGAAATTTTCCATCGAGACGCATATCTTGACAGGCTGCGGGCAGACGTAGGTGGGAAAGTTCTCGGGCCGGTTCAGCACGTTGAGGTGCACAAACGCGGTGCCGGTCTTGTCCTCGAGCAGGAAGCCAAAGTTGGTGCTGGTGAACTCGACCTCGAGGTCGGCGTAGAGCTCCTTGAGCACCTCGAAAATCTTCTTGAATCGAGCCGGCTGTGCGACGCTGATCTCCATGGCGGTTGTGGCTGTCTCTCGATGCGAGTGAGTACTGCGTTCTGGTGGGAGCAAAAAGAACAAGTATTTCACAAAAATTTATTGAAAGCAGGGGTCCGGGTTGTAGCCAAAGCCCTCGCAGCCGGGCACAAACGCCGATGAGTTGTAGACCGCCGAGGGCAGATAGCTGTTGGGGTAGATGGTCTGCGCCATCAGCGTCATGCCGCCGTACTGCTGGCCCGCCGGGCAGCCGGGCAGGATCGGGTCCATGCTGCAGAGGCGCTCCGGGAGATGGCTGCCGGGCGCGATGAGATTCTGCGCGGCGGGGTCGAGCTGTGCGACCGGCTCGCTGAGGCTGACCGAGGGCTTGCTGAGGTCGAGCGGCTGCGACTTGCCCGAGGCCGGCTGCAGGTTGCTCGGCTGCGTTTGCAGGTCGACTGCCGGCTGGATGAGGCCGTTCACCCAGTGGTGCTGCGGCGTGCGCTTTCGCCGGGCGTATGAGCTCATCCAGATCCCCAGCGCCACAATGAGCGCGAGAACGAGAAGCATTTTGGCAATATCAGGAAACATGGTGCTGCGGTTACAACAACAACTTGATGTTAGTAAACATAATTTATTTCTTTTGACGCTTGGCCGCTGAGCTCTTGCCGGTGCTGGCGCGTTTGGTGCCGCGGACCTCCTCCTCCTCGAGGTCGGCCGAGACGGAGGCCTCCTCGTCGTCCTCGGCCTCCTCGCTGTCGGTGCCCTCATAGTCGGCGCTGTTCAGCACATCGCTGAGCGACGAGTCTCCCTCCACGTCTGGCTCATCGCTGTCCGAGACTGCGCTGTCGATGCTGCTCGAGCTCGACTCCTCGTCCGCGTCCTCCTGGTCCTCGCCGACCACAAAATCCGAGTCCTCGCTCTCCTCCGCCTGCGAGCGTGAGTCGTCGGAGACGTCGATCTCCGCGTCGGCGCCGACCTCCGAGCTGTGCTCGTCGTCGCCATAGTCGTCGTACACCTTGTGGTTAGGGGAGAACTCAAAGCGCTCGGGCGCCTTGCGGTTGCGCTGCGGTCGGCCGCTCATCTCTGCTTGCTGGTCTTACCTAGTTGCGCAGAGAATTTGCGGCGGCGCTCGAACGAGCCGCCCCGCGACTGCGTTTGGCTGCGGGCCGGCTGGCGCGTGCGTTTGGAGAGCCGAAAAAATTATGTTGGCTTAGGTTAAAGAGTCGCGAAAGACAACTCATCACCACTGAAACATGGCACAGGGAGGACTCCTTCAGATGGCCGCCAAGGGCGTGCAAGACATCTACCTGACGTACGCACCGCAGATTACGTACTGGAAAATCGTGTACCGCCGATACACTGATTTCGCCATTGAGTGCATGGAACAGACCTTCCAGAACCAGACTGCCTTTGGCCGTCGCCTGACCTGCTGCATCCAGCGCAATGCCGATCTGATCTCGGGCGGCTACTTTGTGTTCACGCTGCCCGCCATCGAGGCTGATGTCTCGTCCGGCGCGCACGCTGTGCACTGGGTCAACTCGATCGGCCACGCGATCATCAACCAGATCCAGATCACCATCGGCGGTCAGTGCATTGACACGCAGTATGGCGAGTGGATGGAGGTCTGGGAGGAGCTGACCAACACCTTTGAGCTCGACTTCTCCGAGCTCGTCGGCAAGCGCTACACCGTGGCGCAGCTGATCGAGGATGCTAAGAACGAGAACATCTACTACACGCCCCTGCAGTTCTGGTGGTGCCGCAACCCCGGTCTCGCCCTGCCGCTGATCTCGCTGCAGTACCACGATGTCAAGATTGAGGTTGAGACTCGCCCTCTCTCCCAGCTGTGGGTCAGCTGCGGCAATGCCGGAGCCACCCCGCTGATCCGCGGCCAGGGCCGTGCTGTCAGCGACGGCGACCTGCGCGCCTCGCTCTACATCAACTACGTCTACCTCGATGGCGAGGAGCGCGCCCGCTTTGCGCAGTCGAGCCACGAGTACCTGATCACTCAGGTGCAGACCACTGGCGCCTGCCCCGCGATCGGCGGCAACAGCCAGGCCACCACCAAGGTGCAGCTGAACTTCAACCACCCCGTCAAGGAGCTGATCTGGACTGTTGAGCAGCAGTGCCACCGCGATGCCAAGGTCTTCTTCAACTACGAGGGTCGCGACGGCCAGGATCCCGTGGTCCAGGTCGACCTGCAGCTGAACGGCCACCCGCGCTTCCAGGTGCGCGAGGGTAAGTACTTCCGCACGGTGCTGCCCTACGAGGTGCACACCCGCATCCCGCAGAAGCACATCTACATCTACCCGTTCTGCCTCGACGCCGAGCGCGCCCAGCCCAACGGCTCGTGCAACTTCTCCCGCATCGACAATGCCTTCCTCAACCTCGCGCTCCAGACCGCCATCGGCGAGGTCCTCATCACTGTCTGGGCAATCAACTACAATGTCCTGCGCATCATGGCTGGTATGGGCGGAACTGCTTATAGCAACTAAGCCTCTGATGATCATTGTCATTAAACCTCTAAAATCCTAAAAGTTGTTAATGACTGACGCGCAAGAGTGGTCCTACGCAGGACACAAGACAGTGCGAGGACCTGCGGCAGGAAGCCTGCAGAATCCATGCGTTTTCGTAGAGGTTGACGGCGCCGAGTGCGTCAAGATAGGGCTGCCCAACAATGGATTTTTTCTTGTTGGGAAGGCTGATTTTCCCCTGGTGATGAATTACGACGAGGCGCTTTTGGTAGAGGGAAGCTCATTCGAGCCGCAGTATGAGAACCTAGTCCCCACCTGGAGTGCCAAGCCCAACGGCACGATCTACTGCAGCAACTGGCCACAATTTTCCAGCAAAGAGTTTGCCAAGAAATCTGTGACTCTAACAAATCTGCTGGCTGGGTGCAGGGGTCAAAAGATTGGCGTCAAGTTTCTAAATGGTAACGTTCAAGACTTGCGCCGATGTAATCTGCGATTTACTGCGCACACCTCGGTCACCGCACAGCCGAGCAAAACCTATCGAGGACAACCGGTGATCAAGCCGCAAATCAGCAAAAGCCTCATTGCCAAGGCAATCGCAGCGAAAGATGAATGGACACCCTTTCCCACTCTTTATTCCGGTCACGTACGCGACCTTGTTGAGTATGAAATCATTCAAGAATTTCCAGGACACTGGCATCCCGAGATTAATCCCTACATGCTGGTTCAACATGGAGATCGGCGCTTTTATCGCATGCGAGCGCTGAAGGGACAAGAGTTTTTCTTTTCCGAAGTGCATCTGGAGAACATCCAAAAGGTGCCCTGTCTTTTGGGTGGAAAAATGGCTTGGTTGGATCATCCAGTGTGGCACGTGGGGTACAGTACCAAAGATGCCAAGGCCAAAGGGCGCAAAGTTGGGCAGATTCTTTGTACGCCTGTTGGCTGTGCTCCGCTGGCTCTCCACCGCTGGGTCTCTGGTGAGGGGTCGCTCGACGACCAGCGCTTGCCCTCTCTGCTTGTCCAGCACATCAATGACAACGCTTGGGACAATCGCCTCGAGAATATCAAAACTTTCATGAATTAAATTTTACTCTTTTTCAATCCTCTCTCAAGAGACAATTATTAGTTTGTTGAGCCACAAAACATGAACCACCTCTTTGTGGAGAACGCACCGATTGAGGGTGCACAAACAGTGTCAACTTTTCCTGGCTACATGGTCAATGGAAGGATCGCAAACATCTATCGCTTGGTTCAGAGACCGGATGGCTACCAGTTTGTGGAAGTCATCGCTACAAACAAAGATTTCACCAGCGGACAAATTTTCCAAATCTCCTGTGAGACACTGGAGCGTCTCAAGACTGAGAGGATCATCCAGAGACGAAAACTATACGTTGGAAATAATGGCTACGTAACCTGGCACCCAACCAACGAAAATCCCGTTTGTTTGCACCAATACATCATGAGATGGACGGGGAACGGCCGAGGCCAGGACAGCGTGGATCACATCAACCGTCAAAAGATGGACAATCGACACGACGCCACCGAGGACAACCTGCGCATAACCACTCAAAGCGTGCAAAACTACAATCGGACTCTGACGCATACTGAAATGGCTGCTGATCTTGTTGCTGCGGTGCAAGCCATTGACCCGACACAAATTTCAAAGCCAGAACAACGAACTGCTTTCCTTGCTTATTCTTATCTCTTTGTCAATGGCGCTCTTGGATTTGTTCCATCATTTCCGCCCAACATGTATCGTACCATCGAAGAAGCCAAGAGAAAAGATTTCATTATCATTCAGGATCACCCTGCCATGCGCGAGCCTGGGTGGCTTGGCTGTAAGACTTTGGATGGTCAGCCCAAGCCGAGTTCCACGATCTGGACCAGCAACAAGACGCTGGAGACCAGTCTGATTTCCAAATTTCTACTCGCACTCGAGGTCTACCATCACCTCGATCTGCACGGTCAAGTCCCTGAAGCTATCCGAAATTTCAGGACCCCAAGAGGAAATGTACAGAGGGATGATGCAGATTATCCAGCGACAGCAACTCACATTGTTTGGAACAGCAGTGTTACTACGCCAAGCAAAAACAAATACTCCATAGAAGCCACTCACCCACTCTCCGGAGGAACTCGTTGGTGTTGCTCTGGCTCTACTGCTTTCACCTGGAGAGAAAAACTCTTTTTGACTATAGAAGAATTAGAAAGACGAGCAAGTGAAAGAAACGTCCCTTTTATCTTTCCATCATTTGCTTCGCGCCAGAGGCCTATGCCTGAATTGCAAGCTCAGTATCGAGATTGGAAAGCTCTGAAGACTGCGCCTACAAGCACAAATCCAGTGGACCTTCGCAAGCAACAAATCAAGGCCGCCGGCTACCTCAAACGAAGCGCAAACCACCAGGCCAAACAACAAGAAGCGACACGCATCGCGCTAGAATACTCTGGCGGAAAAATGGCCCAATTGTCCAAAGAAAAAATGGCTGAGATAATGGCACAACGATCAAACCGTCCGCCGGTTAACCACTGATATGCGGTGTATTAAATTTTTATTAGGTCAATTACTACCACTCTATTGAAAGTAACCAAGCCTTGACAAGATCGCGAGGGTATGCCTGTTGGCACAGAGTATCAGTTGATGCTGTTGTAGCCAGCACCTTGAGCAACTTGTTTGAATCTTCAGAACCAAAATTTGCATCGCCTCGTACATTGTGACCAGCCAACTCAAATTTGACCAATTCTTGCTTCAGTTCTCCAGTGAGAGAACCCGGAACACCGGCGCATTCTCGAAGCGGATTGTCCATAATTTGTCCTACGAGTAGTCTAATTGATCTTATGCGACTGGAGCGTTGCGATGCTGTCTCAGCTAAATTGTAGCGAACCATTCCAACGAGATGTGCAAACTTGGGCAACCAAAAGACATATTGTTGAGGAGCAGATATCCATCCATCAACAAAGCAAAGTGCATCGTTAAGGGAAGGCATTTGTTTTTTCTGCCAATTACCAGTTGTGTTTTGTGCGTCCACGACTGCTGGTTCTTGAGGAGTCAAGATCTCGACAGCATCGACTGCCTCTGCAGCTGGCTGAAGTTGGCCACCCATCTCAACCCAAGCATCCATCGCTGCGAGCTGAACGCGCAGCAGCTCGTACTTCTCCTGAGGTGTACCAGAGCGACTCTGACGCGCAACGAATTTCGGATTTGCCAGCTGCGGATTTGCCTTGGCCCAGACAAAATAAGGGTGCGTCGTTTGAATGTTGAAATAGCTCCGAGGCTGCTTGTCATTCTCGCCAGAGTGCCACACCACGTGCGCGATCGGCTGGTAGCCGAGAGCCACCAGCTCCTGCGGGAGGCTGGCGTCTTTGCTCCGCGACGCGCGACCCTTGGCCGCTGCCGCTGCGATGCCCTTGGTGTAGTAGAGGTTGCATTGGCGAAAATCGTAGCGATCGCCGTTCCGGTGCGCCACGTGTTCGTTTGGCTGAGACGGACCGAGAATCAATTTTCCCAGATAGCGGTCCGGTGAGCCCGTGACAATGTACGGTGTTCCGGTGTTTTTCTGTCGCCAAATGCCGGCCGTCAGAACTTTTTCTTTGAGTCCGTGATCAATGACAAACGCCGCGTTGGCATTGCTGATGAAAATTCGGACAAAGCGCTGATTGCCGACTGAAAACTCTTGGTGCTCGTTCTGTCCCACCCCTTGGCGCTTGGGAGAGCTCAACTCGCCGCTGCCAAATGGACGCTTGTTCATTCAAGCCAGCGTTTAAAACTAACACACAGAACCACAAAACGAAAATGTTATTTTAATTGTGGTTATGGAAAATTATTTTTTAAGTCAACACCTCCAATTTCGTGGTGCTAAAGTTCTCTGCACATTCGCGACACATGCCGTCGACAATGTGATGAGAGCAGGCAGGGCAAAAGCGGGCAGAGCCGTGCGGGCGCTGACGCGCCTCACAACCTTGGCAAAGCGTCTCGCAGGTGGGACACACTGCGGAATCGCACGCAGCGCATTGGCACCCGTATTCATAGCCCATGTGATTCTCAGTGAGCGACAGCTCTGCTTCCATCCAGCGCCCGCAGTGAGCACAAAACCAGATCACCTGCGGAGTGAGGCGAGCGCTGGCAACAGCGCCCCGCAGCTCTTGTAGCTCGAGCTGCTGAGCCTGCAGCTGACGCTGCTGAGCCTCGACCCGCGTCATCAGTTTGTGTTTGTCTTTCAAGTGCTTCATAATCAAACGTCTGTCCGACATGCTCTGATGGCTTTTTTGTCGCACTGAAGTAAATGTTTTTAATGATGCGGAACAATGTCCTCTAATCTTTCAACCTTGTAGTACTTGACGCACTCGCGACACATGCCATTGACGATGCGATGTGAGCAGGCAGGACAAAGTCGGGAGGAGTAATCGCCCGGCTGAAATTTCTCGCACGCTTGGCAGAGCGTCTCGCAGCTGTCGCAGAGAGGCGACTTGCAGTCGGTGCACTGGTGGGCCTGTGCATACCAGAGGTGATCAATGCCGAGAGACAATCGCGTTTCCCTCCAGCGTTGGCAGTGAGCGCAAAACCAGATCGCCTGTGGCTTGAGCCGCGCGCTGGCGAGAGCGGCCCGCAGCTCGCGTAGCTCTACCTCTATCCTCAGCATTTCTGCCTGTTGAACCAAGCATATCGCCTGCCAGCTGCTGTCGTCCGCCATGCGCCGCGCTAGCGAGGCTCGGTTGACAATCCTGCGTCTGCGTCCTGGTGTCAGGCACCGCGCCCCCGGTCTGAAATGTCAAGCGTGCGTTTCGGAAAGAACTGAGAAATAAACCAGTCGGTCGTTCGTCAAAACCATACTATTTAAGGCAAAAAAATTGCGGCCAAGACATTCGCTCGAGTTCGTTTGACTGACCAACAGCCAAGCCGACTGTCGTTCGTTTGAAACCGGATTTTTTTTATCTTGCATAAGATCAAAGGAGAACAGAACTTGAAACATCCAAGATGAACGGTTACATGGTTTTCGTTAACAGTGCCGAGGGCAAGGCCAAGAGCGCCGGCCTCACCGTCCCCGAGCGCGGCAGGAAGCTCGGCGCCGCCTGGCGCGCAATGTCTATGGCCGACAAGGCCAAGTACAACGCCCGCGCTACCAAGCGCTCCTCCAAGCCCCGTCGCAAGTCTGGCTCCAAGCCCAAGCGCAAGTCTGGCTCCAAGGCCAAGCGCTCTCGCTCTGGCTCCAAGGGTAAGAAGCGCGCTGCCTCCCCCGGCTTCCGCCTGTTTGTCGCTGCCAAGCGCCGCGAGGTCGGCCTCAAGAAGGCCACGGTCAAGGAGCTGAAGCAGATCTGGAAGGATCTCCCCGCCGGCGAGCGCAACCTGTTTGTCGTCGACGCCAAGCTTGCCAAGCGCTCTCGCTCCGCCTCCAAGGGCAAGAAGGCCAAGAAGGCTGGCTCCAAGGCCAAGAAGGCTGGCTCCAAGGCCAAGAAGAGCTCCCGCTCCAAGTCCCCCTCCAAGGGCAAGAAGGGCCGCAAGCCCAAGAAGAGCTCCCGCTCCAAGTCCCCCAAGAAGGCCAAGAAGACCAAGAAGGCCAGCTCCAAGGGCAAGAAGTAAGCTCTCTCCCCGGACACGAATAAATCATTTTTGAACCTAGACTACGCTTGTGTGTTTATTCCCCGGCAGCGATGACTTTGTTCAGCTGGGTCATTTGGGACAAGGGGAGAAATGATTTTTGCGCCGTGCTGGAAAGGCCTCTCGCAGTGTCAGCGAGCTTCTGGGTGACGGTGGCCCAATCGCGTGGGGGCTGGTAGGGCGCTTTGCCAGCGCGCTCTGGCTGCTCGGTGCGCTCGCACGGCTCAGAGTAGGTTTGCAGGATGGATGCGATGATCGCCTGCGGGTCCGGCGCCAGAGACGCCGTGTTGAGCTGCACCATCAGCGCAAGCAGCTCAAAGACAGCGTTCAGCTGCACCGTCTGCATCTCGTACTTGAACTCGGCCAGGTTCTTGCGGAACTTGTCTGCGTTTACAGCGCGCACGCTCGCGTCCATCACCGTGTTGAACACGGACTTGTTGATGTCCGTCTCAAAGCGCGGCAGCTGCTTTTTCCACTCTTGCAGGAAGAACTCGGCCTCGTCCAGCGCGCACAGCTTGTACTGCCACACCGCAGCGAACTTGCGAATGTTGGTCACAATGATCTCAAAGCGCTCAAAGTTCCGCTTGGCATACTCGAGCTCAATCTCGAGGCGCTTGAGCGCGTTGGAGCTCTGCAACAGATTGGACACTGACTTGGGCAGGAATGGCGTTGCCAGCTGCAGGGCCATCACAGTAAAAGTTTTTGCTTACACTACAGAGCAGATAAATTTATTGCTTTTTCAGCTTGCCCGGCGGCTGCAGCAGCGCATCGTAGGCGCCCCGGCTCCAGTGTTCCCAGCGGCAAGCCGATGTGGCGAGCTTGATCTGTGCAAGCCGCTTGGCAATCGTCTCGGCGTCCTGCGGCGCGTTCTGGCTGCACCAGGCCTCCAGCTCGGCAAGCGACAGCGGCGCAGAGACAAGCTGGGCCTTCTCAGGCCCATCTTGCACAAACACTGCCTCAAACGCAGTGGCGTCTTGCGCGCAGGCGCGCAGCTCGCGCAGATGCAGCGTCTCCTCGGCTTTTCCAGAGATGCAGTTGAGCGGAACCTTGAGCAGACGCAGGTGCGTGCAGCCCGAGTACAGGGCCAGCCATGCGACCTCGCGCTGTGCCGCCTCGGCGCTCTCGAAAACGCCGGCCAACCCGCAGACCGGCATATGGCACTTGGCGCTATGCTCGTCGGTGATGCCGCGCAGCACCCACCCGTAACGCTTCTGCTCTGCCGGCGCAGCTGCTGTTGTACCCCAAAAGTATGAGAACATCTCTCTCAAGGGCTTTGTTTTTACTCTTAGGTTGAGGAAAATTATTGCTTGCCAACCGAGATGGCGTAGGCGCCGTCGCGCGGCTGCGCAGCCGGGCACTGACGGCCGAGCTTGGCAAGCGCAGCCTCCTGCTGCCAGAGCAGGTAGTTCTTCATCTGCTCGATGTTGATGCCAGAGAGCTTGCGCAGCTCGGCCTCGCTGATCAGCATCTGCGCCACAGTGAAGTAGTTCAGCGCCGTGTTTGCGTGCAGCAGCGCGTAGCTCGGGTTCTGGTCCTGCTCCGACAGCGACGCGTAGTGCGCCGCCTGCTTGACGAGCGTACGCATCTTCTTGACAGTGCGCGGCGGCAGCACGCCTCGGCGCCACTGGTTCAGCTTCGAGACGACGACCAGCACCACCGCCACCGCTGCAATAATCAGCGCTATGCGCACGTAGCGATCCATGCCAGCTTTTGCTATTCATTGCACAGTATTTTTTCACAGTTGGGATGAAATAATTTTTAAATTGAAACACAATCACATGTCAAGAAAATAAACCTGCATAGAGGGGATTAACAGATCAGGAGAATGGATACAGAGCTGCAGGATCGAGTGCTTGAATTTGCGTTGATCGATCTGCCAGCGTGCTATGCAGCGCTGAGCTTGGTTAACAAGCGCTGGCACCACAAGTGCAGCGCGGCGCTGCGCGGTTGGTGCGCTGACAATGCCCAGCTCGACCAGCTCTTTCGGAAACATATTCCATATCCCACGGCGCACTCAGGTCCACCTGATTTTGATGCTGATGAGCGCGAGAAGAGGGAGTATGAGAGACGCAATCACGTCTGCTGGCAAGATATCGCCATCACGAGAGATGGCCGGATTCGCCTCGATATTCCAGCCATTTGGGTCAATTTGTCAGCCTCTCGTCCAGGCCGCTTCCACTTTCGTCTCTGTCTGAATCGCAATGGCAAAGACGTGCAACACTACAAGTTTTTTGGCGATGCCAAGGCACTGTGCAGCATCAACTATTGGTGGCGCATTCCAATCAGCAATGTTGAGCAGGAACTAGCCCGTTTCAATCATATTTTCTCTGAGCCATGGTTCAGCGCCTGGGCCTTTCGCATCAGAGCGCTACGCAAAGCACTGCGAGACCAACAGACAAATAAATTAACTTGAGATTATTGCCAAACAAGAAATATTTTATGAAATAAATATTATTTTTTAAACCAAGTGCAGCATAATTAGTTTAATATGAAAATTTCATGAAATTTTCATGAAATAAAACTAGGGGCAGCAAAAATAGTTTTTCCTTTGAAATTTCATTGTTAAGTTTCATTTAAAATGTGTGCCGTTTTAAAAAATTGCATTTTAAAAAAGTTGAAGCAAAAAAATTGGAGCCACTAAAATTTTTTAATATGCAAGTTTTTGGCTTCAACCATTGAACAGATTGAAATGAAATTTCACAAATAAAACCATTTAAGCTGACCCTAGTTTTATTTCAAGAAATTTCATGAAATATTTCAGGAAAATACTTATTTCATTGACGTATCAAAGTCTCAAGCTTGTTTTTTGTGTAGTGCAGCTTTGGTGATAAGAAACACTATGAAAACAAAAATGCCTACGCTTACAGCAATTGGAATCTCCTTGTTGGCAGATAGCCATTCTTTCAGTCTGTAGAGCCAGGTGTTGGGTTGCAGCGGGAGCGGCTGTGGGTTGACTGGTGCCAGGCAGCCAGTGTTGATGGACACTGCACTGCTGGCTGGTGTGCCCAGGGCGAAGCTGATGCTCTGGCCAGGCGCAATGGCGACTGGGCTGGGCGAGGAGAGCGGCGTCGACAGCGGCCCAGAGCCGAGATTCACAGTGAACAGCACCGGGCTCGCGCTGCTGTTTGCAATGCAGACACTCTGCCCCGGACTTATGCTCAGCGCCTGGCCACTGGCGTCCTGGAACGGGTACGCGTCCCAAGTGTTGAGCGCAAAGGACGACGCGCTGGGATCTGTGATCCAGATCACCAGGCCAGAGCCGCCGCCAATGCCACCCGATTGGATCGAGGCCGCGTAGCTCTCGCCGCTGCTCTGAATCGTCGCAGCGCTGGCTCCCTCCCAGCCCGCAGCAGTGATGTTGAGCAGCGTCGGCGTAGCCATTTCTACTCAATCACGTGTATTATTTATTCACTGGCATTGAGAAGATTGGGTGCATACTGATCCATTTGGCAGCGTGCCATCAGATTAATAATGTAGAGCACAGTGCCGGAACACCTGTTGCGCTCGATATATATATATCAAGACATAATTTTATTTCATTGTCATTATATTCTACAATGTACATCTGCCAGTGGAACCACCAGGGCCTGGTGAGCAGGTGCCACTTTGACAGACCGAATTTTGCATACAAACCGCGCCACTTGGTTGGCTGCGAGCGTTAGCGCATTGGCCGACGTTGCAAATTCCACTCGCACACACGGCATTTGTGCCACAAGAGTAGCCAACAGGCAGTTGTGTGCAGAAAGTAGTGTTCCCAAAGGGGTAGGATTGTGAGCCAGGATATGGACAGCATACTTTCTCATCTGGAGCGGTAAGATATGGGATTGCACATGCATTGTTGGCGCACTGGCTGTTTCTGGAACAGGTTGCACCTGGGCCCAAAGTGCCCTGGGAAGAAGAGCTTTGCAGAGGAGCGCCCAAGCGAATAGTCTTGCTTCCGTCGGCGTGGTGCTGGACAATCGCAGTATGTTGAGTTCTCTTGGACATGCTGTCTGATTCTACAGCTACTCAATAATTTATTTCCTAGGTCGACACTACTCAGAGCAGAACGCATTGGCAGAGAGTGCTTTGGGGATTGGCGGGGTCAAGAAGGGGTTGAGTAACGCGAAGCGGCTCTGGGGGCAAGGGCTCCGGCCGATCGAGAAGCTGCTGGGCGAGCTCGGCCGGAGAACCCGACAGCCAGGCAATCTTGACGCCGGGCAGCTCAATGCGTGCCGGACACAGAGCAGCAACATAGCAGTGCCGCGGCACTTGTTGTGCGATGCGCTCGAGGATAGCCCGTTCGGTGTCTGGATTCTGCAGGCAGAGCAGCAGCAGCTCGACATCTTGCAGCTCGGTGTTGAGGCTTACCACATAGTCCTTGGTGAAACGGACCCCATCCAGAACGACATTTGGTCGCATCAACTGTTTTCTACATATAGGATCTGGACATGCCAAAGGTGCTCGCTTCTTTTCGATCGCTGTGCGGTACTGACGTTTGGAGCTAAAGGCGCCGCAGTGGTCGCAGGTGGCGCGATCCAGATTGCCGAGCACCTTGACAATGCGCTGCTTCTCGACGCCCGCAGCGCGCTCGAGGTCGCCCCAGTCCAGGGAGAATACGCGATGCAGGCGCTTCTCCTCCTGGAGCCAAAAGGCAAGCCAGTGCACTGCGCTTGGGCTCTGGCGCTGCTGTGAGACAATTCCCAGCGCTGTCCATAGAACTGCAGGGCTGTGTTTCCAACTTTCCAAGCTGAGCTGTTCCCCAGCCTCTTCCAATAACTGGATCGCAGTTGTGGGTAGCTTGAAATCTGATTGAATAACCACAACAATTTTCTGACTGGATAATATTTTCTTCCGCAGCTGCTCCATCGCCCTACACACAGGTCAGAGATAAAAACAATGACAGAGCGAGCGTTGTATTGTCTCAAGCACGACCTCTGCGAGGCGAGCTACGCGCACTACCAGCAGCTGGCGCACTTGTGTCCCCATCTGGCGTATGAGTTCAAGGCTGAAGTGCTGGGCGGCGACATTCTTTTGAGACGCAGCGCCGTGTCTGACACTGCGGCACCACAGTGCATCTCGATACAAATTGATGCCGACAAAGTCACTGTGACTGCAGATTGCGGCCCTGCGTTGGTGACAGCGTCACCCTACAAGGCTTCACTCTGCATTCGCCAGCACTTGGCCAGCATGGCTGCCGTGTAAACGGATAAAGAATATAACTCTGTATTTATTGCTTAGGTGCAGAAGAGACGGGTGCGTGCGGCATTGTCCAGAGCGACATCCGACTGCTGGATGCTGCTGATCCCCCAGGTGAGGCTCTCGCGCGAGCCGGCCGAGGCGCTGACCATCGGCGTGGGACGGATGTCAAAGCCACCGCAGCGGGGCCGCAGTTGGGGAGGCTCCTGGAAGAAGCGGCTGGCCACCGATGCTTCGAGCAGGTTCGGCGTGAAGATCGCGAGCTCTTCAAACGTGGGCCCATCAGTGACCATGCCGTCGTTGGCACAGGAGAGCTCTGCGTTGGGGAGCAGATTCTGCGAGAACCACTGGGCATTGTCGGGGTTCGCGAGGCTCAGTGCATCGTTCGAGGACATGGTGTCAACGGGCGCCCACTGGTCGTCCGGCGCCGCCTGGCGCAGGTTCGCTGTCGAGCTGTAGTCAGCCTCGATCGGCTGCGGTCCCGTTGCGCCGAGGCCGTTCATGTCGTGCAGCGACGCGCCGTCCTTGGACGTAGCGAGTCCCGGAGTGCGGTCCGCAGTGTTGGCGTAGCTCGGCTGCACGCTGTAGTTTGACGCCTGTGGCGCCGGGCGCGAGCTCAGCGCCATGCTGGTGGTACCAGCGTCCTTTTTCCTCTTGATTTCAATCACAATGGCAGCCACAATTCCGGCGAGCACCAGTCCGCCCCCAATCAGAATGGGCAACTTGTACTTTTGGAAGAAGGTCTCCGACATGTCTGGCTCCTTTGCTTAGGGGCAACATAAAAAAATGCCGACTTTGAACTTGAAGAATTTTATTGGGCAGCTTTCAAACCACACATGAGCCTCCCGCTGAGCTACTGGAACCTGAGTCGCATCGCTGAGCACCTGCTGGACCACTGCCGTCGGCACGGCCTGACGATCTGGGCCGAGTACGGCACGCTGCTCGGTGCACTGCGCCACAACGGCCCGATTCCCTGGGACTATGACGGCGACTTTGCGATGTTTGTCAGCGATCGACAGGCCCTGCTGGACAGCTGGCGCGACGAGGCGTACGCCGAGTTTGAGCTCGACATTGGTTACTACAGCGGCGACCAGGGCTCTGGCGTCGCCAAGCTGCGCGGCAACGAGCAGGACCTGGTGGACATTGTTTTTTACCGGGCTGAGGATGAGCGACTTGTCTCCTGCCAGACTGAGCAGAACATTGCAGACTACAGGGCGTTTGACGGCTACATTTACGCTGCAGACGAGGTAATCCCGCTGCAACCGTCGACATTCCTCGGTCAGCCCGTGCATCTGCCCGCGCACCCTCTGCGCATTCTCGAGCGACACTATGGCGCCTGGCAAGAGTATCCTTCGGAGCGCTCTGACCAGTACGACTCGCGCTGGACGCGCCCACCAGTGCGCCCGCTGCCGCGCAAGTGTGCTACAACATTCGCCGAGCTGAGCGCACTGGTCGAGAGCTCTACTGTGCCGTTCATTCTGCATCAAACGCAGTTTCTAAACTGCGACCCGACACTGTACAGCGAACTGGTGGCCAAGCAGCAGAAGCCCGTCTTTGGCTACTCGTCGAGCATCTCCTGGGATTGGGCCGAGCACGACGTCACCAGCATTCATCACGACTGGCTGCGCAACAAGCTTGCGCTCAACATTGTCGACTCGCCTCTGGACGCCAAGGAGCTGCTCCTCAGCGCCGAGTGGCAGGCATTTGCCAAGGTCCGACTGACCGAGGCCAACTACCATTACGCGCTCTGCTGGGTGTTCACGAACGCGCCCAAGCTGACGCACTGGCACACGGATCCGCCGTTTGCCGGCGGCTACATGAAGCTGCTCGAGGGCGAGAAGATCTGGTGGTGCGTGGCGCCGACAGACTTTGCCTACCTAGAGTCGCGCGGGCACAGCGTCGAAACTCTAAGCAAACTCACACTGGTCGAAATGCTGCAGCTCGAGGACAGCTATCTGTGGGGCCGCATCTACGTGGATACGCTGCGCGGCGGCGATCTGCTCTGGTTCCCCGTCAACACGCTGCACAAGGTGCTCACCACCCAGCACAGCCTCGGCTTTGGTGGCTACCTGTAAATAGTTAAGAAAAGAAAAAACTTGGTACTAATTAAAAACAATTGTTACCAAGTAAAACAAAATCATGTCATTGACAATCAAAACGCTGACTTGGGATATTATTGGACTCGACTCCAATATGCCGACTGCGGGCCCTAATAATTTCCCCGTAAGTGTTCGAATCACTAATACTGGAGTGAGTGCTGTGACAAACCTGCTCGCAACGTTCGTCTGGGACACCGCTAACACCTTTATCAATCTAGATGGAGCTGCAACGAGGAGCATTAGCTCTCTTTCTGCAGGAGCGCATGTCGATGTCTGGTTCGGCGTGCAGATCACGCAGAATGCTTCTGCCTACGATACAGCTCGTCGATACCATATCACAGTGACATCCGACAATGCTGCAACAGTCTCAACGCCTACGCCGCGGCAATTGTACGTTGAACATCTGGTGAGCCAGAACAGGAATTCCGTGAATGCGAATGGAATTGTCGGGCCGACGAATCCGACTGTGGGTGACATTTGCAGCTACACGGTTACAGGGAGCACTGCGACCAACGGATATGAAGAACTCGAGGGGTTCCTGTACTTTGACCCCTCTGTGTTCAAGGTGATCTCATGTGCCACATCGTTTGCTGTCCCAACCAGCTACACTGGCACGCAGGAGTGGGCAGATGCAGGCGGTTGGGATAGCAATCCGAGCTCTGGAACCTATCGCTCGGTGATTGGGCCAAGCAACATTGGAGCAGGCAAAGTTGGTGGCAGTCCAATATCCATTACCTACAGTGTCGAGGTCATTGGAACAGGCAGCAAAACTCTAAGATCTCTTATTTATGATTTCTCTGGAAGCAGTTTTCACTACAACTCTGATTTTCTCGATCTTGATGCTGGTTTGCCAACGGTGTCATCGCCTCCTTCCGTGTGTGTTGCTGGATTTACATTGGTGACGCTGGACAATGGGAGGGAGATGCCAATTCGCTCGCTGCGCGCTGGTCAGTCTGTTGTTAGCAACTCTGGGAAGCGCGTTGCAGTGAGGGGTGTTGTGGAGTGTCCTGCTGGAAACCAACTTGTACGCATAGCGAAACACAGCTTTAACACAGTGGCTCCTTCACAACCCTTGTGGATCTCAGCAGGCCATCCCATGCTTGTATGTGGAGTTTTCGGAGAGGTAGATCCTATGAGCTTGGTCTCGCAGCACCCAGGTGTCCATCTTGAGACCAGCCTTCCTGACGGTGAGCGCACTCTATTCACTGTGGTCACTGAGCGGCGAGAATTCATCATGATGCAGGGTGTCGCTGTCTCAACGTGGTCAATGGATGCGTGGGAGAATTTCACAGCCTCTGATCCGCGCGGTCAAGCTCTGCAATGGAAGTACCTGTCAGAGCATTAAAAACTTTAATCGTCCTCCTCCTGCTCCTCGTCCGAGGGCAGCTGCTCCGCATCGTCCTCGTCGAGCACCGGGATCACCTTGGGCGAGAGCCGACGCGCCTCGATCCAGGCGTGCAACTTCTCGTAGAGATGTCGAATGTAGATGTTGTAGCGCGGGTGTGTCGACAGCTCGGCAACGCTGTGCCACGCGACGCTGCTAATCTCCGTGCGCTTCCACGGCACAAAAAACAGGTACTCGGGCACATTCTCAATAATGAAAAAAGTAGCCTTGCGATGCCTCAAGCGCTTTCTTTCGTCAAGCAAATCAATGACTGAGAAATTCGTTTCTTCCAAAGTTTCTCTGACCACCGATTGAATTTCACTTTCGCCAAGCTCTTGCTTTCCTTTCGGAAAACTCCATGAATCGCTGTTGACATTCTTGACCAAGAGCACTAGCGTTTTGTCTGGATTGAGAATGATGGAGCCGTAGATGGGCAGCGTTTTCTTGTAGCGGTTGAAGAGCTTCATCGCGTCGAACAGCTGCTTGCCCCTGAGCCAGGGAATGTAGATGGTGATAAAGTGCTTGAAGCGCAGCTGCGGCAGGTGCCGGTTGCGCGGCTGCACATAGTCGACATAGTGCCAGTGCGCTGTCTCGAGCTTGAGCAGCGCCTGCACAATGCTCTCGGGGTCCTCGAGTTGGAGCTCCACCTGCACCGGCACCAGCTGGCGGATCTGGCTGTCCTCATGCGCGCGATTAGACATTTCGTCAGCCTAATTCTGCCAAAGATTTTTAATCCATTGGTCTAAACAGATTTTTAAAAGTCATGAGCTTCCCCAAGCCATCCGAGATTATTATCGATCCCTATGAGCACCAAAAGGCTGAAATTATTCGGCTGTTGCAGAAAGGAAACGGCATCTGCACGTACAAACGAGTTATTCCTGCAAAACTTGTCATGGAAATGATGGAAGTGGGTTGGAAGTTTCTTTCTCTCGAGCAAGCTGCTGGTTCCAACAACGGAGGAGGAACTTTGATTTATTTTCCGCGATAAATGATTTTTACATTGGTGTACTGAGCCTGCGTTTCTGATCTGCATCACCCAGCAGGCGGTCGAGTTTGTCCCTTAGCAGATTGATGTCGATCGGCTTGCTCAGCACATCATCCAAGTAGCCCTTGGCACACCAGGCAAGCACCTCGTCCGAGGACATCGCTGTCAGGGCCAGTATTTTGGGCCGCGTCAAGCGGCGCTGGGCATAAGTGTTGCTCAGCTGCTTGGACGCCTCAAAGCCGTTCATCACCGGCATCCGGATATCCATTAGAACGATATCGTAGTGCGCACTCGGCTGAGCACACGCGTCGAGCACAGCCTGTCCATTGTCGACCATCTCAACGTGGCTATAGCCCAGCCGACGCAGCAGGATCTCAATGACGCGCTGGTTCAGTGCAGTGTCCTCAGCGACGAGGATTCGCGTTGCCCGTACCTCTGCCGGCAGCCTACTCAGCCGATGTCGCTCCGGCGCTGCTGCTACGGATCCAGCGCGACCGGCACCACTGCCGCTCGGCAGCGGCCGCTCATTGATGATCAGATCGAGCGTTCGGTCCTGCGCGCCAAGCGCCGAGATCACTGCCGCAAGCATGCGCCGCTGTGGTACTGGCCGCACAAGGCTGAACTTGAAGAGTGCGCGCTCCTCGGCGCTGAGGTTATCGCTTTCCTCCGGGCTGCTGCTGAGCAGAATCAGCGGAAAGGTCAATCCGCGCCGCCGAATCCAGCTGGCTAGCCCAACGCCGTCCATCATGGGCATGCGGAGGTCGATGATGCCGAGGTCAAAGGGTTCCTCGGCGCGGCCACCGAGATTGGTGTTGATCGCGTCCTCGGCCGAGGCAGCAGTGGCCGGCTGCAGGCCCCACTGTTCGAGCTGGCTGAACAGCGCAATCCGGTTGTTCGCAATGTCGTCGACAACGAGCACGCGCTTGCCTTTCAGCGTGGCGCTGTGGCGTTTCAACAGCAGCTCATTGTCGAGAATCGGCGAGTTGAACTGCACCGTAAAGGTGGAGCCAGCGCCGAGCTGGCTGCTCACCGTGATGCAGCCGTGATCCATGAGCTTGACGAGCTTGCGGCTGATCGCCAGCCCGAGACCCGTACCGCCGCTCTCCTGCGTCGTGGACTCGTCGACCTGCCGGAACGACTTGAAGATGAGCTTCAGATTTTCCTGTGCAATGCCGATGCCTGTGTCGGTAACGCTGATGCTGATGCAGTGGTGGTCGGCACAGTGCTGCGCGCTGGCGCTCACGTGTACCGAGCCGCTGCTACGCGTGAACTTGATCGCGTTGCCCACGAGATTCTGCAGCACTTGGCGCAGCCGGCTAAAGTCGGCAAACACCTTGGCCGGTACCGAGGCGTCAAAATGCTGCGTCAGCTGAAGCTGCTTTGCTTCGGCGCTGGGCCGCAGACTGCGATGCACCACATCCAACAGCTCTCCCAATGAAATCTCAGTCTCGTGCAAGCGCATTTTGTTGCTGTCTAACCGGGCCATGTCAAGAAAGTCGCCTACAATCATCATCATATCAAAGCTGGACTGCTGCACAACCTGCACACAGCGCTTTTGCTCCTCACTCAGCGAGCTGCTCGCAAGCAGCGGCACCGTCGCCAGGATGCAGTTGAGCGGCGTCCGAATCTCGTGGCCGAGATGCGCCATAAACTCGGTCTTGTTCTTGGACTTTTGCTCCGCATCGCGCACACGCTTCTCGTAGGAGTCCACTTTGCGCAGCAGCAGCAGCGCACAGTCCGAATGCTTCACCGTGACACGACCTGGACAACTCACCAGCACCTCGAGCTCTCGCCCTTGCACACGCCAGCACTTGGCCTCTGCCTCCTCGGCCAAACTAGGCGACTCGGGCTGCTGTGCGCTGGTTGACAAAAACTCTCTCAAACTGGACTTTTCCTTGTCGAAAATGTGATGTAGCCGTTTGCCAATCAAAGCAGCATCTCCGAGCAGCGCACCAGCCGAGGCGCTGGTCTGCTTCAGGGTCAGCGAGCGCAGGCTCACGTACAGCAGCGCTTCACCCTGGCGATCCAGCGCGCGGCTCAGCTGTACCAGAGAAGTCAACGCGTCTCGGTGCAGCTGCTCCTCGCGCAGCAGCTGCTCGGCAACGCAGAGCGCTGGCTCCATGAGCTCGAGATTCTGCGCAGTGAGTCCTTCAGGGCTCAGGATGAGCAGCATTGTACTTGCGGCGAGTCGACATGCGTACAGCGAGTGAAGCGGCGGCAACTCATCGGGCACCGTGGTTGGCGGCTCTGTGTCGAGCAGTCGGTTGTTGTGCTCCAGGCGTGCGCCCAAACCGGCAAGCCAACGCTGCAGGCTGCCCTTGTGACTGCTGAGGAGCCGCTTCTCCGTCCGCTCAGAGAAGCCAATACATGCAAGAATCCGCAGTTCAGCGCTGCGTTCAATCGGTAGCCGCACAGCGAGCGCTTGCTCGCTTCGGCAGAATGCCAGCAGCAGCGGGAGCACAACATCAACAATCGAGGAACCAGCGCTGCGCCCCGCATACTGGGCAACCAACGCCGTGACCGATGGCGGCTCTGCGCCAGAGCGAACACTGGCGGCCCGCTGCAGAAGCGGACGCCTATGCTTGCTCGGACTGGCGCTCATATATGTTTACTTTAACGCTGAATAATATTAGAGCTGCGCAGATTTTCTTGTTTGCTCCATTCAAGACAGACCGCGCGATGGCAGACAGCACCATCGATACGACGTACCAACTGGCAACCGCCACAGCGGCGCTGCTCGGCACCTACCTAGTGCTATTCTATCCGGCACTGCGCCCCTACATTGTCCAACAAGCGCCGGCGCTTGCAACGCCGGTGTGGGAGAACCTCTTCCTGCCGCTGGTGCTCTACCGCTGCTTGGAGCTCAGCGCGCTGATGGCAACGCCAACGGTCGGAGCGCTGACGCCGCTCATTGTTGTTGTTGGATACCTGTGCTACCTGCAGGGCTTCCGGTGCATTACCGACTACGTTGCGCCAGAGGACCTTAGCTCTCAAGAGGAAGAGGACAATGCCAGCAGCAGCGACGAAACAAGTGGGAGTAGCAACGAGGAGAGCAGCCTGACAATTGAGCCGCCAGAGCTCGCAGCAACCAGCGAGGAGAACCCAGACAATGAGGAGGCCCCGATCGATGTTCCACCGATCACCACTGTCGAGGGCCAGAATCCCGAGGACGTCTTCACTGTGCTCGCAGCGAGCCAGGTCACTGAGCATCAAGACATTTAATAAACAAAAACAGCTATCTAGGCCAGCCGCGCAAGTGCGGTGGCTCGGGCCATGCATACTCGGGCACTGCTGCGTCGGGCGCAGCAGGCGTTTGGCTGATGGAGAGGCCTCCACTCTCGTCCATTGTCAAGTTGTACTGCGGCGAAGAAATGGCCAGCCAAAAACTCCACATCCAAAGCGAGACCAGGCTGAGGAAAACGATAGCAACAGTCCAGAAGGTCAGCTTGCTTTCGCGAGGCGTAGCCGCAGTGCTGCGACTCTGCAGGATCGGCTTTGCCTCGGGCAGAGATGCTGATACCGAGAAGGGTCGCAGCAACTGGGGATCGATCTTGTCGGAAAAATGAACTTGCTCTTCGGCTGTCGGCGGTTGGTCCACCTTGAAAGAGCGCTGCAGGATGCTCACAAGCTCCGAGGGTTTGATCGCTGGACGGCGCGGCGAACGCTGCCGGAGCGCACGCCCACTCCTGAGCACTATGCCTACATCTGCCATGGTTTTGCTTTGCTGCTCAACTAAAATCTGTTTGGTCTCCCGTCTGAGTCATAAAATATTAACTAATTTTCAACAAGAAATAAACACTCTATTGGTCAACATAAATAATTTTCTTCTGAAATTTCCATGAAATTTCATGAAATAAAACTAGGGTCAGCTTAAATTGTTTTCTTCTG
>Ga0315284_10000225_pt1 | contig 77926 bp, 63 predicted proteins | sample YL17G09_16_MG_FD_203696 | JGI IMG/M metagenome (GOLD analysis project Ga0315284, IMG submission 203696) | Sediment microbial communities from Yellowstone Lake, YNP, Wyoming, USA - YL17G09_16 | ecosystem: Environmental > Aquatic > Freshwater > Lake > Sediment | place: USA: Wyoming | collected... | reverse complement strand
CTTCTAGCTTCTCAGGAATAACATCTCTAGTTTTACTATCAAAATATGAAGCATTGATATAGCTGTTTGTGTCTGAAAGATAACACACATCATCTTCCATCCACTCAGAAACATCAAACTTATCTGTAAACTGTATGTCTGAATCACAATAAAAAACTGCCTTGCTTACCATCTCAGGATGTTCTTTAAAGTATTTCATCAAACAGTAGGGCCTAAGAACAGGAATGTATGTACCTAAATACCTGCTTACATTATCAACATCCTTTATGAAACTGAATTCAGCTTCTGGATAGAGGTCAACAATCTTATCCCATTTATCACTCTTCTCTCTAAAGGAAGGTGTGAACACAAGAACAATTGCTTTGTCTGAATGTCCAATGTTTCTAAGACTCTCTAACCATAAGTGCACTTGCCATGTGTAATACACATCATCAGGCTGTGCACAAATGAACTTTAGTTCCTTCATATATGTAGTTAATTGGTTTTTATTTTATATTGCTCCAAACTGTGTACTTCCTCCATATCCTAAATATGGACTGTCAGTATTATACACTGCACCTGAATTAGTTACAGGTAAAATAAGCTGACCTTGATCTGTAGTTTGTTGTGTTATATCTAATCCTTGAAATAAAATTAATAAACTATTTCCACTATTTTGAAATGGTGTTGTTGGTATAGCAACAAATTGAGGTGTTGTTAATCCAAGTTCAACTATAAAAGACTTCATTAATCCATTGTAGTTTGTATTAGGAGTATTTTCTGATCCTATATATAATGTTGTTGGTAAAGTAATAGGTTGAACAGAATTACTATTAGCAACAGTCTGTCCATCTATAGATAAAGAAATAGTTCCAGAAGTGGTTGTACCAAGAACCATCCAAACCCATTGTCCAATATAATTTGTTAATGGATATGTAATTTCTACATTTCCATTGTAATAAAATTTAAAAACTCCTCCTTCTATAGAAGCAGCTTGATATGCTGAAGGAAATTGACCAAAGCTAAATATTCTAGGTAAACCAATATCATTAGTAACTTTCATAAACCAACCATATGATGAAACATATGGTATATCAAAAAGCTGTTCATACCCTGTAATGTCAACTGACACTGTTGCTGGTGGGAAAGGTATTGTTGTACTTGTTGTTGTGGTGGAAGCAAATGGACCAGGAAGTTGACCCTTAAGAGCATTAAATTCTCTTAACACATCATATAATGCATTAGACATTGGGCTCCATCCTATTTGTCTACTTCTTATTGCCATTACGCTAAAGTTTGTCTTAATCTTGACACTTGTTTCAACACTTCATATAGAAGTTTAACCTCTTGACTCTGACCAATTTGTCTACTTGGTACACCTGAATTTCCTGTTGCAGAAGTTCCATTGGGTTTTCCAACACCCACTATGCCATTTATTTGATCAAGCTCTTTAGCAATCTCCCAAAGAAGATTACTCTCCTGAGACCAGCCTATTTGTTTTGAAGGTATTGCCATGTTTTTAATTTTAAGGATAGATTCTTATTTCTATTGTAGCATTAGTTAATATACTATCGTTAAGTCCTACAGTACTAACAAATGCACCTATATAGTTTGCAAATGATTCTATTTGAAAATATATATTACTTCCTCCAGCTCCTTGAATTGATGAATATATACAAATTCCAACAGGAGTTTGATTACCTGGAGAACAAGTTATTGTAATTTTATTACTATCTCCTGTTACTACATTAGTAACATATCTACCTACAGCTGCTCTAGTCCAGTTTAAAGTTAATCCTGTAGTATTTTCTACTACTGTAACTACAGGAGCAGATGTGCTGTTCTGAGTAATCTTAGCAACATATGACTTGTAGGAAACACCACCAACTTGGTTAATCAAAAGGTTAAGATCTAACCATTCTTTAGGGGCTTTAGCTTTCTTATCCCAAAATCCTGTTTTAATGTATGTAGGCATAGTACAAATATAATTTATTTTTTAATACTTTATCTTCCTTGACCAACATATTTCTTTGGTCGAGAATTGTGTTTGTTAAAAGACTTCTTAGCACTTCCTGTCTTTCTTCTTCCAAATGTTAACTTGCGTGCGTCATTTACTGCTTTTGCCATTATGCTTCATTTGTTGATAGCTTACCACTACTGGCAAGCATGATTTTACGTACATTAGTTGGTTGTAATATATATGGAGGTCTTCTCACTTGAGAAACTCTTGCTTTTGCAATTCTTACAATAGACACCTTATCTCCCTGGTTACCACCAAGTATGTGATAGGCAGCAGCATCTTCTCCTACATATAATCCAACATGCCCACCACTTTGTCTAGAGAATGTAATAACATCTCCAAGCATTGGTTGACCTATCTTAACACCAAAGTTGTTCCAATTGAGAGCATATAAAGGATCTTTCACAGGTTCTCTTACAGCTCTCTTCATAATAACAGCCATAAAAAGTCCACACCAAGGTATAGAATCTTCATTATATACACTAGCTAACCCCACCTCTTTAGCCCATCCAAGTATAGCAGGGTTATTCTTAGATCCTACAGTTTCTGTAACACCATAAAGCTCCAGAGCCTTTAATAGATGTCTTGGGGCAGATTCTAATGCAAGCCATTGATATACTGGAGGTAAGTTCACTTATTTTAATTTAAGATATGTTACAAGACCATATTGAGGTGTTCCCAACTTGTTTATCCCAGCGTTTACACCAATCATATAATCCTTCTTAGTTTTATATAGAAGACTTCCATATGGTTGGAAGGTTAATGAGAACACAGGATCTACCATAGGATAGTATTTCATGTCCTTTTTCTCCATTACAAAACCTCCACCAACATATAATTGTCTTTTCTTCTCCTGAGGAACAGAAACAATCTTTGTTATTGTTTCCTTGGTTATTGGATATTTCAGTTTATATGTAACTGATCTTCCAGCAATTGCGTTCTTAGAAACACTATCAACTATACGTACATACCCAATAGAATCTATACGTATAGAGTCTAATGAAATATTTACAGCCATATATTGTTCAACTAAAGATCTATATTGATTAACAAGTCTACCATAACTTGTGTCAGGAAGATATTCCTTTGTAACTCTATCTACAGGATAGGGAATACTCTCTGTTATCTGAGGTTGGTTGTACACTGTAGAATCTGTATGAAAATAAACTGTATCTCTAATCACTGTAACAACTGGTGGTGGTGGAGGAATTGTTTCACCTCCACAGGTTTTAAATAAAACAACCATCACAATAACTATGATGATTAGAGAAAGTAAATTGTTTTTTATAAAGTCCATATTATCTTTTTACTGCTGTATAAATATTCACAATATATTGAATTACAATAGCTAAGCCCATAATAATACCCACTGTCCAAGAAACCTTCTTTTTAAATTCATCTTGATCTTTCTGACCTTTTTCAAGATCAATAATTTTCTCTTTAAGAGTTTCAATATCTTTAATAAAACCTCCTGTCTTTGTTAGAGGGTTACCAAGAATAGCATCTACCACTTGCGTAAGCTTAGTGTCAATAGAATCAATCTTATCTTCCATGTCAGACAATCTAACTTCCATATTCTGCAAGTCTACTTCTAGGGTTTTCAATGAGGTTTCCATGTATTTCATACAAATAAAAAATTCCTCCCCCTCATAAAAAGGAAAAAGGAATATTTAGTTAATGCGAATTTAAAATAATCATTTATATTGTCCAAATTTATTTTATACTAATGTAAGTCCAAGAGTATTAATAATATAATCCCATATAATAGTATCATCAGCTCCCCATTGTTGAATGACATTATCAGGCACCTCAATTTGATTTTCATAGTATGTAATCAAATCAGATCCTATTAATGTATACGTTACATATCCACTACCATCATTAAACTTATAACCACTAAAATCAATTAGATCTATATACTTGATGTTTCTAATTCCTATTGGAGACCAAACATGTATGACTTGTATTTCTTTCATTTATACTAAATTTATAGTTATTGTTCCTTCCACTTGTCTTGGTGTAGCATCAGTCCAAGCTGCTGCTGGATTAGTTGAAGGATAAAAAGTTAATGTTGTTGATGACACTGCAACTTGAGCAGCACCTGCAGCTTGTGTCGTAGAATTTAAAGCTCTATAAATATTTGTCTGTGTTCCCCAACTTGATGATGTAAATGGTAATACCATAGAGGCTGCTGTTCCACTACCTGTCCCAAGTATTCTAAATTGTAAAATCATAGTCTTACTACCTAATAACTTATACTGAATTAGTTTTACTGTAGTAGCACTCCATCCAGTTATAGACTGAGCACTAGCATCCACCCAAGCACTGTCTGTTTGTTTTGTATTTATCTGAGTTTGAATTGCACTTGTAACTCCTGAAACATATCCAAGTTCTGTATCTGTAACTGTGCTTACAGCCACCTTACCACTTGCATTACTAATTAATGCTCTTGACACTGTAAGGTCAGAAGATGTTATTGTTGTAGCAGCCCCTGTTATAGTGGCTTGTTTAGTTCCTATCTGTGTTTGTATTGAAGAGGTGACTCCTTTTACATAAGATAACTCTGTAAGACTTGGATAGGTTGCAACAGCTAAAGATTGTATATTACCACTGCCATCTAAAGCAAGTAATTGAGAAGCAGTTAAAGAACTTAATACAGGTGCAGTTGAGAATGTTTTAGCACCTGCTAATGTTTGTGCTGCTGTTGTTACAACACCTCTTGCTGAAGCACTTGCTGATGGAAGGTTTAATGTGTGTGTAGTGCCTACTGAAGAAACTGCAAAATCAGTTCCACTTGTACCTGCAACTATTGTTTGTGAAGCACCTGTTAATGAATTAATTGCTGTGATGCCTGTACCTGCCATTATACCACTTTGCTGTGTAACAGTTAAAACTACAGAAGCTGTAGATGGTGGAGGGGAACCTGCAGGCTCAAATGAAATAAATACTGCTAAGTCTTGTGTACTCCATACAAACTCATAATAATCTCCTGCAACTACATCTAATAAAAAGTTCCAAGATGGTAATGTATGACCATCAAAAGCACCATGTTTTTTAGAAACTAATACAACTCCTGCTGAACCTGCAACATCAACACCATTCTTTCTAAGCCAAATTGTAACATCATGATCAGATGCTGTTGGATTTCTAAACTGTGCAGACCATTGAATATTGTATATTCCTGTGTTAGCTATTGTAACTCTTGAACCACTAACTACTGTAACTTGATTAGATAAATCAGTTACTCCCAATAACATTGGATATCCTGTATTTATAACAGTAGCAAATTGGTCTGTAACATCAGAGAATGCACCATAATATCCTAATGGTGTAGGTGTAGCTGTATTGTTAAGTATTCCTGCCCCTGTAAGAGTTAGACCACTACCCACGCTTATCTCTTCCATTACACCTGTACCTGCAGAGCTTCTACCAATTAACTTATTGGTAGCCATAGAAGTAGATATAGTTGGTGTATTGCCTCCACTAGAGGTAATTGGTCCAGTAGCTCCTACAGAAGTAACTGTACCTACACTCCAAGTTCTATCAGCTGTAAGATCATAAGCTGTACCATTAATAGTTAATGTTCTAGCATTTGTAACTGGAGTATATCCAAGAGCTGTGGTAACATCAGATGATGTTATACTTGTAAGATAAGTATTAGTATCAAGACTAAATGTACCAGCTGCAGTCATCTTTACAAATGGTGTACCACTAGTCCATGTAGGATAGTTTAAAGCACCCCAAGTACCAACAGTTGGTATAGTTGGAAATGTTTGCCAAGTCTTATCACCTCTCCAATATTGCAATGTAGTTCCTGGAGATATAGCTGGTTCTTTACTATTAAATATAGTCCAGTCTGTAGAAGATAAATAACCATCTTGTGATCCACTAGCTTGTTGAATAGTTATATTAGGTGTAGCTCCTCCTGAAGAGAATAGTGGTGATGTAGCTGTTACAGCTGAAACACCACTTGTTCCTGTAGCAGTGATGGTAAAGTTTGGATAGGTTCCTGTTACAGAGATTCCTGTACCATTATTTAATACAATAGTTTGATCAGGGGCTGTGTTGGTTATTGTTATTACAGGAGTGGTTGTAGGGTTTGCTACAGATGCAGAGATTCCTGTTCCTGGAGATACACCAACTGATGTAACTGTTCCTGAGCCAGTGGCAATTGTCCAAGATCTGTTTACAGAAAGATCTTGTGTTACACCATTGATTGTTATTGTTCTTGTATTAGGAACTGGTGTATATCCTAATGCTGTTGTAATATCGCTTCCTATTATAGGGGCTGCAGAGGTAACAAGGCCTTTTCCATTAACAGCAAACTTCAAGAATGTATTTGTTGCATATACATTTGAATTCACTGTAGCTAAGGTGAGAGTGACATTAGCTCCTGTAGTTCCTGCACCAAGGACATCTCCTGAGAAAAGAAGCAATTGTGAGGGATAAGAAATTGTTGTGTTGGTTATGTTTGTCACTCTACCTTTAGCATCTACTGTAATCACAGGGACCTGCGTAGAAGAACCATATGTATTAGCAATAACACCTGATGTAGATAGTGTAAATACAGCAGAACCAGGTCCTGTTGCTGTACCATCTCCTGTTAAAGCAGTGATATAATTCCCTGCAGGTTGATATGTTGTACTATCAAGAGAACCATCTCCTTTCACAAACTGAAGATTTGTTCCTCCTGTAGTTATAAAAGCTGAGCTTTCTATTGTTCCTGTTAGAGCAAGTGTATATCCTGCACTTGTTATAATAGTGTTCTGCGTAAGTGTACCACCTAATTTCACTGGACCCCCAGGAACAACTTGTATTATTCCATTCTGAAATACATATCCTATAGCAGCATCCTTAAACTTATTATCTATTTTAATAAGAGCTGCACACAGCGTATCATTTGTAACAACACCTGTATATATAAGATTAGCTCCTGAGTAAAACACACAGGAGCAGTCTAATATCACAGGACATGGTTCAGCAGAACAGCTTATATTCATTAGTTATATTTTAAGGTATTCTTACAGCACCAATTGAATTTGTTGTTTGATCATGGTAGAGATATGTAGAACCAGAAGATGCTCCTGTTCCTATATTAATAGCAGCTGAAGCAGCAGCAAAATCTAAATAACTAGGAAGTGAACTATTAGCAATAATTGTCATTCCACTTAATGAATTGCTTATACCAGCACCATTACCAATAGCAATTACAGAATTTCCTGTATTTAATGTTGCAGCAGCATTACCAATAGCAACAACACTAGCTCCTGAATTACTTGATCCTGCATTTGATCCAAGAGCTGAAAGGACGTCTCCTAAATTATTTTGACCAGAACCTGAGCCTACTGCTGTTACAAAATTTCTTGTGTTATTAATTCCTGATTGATATCCAACAAACACTCCATATATTCCAGCATTAGTTTTTCCTGCTTCAAAACCTACTGCAACTACATTATCACCAGTATTATTTTCACCTGCATAGTAACCAACAGCTATTACATCAGTTCCTGAATTATTACTACAAGAACCAAATCCCAGTGCAAGTGCATTATCTCCTAAATTTGTAGTACCTGCACCTATACCAAAAGCAGCTAAATTTTGTCCTGTATTTCCTACTCCTGCTCCAAAACCAACAGCATTTACATAACTCCCTGTATTATTAAATAAAGCAGTTGTACCAATACCAATTACTTCAATTCCAGTTTGAGAATCTCCTGCTTGAGTACCTTGTAAGTTAATACCATCTATAAGATTTTTATTTGTTCCAGCAGTGACAGCTTGTAATGTAGCAGGTGTAATATCACTTGTCAAAGCAAATGTTCCACTTTGATCAGGAAGTTCAAATGATTGATTAGCAGTTAAATTAGTTGCTGAGATTTCTCCTGTTCCACCAGCTGTTGTAATTCTTATAGATCCTGTTGTTCCATCTATATCAATGTTATTAATAACACCTGTATTGTAAACACTTATTACAGAATTCTCAATAAGCATACCTATACCTGTAGCAATATTTCCAGCTGTTAATACAGTTTGAATATCTGATGCTGCTGTTATATCTGAAAGAAGAGCTATTGTTCCACTAGAGCTTGGGAAGGCAATAGTTGTATTTGCTGTGAAAGTTGCAGGAGCAGTTATTGTAGCTGTAAAACCACTTGCTCCATCATAAAACGATAAGGCTTTAGATTCAAGCTTTGTCACATCACCAGCTGCTACATCAAAAACTGATACAAACAATGGACTAATAGTAGCAACAGTTGTTGGTGTAATAAGATTGTCCTCAATAATAATGTTCTGTGTAGAAGCATTACCAGCTAGTAAAACATCATCTAATGTTGGTGTAGGAGGAATAGCAGACTGCAAAGCTAACTGCTCCCAGTCACCAGCACCACCACCTGTAGTGGTGGCTATATAAACTTCTCCTGTTACATCATCTATATAAAGTTGTCCTTCATATACAGCTCCATTTGTAGGAGCACCTGATCCATGTATAGGAACTAGATTGTCGTTAATACTTTGAAGGATATCATCAAGATTATCCAATGGGGCCACATTAATATTAGTGAGGCCTGGACCATCATATATAACGCATAATGCATTAATGTATGTGGCACATGTTGGGCAAATTGCAGCTGTTCTCATAATATAAAATTACTTATTTTAAAGGGTTTTCAATGATCTTCATTAAGTTTTGGTGCATAATATAGCGTTACCTAATACCTGATCTTGATTGCATTTTTATACCAAGATCTTTTGCCATATCTGGATAGAACATAGGTAACCAACCTAGAGCTTGTGATGCCATAGGAAAGCTTTTCATTACATATTTTAAAACATATGTTTCTTTTTCTAACTTCTCATCTCCTACAGCAATTGCATAATTATTAATCATAAAGTTTTTAAGCATTTTCATAAAGTTATCAATCAGTGACACTGATGGAAACACGCCTTGAGACACTAATTTTGTAATACTTGTAGGATCGTAGAAGTACATCAACTCATCTTTCAGCTTGTCTGCTAATTTTAGTAAATATTTATACTGATTTTTAACAGCTGGATCTTCTTCATCATCAGGCTCGTAAGCTTTTAAAGCAGTGAACAAAGACAGTAAGGTTAATAAGAATATTGCATCATACATTTGATTTCTTACATTAGATCTAACAAGATCCATGAACTCTGTCTCAGTCATCTCAAGATCTTTGTTTGTATCTTTCTTATATTCTTCTTTTTTCTTTTCATAAAGCTGTCTTAAAAAGTCAACACCTTTCTCATTTCCTAACAAAGAGTTTCTAAGATTACCAAGACTCTTCATAAGATCTTCAGACATCACTCTATATACAGTTCTCATTCTACCCCACTCATACGCATCTGATGCAGAGTTGTATTTAACATTTCCAAATCTAACATCTACTAGACGAGGTATCCAGTTCTTAAAGATCATAAACGATTTACCATAGACAGTCATGTTTATTCTACGAAGATCATCATCTGATAGATTACCTAATGCATCTTTACTAATGCTCTGAACAGTTCTTCTAAGCTTAACTACTGATTTAGATTTTCTATCTATTCCTGGAATTACAAACTCACCATCTACAATAGACCCAAGTTTCATAACACCTTTTTCTTCTACAAGCTTCTCAACAGCTTCTTCAAACTCTTGGTCAAGAGCTTTTCTTTGTTCTACTGTTCCTGCATATCTGTCTGAGTATTTAGGATCTTTTCTTAGAAATTCTCTTGCGTTTACAACTTCACCATTTTCAATAATTGAGTTTTTTAAATAGCTAAAGAAGTTTACAGTTTGTACATGAAGGTCTGACTTTCTCATCAAGATCATTAAAAACTCTTGTAAGTTTTCTGCAGAGAACTTAGAAAGAGATAGTGTTTTAGCTATTTCTTTATTGTAGTTTTCTGTCAAAGGCAAAAAGTATTGCAATGCAGCAATTGCTTTTTTAGCATCTTGACCACCCATCTTATTCATTATAAGCCAAGCTTCTGTAGATGTGTAATCAGTTTTTGTAAAGTATTTACCAGCATTGATTATTGACTGAGCTGTACCACCAAACAAGTTGGATGTTGCAGAAAGAACGTTAAATCCTAATGTGGTAAGTTGAAATGTATTATTTAACTGTGTAACCACTTTGTTAATACTTAATTGTCTATCAGTTAAATTTTCTGGAAGTATTTTTACTCCAAGTTTTTTATTCAGTCTTTCGCCAAAGTTTCCAAGCTTTCCTAATACAAGATCAAAACTATCGCTTTGTATATATCTTTGACCATATACAATAGCTTTCATCATGTCTTCTACTAGCTTAGCATTCTCACTATTATCAGAATTTGTATCAACTTGACCATCATCTTTGTATTGAGTTTTTCCAAAGTATGATGTCTTGATAGCTTGTTTATTCTTCTCCACTCTAACAATAGCTCTCATCTGGTCCTCGATATCACTTATATATTTATATTTTATGGCCATCTCATTGTAAAGAGCCATTGTTCTAAATAAGTCTGTGCTTAATTCTCCTTCTATTTCTTTTGTAAAATAGATAGGAACTGTATCAATAGGTTTACCAGTGATAGGATCTGTTTTACCATATCCTACATCTCCTTCATCAATTGATATATTTCTCATCAACTGTTCACCCACTGAAACATTTCCACCAAATATTAATTTTTCAATCAATCCTTTTCTTACATATGGAAGAAACACCCTAGCTTGTTTAGCATTTATATATCCAATCTCATTATAGTATTTATTTCTTTTAACTATATAATCATAGAAATCTTTTGCTGCTTCATTACCTTTAGCTGTTAATACTTTCCATTGTTGAGATTCCCATTTGTTTCTATCAGGAAACTTTTTAAGAAGATCGTATTGATACCATCCTGCAGATGTATCTGTAGACAAATCATAAAGTTTTATAGCATCAGCTTTTTCTCTTTTAATATCTCTATCTATCTCATCAGTAGTACCCACTCTTGTTTTGTTTTCTATTCTGTCAAATTCTTCTTTAAGCTTGTTAGCCATCTCAGCTTTAAATGCTGTAATGTCTACATTATCTTTAAGCCAAGTTATATCCTTATCTTGTATTTTCTTTCTAAGTTCAGAATAAAATTCAGGATTAAATTCATCAATCAATTCGTTAGAGTCTTTCTTCTTGATGATATCAAAATAAGATTTTAAAGAAACTCCTTTTGATCTAGCCCATTTATCATATTCTTCTTTTAACTTCTGAAGTTGTTTAGTCTCATCTAATGTATCCATTGCTGCATATGTAAAAGCTTTATTTGCTTTTTTATATAGCACTTCCATAGCTTTTAATTGTATAGTGGATGTTGATGAGAACATCTTTGTTATACCTTTTATTATCTTTTCTGGAGAAAGTATTCCTTTCACTCCTTCTGAACCAGCAATGATTTTATCTGCAAACTCTTCTGTTTTTTCAGCAAGAGTCATTTCAATATCTTTTGCCTCACTTGCAACATCATTAATTAAATCTTTAAGTTTTTTCTCATCTTCTGTAAGCTCTTGTCCTGTTTGGAATAAGAATCTTAAATAACCACTAAGATTTGAATATACAGAAATAGCATCATTAGCATTTAACAAGTCTGCAGCAAATGAACTTATTTCTTCATCTGTAAAGCTTGATGGATCTTGTCCTTCAAACTTTGTTGTGTAAGTGTTTATTACATTCTGTAATTGTTTATTTAAAACCTGTGCTTGATTGATTAGAGGTATAACATCTTGTCTCATTTGCAATTGTCTAATTGCTTGAAACAATGAGTTTAGCTGATCAGCCTTCTCACGCTTTTGAGATGGTAACGCTTTTTGTTCTGACATCTTTTTATAGATGGCATTTAGTTTTTGTAAGAGTTCATCTACTTTTTTATTTCCAGTCTTTTCATTTTCTAATCCAACAGGAATAAGATATGTGTCTTTAATATTTTTTACATTAACATCACCTATTTGTACACCTATAAGAATAGGTAATCTATTTTGTTTTGCACTACCTGGTACATACTCAGCTCTAATAGGAATCATTCTTGTTTGACCAAACTGTTCCTCTTTAACACCATACCCCACTTTTAAAATGTTCTTATAGTTTTCCATCTGAAGATTCCAAGCAGCTATCTTATACCAAGGAACATCTTTCTTTGAATCTTCATTACTTATATCTATAAATTTCCAGTCAAGAATATTAACTTTTGCATCTGGAGTGATAGCCATGAAATCTATTGTACCAGCAAGAGATTTATTATTATATATAATCATCTCTTTTAAAAATCTTGTTCCTTTTGGAAAAGATTCAAGCCTTGCTCTTAGATTATCTCTAAGTGTGTCATACATATCTCTTTCAAACTTATTCAACTTTGATTCGTAATCATCGTCTTTTAAATAAGTGGTTCTTAGATAACCATCATCATCTACAAACCTTGAGAACGCATACTCCATATCTTTGTGACCAGCTGTACCTTTTTCTTTTCTTTGATCATCTACAGCTTTTTGATAGTCACTCTTTATTAATTCTTTAGATCTAAATCTTCTTTCATACCATTTATCAACTAATTGCGTAACCCTCATAGGAATTTCTTTATCACCTATGTAATAAGTTTCATCTATTTTACTTATAGAGGCTGCCTTAGTTTTGATAGCATCATATAAAGCATCTTGTGCAGACTTCTGTTTCATTATAGCACCTTCCTCAGCTCTGATATCATCAGCAGTGCCTATGTTTTTTCCAGAGAGAATGTCTCTTGTCGCTTGATCAAATCCACTTTTAACAAATAGACTTTTAAACCATTCAACAATAGACTGCCAGAAACCCATTGCTTTGTTCAACTTGCCCTCATCGTCAATCATTGCTTCACCTTTCTCAATCACCATTTCAGAAAGCAGTTTACCTATAGCTTCTTTCTTTATTTTTCTTATATCAGGTTTGCCATCAGGAGTTTGATAGTCTTCATCTAAAGAATATTCAGCTAATGTTTCATTGTATATGTTATAGTTTCCTATTTCATTTAAGAGTTTATTGAATAATGTTGGATTGGTTTGTTCAAGAATCTCAACAGCAAAGTGCATAGCTTCCTCTGTAAGAGCAACATCTTCTTTTCCTTCTGTTATCTGAATTAGTTTTTGTGTAAGTTCTGCAATACCATTATCATCAAGGTATCTTCCATCAGCTGTAACAATTTTCTTTACTGTTTTTATATCTACTCCTATATTCTTAAGAAACTCTTTTACAAGAGATATAACTTTTGGAGAAGCAGCTGTACCAACTGTTCCTGGTTTTTGTTTCATCACTCCTTGTGTAGGAGGATTCTTTGCATGGTATTCATCATGCTTCTTCTGAAGTTCAGAAAACATTTCATCATTAAGAACAGCTTTAAGAATTGTTAAGTTATCTTCTCTATAATGAGGAGTGGGACCAGGTCTTCTTATTGATTTTATTTGTGTTTCAAATAATACACCTTCATTAGTAACACCATATTTATCTCTAGCAAGATCTGAATATTTGTTATTCAATCTTTTAAATAAATTGACATCAGTGATTTCCATTGAACCACTAACAGCACCTTTATCTTGCATTGCATTAATACTATTTAGTCTTACGTCACACTTCATAATCTATTGTAAATTTTAACAAGTGAATGGATCCTCCTCTGATTCAACATCTTGTCTATCAGGAGGAGTTTCTTTTAGTTTTTGATCATATGTATCTTCAAGGGCATAGTTTGGAGATGATTCAGAACTTATGTGTCTCCAACCTTTATAGTTAAATCTAAAGCCTTCTTGAGATTTTGTAAAAGGAACAAATGCTTTGAAATCAATAAAGTCTTTCTCTCTACCCATCTTAAGCTTTGCAATAAATATTTCCTTCCAAAGTTTAAAATAGTTTACATGTTCATCTTGACCAGGCATAAGTCTTACAAAGAAATCAACTACATATCCTGTATCTTCTATCATGTCTCCTTTTTTATGTTTAATTGTTCTTGTTTCTTTTACTTTTACAGGTTTTTGTGTTTTACGATCTTTCACATAGTATGAAACTTCTTTTTCATGAGTACCATCACTTTCATAAAATTCTACATCAATAACTCCAGTTACAGTAAGTGATTCATAAGAATCATGCTCTGCTCCATAGAAACACCTTGTTATTATAAAAGATGGATATTTTTTAATAAAGTCTTTATACCAACTTAGTCTTTCAACAAGAGGTTTGGCCATACCTGCTGCATAATCACGATCTTCTTTAGTGTTACCTTTTTGATATGCTTTTATTTTTTCTACAATTGATAAATTTTCTTCATTTTCAGTACTTAAATCATAAGGTACCACCCAATCTATATCATGAATGTTTTCATTTTCAGTTCTATAAACAGTACCAGCTTTTCTTACAGCAAGACTTCCTGTAAGAATAAGTTTAAGATCTTTTTGACCAAACTCAACTAACTCCTTTGCAAATGGATCTGAAGCTATTGTACTGTCGTAATACTTTTGTATCTGACCTTCTGAAAGATCATATTTGAAGTATTCATAGTTCCTATCAAGGATTTCACTAGCAATACCAAGACCTAGAGTATTAAGTTGTTCTTGTTTACTCTCATGTTTATTTGAGAAGTTAGATAGAATATCTTCAAGCCATTTAATAAATTTTTCCCATAAGTTCATGTTCTCTCTGAAATCTTTTGAAACCCATCTTGTATTAAGATCTTTTTCAAACTTTACAGGATTTAAATAGTATGATTCTATATTTTCCTTTAGAAAGTCATATATCACTCTATCTCTTACAACATTTTTCCATTGCTTTTTATCCTTATAAAACTCTTTCTGTTTCTTTAGTTCATTAGTATGAAACGTAAACCTTTCTTTAAACTTAGGCCATTGATATATCAAATATCTTAAATTGGAACGTATCTTACTATTCTGTTTACCAAGCAGGTTGAATGCAAAATAAGCAGCTTCACCAGATATCTTCTGACCTTTCTCATATGCAATCACCTTCTCAAGAAAATCAGATGCTGTTTTTGCATCAAACCCAAGTATATCTTTTAAGTTATCAAATTCCTCAGTGGTAATATTGAAGTCCTTTAGAAAGCCATCTATAAGTGTTTGATTGATAGACTTATTGAATCTCTCAGGAACATTTCCTTCATACTTATCCCATAGATAGTAGGCCATCTTCTCACCCTGTGCCTCCACAAGAGTTTTCCAAGATTCTAAATTTTTATTTGGACATCCCATCTTAACAAATTTGTTTTAAAATTTCAGCAATTTCCAAAGGACTATATCCCATATTCTCAAGCATTGTTCCATTGATATCAGCAGATTGATACATCAAACCATCTCTAAGTTTTAATTCAGTTGCAGGTTTTTTCTCTAATCTTACCTCATATTCTCTAGGAAGAATTACATTATTAGGTATATAATTTTGAATTCCTTCATATGCATATAAGGTGTTAATAGAATTAAATATATCTTTTATTTCTTCTATAGAATATCCAGCAAGACTAGATCCTAACTTAGTAACATAGAATTTAAGTTCAGGATGAGAATTTGCATATTCCATAAATCTCTTAATTCCATAAGCAATTGAAGTATCATCCATTGAATATAAAGGAACACTTCTTTTCCCTTTTGATAAGTCTTTTGTTATAATAGCATAAGACTTTCCTTGTAATCCTTCAGCTTGTCCTTGTATAGCACCAAACATATCTTTAGCATCTTCAGCAGCACCTTTACCATGTCTACCTTCTGTATTACTTCCAAATACAAATATTCCATTTGCAGGCATGTTTGCTTTTGTAAGTTTTTCAGGAGTGTATTCTCTTTCAGTACTTGTAGAAAGTGCATCAATCCTATCTCTAATCTCTCTAGCTTTAACAAAATCAAGAACATCTAGTGCAGCTTTTTCTTCTGCTCTTAGTGCATCAATATTAGTTTCTGTAGACGTTATTGTATTAGCTAAAGATGTTGGAGAAGAAGTGTCTGTGTTTGCTTTCTCTGTTCTTTCTGTAAATGCTTGTATGATTTCACCATTAGTAAGTTCTTTCTCCACTTTCACTGTACCATTATTCATTGCTGAAGGTCTTCTATCAAGATAGTATTCAGAAGCATACATTCCATCACCCAAAAGATTTATAAGTTTGTATATATAACTTGTATATCCTTTTGAGTTAGTTATTGTCAATGGTGTTCCATCTTCATATGTAACTCTCTCATAACCATAGTAGTCTTGTAAAGCAAGGTCTCCTCTTTTCTTTCTAACAACAAAATCTGCAGCAAATATGTTAACTCCTGATCTCAAATCAACCCAAGATTGAACAGGTTTACCATCCTTATCTTTTTGTTGTATTGTTCTTCTCACTTTCAAATAATCACTTTGAGCTGCGTATGAATTTTCGCTTACAAACATAAGCATTCTTTGGTTTCTTCCAAGATTTAATTTCTTGTTTTGTTGGAATGAATATGAGAAATATTCATAGATGTCCTCCATTGTGTAAGGATCTATATCGACAGGCTCTTCAGATTGGAAAAATCTAGGTTCGTATTCTTCAAACACATCATCATTCTTCCAGTTGTTCCTTTGGAATGCACCTTTGTTGAAGTTTCTCACATCTTCATCCACTGTAAGAGGAGCAATTATATCTTTTATCTGTGCTGAATAGTCTTCTATTGGAATGATATTCTTGATAGATATAGGAGATTGTAATGTTCCCTGCAAGATGGAAAGTGTTACAAGATCATGATAGAATTCATTTAGTTCTAGGTTACCACTATCTCTAAGTTCTCTCATCATTCCTGTATATAGATTCTCATCATAAGCATCTTTTAAGTTTGCTTTGAGTTCTATAGATTTAGCACCATCAATTCTTATTGAAGTGGCAGGAACTAAATCCTTGAGAATCTGTAAGTTAGGATATTTTACTTTTAATACTGCAAGTCTATCTACAAGAACATCCCCTCCCTCAACTAATAAACGACTGATATTACTAGCAATGTTTGATTTAGTCTGAATGATGTAGTCTAAGAAAGAAGCTTTGATTCTAATTGCTATCCTCTCATAATCATCAGCACTCATGTAAAAGTTCTCAGCATGTCTCCTAAGAAGCTCATCTGTAATCTCCCTGAAGTCATCTCTTTCTAATTTCATAATCTCTCCTAAAGCTTCCATAGAATAATCTAATAGAAGTTCCTGGTGACCTATGTGTGAATTGTTAAGGATGTTATCTACAGAGTTAATTATGTTAGCCTCTCTTGCAAGCTGTGTTCTCACTTGTTTTTGGAAAAGAGAATCACCACTTTTAAATCTTGTAGTGTCATAGTTTACAGCCTGACTCATTCTATATGAATAGTCAGCCATCTTTGCCAGTCTTAAGAATTGTGTAAATATTTCCTGTTGATCAGCATTCTGTTTATCTGAAAGTTTTCCTTGGTAGTATTCTTTTATAGCCCCTCTAAAATTATTAACATCAATAACACCTTGTTCACCACCTGCAGGAAACTGCATTCTTGTTGCTATAATATTAGCATCCTTGAATAAACTCTTATCTCCAGAGTTATCAAGCATTGTAAGATATGCATCTATTATAGGTTGGTTCATAAACATTACAATGTCTTCTCTAGATATACCAATCCTTCTAGCAAACATGAATGTTCCTACAACCATTTCATTCTTAATAATCTTCATGATGTATGGATCTCTAGCTACATCCACAAATGTTGTAGCAAAACCAGACAATCCATTTGATATAAATCTTCCAGCACTATCCTTTCTTCCTGAAAGAGATATGTATTTGTTACCATTTATATCAACTGTATTATGATCTAATGCTATAAATCCATCACCAAGAATCTTTTGATCAGCCTTGCTAACATTTTCAAACATCTCAGGATCAATATACACTTTAGTTTTTTGATAAAGTGAATGTCCTGTAATGTTTACAGCAGCTATACCAATCCATCTTTTAGCAGATACAAACGCATGTCTTAATGTAGTCATATAGTTTCTATCAAGAATTCTATTCTTAATATTAGACTCATCATATCCCCTAAGTTCATCTAATTCATCAGCAAGTTCACTCAATCCATCATCATCTACAGGAGAAAGTAATCTCTCAAGGTTTTCTGGAAGTGTAATTATTTTATACATTGTATCATAATACTCATTCTCAAGAGCACGTCTGTACATGTCTTCTACATAATTTTCTCTAAGAGTCTGATTCAATTGTTTTGCTATCAGACTTTCTTTCTTTTCTCCAAGAGCTTTTATTTGTTCCTTAATATAGGATGAAGGGTTCATGTCCTTCTCTGCTGCTTGGTTTACAATTTCAGAAAGTAATTTGTTATGTAATTTGTAGAAATTATAGTCTTCCTCTGATAACTTGTTTTGAATAGAGTCAGTATCTACTACCTCTAATGATTCAATTGTTTCAAATATACTTACAATCTTTTCTCTAAAGCCTTCATATTTCTCAAGCTTCTCAATCTCTCTACCAATTGTTTCATCAAATACATCTCCATAAAATTCTCTTGTAGATGCTTCATCTTGCATAAATCTAGCAAGACGAATTTCTCCATCAGCATCCATATATACAGACTTTAGATACATGTTAAGCTTATCTATATCAAAATCAGATCCAGCTTTTGTAACAATCTCTGAAGGAACAACTACTGTCTTACCCATAGATTGTGGTAAGAATCCTTTTATAACAACTGCTTCAATAGACGATTGCAATTGTGTAGGAATACGAAAAGCTATACCTTTCAATATCTCTTTTCCTTCTTCAGAATCATTCAGATACTTTAATATCTTCTCATCTGTATCATACTGCGTTCCTTCAAACTTATCTTTAAACCAATGGGGTAATAATATTTCACAATAAGGTTTATCTTTGCTATAGAAACTTAATGTATCATCTGTAAAAAATGCTGTTTCTTGTATCTCTGGAGAAAGATTTTTAAATTCTTCGCTTGTTACAATCCTTGATTTTCCATTTTCTTTTACACCAACACGTCTTCCTTCTTTAGCATTCTCCCACATTGTTACAGGAACCTGTACATAACCACCACCATTCATTCTTGGAGAAATAATTGCTTTATTCACCATAGAATAAAGAATATCTTTTATTTGCTTGTATGAAGATGATGCTTCAAAAGGTAAAGGGAATTCTCCATCTTTTAATTGCAAAGTGTCTTTAGCGTTCTCAGGAAGTTCTCTTCTAAGCATCTCTTGTCTAAGAGTGTTAGCAATAGAATCATTGTTTATAAGCTTGAATGAAAATCCAAGGTCTTCTATACCAAGATCTTTTAATAATCTTTCATAACCATTGGTAAAAATGTTTGTAAGAATTGTATTGTACTTTTTATAAAGAATAGCCCCTTGTTTTGAAACAGCTTCTCCATTCTCAAAAAGATCCATTGTTACAATCTTTGTAACCTGTGATCCCATTGTTTGTTGTCCACCAGATCCTTCGTTAGCATTCTCAACTTGTATACCATATGTCTTCCAAGAAATATCTATTGGATCTGTGAACACCTCTTGATTAAAAGTTCCACCTGGATTATAAAGATCGTGTAAAGACTCAGCACCAACTTTTCTACCACTTTGTACAATAAGATAGTCTATCTTTTCGTTAAACATTTTAACAAGAAGTTTCTCAAGAGTCCTTCCTTCTACAGCCTTGTAATACATAGGCATCTGAGAAAATTTATCAAGAACAAGATCTATATTATTCTTATTGTATTTAGACCCTGTAACAATAGGCTTAAGAACATCAAGCTTGTATACTGGTTCTTTTTTCTTAATCAGATCACTATCGTGTTTTTCAAGAGCAGGGTTGTCATATGTATAATCACCCTTTTCAGCCATTTTATTTCTCATGTATGCCATCTGCCACTGATACCATGTTTCAGCATCATTTGACCATTGACCATTTCTTTGTTTGATTTCTCTGTACCCATCAATTGTTAACCAAGACATACCATCTGTCTCTTTAGCCTTACCTAAAACTCTACCTATAATATTTACATCACTAGCAGTGATTGTTCTTAAATAACGCTTTGCTGTATGATAACCTGGATCAGATGGTTTTAATTGTATCCTGCCTGTTTCTTCAGGAAGACCTGTCTTATTATATTCATTATTTAAGAAAGATCTAAATGCAGCATGATCAAAAGTTGTTCTTCTTGGAGAAAGGAAAGATTTGATACGTTTAGTTTCATCCAATAAAGTTTTACCATTCTTAGTTTTCTCTTCAAACTGATAAGGATCACCAAAGATTATTTTATGAAGTTCAATGTTATTGATGATGTAGTTAGCATTAGCAAACAATAATACATTGTTTACAAGCTCATCTGACATTTTGAATTTGTTGATGCTAACATTCTCATCATCAGTAAAGTCATTATCAAGTTCAGCGTATGAGAAATTGTTTTCATCAACCACTTTAATCTTTCCTGTTTTCTCAAGATTTCCTCTTGTTTCTTTAGTTGTTCTTTCTATAAATTCTTTTATAGATGTATTTACTTCCCCTATGTTACTATCTATTTCAGCTGTAATTTCTGTTAGCGATTTCTTATCTAAGATCATGTTATGAATCTTTGTAAGAAGAGAGTCGCTAAGAATTTCTTTGAAGAATCTAAGTTGCTTAACTCTCTTTGCACTAATGTTACGAAGCTTCTCTCTATTCTTATAATCAAGAGCAAGAGCAACTTCATCTATCAAATATCCTCTGAATATACTGTTTATCTTCTTCCATGCAGATTTACCATTCTCACTATCTATATCAACAAACGATATGTTGTTTCCAAGGTTCATCATCCACTCTGTAGAGCTATCTGCAGGAACAAGAATGTAATAGTTACCAGCAAGGTTTTGGTTTATCTCTTGTGTAAAACGTGTACCAATATTTAATCTTTGTGTAGAAACACCCTTGTTTTTATTTACATTAATTGTCCCACCTATATAACCAATCTTTAATTGACGAGCTGTACGTTTACCATCTTTAGTCCAGAAAGGACCTCCTAATTGTAAAAGAATAGAATGTTTTGAAAACACATCATTCATGTCAGGTCTCTTCTTAAGAAGCTCTTGAATTGTCTTTGATTCATTAAATTCATTCTCAAACACTGAAGGTGCATTGTTCTCAGCAAATGAGTTTGTTCTATTACCATCAATATTAAAATGCGTAGTATCTTGATTGGGATTAGTAGACTTAACGTACAGTTCAGACAATGTATTTAGATGACCTTCGATATTCAATGTCTTAGATGTAACAGAGAATATATCATTTGCCTTCTGAAGGAAAGCATGTATGTTACTTACAGCTCTACCAAATCTATTTCTATCTGTAGTGTTCAATCCTAGATAGGCATCTTTATCAAATAATACGCCCATCTTTTTTAGAAATTCAATTTGATCATCTAGTTCCTTAATAGGAATTTCTGAAATGTTTTTTACTTTATATGTTCTACTACCTGATTCGTACGTTATTAACGAATCAGATTTCTTAGAGAGAGCTTTAATATTTTCTACCCACTCTTTCTTTATCATATTTGATGCTCCTGTGAGAGCTGCAGATCCAGAATAAACCTGTGTATCATTTATGTACTGAGCTATTGCATCAGGATTTTGTTTTGTGAAAGTTTGATAGAACTGTGTAAACAATCTCCAATTGGCAGACTTATATTTAGCTTGACTAAAATCTATTTTCCAATCTGTTCCTCCTCCAAGTCTTACAAACAATCTAACAAATTTGCTATCTTCTTTTGCAAGTTCTGTAAGTTTAGCAATAAACTCATCAACATCAGTCGTATTGCTCAATCTATCCATTAGTGTAGCAAAGGTTCTACTAAAGTTTACAAGAGATAATCCTCTTGCTTCAGATGAAAACTTTGCATTAGGCATCTTTAATTCTGTAGAAGTTGATTGATTCATTGGTTCTGTCTCAATCAATGTTGCAAGAAGAATCTTTATTGGAAAGTATGAATACTTTTTCCAGTCTGTTGCAAATGGCTCAGGAGCATAATCTCTATTTGTTTTTTCTGAATCATTCACACTCACTCTATCTTCCTCAGTAAAGTCTATACCAAGGGTACGTAATTGTTCTTTTGTTTTTACAATAAGTGCGTTCCATGTTTCTTCACCCATCTTAGCCTTCTTGCTAACCATATCTTTTTGATTAGCAATCTTAGTGAATAGTTCAACACTAGTTAGTTTAGCAGGCTCATATAAAGCTTGTACATCATTCTCATTGAATATAATTCCTGCAGCTCTTGCTGTAAGATCTTGTACAAACTGATGTGTTTGAGTTTCTGTAAGTATACCAGCTCTACTGTATTCAGGAATTCCATAGTTCTTAGCCCACTGTCTAAACTTATCCATGTCAGTTTCACTTCCTCTAGACTGAACACTCTTTATATATTTTGTATAAAGCATTTTAGCAGCTTCTGGACTATTATCTTCAATAGTTTCTACAACTTGGTTTTCAAGTTCTAAGTTATCTCTGAATGTATTTTCTACATCTTCTTTTGTAATCTGTAGTGTAGCTGTTTTGAATCTTCCTGTATCTATTTGTTGGAACAGTTTTGTTTTAAGATCTGGTTTGAATAAGAAAGATTTAATAAAGTCTATAATCCTTTTGAAGAATTGCATAATCTTTCCACCAAGAGATGTAGCAGGTATTTTACCCAATCTAAAATCAGCAAAGTCATCAGCAATTCTTTCTTTAATCATCTTATCAGTTACACTAGAATCATCATAGTTAAACTTCTTTCCAGATTCTCTATCTGTAAACTTCCCAGCTTTTGTTCTAAACTCATCAATAATTGCTTGTTTCTCAGAGTCTGTAAGGAAATGTTTCCATATAGCTTCAAATACCTCATGGTATTCTGTACCTCTTAATCCACCTTTGAAAAACTTAGCTATACCATTTTCGTATACACCCCAAGCTTTCTCTCCATCATATGTATCAATCATTTGTTCAAGAATCTCATAAGGGATCCCTGGAGCATTTTCAGCAACCCATTTCTTGAATATCTCAATATCTCCTTGTGTAGTTCTCCAAGATCTTTCTTTTCCTTTAGAGAGCTTTCTGAATGCATCATCAGGAGTATCTTCTCCCTCAAATGTTACTGTTGGAGCAGGTCCTGAAGGAGCAGGAGGGGGAGGGGGTGTTGGTGGTTCCTTCTTATCATCATCCTTTTTTTCAGGAGTTGTAGGAAGAACTTTCGTATATGCATCAACTAAGCTTAATACAAACCAGTTCTGACCACCTGTTTCCCATACACTATTCTTATTAGTAGGTTGATGTACAGCCTTTGATAACCATGGTGTACCACCTTGTTTCTTAATCTCATCAATCATCTGAGGATATTGTTGAAGCTTAGCTGTAAGAATCTTCACCATAAGATCATACGTAGATCCTGCAGACTTGGTCTTATTTGAATACTTAGTTTTTTGATCTTGATATGCTGCTTCAGCGTCTGCATATAACTGACCTTCAAATTCTATAGGATAGGCAGCATTTGTTGTATCTGTTACTGATACATCAACAATTCCTCTTCCTATTACAAATCTTTTTAAGATTTTATACTTATCACCATATGTCTTCTTAATATTTACTACATTGGTTACGTTCTTCTTACTACTAGCAATCTCTGTAGGGTTTGTAAGAACAGCTCCAAATCCTTTAGCATTAGAACTTATCTCAATAGGAGCAGAAGCTTTTGGTGCTGTAGATGTTGGTTTTGTTTTTGCAGCATCTAATTTAGCCTGAAGATCCACTGCTATCTTAAGTCCTAAGAAATCTTTTACAAGTCTTACATTATCATTAGCCTCAAGAGCTTTTTCATCTAGTTTACCTAGAGCTTTTAGAGTTGCAATGATTACATCATTCATTGTCTTCTCGCTACCTGCAAGAGCATTGACTGTATCACCATCTTTAACGTCTGTTTCTATAAAACCATCTTTATCTAATGTGGCTGTAAATTCAACTGGACCAGCATTAAATTCTCTATAGATTTGTACTGAACCATCTATTTTAAATCCATCAACTTCAACAGCTCCACTACCATCTGTAGAAACTTTTGTTTCAGGCTTTGGTACTTCTGCTATAGGAAGTTCAAGGTCTTCCATGATAGCATACTTTTGTTCAAAAGGTTGTAATGTATTTGTTGCTTTTTGAACAGATGTAACTAATGGGATGTTCTCTATTCCTCTAGAAGAACCATCAGGATTTTCTTTTGATAAAAGGTATGTTTGATAGTTTTGCCATTCAACTTCTACAAGGTTTCCATTCTCCATTCTGTATTCAACAAATGGTTCACTGAACGTTTCAGTTAGATGACTATTGTTTATATTATTATATGTTGCTTTAAGATGATCTACTATAGCAGTTTTACTTGCTTCAAGATTTGTAAGATCATAAGCTACTCCACCAAGATAGAGATTACCTTCTTTCTCATTGATGTACATGTTGTTAGGATTCTTCTTTCCAGTGATGTCTGATTTCCAGAACAACAATCCTTGTAAGAATCTAGCATACCTTCTATTAGTTCTTATTGCAGGACCTCCAGGAAGCTTTGACTGTCTAACTGTTTCTTTACCAATCCTGTTGAGAAGTTCAAATATTGTTTCAGCCTCATTTGCTGTAAACTTTCTATTGTTCAAAGGAACAAATACATCTTCAAATTGAAGAATAGGTCTTCCTTTAGGAAAGTTTAATTGTTCTCCCTGGTGAGCAAGGTTTCCTGTTGTTGATATCTGTATTAGTCCTTCCTGTGTAGGAATTAGATTCATGTCAACAAGAATATCTGATATAGGATTTCTTTCAAGTTTACCATCTATCTTAATCTCTCTTGCTATACCTCTTGATATCTTGAATGTATAAAGTTGATATGTACCAGGAGTTGCACCAAATAATCTTTCTCTTTTTATTTCCCACGCCTTCTTATAAACTTCAGCGTCTGCTGCCTGACTATTTCTATATCTTGGACTACCATCACTATATTCTAATGATGCTGCAGGCATAGCTTGGAATATAACCTTTTCAATATCTATAGCTTCTCCAAGCTTACCAATTCTATTTCCTTCTTTGTCTACAAAGTAAACATCTGATCCATCTTGTTCAACAAATACCTGAGCTATGAATCCTGTTTTAGGATCAGTGGCACCAGGAATTTTAGTTGGATCTTTCTCTTCTGATTTATAAGAGATGGCTGTAAGTCCTGCTAAACCAAACGCTGCCTCATGTGTAGCAGGAATAAGAATTGCTCTAAGGTTTGCTCTATTAGGAAAGTTTCTTGCATTGTTTAAGAAATATCTAGAGTTCTGAATATGAATAGGAGATCCTTCAGGATTCTCCCATCTCTCAGATTCTGTAATTCCTCCATTGAATAAATGAGAGATATCTCTTTTTTTATCTTCCCATACAACAGTCTCTTCATCAGAAGGATTTGTACCCACTACACCAGAAGATTTTTCTATATCTTCTTGATCTTGTTTCATCTGATCAGCAAACTGTTGTAGTCTTTCTTGCTCAGTGATTATCTTTTCATATCCTTCAAGTTCTCCTAATCCAATGTTTTGGATGTTACCTTTAACATCTTGCACTTTAATTGTACCATCAGCATTAACAGCAAGTATTTTAATCTTTGAGAGCTCAGTGTATCTAAGATCAATATCAGCAGCTGCCTCTTGAGCCTTTTCTCTAGTTGGGTAGAATGTCACCTTACCATCAGGATCTATAACTCTAAATCTATCTGCAGCAAGTTTTCTAACCTTAGATCCTTTCTTAGGTTGAGCTTGGTATTCTCTTTCAAGTTGTATTGCTTCTTTTACACCTCCAACATTTGTAAATTCTGGAAGAGGTCTTTTCTTAACCTCCTCTCTATCAAAGGCTGCTTTTTCTGCTGCTGCTGCAATATCGTTTTCATCTTTGAAAAACTTTTCAAAACCTTTTTCACTAGAAAGAATTTCAAACGCATTAGATGCATCTTTCTTTCTAGCATTAATCATATTGATATCGTGTCCTAATGTTTGAATGTCGTTAACTCTATCTATAGTGACAACATCATCTTTAGAGCCATCTCTACCATTTAATTCATAATTAAGAATTTTTGCAAAATCTTTCTGCGAAATTTGTCCATCATTAGCAGCCATCATTGCTATCTCTGATGCTGTACGTAATTGTTTAGCCTGCTCTTTAACTTTTCTTCTCTCATCAAATGACATAGCATCATTCAATGTACCAAGAAGTGTTTTGGCTTGTTCTTCATAATCTTGACTAAGTTCTCTAAGAGAATCTTCATCCATCAATCTACTAGCAAGATCATTTGTTATAAGGGGATTTATCTTACTAAGAGATTGTTGTACATCAACCAATCTCTGGTTTGTGTTTTTCATAACACTACCTTCATAGATGAGGTTTGTTTTCCAGGTCTCAAATGTGTTGTAGTTTTTATTACTTTCTTTTTTATCTTGATCATCTCCAGGATCATCATAGAAAGTGAAAACATTCTTGTATGTATTATTTACAGAATCAGAGATTTTCTTTATTTCATTTGCTTTACTTATCAATCCATCAACATATTCACCAACAGTAGATTTGTTTGATTCACTGAAGTTCATTCCAAAGGTTTTTTCAAACTCCTCCTTATCAAGATCTTTCAACATTCTTAACTGCTCAATGGTTACATCGTGCATGTTAGATCCAAGTCTAGAATTAACAAATCCAAAGAACATGTCATCTTTTAGATTTTGATATCTAAACACATTACCTGTTCTAGCAGCTTTAGTCATTTCCTGTGCAATGTTTACAGAGTTTAATGTATCTGTATATTTTTGACCAAGAATTCCTGTAAGACCATATCTATTAAGTAGACTCACTGCAGTGTCCAATCTCTTATCTTTTCCTTTACCTTTAGCTCTATCATATGTTTGCATTCCTGCATCCATCAACATTCCTGATATACCACCAATCAACATATTCTCTATACCCTCAGTGGTACCAAACTGATCATTAAGACCCTTAACTGTAGAATCTATAACTTCATTTAGTGTATTCCAGTTATCTATACTTTCTCTTCTTTTTGGATCTTTATACTTTCTTGTATAATAATCATATGTACCACGCTCAGCAGCATACTGTCCACCTTCTTCATATACACCCTCTCTGAATATACTTGCTGTTTTAGGCTTAACACTTTCCCAAACTTTACCCATAAAGCTTGTTGGAAGTTTCTTCTCAAATACATCTAAAGATCCTTCCTTAAGACCTACCTTACCAGCATCTTGAATATCTTTTATAAGTCCTGAACCTACACCTTTTGTAGTAGCTCCATTACTAACAGACTTAAATAGATTATCAAATTGAAAAGCATTACTCACTGTAAGGATAGCCATGTTAATACCAAATCTAGTATTCATAGCATCTGTTGCATATTGTTCAATGTCTGTAAGATCTTTTCCTGAAGGTTCTTCTCCTAAATTTCCTTCTTTGTATTGAGTGGTTAATATTTCTTTAACTTGTCTATATCCATCTCTAGCCTCAATAGCAGCTTCTGTTCTTGCAGAACTGTATATATTCAATCCATATCTAAACCCATTACTTACTTTTTCAGCAGCAGCAAGTTCTCCAAGTCTTTTTATATTCAACATTGCCTTTTCACTCTTTCCTAAAGATGTTGCAATCTGTAATGTTTTTTCAATATCGTTTGTTCCTGTAAAAAGTTTATTTAAATATAGTGAAGCTTTACCAATTTGATTTGCAACTAATGGAATCTCTCCAAGACCCTCTGTAGCAAATCCCACAACAGCATCTTGTACTAAGGCACTGCCAATAGCACCCACTGTAAAACCAATGTTTTTAATAATCTTATCTCCCCAGAAATTAGCACTTCCTGCAAATCCAGGAATAGCTGCTAAGAAAGGATGTTCTTGTTCTTTTTTTGTTACATAGTTTGGGAATCTATCTTCTATGTTCTTTAACCAATTATCTATATCAGATTCATATCCTTCAACACCAGATAGTTCTTTAACTCCTCCTTTGAAAGAAGCGATTGTATTAGGAATAGTTGCAAACCCCTGTAAGAATGTTCCACCAAGTGTAGCAGCCATTTTAACAACACCATTACCAAGCTGTGACAATGCTCCTTGTTGTAACCCATATGTATTTTCAAGATCTTTGTCTCTTTCATACATTGAGTATCTTTGATTTGACAAGAGTTCACTCTTAGGAATCATTTGAAAAGGAGAATCAAATCCTGTACTATTACTAGCTTTAATATTTGATAATTGATCAATTGTCAATCCTCCTTTTGAATCAGTTTCAAGTCCATATCCTCCCATGTCAGTATTAAGTTCCCTTGTAACAGGAGAACCAAGTGGCATATTAGGAAGTACATTTTCTCTATTAGAAATATTATCTATAAGCTCTTTATCAAAAATTGGCATTGGTTATGGGTTTTTCTTTAGTAAATCTGAAACTGTAGTTGCACCTATATTATTAATAACCTGTTGAACAGCTGCTTCTGAAACATATCCTCCTTGAGTTACAATATCTGTTTTCCATTGACCATTGTCATTTACATACATTCTAACAACAAATTTATCATTTGCACCACCATCATTAAAAGGACTTCCTTCAACATCAAGTCTTACTAATGGTGCAAGTATTGTATTAGTTAAATTAGGAATATCATACCCACTCATATAAGCATTCACTGCAGCTGATGAATCTTTTCCACCAAGAAGATTTGTTGTGTAATTTGGAGAACCAAAAACAGTCTGTTTGATATCGTTGATAGGATTATTCTTGCGATAGTTTGGAAAGAAAGAAGCAAACTCATTACTGTTCATTGGAATAATTTGAGTTTTTCCTTTAGCAAACACTGTAAGAGTTGCAGAACCATCGTATTTCTTTTCTATATTATATTTAACATCCTTTTCTCCTTGAAGTTCTCCAACAGTTTCTGGATCAAAGTCGTCTTCATCTCTAAGACCATCAATTGTTCCATATGTAGAATGTTCTTTTATTTTAGTTCCAATCAATTGATTAACATGATCCATATCAATTTTATTGTCAGCACTTAATGTTCCAATTTGTGTTTGTCTCTCAGGCATTCTTTTAGCAAGATAGTCAGATTGAAATTTTTGTTTTTGTTTAAGAATATTACTAACATCAGCATCCCTAGTGTTTATTGTACTTGTACCTATTTCTAAAATAGATTTTTCAGTGGCTGTTAATTCAGGTGCATTAGGTCTACCATATCTTACATCTCCAAGTCTAATTGCTTCATTTATTTGAGCATTCTTAACATAAGCTCTTGCAATTGCTTCTTTTTTTGTTCCTTGATATTTTTTTAAAAAAGTGTCATAGTCAAAAGATGCTCCCACTTGCATCGCTTTTACATCTTTAACAACTTCATATATTTCTCTTGGAGAGAATATAACTTTACCATTTCTATCAGCAATTGCTTTATCCTTAGAAAAAACATTATTTAATTGATCATCAAAAGATTTAGATGCATTTACTGTAGCTGCATAAAGATTTTGTTTTTGCCCAAGCATTATGTCAAAAGCCCTCCTTCTCTCAAGGTATTCTCTTAAGTTTGGATCTTTGATTCCATTAATGCTAGATGGATCTTTTGCATAAGTGCTAGCTAAGTTATTTAAATATTGTAGTTTTTGCTCAGGAGTTTTTAAAGACTTATCTGCTAATAATGGAGCATAGTCAGCATTTAATTTATCAATTGCCCCAGGAGTTTTTGTAGAAGGATCTCCAGCAATACCCATAATTTCTTTATCTAGTTTGCTAATATCTGGTGCATTTATATCTGTTGGAAGACTTCCAGGAGTAACAATAGGTTGAGAGCCTGTTGCAGCTTGTGCTTTTTGCATTTGTTCTGTAAAAAACTTAGTCTTCTCCCACATAAATGTACGATCTGAATTAGCTTGTTGTCTTCTTGCATCATCGTATTTGAACTGCAGTTCTTTTCTTCTATTGTCTGCTTGTTCATATGGGTTGGCTTTATATTCCTGTTGAATGTCTTGATATGATATGTCCTTGGCAAGATTGGTTAAGAATGTTTGTGTATACAATTTATACTTATAGTCTTCAACATCTTTAGAAGCAGTTATATCATCATACTGTTTTTGCAGATCTTTCTCAAGACTACCATTAGTAAGAGTTTTATCAGTGTCATTTATCACTGCTTGTATTTTTGATCTTTCAGCTTGTGTTAGTTTTGTATTAGTTTGTAGTTCTGTATTAAGAGTGACAATCTTATCAGACAACATCTTTATATTTGCATTATAGTTTGTTGTAGCGTCTTTTATAAATGTTTCTTGTGTAGAACCTTTATAATGATACCATCCATCTATTTTTAATTGTCTCTTATCGTTCTCATCAAGGCTGTCATAAAAGTTTGATAGAATTTTATCTGCAGACTTACCTTTTGTTTTGATACTAAGAATTGCATCATCTATTTGAGTGACTCCTCCTGAGTTAGGATCTGTAGACACAGATGTTCTTCCTGTATTTGGATCTCTTTTATAATATAATGTATTTCCTTTATTGTCTCTCTTAAATGGAATTTCTATAGAGTTATCAGCTTCGTGAACTTTTTCAGCCACTTCTCTAAGCTTCTTCTCCATATCAGTGTATTGTACATATTCTCCTGAGTATGAAGACTTTATATTTCCATCATTTGCCCAGCTGTTAAGTTGGTCACTAAACCATGCTTCGTTTTGAATAGAAGACTTTCCTTCTTTTTTAGCAGTTTCTATTGTTTGGAAATTCTTTCTTATTTTAGCTGTAGAGTTTACAGCACCTTGTATAACAGGATCTTTAGAAATTTGTGTTGCCATTCCTGAGACAGAATTGACTAATTGGAAGTTTGAGAAATCTCCTCCTGCCACTTTTGTTAGATTGTTACCAAGCTCATTAAGTTTAGATTGGAGATATTCTTTATGTATATCTTTATAGATATCAAGGCCAGCGATGTTATCTATGTATCCTTGAATTTTTTGAATGCCCTGATCATACTTCTCTTGCTTGTACGTGCCCACCTTAACCATTGCATCTATAGGCAATTGATCAACAAATGGGTTAAATTGGGGGACTGTATCTGTAAATGATGCCATCTTAAATTATGTTATCAAATGTAACTGAATGAATTAAGATTACCAAAAACCATAACAATTTCTGGTAATCTTATATAATTGAATTGATTAGAGATTCTTCATTGCTCTTAAAATATCTCTATTCCTACTAGGAACTTTAGTTCCATTTTTACCACCTGTAGGAAGAGCTAGTGGTGGTAGAGGAATTGCTGTTGTTTGATTTGTAGTGGTGGTTCCTTTCTGATATGCTACAACATTACCTTGATCATCGTACACAGGAAGAACATTTGGTATGTTTGGCTGGAATGCAGGGTTCATATTAACTGCTCTACCACTCTTATCAAATCTGTAGTTGTACATATTCTCATATATACTTAATGTTCTGTTAGCAAGCTTCTGTTTCAAGATCTTATCAGATATAGAATTAAGAGCTGCTTGTCCCACTTCTTTAGTTCTAGACTTAGCTGTTTCTTGTCTAACCATCTGTTGATCAAGGATTCCAAGGTTCTTGAGTTGAGCATCGTTTAATGTTCCTCTGTTTTTATTATAAACCTCAGCTTTCATACCTTGGTTCATTCTAAACTGATCTGCTAACACTTTACTATTGGCTGCATATTTCTGACCTGCTAAGGTTGCAGCAGCTGCAGGATTATATCCTGTTTGTCTTTGGATAGCATTGAAGTCTGCTTGATTAGCATTTAGTTGATCCTGTAGAGATATGTCATAAGGTTGTTCTAATAAAGGATTATACTTTTGAGCTTGTACAGGATCTAACTGATTGGTAGCTAATGCATACATCTCTCCATACATTTGTGTTGGATCAAGAGCTTCTTGATCTGAAGGTCTTAAGTAAGGAATAAGTTGACTATATGCATCCATTAACTTACTTCCTTTATATGGAGTGACAGGATAGTGTGTTGTTTGATCTGTTGTTGTTTTTGTAACTGATGTTCCAGGAACTGGTATAGTTGTTGGTGTGTAAGGTTTTCTAAAATCTTCTGCTATAGCATGATATTGTTCTGTTCTATCTCCAAATATACCATCAACATTTGTATTAAGTATAGTTTTATCATCCTTTTTACCAAGCTGATCTACATTCTTAATACCCATCTTTTTACCTTTAGTGGTAACATCTGAAGAACCTAGAATTATTTCTTTAGCTTGTTCAGGATAAAATCTATGAAATTCCTTTTGAAATATCTCAGTGTATTTCTTACGAAGGTTTTTATTTGTTTCATTTTTAGATTGCTCATATAGACCATCTAAATAATCAGTAGGAGTTGGTCCTACAAAATTACCCTCAGTTGTACCATTCTGAGCTTTCTTAATACTCTTTCCCCATTTAGCAGATTCATCCATAGCTTTCTTGTCAATCCTGAACTTACCCTTTGCTAGAGAATCAGCATCTAAGCCATGCTCTTGCGCAGCTTCATTGATTGCATTCTGCACAGCAGAAGCATTCATTTTCTTTTCAGCAATATTTTTTAGTTTCATATTAGCTCCATCTATGTTTGCTTTAGCAGACAAGAACTTCATTTGATCAAATGATGTAATGTCATCCATTTCATCAACTGTGTTCATGTTTTTCTCTACTGTTTTATTATGTCTTGCTTCCTGTCTAGAGAGATCAGCTACGTAGTTTTTGAACTTCTTACCTTTAGCTTTTGGATCTCCTATCTCAGAAAGGTATTGGTTTGGTATTTTGAGGTTACCATATACCACCATGTTCTTTTCCCCTGTCTGAGGGTCCATCATTTCTTGAGCAGGCTCACCTCTTTCAACTTCAACATCAGCATCAGCTTGCTCTGTACCATATTCAGCATAGTCTGTATAGCTATCATGGTCTCCTCCACCATACTTAACTCCTATTCCTGTATGTCCATTACCATCACCTTCTTCATGAGATTTACCTCTGAACATCACAGTTTCTCCTGTTCCTGGGAGATAAGGATTGTGTGATATAGGTTCTGCATATCCACCCCATGTAGTTTTCAATTCCCCACCCATAGCGTATTGATCTGTAGAGAACATATTATTTTGTGTAATGTTTCCACCAGTTCTCAATGTATCCATCATAGGATCTTTTGTTAAAAGACTCTTAATAGGAACACCATCAAATTGTGAAATCACTTGTGGCTGCCAATCATGACTTACATATCCACCATCTTCCATCACATTTGAATATTGACTTTGTACATTCTGCATACCTTGTTGCATTGCTGTATCAACAACATTCTTCTGAGCTCTTTCTTGGAAGTTTCTAATTTTAGCTTGTTGTTTTCCATCTATTACAGAACCAACCATACCACCTATCATTCCTATTGGACCAGGAATAGCACCCAATGCCTGACTCCATCCTCCAGGAGTACCTTGTCCTCCACCACCTACCATAGCACCAAGTTGATTGCCTATTTGACCAAACTGAGAACCACTCACTAATCCACCACCTTGATATTGTTTAACTCTCTCAGAATCCTCAAGAGATTCATAACCAAGGTCTTTGAATAGATCATAAGGGTTGTACATGTTTTGAATCTCTGTAGGATTACCACCTATACCACCTCTTGTAACCTCAGCACCATCTTCAGCTATATAGTTTGTTCCTACACCATATGTAGGAAACATTTCATTTTCATTTATAACTTGATCTTCTGGTCTTACATACTTCCTTTTGATAGGTTCTCCTCTTGTGAGACCTGCTTGTTTAGTAAGACCACTAAGTTGAAATTGCTTATTAGCTTCTTTCTCTGCTGTTTTAGCTGCTTTAATTTGTTGTATACCACCAAATATTTGTCCTGCAATAGGAATTGCTCCAAGAGGATTAAATTTCTTTTTTGGATTTACAGCTCCTGCAGACCCAGCTACTTGTTGTTCAAATGTTCCTGTTTGATTAGGATCAAGCATTAGAGGATTTTGATAAGGGTTCGTTACAGCCTGTTGACTTCCTCCAAGTGGTTGAAGACTATTATACATATATGGATTATTATTACTTGGCATAGATCCGTTCTGTGGTTGATTAAGACCTATCTGTGCTCTTTTAAGACCATTCTTTCCTTTACCAACACCACCTAATGCAGAAGCACCTATTGCACCCATATCACTTCCTCCTGCACCTTTCCCCATAAACTGACTAGCCATATTTAATATGTTTCCTAATCCTCCACCTCCACCAGATTTTTGTTTAGCAGCATCTTCAGCTTGTTTCTTTGCTGCAGCATCTCTTTCTTCCTGTGTAGAACCTGTAATCATCTTATCTACAGGATTCATGTATTCTGAGAAGTTCATCATTTTAGTTTCATAGGAAGGAGAAGACATATAGCTTCCTATAGGAGCACCATTCTGTGCTTTCTTTTTACCATAGTTACTTCTTACTGTTCCTTCATATCCTTCTAGTCCACCAGGCTGTTGAGACTGAAACTGAAGGATTTGTGGAATGGTTACAGGCTTCGATTGATCCATCAATGGTCTGTAAAACTGATGATATGCTTTATCATATGTCTGTTCTTCAGGCTTATCATATCTAGGAAGGTTTCCCATTCTTTGTCTGATTCTAGCAGAATCTGCACCAGCAGCAAGCATTTGCTGTTGTGTCAATCCTGGAAACTGACCCTGTAAAGTTTTGAGCTGATTTTTAAAAGCTTTGTCCTTGGGATTAGTTTCGTTATATGTTTGAAGTTCTTCCCATGTACTAGGAGCATTATATGCAGCATAGTCTATAAAACCACCACTACCAGAATGAGTATCATCAAGACCAAGTCTACTATCATGTTTCTTTATACCTTCTCCTGTCTGTGTACAACTCTTTCCCTTACAACCATATTGGGCTGTTGGAATCATGTTGTCTACATCATTAGTCCAGTTAGTGAGTTGGTTCAGCTTTTTCATCTGACCACCTTGCTTATACTGTTTAAAATCTTTGGCCTCAGGATGAGCTTTAAAGAAAGCACCCTCTGAAGGATATTTATTATAGAACTCTTGTTCTGTCTTAACACCTGCTATTTTTAAAAACTTTTTTACCATTGGGCAAATTTTATTAAAATTAATTATTTATATTGACTTAACCAACCACCATTCTCTTTTTTGTTAACTTTTCTAGTTTGAGTGACATTGCCATATGAACCTCCATATCCTCGTCCACTCATCTCACTAGCAAACTTTTCACTTTCTTTTTCTGTCTGGAACGCTTGTTCACTCCAATCTTTTATATCAGGATTGTAATAGCTCACTCTGTATTCTCCTCTCTGTGGAACAGGTTGTTGTTCTACAGGAGTGCCTGGTATAGTTTTTAAACCTGGTGTGCTTGCAGACTTAGACTTTATAGTTTCCACCTTTACAGGTTTTCTTTTTAATGTAGGTTCTTCTTCTTTTTTTAGTATATATGGCTGTACTGGTTTTTTATATAGCTCAGCTGAATAAATCCCATGAATATCCCAACCTTTCTTCTCTTGTTCACTTAGAGGAATATTTTCTATACGTTCTACAGGAGTAGGTTCTTTTTTATTTAAACTAGAAAGGTTATTATAACTATTTGTAACATCAGTTCTCCATAGTTCTGCATCATTTGCTGCTTTCTGTGCTAATACAGATTTATTATAATCTTTTCCTTTTCCAAGTGTTTCAGCAAATTTTTTAGTTAAATTAAAACAATTTAATGATATATTGTGTAATGCTAAACTATCAGCATATGCCTGTATCTTTTTAGGATCTGTTGTATATATGGGCATCCTTGTACCATCTTGAGCCATAGGGAATTCTGTAACCTTCTTTCCTTTAAATGTATATTCTTGTTCTGGGTACATCATTTGTTGATCACCTGCATCTGATATTCCTAGTACAGGATAGTCCACACCTTTCATTGTTATTTGATTAGAGTTGATCTTTGTTATCTTTCCAGGATGTGCCCATTGTCCTCTATCATCTTCTATTATTCCACCTTCTTTTTGTTTTTTTACAACAGTTGAATAGTTAGGTATACTATTATTTAAATTATTCAATTTATCTGTAAGTAATTTATTTTTGTATATATTTGTTTTTATATTAGGGTATTCTTTTAATTTTTCTCCTTGTTTAATAAAATTACGAAGTTCTGATTGTATATCATTTATATTGTAAGGCACTTGTCCATTCTGTGCAGAAGCTTTTGTCTTCTTAGCATAAGGACCATTAACAGGAGCAGCGTCTTGTGTACGTGCGTATGTGAATCCTACAGAACCAGGAAGAGAACCTCCCATTGCAAACTGTCCACCCCATGCAGGAGAATAGTTTCTACCTACATTACTATATCCTTCTCCTACCCAGTTCTCTGGAGCAGAAGAACGTCCTTCATTAGCGTTTATTTCTTTACCGTATTTATCTAACCAACCTCCTGATTTAAATGTTGCATTAGGTTTAGATGAACTAAATGTACCAGGCTTTTCATAATAATCTCCCTCATAAGATTTTTTATACCATATATCATCAAATTCTTTTATTAATTCAGGTTCAATTTTTTTATGAGCTTCATATTCTATAGATCCTGGAATATCATATTCTTCATTATAACCTTTTTTATTTGGATCAATTTTATTTTTTACAATACGAGGAAAGTTTTCTACACCTCTCATTACAAAATCTAAAGCTCCTTTATTCATTAATTGTTTTTGATGTGCTAATTCTGATATATATTCATCATACCAGGTATAAGGATCATTTCCTAAAGTTATATTTTGAGAAAGAGGATCGTAATGAGGTCTTACTCTATCTGGGTAATTAGTATACTTTGGATCAAAAAAACCAGGTTTATCTTTTATAGTAACATGAGGAGCTCCATATTTTGCTCCTAGTTTTAATAATGATTCATAAGTTGTAAGACCATTTTCATCTTTTAATCTATCATAAAACTTTTGAGTGTTTTTATCTTTACTACTGTAAATTGTAACTGGTTGAAGTTCTGATTTATTACCATACCAAACATCATCTTTCATTGTACCAACTTGTCCCTTATCAAGCATATTTCTATACTCATTACTATCTGTATCATACTCCTTTCCATCTATAATAACTTTATTACCCTTCTGAGCTTTAGCAGGAGTGATATCATCTTGATATTTATCTAACCAACCACCATCTTTCATATTATTCTTTCCACAGATGTGACACACTGTTGCATCCTTCTTACTAGAATCTGATTTATCCCAGGAATGTCCACATGTACAAGTTACTGTTTTGCTAGAAGTTCCACCATTCTTTTGTTGTTCAAGACCAAAGTTATCTGTAAGATCTGCAACTGTTCCAAATAAATCAACTCCAAGTGTTGACAAGGATGTTTTTAATATACTAAGTTTTTGTCTATTGCTAAGACCTGGCACATTTTTTAATGCTTTAATGCTACCATATCCTGGAAGAGGAATTGCTCCAATTGCATTAATTTTTGCATTAGTAAGATCACCATCTTCTATTGAGAAGTATGTATCTGCTGCTCCCATTAATGAGTTTAATGCAATTGATGAATATCTTGATACTGGCTCAGGAGAAAATTGACCAACTGCTGTTACTTTTTTTGTACCATTCCAAAAAGCATCCCCTCTTTCTTTTGCTCTAGAATCACTCCACCAAGATCTAGTATCACGTTCTGGGATATTATTAAAATCTTCTTTTGATATTTCTTTCAGCCCATCACGATTCATTCTTTTATACTGATCAACATCATTCTCTAATTCAATATTTTGCTTAAGTCTTGTTGATGCTGGAGATGTAGACTCTGATACATTTCTTGAAGGAGTCATCTTCCAATCTGTTGTACTTGATGCTTTCTTTTTAGTCTTAGCGTTCACAGTGATTCCTGGAAGCGTTTTATACTTACGCTTAGCGTTTATAATTACTCCTGGCAGAGTTTGATATTTGGGTTTTTTGTCAGGCATTATTTATAAGAGATTTGTGCTGGAGTCACAATGAACTGACTAGTTAAATGTGCATCTGAGCGATTATCTAATATGTGTCTTACTTTTAATTCTTTTGCTCTTAGAGGTTCCTTCTTAAATGATCTTTTTCCATAGTCCATGTTTGGTTGGTTCACTAATTTATCCAAGGAGAGAGTTGAACAACAGTCTGTTACAAACATAGGTGTTCTTTTGTCTTTCACCAAAGACCAGAATGTATTGTATTGATAGAAGTTATCACTCTTTGTGTAAGTGATTGTTTTACTATCAGTGTTGTAAATAGGATATTTCATGTATTCACTGAGATTACGTAATGGTTTAGGAACAAGTTCTAACACACCAGAAGACTGCTGACCATTATATAGAACAGCTTTGTTAAACCAAACATCATCTGTCTCAATTCTATTATTGTAATTCCATACACCATCAGGCATGTCAAGATATTGATATGCCTTAGTGTAGTCTTTTACATTCTGTAAGATTTCATCATTGAACTGATATGTAAAAGGATATTCTATTATGTAAGGATATATTGTATTATAATAGTAGTTGTATATCCTTGGGTTTGTAAGATGTCTCCAGAGTGATGCAGTGTTTGTATTGGTGAACGTAAGTCCTACAACATCTAATATTGTAAGCTGTGTAATAGGAATTCTTATTTCCACCTCGCAGTTTGTACCACATCCCTTTACAGACTTTATTATTATAACAGATACACCATCATCTATTGTAACTGTAAGCCCTGCAATAAGAGAACTCTTAGGAACAGAAGTTCCTAAGACGTCACCAAAGTTATCTGTTACATCAAAAGGACCAGTTCTTGATCCTGCCTTTGTTAATTTTATGGTTATTACTTTTGACATAGTTTAATTATTTATTAGCATCCTCCAATTGGTGTTGTTACCACTCCTGCTATTTTTTCATACACCACTGTACCTGTTGAATTGTATGTACCATCTACACTTAAATGATTACTAACATTAAAGTTATTTGTTGGATCAAGAACGTTAGTAATATTAAAGTCTAAATTATAGTCATAATAATATGCTCTATTTATAGCTGCACTTGGATTTATATTTTGACTATGCCAGTTGTTAGCTATAGTAATTGGTACAATTGGCCAATATGGTAAGTTGTATACATATAGTCTATATACATTTGCTTTTACATCTTGCCCTATAGTTTGACAATATCCAAATCCACAAATTGGATGAACAACATCTGTTCCTGTAGTGATAGGAGCACTTGTACCAGATCCTGCTGCAGAATTAGCAATTCCAACTAATATTAAATTATCACAATTTCCATTACAATCACTGGTTGGTAATGTTGCATAATATGCAGATGCATCAATAGGAACTGCTACCACTGTTAATGTAAGTGTTCCTAAATCAAATGTAAATGTTGAATCATAGTGTACAATTGTATTACGATTTGTAATTGTTGTATCGCCACAACTATCATTATTAAATTTATAAAAGAAGAATTCATAGAACTTATAATGATTTATGTTTGTTGGATCGCTTGTGTATGTTGCTGATAATGAAGCTTGCGCAGCATTATAATCATTTAATGCTTTATTGTACTCAGCAATATTACTGTAAACAAGAGTGTAAGTGTCATTTGTTCTACTAAAAGTAATTGTTCCTGTAGCTGGTGCACAAGCAGGGTTGTAATTTATTGAACCACCAGCACTACAACCATAAGTACAATCATATTTTCCTGCACTAAGAAGAGCACTAGTTGTTGGAACAGCTTCACTAGGAGATGTATTTCCAGCTATTGAATCAACTGTAACAAGATATTTATAGATGTCTGTATTTTTCTTGTCAAAATAACCTGTAACAGTTTCAGTTGCTGATATTAAACATGTGGTAGGATTAAATGTCATTGTTGAACTACAAGGAACTAATCCTGTTGTAGCTGCCCATGTTGTATCAAATGTTGTTAAGCATTTGAAATATACTGTCCAGTTTGTATTAGTAGTAAGCGTTACATAGTTTGCTATAATATCAATTAAAATATAATCACCTGTAGCATACGTTATTCCTGTAAAGTCTATTACATACTTATAAGTACCAGAACTTACTTTCTTAGTTGTTCCTGTGAAGTTAGTTGAAACATCATACCCAATTGCAAAATCTTGAAGAAGATTTGATGTACTGTTCAAAGGACTTACATATGTAAATTTAATCCTATCAGCTACATTATACCCAGCAAAATACCATGCAAAGTATTGTGTAGATCCATCAGAGTTAAGAGTGAACACTAATGATTTAGAAGCATCTGATGCAACTTGATTACCATTTAAATATGCAAACTTGTGAGAGTATTGTTCAAATCCTACAGTGGTATTTGTTCCATTAGTACAATTAAGATCTAGAACTGTTATTGGTGCAAGACATGTTGCAAGATCACTTGCGTATGCTACCCCTGGAGTTATTACAGAAGTATATTCTATACCATCTAAGAATGCATATCTGATTACAGGAATCCAAGATCCTCCTTTAGAAGGTCTTGCTGCACTTCCTGTAAATGGATGGAACTGTTGAATGGCAGGATCTGTATTACCAGTGTTACCAGATGTAAATTCTATAGGACCTGATGCACTATCTAAATACCAATCTATAACATAATCACCAAGAGTACATAGACTAGAAATCATATTACCTACACCTAATAAACCAACACCATTAATTGTAACATCAGATAATGTAGGAGTACAATCAGCACATTTAGCAAAGTTTTGAACTGTTGTTGTAGTAGTTGTTGTAGGTGGTATGGTAGTAGTTGTAGTTGTTGTAGGACATATAACATCCTCACAAGTAGCAAGTTGATCTGCATCATGAACAAAGAAACTTGGTGCATATGGCTCAACAGGATTCACATTTTCTACAAGAAGTCTTGTTGGTGATGGAAAATCAGGAGCACCATCAAACAAATACCATTTACCAACAGTAAGAGGTTCAACGTTTCTAAATGATCCAATAAATATTAAATCTGTACAATCAGTACATCCTTTTCCTCTACCATCAATATACCATGATCTAGGCCCACTTATAGTGGTGGTTGTTGTGGTAGTAGTTGCTTCAAAAGAAACTGTTAGGCAACTTGGTACTTGTGATGCACCATTTACATAGGATATTGTACTTCCCATTGAAGTTAGTCCATAAGGAGGCGTAAGATCAATTTTATACACATTTCCTGGAGGAAATGTTTCCATTATGTAAATGTCTCCACTATCTTCAAATAACCCAAAAGGATTATTTATAGTTGGAGAAACTTGAATATCAACTTCTACAGAACCAGTGAGATAATCATACTGAGTTATATACTGACTACCATCAATATACGATCCAGTCAATATTAAAACTTTATTATTTGTTGTAAGTAGAATATCTCCAGCAACTGTTCTATTAGCAATCATATCAAACTTATAAGTTGATGTTGCAGGAGTTATTGATATATCTAATGTAACAACACTCTGAGGTGTAGTTAGAGGATTTACAGAAATTAATGTTGTATCATTTATTGCACCTAATCCTACTCCAACTATGTGTGGTAAAGTTATATTTCTATTATACACTGCAGTGAATGGAGTTAGTGTTATGTCCCATTCTAAAAGTTTATTAGTTGAAAGTGTCCATAATTTATTCTGAGTGTGAGCAATGTCAAGATTGTACATTGAACTAGTTGCTGGTACAGGCAATAACGTTGAAGTATCTGTTATGAGATTATAGTAGTAGATTAGTCCATCAGTATCATTATAAAGAACTGCACAAAGAGGTACACTTATAGGACCCACTGTTGTAGTGGTAGTAGTTGTACTTGTAGAACTACTGGTAGTTGTAGTTGTAGGTATTGGTGTACAATCTCCATCCACACTACAAGGAAGCATTCCTCCTTCTATTAAGACTGGGAAGAATGATGTCACTGAAAACTGTTGAGCACAAACTTGTAGTGATTGTCCATTCAATATTGATAGAGTTAAATCTACACCATTACACGTGGTGTAACTAAAGTCTGAATCTTTTCCTGTATCATTTGTTACTGTATAACAGAAGCAACCAACACACTCTTCTGCAAGAAGTGATTGTGTTACACCAATTGTAACTTCTGGTGGTATACAAGAACATATATTTATGAAACTATTTGCACTTACATAAACTACAAACTCTTCATTTGTATAACATGATGTTATTGTAACTGGTTGTGAAAATGCTGTTGAGTTTGTTACTGTGTATGTACTACATGAAGGACAAAGTGTTGTAGTTATAGTTGTCGTACTTGTGCTAGTAGATGTGCTTGTACTGCTAGAACTAGTGGTAGTGGTTGTTGGTTCTGGTTCTAATATAGCTGTTCCTTCGAGATCACAATCTACATAAACTGTTGTTGTTGATGTTGTAGACTCTGGAGGTTTACATCCTATACAAGGAGTAGTTGTACTTGATGTGGTGTATATGACTTCCTCATACGCAATAGCAGCAATGTCACAACCTCCATTAAGTCCTGAATAGAAGAAGTTGTTCTCAGCTACATACCAGTTTGGAATATAGCTATGGAAACTGATCCAACTGTTTGTATTGAAGTTGAATGAAAGACTCCATGATTTATTACAGAAGTATTCATAATCTGTTACAAAAACCTCATCTATAATTGTTGCATTTCCTAAGATTCTCTCTACATAAAACTTATTGTTTATAGCATCAAACATTACATTCTTTCCTGCAACTGGAATGTAGTCAAGTTTTGTTATTATGATTCTATCATACTTAGAATCGTATACACCATGTAATCCAATACCATCAAAATGATTATCTGTATCCACCTCAGGGAAATATCTAAGGATTTCAAAGGCTAAGTGGTCTGTAAAGAATCTATTCAATCCTGAACCAAATGCAGAAAGATCTTTTGCACCTTGTCCTGTTAAAAGAAATATTTGTCCTCTTTTAGCATCAACTGTAACTTGTCCTTGTGGAATCTTTAATAACATCTTGTTCTGACATCCTATGTAGCCAAGGTCTGTATCTGCAAAATCTACAGGAGGAGCTCCTTCAAATAATTTACTGTTTCCTATGTATGCAGCTTTTGGATTACTTGTATCAATTGTTATCAACTGATTGTATAGAAGTGTCTTGTTCTCAAACCTTGCAAGAATCTCTTTATTCTGAACACCATCTAATGATGTAAGCTTACCATAGTTCTGAGGAAAATCAAAATAAGACACTGGACGATAAATCAACCAGTTGTTTGTTTGATTTGTTACAATGTCTATTTGCATATCAGAATATATAGCTCTGAATGGATAATAAGTGTAACAAAGTTTCTTTTCCCAATCTACAGGTAGATGTGAGAAATAGTTTTCTCTATTCTGTTTAGAGAATGTAACATTATAATAGTATGTATTATCCTGAGCAATAGTTACAAAATTCTCTTGGAACCAATCATCAGGAATACTTGTGCTTACATGAGGCCAGAATTCTCCTTCTCTATTATTAAATGCTTGACGAAGATCTACGTTCACTACACTCTCACAATAGAATGATGGAACACCATAAGCAAATAGATAAAACTTACCATCATAATAAGTTCTTCCAGGATTGTTTGCTTTAGGAGTTTGGCTATTAGGACAATCAAAATTATGAGCTTTTATAGAGATCATATTTGTCATGTCTACATCACTAGTACCAACTACATTTCCAGCAAAGTAATTTCCTAGTACAGATCTTGCAGAGTGCCAGTATGTAGGATAGGCAACATTACCAATCTCATCGTAGAATATATCTGAATCATCAGGAGCATTCACTCTGTTATCTATAAAGAATGGAAGCTTTGTTTTGAATGCAAACTTATTAATAAATGTATCTCCACCAAACACTGTTACAGTTCCTTGAGCATATGGATTTAATGCTTTTTGAAGATCAATATTTCTTTGAAATCCTGTGTCGATAGTATCATATGAATACATCTGTCCCCACTGATTAACAAAATCATTCTTCATAGATGCATAGTATGCAACCACTTTTGTATCTAGTTCCTTCTGAGGCTTATTACAATCACCACCTCTTGTGGCATCAGAAAGAATAAATCTTGTATCATCCTCTATAAGACTAACTCCTCCAGGAGAAAGACTTGGTGTATTACTTGGAAAAGGTAGAGCTGATCTTGTTAAAGCTACAGGCTGTACACCATTACCTAATGCTGTAATTGTATAGGTTGAAGGACCAGAAATACGAACAGGGTAGGTTGTTGAGTTATAATTTATACAAGTGCTTGCACCAGGAATAGTAACTATTGTCACTCCTGTAGCTGGATCTGTTATTTGAACTCTTAAATTATTAAGAGGGAATATTGAATTGTTACAAATCTCATAAACTATATATGGAACATCATATGTATCTGTGTTACTATTAGTTTTAATGTATACAGAGGATTCTCTATACCAGTTATTTATACTATGATCATCTCCAACATTTTGTACAACAGGAATAAGATATTGTGTAAGATCTATCTCTCTTTGTTTTACACCAAGACCATTTGCTATAATTGAAGAATAATCATACCCAGCAATAGAGTTGAATGAATATGCATAGTTTCTTCTTGTGATACCATTTACATATATTGTTAGATATGCTTGGTAGGCAACAAACATAGCTGCAGGATCAAATGTTCCTGTAATATTTGCAAGATTAAGTGATGAATCAAGAGCATCTCCTTGAGCCTCAGCTGTAAGAAGTTTATAGTTTGCATTACCTTTTACTTGTACAAAATGAGCATGACCAGCTCCATACATTACATTCTCAAGTCTTAGAATATTTCCAAGGAATGGTTGTCCAAATGATGTTTCAGGAGAATTAAATACAAGTCTATATGCAGCCTCAGGAAATTTAAACCCATCTAAAGGGTTTGGTGTACAATTACCTTTATTAAAGGATGCTACTTCTTTTATTATAAAACTAGTATAGCCTACACCATTCCATACAGGAGGAACAATAGAATCTACATACCAAGTATACCCACAATCTCTAGCATCATATCTTCCACAATAATGAGAATACCAAAACTCTGTAGGCCATCCAGGATTCCATGTAGCATTTGGATTTAAACAAGATGCACAAGCAGTGTTACCTGGATTATCAATACAATATAACTCCCAAGAAGAGTATCCTAATGGTGGTGCCCCATAAGGATAATTATCAGGATCTGCTTGATTCGTTCCTATTGGTCTAAAATAAGGCCAGTTGTTAACTCCAGGAATATGAGGCCATGTAATATTAAACTCTCCTCCCCGTGCATAGATACTATATCTTTTATATGTATTGCATGTTATAAAAGCTTGTCCTGATATAATTTTTGGTTTTGGAAAATCAAAAGAACACACTTCTTTTACCTCACCAGCTTTAACTTCTATTGTATCTGTTAATGTTGTTGCACAACTTTGATATTCAATTACAGAGTCTGTCTTAGCTGTGATTGTAAAACTTCTACACGTAATGCTTGCATTTAGTCCTGAGATGAATGCAGTGGTGTACGCATTACTTGCATCATTGATAAATGGATCTGGTCTAAGATCATTGTATGGATAGTTTGGATAGTAATAGTCTGTTCCTTCTCTACTATACTTTCCTACATTCCTCAATATACCTTTTGCAATTACAGACTTGTTTGTGCCACGATCACCTCTCACTATTTTAAATGCTACAACTTCTGCCTTTTGATCAGCTGTTAGATTTGATTGCTGTATTAATGTAAGCACTTGAGCAACGTCAAGTTTTACACCAAGTGGATAGATGGCATCTTTTTGTGTTACAGGAGCATACTTTCCATTACCATCAATTGCTATTGTAGGACTTTCAAATATAGGACTTACGAGAACATCAGGAAACTTGTGATGTCTGATTGGTTGGTTTGAAAGATCACCCCAAACTTCCTCATTGCAAGGATAGGTTTCTGTTGATTCCCAATATGCAAACTCACCATATTCCCAGTCTCCTTTGTAAGAAGATAGTCCTGTTTTACCTGGAGCATCTGCAACTTTGTATGCTGTGTTATATATTTTCCAATAAGGACTATAGCCTAAGTTACCAACTGTTGTTTCAGGTTCTCCTATAAAGTCTTGATTTGTCTCATCAACAAGAACAACATCTTGAGGATTTACTGCTCTACTAGGAATATGAAAGCCATCTGTTTGTTTACCATTCCTTAGGAGAAAGACTATTTCAAATGCATAAACCTCATCACGCATGTACCCACGAAGATTAGTTGCGTTTAATTCATCAGCGTATGTTTCTGTATTTGGAATTCTATAACTCTGCCATTGAAGAGTTATTCTATTTGCTATTTGTTGATAATTTATTCTTTCAGCAGATGTAAGATTATCCCATACAAGAATATCCTGTACAGCTGTAATATCTTGAGCTACATCATAGTAAGGAAACTTTTCAAATATATCATCTATTGTAAGCCTTATCTGTGTTACATTCTGACCTGTGTAGATGATTTCTTTTGTAACTCTGTCTATAAAATATGTTCCAACTAGTTCTACAGAACTTATATTATTCACTGTTTTAATTACAGCAACATTAAAAAATTGAAAATATCCTGTTATGTCTATGTTATTGATGTTCACCACAATAGACTTACCCACTTGATAATTAAAATCAAGTGTTACTTTATTAGGATCAAATATTGGTGTAGGGTTTGTTACAGAATAATATGATGTATATCCTGTTCCTAAGGAATCACAATATTGTATTGCAAACTGATAGGTTCCTGCTGTTAGGTCTCCACCATTTCTAACATCTACAATACTAAGTTCAGGGATTTCAAAGTTGGGTTGTATTTTAAATTTATTACAATCAATTATAGGTAGTCGCTGATTATCACAAACATCTGTACCAGGAGTAACTGTATATATTTTTGTTATGTCCTCAAGATCAACATATCTTCTAGGATTTAATCCATCTGTCCAATATATCTCTGTAGTACAGTTTGATATTTTATGAACAACTTTATGTATTGGATTTTTTATATTAAAGTTTAAACACTTAGCATTTACAAATGTGCGATAGACACAATCAGTATTATCCATATAACCAATCTCAGATTCTTCTGAATCAGGATTTGCTAAGAAGAATACATGCTTACTCTTTTCATTTATAAAATGCTCTCCTATAAGATGATACCCTGTAGGAAAGTTTAGACAAAACTCATTACCTGGCTCATTCTGATAGTTGACAGAATTAGCATCAAAGTTCTCAACAGCAGCGTTCAGTGCATAAGATAACGTGCCCTTTGGAATCTGATTAACAGATTGATCCATATTAAGGCCAAGTCTACCTACGTTATACTCTGGGTTTATGTTATTTCCCTGATTAGTTGTTTCTTCTCCAGCCATATCTGTTTGTTCTATTTGGTAATTCGTACATGTTAAATCTGTTTAGATCATTCTTGATCCTTCTCTGTTTAGCATATGCGTCTTGTTTCTTAATTTCAATATCTGCCATGATGAATGCTTCTTCAGACAATTGCTTGTGATATACAAGCTTTTGTTGTAGCTGTTGAAAGGTTTCATCATTTGTTTGGTTTGTTAGTGTTTCAAACATTTTAAACTTAATGAAAGCTTCAATATATTCTCTGATACGATAGTTATCTGGAATCATTTGATTCCCACCATTATCATACTCTGTAGCATAGAAAACTAAATGAACTATACCATTTCTAAAATTTGTAACAAACTTATTATCTCTAATATCAAATGAGTCAAGAGATGCTGATCCTGGTGTAAACTCATTAACAGGAACACCTTGTTGTGCAAAGCTCCAATTATTTGTATAATCTACATTACAATGTTGTCTAACAGAAATATTTCCTGGTTTCAGGAGATATTGTTTTTTGTAAGACCTTGGGATCTGTTGATTTGTTTTATACACAGCCTGAATAAGTTCTGGCATACATGTACAATTATTAGGAGGACAATTACTATTACAAGCCACTTGGTTTGATATTACAGGACTCACTTGTATAGTTGTCTGTGTAAGAGCTTGGGAATAGAATGAACTTGCACCTTGATATGGATTGCCTGGAATTTCAGAACACATCCATGCTTCTCTTACAGCATAAAAGTTATCTGGAAGCCTACATTGAAAGTCTTCTATAAACAGAGCAGTTTCAGCTATGACATACGTTGTTCTTCCTAACTTCCTGAGACACTTGTCAAGATAGGTTGGGAACAAAAGATCATCAATTGCTCCTGTATCAAAATAGCTTTTTAATTCCTCTTTTACTGTGGAATAAACTATCTCAGGCGTTGTGAAATTATATTTATAGTAGTAGCTCATATTATTTTATTTTTTCCACTCGTTATACATATGTTGATATTTCTCATTAGTCTTTATATAATGAGACAAGAGTCTTGATGTAACCCTCGATGCTTTGAAATACCAAAGGTCAACATTCTTTATTCTGGCTGAATTTTTAAACCACATCCATCCAAAGAAAAACCCTTCTGTGTGAAAATTGAAATTGTAAATACGTTTTCCTTTCTCTTTAGTCTTTTGCCAATCAATAGGAAGATTTACAAACTCATCACTCAACCCTTTCCTCTTTTTTCTCTTCTTTTTATTAATTGAAAACTCTCCAAACCCAAAAGGAAGTCTTGCTTTTTCTCCTGTCTCTAATATGTAGTTTTTAAAAGAATCATTGAATGAGTAGACAATATTTCTCCACTCATCAAATGTAAGTTTTATTGATGGGTGTAATTTACAAAAACTATTGTAATTATCTCTACTAGCACTTCTCCAATCTACTTTTACTCTCATTATTTTCCTGCTGGTGCGTTTGGTGCTTGTCCATCTAACTGATTATCTGTGAAATCTGTTTTCAATGCAAAATATGTAGTTAAAAGTTTCTGCGATGTTAATTGTAAAACTTGACTCTCTAGGTATCCTGGAAGACCATAAGGTTTGTCCAAAGGGTTTTTACACCACTCTTCATCTGTAGGTCTTGCATCTCCACAATCACATTCAGGATACATAATCTCATTAGGAACATCCTGTTCAAAGAATGCAGCTATTCTTATAGCTTGAAGAAGAGGATTGCTTACATACAAGTAGTCATTCACAATCCAGTAGTATTCTTCATTCTTTATAATAGGAAGCTTCAATAGATTTATATACCTATTGATAGTAATTTCTTTAAGCTTCTTTCCAGAACCACTCATTGCGTTAATTGAATACACACCCTGTATAAGATATTGGTAATTACCTTCTCCTATTCTTGGGAGCTTGAATCTAGTTCTTGCCACTGTACAGGGGTCTACATAATTACAACACTCTGAAATAGAAACTTCCATCATCTCTAAACAAGGAATGGTAGTGAAGAGAGTTGATGTAGCCCAAAGCTTTCTAAGATTTGTTTCTCTCTTTATAAGAAGCTGAGCATTATTTTTGATTTCAGAAGCTATAACACGATCTGTTATTAAGCTATCTGTAGATAGAAGCTTATGCATTGATCGTACATCTGAAACTAGTTTTCTTAATGTTGACATTATAAATACTGTTTAAATATGTTTGTCATGCCTTGTCCTTTTTCTATTAGGAAAGCTGTAATCTCTCCTTTAGAGCAAGTGTAGCCATGTTTATCATCCCATTTACTTTTTGCCTTTGAAAAGGCAGGAATCTGGTAGAACTTAATACCATTAAAGTCTTGTGAAACCTCATGGTGTTTATCTCCTGTAAAAATATAAAAGTGATCATAATATGACCACTCATCTCTAAATTCCATTGGAAATATACTTGCAAGCTTTGAAGGCTTTATAGCATCTCCATGATTAAACATCATTGCTGTAGTTCCATAGGATATATACTTCCTATAGCTTGGTTCTGTATTAAACACCACTCTTTCATCTTGCACATCATGTCTAAAGTATGCATCTAACCACTTTATCAAATGCCACCCTACATACTCATCATGGTTCCCAGGAACATATATAACCTCTACATACTTGGCATTTCTTAAAAGAAGTGTAATCATATCTATCTCATGATTACATATTTCTTCAAAAGACTTCTGATAATCGTCTGTGTTCTGTTGAGGAGTTCCTTTAGTGGTCATGCCTGTCCACTCACTATTAAACTCATCAGATCCTATTATGTAAGTGACTGTTGTAAGATCATTGGATAGTTTTGCCTGAGCAAGTATAGTGCTAACTCTTGTTTCAATATCAGCACCTCTCCATTCAATCTTATTGTCACCATTAATGTCATGTTTGTTTAAATGAGAATCTTGTTTATTTATTATTAGACAAGCTTCTGATTTATCTGTTTCCTTAGGAGCAGATGTTTTCTTTGCTACTGGTTTATAGGTAGTTAGAAACTCAACAAAATAATCCTGAAAGAGCTGTTCATCACCTTTCTTACTTAACCAAGCTTTTACCTGCCAACAGGGATTGTTTGTATTCCCCCAATAGTTCTGTATGTATTTAGTTATATTCCACTTATCTGTATCAATCTTTGACTTCTTTATAAGATCATCAAGACTTTTTATTTCCTCATCTGTATTAAAAACTAGCTCACCTGTACCACTTACAATATCCTCCTCATACTTAACTGATTTATTAGCAGCACTATGTAACTTCTTTGGTGCTCTGTTGATTGTTTGTCGTCTACCCATCTCCTTATAAAGTTCTGAGATCTTTTCTTCACTTACCCCTAAAGCTTCTGCATAATATGCTTTACTTTTTTTCTTATACAACATTTCCTTCAATCGTTCAATCATCTGTTGATTGTTATTCATATAGAGGTAAGTTTGATTAAAACTTTTTAAAGATAATTATTTTTTTTGTAATTGTCCAAATTAAATTAACAGAGATAATTATTGTATATAATTAGATTAGTTAAAAAGAAACTCCCAGCATAGAGATGCTAGGAGAACATTCCTACAAAACCAACAAAGCAGGAGTTTTTATATAAATTATTAACAAGTTTCTATAATTTGAACTGTGTAACTATCATATCCTAATACAACAGATGCAGCAAACTGTGGAATTACTGTACTTGGAGGATATGTATTTGTAAATACAATAGTTGCACCTTCTAATATTGTTATTGTTGTAGTTCCACCACTTCCTGTAGTTCCAAAAACTTGCAATAAATAACCAGGGTATACAGTTATTGGAAGAGATCCTGAACCAACATAAGGTGTAGCTTGAGTAAATAAATTAGTATCAACAATATCTATTTCAAACACTCCACCTGAAGAACATGTATCCACTTCATAAAATACATCAGTTCTATTTATATTTGTTTCACAAACACCACCCACCTTACTAACATCAACAGATGAATAGAATCTAAAACCTGTAGTGTAATTATCCCAATAAGATGTTAGCATTTCAGGGTATGGTTGCGTAGTAACTAAAGATGCTAATAAAATTCCTGAAGGTCCTAATATAGGATCAAAAGTATCCCATGATTCCCATCTAGTATTAAGTACACTATATATAACATACACTGTTCTTGAACTTGGTCCTAAAGGACAATTAAAGTTACATAGTAATTCATAGTAGGGATGATTGTTATATAGTCCTGTTGCAACACCCCCAACACCAGTTATAGTACATAACAAATTTTGACTTCTACCAACAACAGTAAAACACATATCTATTAAAAGATATGGATTTTGTGTAGTTGTAGTTGTTGTTGTTGGACAATCTCCATCAACTGAACAAACAAGTGTACCTCCTGTAATTGTAGAAACTTCACCACCTATACATAAAGAATTAACACTTCCTTCCTCAGCACAGAAAGTTATACTTGTAACTTTATCATTAATAATCTCACTACTAGCAGTTCCATCAGGATTAGTCCAACTAATTGTACATTGTCCTCCTCCTCCTGTCACGTTTGCAGTGTAACAGTAATTAGCAAGGTCTATAGGAATATCAATATAGTTTGTACATATTCCTGCTGACATCACTCTAATTGTTGTTGTAAATGGAGGAACAAGAATTGTTGTATATCCTGCCTCAAGAGCAGCTTTAGTTACCCCCACCTCAAATGCAGAAGAATATCCATCTGCATCAGAGAATAAAAGAAAAGGACCTGTATCAGCACCAGCAATAGTTAATGTTATTGTTACTGTCATTTATGTTTGGTTTAAAACTGTGTCCACGCACTGCCATTCCAGTATTCCATTTGACTTAAGTCAAGATTAAATCCTAATTCTCCTATTGCAGGTGTTCCTGGTCTTCCCACCTTACGTACTGTAGATCCATTTGTCCAGGTTGTAGGAAAACCACCAATAGAGATAAATGTAAATCCTGTTTTATTTGTTGATCCCCATAATACTTCATCTACAATATTTGAAAAGTCATCTCCTGCTACAATCTGCATAATTATATACTTTGCACCAGTATCAAATGTACGTACCACTGTATCAGTCCATCCTGTTGTGCTCCAATGAGCAGGAACAATTCCTCTTTCTCCTGCTCTTGCATCATGTCCATCTTTTGACTTTACAAGACCATTGGTCATTACATGAAATACATTAAGACGCTCTGCAGGATTATTGCCTGATTGTTTACCATGAGCAACACTAAATGCTGGTAAACCAGGATCTGAGAATTTAGTAATATAATCTACAGCAGTGCTATCATTAAATATACCAACTTGGAATGTTCCTAAAGCCCCTATAGGCGTTTCATTATCATATCCAATAGAATGACAATAGGATCCTCGAACTATTTGAGCATATCCAAGAGCACCACATTGACTAGTGTAAATTGAATTACTTTCACCTATTGCATAACTGCTTGATCCTGTATATATAGTATTGGCTACACCTGCAGCAAATCCATTTTGTCCAGTTCCTAATAAACTATTAGCTCTACCAATAGCTGTTCCAAATTTTTGTAGAGGAATAGAATTATTACCAATTTGTGTATATTCAGAATATACATCAAGAGTCTTTACTCCTAATGTTATTTTTGAAAGTTTTTGAGGAGAGGTTGAATCGTTTAATGTTAGATTATATGTAGCAAGATCTATTGATGTATTTTGAAGTAATGGCCCACCCAGTCGAATGTTGTTCACTGTCTTTGTAAGACCATTGTCTGCTGTAACAGTTGGAGGAGCTGGTGGAACAATCAATGTAGCAAGAGCTGATGTAGAGATTCTTCTTACAACTCCTGCTGTTGTTTCTGTAACAATAAAATCAGGATTTGCATCTGCCTGAAGGCCTGCTAAAGATAATGTGTTTGTGACATCTGTTGTTACAGTGGTTGGTTTAATTAATGGACCACTTAATTGTAAAGTTCCTGCTGTATTAGTAAGACCATTATTGACAATGATTGTAGAAATAATACTTGCTATTGTTGTTCTTTTAGTTACACCACCACTTGTTTGAGAAAGTACGTATGTAGGAGTTAAGTCATCATCTAGTCCTAGTAAGGAGAATGTGTTTGCGTGACTTGTTGTAATAACAGTTTGTTGAATTAGTGGGCCTCCAAGTTGTATGTTATTTGCAGTTTTGGTCAGTCCATTGTCTGCTGTTACAGAAAGAGCTGGAGGATTACAAATCACAGCATCTATTTTCTGAAGAGCTAATGACATGTTATCACATGGGTTTATTCCTGAACAAGGAAGATTTGGTCCTGTGTACAACACAGAATCAGATGATAACTTAAGAGTTATACAAGGATCGATATTACAACCTCCTGTTAATCCTCCTGTAGTATGTATTGTGCTAGTGTAGCAAGGGGTACCTGGTAAACAAGACATTTATATTAAGTTTAAATTATGGACGATACATTATATAATATGCAGCAATTGCTGGTTGATTGTTAGCATGTGCTTGATTTCCACCAGCAACAACGTTTGTAAGAGTTATTGTAAGAGCTGATTTACTAGGACTAGTTAAACCAATTGTAGGAGTTACATTGTTTCCAACCATATTATAACTAAAATCTGCAGCACCTGTTAACTGATATGCTGGAGAGGTTGTAGAAGTAATAATAGCTGCACCACTTACAAGACTATTTGCAGTAAAAGTAAAATGTGTATGATCAGGATTAGTAAATACTAATGTATTATCATGAACATGACTTGGTATTTGATTAGCATTTAATGTAACACTATTACTTCCTACAATTGGGCCTGCAAACGCATAGTTTGGATTGAAAGGAGAAGATGCAGGATTTGTTGCTGATGGAAGAGGTCCACCAGGAACACTTGATATAGCACCTACAGCAACAACACCTCTTCTATCAGGAGTGCCATTTAATCCATTACATAAATAGATTTTATCCCAATCTCCTATTCCCTTACCTGTAGCATCAAATTGAGTTAATGAACCATAATATTCATAAGCAACATATGGAACCATCTTTTGACTTACTAATGTACTTGAAGGAAGACCTGCTAAATAATCAGCAACTAATGTATTAAAATCAGCAAGCAATACATAGTTTGTTTCTACATCTACAATAAATGCACATAATGCATCTAGTGTAGCCTGGAGAACAGCATGTGTGCCACTACCTGCAGTTACACCTGTGAGACAGTTTACATCATAATCACCTTCAATTACATCTAATTGATTATTGATTACTACTATGTCTGCAACTATAAGATCTACTTGTTCCTGGAGATCACATGTGGCTTTTATAAGGGCTGTTAAGAAATCTACCACTGTAAGATCTCCACACGTAGGAAGATAGTCTTTAACAAGGTTACATATAATAGTGGAACTGATGTCAGGTTTAATTCCTGATCCATCTAATGTTGAGGTGAGGAATGTTATAAGAGCTTGCTCTACGAATGATAGAGAATCTCCATTCTTAATTCCTAGAACAGGAATATCTATTCCTGTATATCTAACGCATTGGTCTGAGACAATCTCAGCGCAACCATTGAAGCAATTTGAACAACTCATTTATTTAAATTTTAAAAGTTTAACTCTACTAGCTATCATCTGCACTGTAAAAGGTGATGCATAATTCTCATTACAAAGCTTGTACGTAAGTATTCTTTTGTAGTTAAGAAGATCTAGCATTACAACACCCTTAGCAGGAAGATTCAATGAAAATACAATATTGTTATAATAATTGTTTGCCATCTCAGTAAGCTTACAATCTATATCAGATAGAAGGGCTGAGATGGTAGTACACTCAATACAATTGGTTAATCTGGGTGATAACATTTTTTAAACTGTTTATTCCCTTTTGCAACTGTCCATGACAATATGCACAGAGACCATTAATTAATTGACATCCACATCCTACGTTAGCTCCACATTTTGAACACTTAGCCATATTAGTAAAAGTTGGTTATATAATTATTTCCTGAGCAGCCACAGCCACCCCTTGTAAAGTTAGTTAACATTTTACTTGCCTGAGCATATAACTTGTTTGCTGTATCAACAGCACAGTTGTTTGCAGCAGCAACAGCTCCTTGTATGAAGAAATATATACTGTTTAGTTCAACTTTTGATTGTGTCTTGATAGCAAGATCACACTCCATCATATCAAGTTGCATAAATGCTGCATCAAATCTTTCTTGTAACTGCTCCACTCTTATTATAGATTTCTCTACATAGTTTTCAAACGATGGAGCAATTGAATATTTTAAATAATAAACACCATCAGGTATGGGATTATTAACTCCAGGATCACTTAATCCTAAAGAAGCAGAATTGAATATATTGAAATCGTTTGGAACGAATGGAAGATTCACTTTTGAAAAACCTGGAACGCTTATCTCAATTGAGGGAGATGCTGGAACACCAACATATATAGAGGCATCAGCAATACCCAGCGTTAATGTGTTGTATGTAGGAACTACTAAAAAATCAAGCTTTGTTGCCATGTTGTTTAAAATAATTATGCCAGAGGATTGAGTTTGATCCTCTCACCTCTGGCATAGGTTATATGATATTATTACTAACTCTTCAGATTAGGTAAAGCTTACAGTTCCTAATGCATCTTCAAGAATTGCTTGAAGAGTTGCAGAAGCAGCTGCTGGAACAGCAACAATTACCATTGAATCTTCATAGATATAATCACCCCATTGGTATGCTGATTTCTCATACTCATTGAACTTGATGTAGAATACATCATACACAGTACCAGCAGTTACCCAAGACTCAAAGTTCTCATTGTAACCAGCCATTCTGTAAAGATGCTTCAAGTAACCAGCTTGGTAGCTGTAGAAGTTCTTTTCTAATTGGATGATTTCTTCTGAAGTACCTGAAGGATAACCAGAAGTTTGTGTTACAGTTGCAACTGCTACAATGTTACAATTATCAGCAACAATAAAGTCAGCTGTAGTTGCAGGACCACTGTAAACAAATGTTCTGAAATACATTCTGTCATACTCAAAAGGGAATGCAGCAACATCACAAGGTTGACCATACTTAGTTAAAGGCTTACCTTCAATCTCAAGAATAGTTCCACCAACGTTTGTGAATGTAAAGAATTGGCTCAATCTGATGTTGTCAGGGTTTGTACCAGTTGTTGGATCACCATCGATAAAGCTAGGAGCAGCAGCTTCTAATTTAGCAATGAACGCATCAATCAATGCATCTGTGTCAACAGTAGTACAAGGATCTCCACCACAATCGCAGCAAGGAGCTTGAACAGTTACTGAACGAGTTAAGCCATTGAAATACAAAGTATCCAAGTAGCTAGAATGAGCACGTAAAGTCAATGTAACAATGTCACCACATTTTACGTTCCAATCTGTAACTTGAGTAATTTGATTTACAGCTGTTGCATTACCTGCAGTTGCATACCACTCAGTAACATTCACGTTCTTACTACCAGTGCTATCAACACCAGAGATCTTGTCAGATCTTTTAGAACCTTGTAAATACGTGTTTGTCCTACCTTGTGCAATGTAGAAATAAGGAAATGATCCAGGTGTGTTTGTTGCAGCATAGGCGTTAGAGAATACTCCAACTTGGCCAGCTGTCAAATCTTGCGTAGAGTCAGTGCTAGGAAACGTTGTTTGTCCTACTGGCACTACGAAGAGCGTAGTTAATGAAAAATCTGCCATTTTGTTTATATTTAATTGTGAAAAAACTTATTCATTTGTTTGAATCCTTGCCTGAGCACTTTGTACAGCTGAAGCATTTTCAGTGTACATTGCTAAGTTCTCAACTGTTAGATCTAGGAGTTCATCCTCTAGATAGGTTTCAAGTTCACAGTCTTGATCTATCGAGGGTGTTCCATCAAACCTTATATAACCAACCTTATCAATGTAAACAGGATATCTCATGTATGAGATGTATATATCAGATGGTGTAAATGTACCATCAGTGAATATACTGATTTCATCTGAGGATAGAAAGTTGAATGTTTCCTGATATTCAAACGAAGGTTTGTAATGATCGTTTGTCAAGAGGAGAGTAAGATCACCATGTTTAGATAGTTCCTTATTAATCCAAATCTTTCTGTCTTTACATCTTCCTTTATCAGCCAAAACATATGCATCTACATAGAACATATATTTTGGAGACAGTTGATGTAGTCCTGCAGTCCATTGATTTAGTTGTGGGTTTTTAATTGCTAAACTAAGAGGTTGATTATTATATGTTACAACTAGGCTTTGTAAATCTTCATAACGCTTTTTAAATGCGTCAAACCCAAGACCTGCAACAACACTTATTCCATCAATCTTTTGCTTTATCAATTTAATCTGAGCCTCATTCAAGGCTAAGATTTTATCTTCTAACTGAATCTGTTGGTGATCATTAGTAGATAGTTTATTTAACCTTTGGTCGATCTTATATAATAAACTATCTATTGGTATCATACAGAAGCAAGTTTCTTTGTTTTCAATTTTTGTTCAAGAGTAATTAACTCCTCTTGATTATCATCATCAGCTAAAAATTTAACTAGGTCATCTTCATCCTTTGCAACTTCATATTCTCCTTCATAGATTTTACCATTTGGTTTTGCTCTATATACAGAATGTGCAATTGCTTGTTTAACCAAGTCTTTAATATGGAGTAAGTTTTCCTTCATGTCTGCAAATCTATTAAAAATCTCAACAGGACTTAATCCTGCATATTTGCCATTCTTGAATTCAGTTTGTTTTAGGACATTATCTACTAGATTATATACCACCTCTTCCTTGCTATCATCAGTTACTGGAAGACCAAGTAATCTTGCAACTTTCTTTTTTCTCTCAGGAGTCATAGAATCAAACTTAACAATAGCTTTATTAATAAGTTGTTTTTTCTTAAACATCACTGCATTTTCTATCTCTTCATCTGCTACATAAAACTGAGTTTCTGCAGAGAACTCACCACGCTCCCAAGCTTGATAAGAACTTGCAATTGTAGGATGCACACGCAACCATGAAAATGCTAATTCTTGAAAAGGAACGCTAAGATCAAAGAAGTTATCTCCATCTATCAATTTAACAGGTTGAACATGCATCATGTCATCATTAGATGTTGAAAGTCCATAGTTCCAAAAAGAAGAGCGAGGTCCAAGATCAACATCTCCAAGAGCTTCCTCAAGTTTTGCTTTAAGATTTATTACACGTTCAATTTCCATTTCTTTTTCAAGAGGATCTTGGATCCTTCTGATATAGGATGCCTTTGGATCAAGTCCTGTTCTATACTGTCCATCAAGTTCTTTGTAAGGATACTTGAAAACACCTGTACCAGGAATTCTTGTTAGACCTTTCAACGATAGTCCACCTTGCATTGTTTGTAACTGACTATTGTTATAGTCTTTTTTAATCGTAGAGATTTTTCCTATCTTTCCCATATGTAGTTGTTTATTTGGTTTTGTTTGCAGAGAAGTGAACATCGAAGTTCTAGCAATTGGTTATTACCCAATTCAAATCTCTGTGTATTTAAAGAAGAGCCCCAGAGTTTGAGGCCCTTCTCTTATTTATTTTAAGATTACAATTGTGGAATCTCTTCAATCAAGACTGTACGAGACAAATCTTCAATGAATACATCACAACGATCTTTCATCCAGATTTCATAACCTGGGAATTTGTTCGCAGAACTCATACCTTGAGACTTAGCAAAACCTAAGTGGTGACGAGTACCATCGATATAACCCCAAGTCATAGAAGGAGCACCTTTCATTCTCACTTCTCTGATGTTGTTAACCATTGAACCATCGCTCATAGGACTAACATCAAATACCATAAACACTGGAGTGCTTTTCTTGTTTTGACCAAACTCTAAGTTAGATTGTGGCAAATCAAGTTCTTTCAAGTGAATAAGTTCAACACGACCTGTTTCACGTGTAACCATTGCATCGAATGCAAAGTTATAAGTGATGTGTTGACCTTCTCCCTGCATGTAACGATTTCCAGAATCAGCCATGAAAGTCAAGCCACTGTTTAAAGCGTCAGCCTTCAAAGCTTGTTGGAATACGTCAAATCCAGCTTCATTTGTGTACATTTTAACCTTACGATCTTTAACATCCACACGTCTGTAGAACAAATCTCCAAACACGCTTCTGATCAAGTTAGCAGAGAATTCACCACGATTGTATTGTACCAAGTTACCATTGTTACGCATTCTGTGGTAAACACCAGCAGATGTACGCTTTAATTCTTGCTTGCCACCACCAGTTTTAACTGTACCTGGTTTAGACCAGATCATACGCTTAACTTTCAATTCCAACATGCTTTTACGCATCCAGAACTCAATGAATGGTTCCCACTTAACATCATTACGAGTTAAAGGAAGTTGGTTTCTACGCTGAGGAGCATATACCAAAATATCTAAAGGATTTCCTTTTGAATCAACCATCATCTTGTCATCAGCCCACTCAGTGATTTTGTGCTCATAACCATATGCAGAACCTAAAGATTCAAACATTGTGATTTGCTCACCCAAACGAGGAAGACCTAATAAGTCTTGATCAAACTCACCAATTGCAGCATCAACTAATTCAAGCTCAACACCTACTTGTAAGAATTGAGAACCTGAAGAAATGTAGTCAACAGTTGGATTGTCAGTCACCAAATTGAAAGAATACAAGTAACCCATGTTCCAAGGAACTGGATCTTTGATTACATAGAAACGAGGACCATACTGACGAGAACCCACAGAAACGATTGCGTTCTTAGAGAATTCATTAGTGTCCAAAACAAGAGTGAACTCTTGACCATCGATACCAATTTTATCCAAAGCAGCAGTTGCTTCTGGAACATTGATAATCTTAGGGAATTTGTAGGGAACAGCTACTTGCCATTTCCAAGCATCACTATTATTATCGATGTAATAAGGTGTGCTTTTGTTAATCATGTCTAAGAAGTCATTGCTATACAATGAGCTCTGAGTGTAAAGACTAATGATCTTTTTGTCATAGTCAGCAGGTTCAGTGCTGTGAAAGCTCTCTAAGTGATTCGAGTCAGTGAGCTTACCCACAGCACGCTTATCCATAGAGGCTACTCTCGCATACGTAAAACCAGTTAAGCCTGGGATTGTTTGAATTGCCATTTTAATTGTTGTTTAATTATTACAAATGTTTATAAGAACCAAGAATTTGCTTTTTGAGCACTACCACCACTTGATGATTTTCCACCTTTACTAACCTGTCTAGCCACTTCGCTGAAAAGCTCATTGGACTTCTTTGAAACACCTGACTTTTGAATTGTTGATAATGATGGATCTTTTTCTAAAATCTTTAAAAGCAATCCAACTTTAACCTTCATAGCATGGTTCTCAGGTCTTTTTAGTTCAAGTATTGTACGATCAAAGTCTGTAAGTGTCTCTCCAGAATTGGTCTTATACTTGTCTACTAGCAGAAAATCTTGTAGTTCGTTTACTAATTTGGGATTTAATGGAATACCATCAAATTCCTTAGTTTTTAGTTTTTCCTGAAGAACAGACTGTACGTTGGTGAAATACTGTTGTTTAACTGCTTGTTTTTGTTGAAGCTCATATTGAGCATTCTGTTCCATCTGTTGCAACTTAGCAGCTTCTTTCTTTACTAGCACCTTGTGATGTTTTGTAGCAACGCTTTCTAAATCTCCATAATTTTTTAACCTCTCAACCTCACTATTTACATCATCAGCCTCAAACCCTTGATCAGCTAATGCTTGTTTAATTATTCTTACTTGGTTTGCTTCATCAGCTAAGTCCATTTCTGCAAAGTTTGCAACAGACTCATATGCACCAAAGTATTCTTTAGGATTAACTCCTTTTACAAATATGGCATCAAAAGCTTTTTGATAATCATCTCCAAATTGACCAATGAAGTTGTTCACTGTTTCAATAGCACCTTTTCTTTTCTCTGCTTCAAATCTTTCAAGGAATTCCTCAGGAGTAGATATTGGAGAATCATCTTCATCTTCATCTTTTGAAAAAACACCAAGTTTAAAAAGATCATTTGCTAATGCTTCAAATCTACTTACTTCTTGTTCTTCCTCTCCTTCAGCAACTGGTTCTTCTTTAGCACCTTCTGCAGGAGCAGCCTTTTTTACAGGAGCTGGTGGTTCTTCTTCCTCTGTTTCTTCATCATCATCCCCACCTAGTAAAAAGTCTTGAATACTCTTTGAAGGATCTTCTTTAGGTTCTTCCTTCTTAGGTTCTGTTTTAGGAGCTTCTTGCTTTGGTTCATCTTTAATCTCTTTAATCTCATCAGGACTTCCTGTTGAAGTTTCTGGAGCAATAAGATCATTTAATAATTCAGCACTTCCCATTCCCATGTCCATGGTGTTTTCAATACTGAAATTGCCAAAGTTGTTATCTAAGTTCTCTGCCATATGTAGTTGTTTTTATTGGTTTGTTATTGTAAATCTAGATTTTAGCTATTTAATATCAAAGAGTTAGAACATTTTATGTATGAATTTGCACGATAATATAGCATTAATGTTTTTTACTCTAATCGATTTTGTTTGCAGCCACATCATTTATCAGTCTAAAGCTTCTAATAGGTGCTACATCTGTTAGGGTAACTTGTTGTATATCAACTCCCCATTTCTTAGCTTCCACTCTTGCCTTCTTAGTAAGAAGTGCATCTAATTCAGGATCTATACATCTCTCTGCAGGAATAGATATAACTATGTTTTTTATTATACTCATAGTCATATCTGATAATGCATCTTTAGCATCATATACTTCTAGAAGAAATGTTTTTACATCAGCTATCTTATATTTTACAACACCCTTCACTACAAAGTTTTGTTTATCTAAAGTGTATAATGATTGTGCTGGAAGACTGAGTGTTGTTACCACTACGTGCTGGTGAAGGATTTCATCAACAAATGGAATCTTAAAATGTAGTCCTGGCTGAAGAGTTCTTTTATATTTACCAAAACTAAGACGAACACCCTCCTCATATGATGGAATAATCACTATAGGAAGGATGTCTGAAATCCATTGTACAATAAGATCTATCAGTTTATCAAACATTATTTAGATTTTTTAGCTCTACCTTTAGCATTCTCTTTAGCTACAGCTAAGTCATTAGCTTGATTCTCTCTAGCCACTTGAAGCTTCTCTCTCTCAATAGCCATCTTATCTGAAGCTTGTTTGTTTTTAGAATTAATCTCAGCAAGTTTTACTTGGTAATCTTTAGCAGCTTTCTCTTGGTCATGAGTGAGTTTGCTCATCTCTAGAACATCAGGAATTGCATTCTTATCAACATCTTCTCCTGGAACATTACCATATCCTGTAGCTTGAATGATAGCAATTTTCTCTTTAGACAATCTATCGAGTTCTTTTTGATAATCATCATTAGCTTGTTTCTCTTGAGCCATTTGAGCTGTTTGTTGCAACTGAGCCTGAGCTTGTTGTTGCTGTTGTTCCATTTGTTGTTGTTGCTGTTGCATCTGCTGATCTTGCATAGACTCTTGTCTTTCTTTAAGAGTCTTAAACACCTTCTTCATTTCTCTCATAGAGTTTGTAGAATACAACTCAATCACATCATGTAACGAACCACCATTTTGTAGAACAGCCTGAGAAAGTGCTCTGATCTCTTGGAACATTTGTTTGTCTTCTGGTCTGTTAGTTAAGAACACTTTAAGATCTCTAAATCTGAGATCTGCGCCATTCACTTGAACAAAGGCAGATTCTCCTTCAGATGTAATGTATGAAAGGGTTGACTGTGGCTTTTTAGCTTCTACATATAAAGCAGCATCTATAATTGCTTGATACAACTGACCCATTACATACTCATGTGCTACAAATATAGGTTCTGTCTGAGAATAAGATTGTTGTATAGCTGTATTTGTACCTGTTGCAGATTCACTTGCTGATATAGATCCCATTCTTTGTCTTGACATACCTATAAGTTCCCAACACTCATTCTTCAACTGCATTGCTAGATTATATCTAGACTGTATCTCCTGCGTACGTGTAAGATCAATATCTCTAAACTGATTGAAGCTAGATGGAGATTTTAGATTCTCTGGAGAATCATCTATAAACATCACCCCTCTGTTACGTGCTTCCATTTCCCATATGTCAAGAGCATCTTGAGCATCACCATCCTTAGGAATAGGAATGTGTCTGATAGATGTAAGATAAACCTTACCAACCTCTTTCTCAAGAAGTTTGTAAAGCTGATTCATACAAACATTATATAACACCTGGAAAGGTTTCATTAAGTCTACCAAAGATCTTGCTTCTGTATTCTTAATCTCATGCGTAAGTCCTATGATTGGACAATAGTTGAGTAGTTTGTATGGCTTAATGTGATAGATGTCTGGACCAATCTTAATTCCTTGATACCATTGATTTACCCATCCCCAATCTAAAGATTGTTGTGTAGGTATAGCTCCACTCTTGTATGTTTCATCAACAAGCATAGATTGCTCATTGTCCATTTCATCTATATAGATTAGCTTACCAATCTTCTTCTTAGAAATCCAATAAGCTCTAACCACTACATACTTATATCCAAATGAAGATACATTAGATGTAAGTCCTAAGAAATCTTGTAACCCATCATCATTGTTCTTCATTTCAGATTCAATAATCATTCTTGTCTGAAGGACTAATGGATCAAATGTATCATATTGTACTGAGTCTTGACCAGGGATTGCATTAGGATTACCAAGGTTTGATTCTCTAACATTGATCAAACCATAATCCTGGAGAGATGAACGTAAGTGGTCAATCTCATCTTTTGTTAGGTCAGGAATTGACTCAATAATTTCAGAAAGCTCCATGACTTGAACTGTACCAGCTGCGTAAGCCCCCTGAGCTCTTCCTGTGGGATCAGAGATATATTTTCTATCAGGAGTGGTAAGGAACCATGTGTTCTTAGGATTCGCCACCTCAATGTTAAACCCAAGTTTGCTATTGTCTTCATATATATGATAGAATTCTCTTGCAGAAATAAGCATATCTCTGAAAGCATCTTCACTTTTTTCTTTTAAATTAAATTCTGCCTTTTGACAAGTTAAGATGTGGTTGGCCCATTTCTCAGCTACAGATGTGTATGTATCAAGTTGATCTTTCACCTGATCCATTGACATCTGTTCAATTTGTTCCATTTCTTCTTCTCCTAATTCCTGACCACTCATTGCAGCTTTTTCTAATAGTTTCTGTTTTGCAGTTCCTATTACAAACTGTTGCAATAATTCTGTCTTGAATTGTAGCTCTTCAGCCTGACTATCTTCATCAAAAGCCTTCACTCTAAATGCATCAGGACGTTTTGATATCTCTCCTACAAGTTCATTGATTGGTGTGGTGATGATTGAATAGTGCTTCACATACGCAGGAAGCTGAAGATCTGTAGTGAGCATATCAGTGAAGCTCTTCACTTGTGGTTCCTGATAGAAGTCTTCCATTCTTAGAATACCCTTTACCAAGTCATAGTTCTTAACAAATGTATCTCTATTCTTTACATACTCAGCATAAGCCTTATTTGCAAAGTAGTCCATTGTATTCTTCACCCAGCTTTCATCTTGTTTCTCTTTATCAGTTTTGAACTGATCAGGAAATATGTTTAGATACGCATAGCGTATAGTAGCATCTTTTGTATACCTTATAATTGCCATTATGTAAACAGTTTACGTTTTTTACTATTAAATAGTCCTCTTGATTCAGAGAACAATGTGTTTTTCTTTTGTGATGAGAACATAGCCTTCACTCTTTCATCACCTGAACCTCCCACCTTTCCCATTATAGGGTCCATCTTGAGTGCCTGTGCAATAGCTAGTTCTGCTGCAATGATTCTATCAAAGTTACTTACATCATTATACTGTATAATCTCCTCAAGCAAAACAGGATCAAATATTTTAGTGACACCTGTTAGCTCTCGTATTGTATCCCCATCCTCATTTGTTTCTTTATATACCACTTCCTCTAGATACTTCTTAAGACAGTTATGCAGATAGTCTCTAATCTTATCTGAAGAACGATGCACGCCATACTCACGTTTGACAGTAGTATTTGGAACCACTTCCAATAACCATCCAGGTTGTTTTTCTAGGTAGTGAGCATCTCCCTTGCTTTTCATATATTCTATGAAGGAGATATCATCATTCTCACAAAGTGTTCTAGCATTAAAATACTTTATGAGTAGACGTGCTTGTTCTTCCCACACTTCCTTCTTATCAGGTCTTGCACAGTAACTGGCTACAAACATATCTTGATACTTCTCGCCTGTCAGCTCATGCATTCTCTTATATATGTATACAGCTCCTAAAGAAGAACTGTATTCAGACTTTCCTTGTCTGTAGGGATCGACTCCTGCTACATACAATCCATATGGAGGATTTTCTACAGGGAATTCATATATAACAACTGGAGCATCCTTCAGATCGCTATTCTTAAGGGGGAAGTTTGATATGGGTTGCTTATCTGTAAACTCATGGCAAATCTTCTCTCCATCATTAAATAACACTACAGGTATTCCTGTTCTCTCCTGATTCAATAGTCTTGTCTTCTGTCTCTTGGCAGCCTCAATATCAAAGATGTTTGTGTCTTCATTCAGGAATATATCATCCACTTCCTGAGGATAGTACATCTTCTCTTTCAAATATGCAATCCTGTCTCCAGCCTTTTTTAATCTATCAAGGTTTGTATCTGTTATCAGCTTAGCTTTCTCCTCATTAGACACAAGCATTTTTACGTTGTACAAGTCTGAACCTATAGGCTGATTTAAGAAAGCTCCTAATGTAGAATCTTCCTTTGCCTCCATTCTATACTTATGAGAAATGAATAAGCCATGGATTCTTCTCTCATCCTTTTCATTGTTATATGTAAGGAAGTTAAAGTTGTCCACGTCAAACATAAGACTCTTGGCATCCATGAATCGTTTCATATCACCACCTGTTCCTGTCAAGATTGGAGAACAACCCCAACCAAATGGTGTAGTGAAACCAGGCACAGCTGCTTGGAAACCTCTTAAGAAACTTCCTTTACCAATCTCATCTATAATTAGCTTACGAGGTTTTGTACCTGCAATAGCTTCTTCATTATTACCTTCATCTAAGTTCCTGATGAGGATTTGTGAGAATGGTATTCTTTCTCCTGCCTTTGTCTTTATACCTAATGTCACCTGATTCTTCCAGTTGTCCTCAATTCTCTGCCATCTCCAATACTCAGGAAGAAAGTTTAAGCCTTTGTCAAGCTTATCTGTAATCAACTTTATATCTGGAGCATTCAGTCCTGCAATAATGTTCTGAGAGTTCTCATCAAATGTTGCTCCCCAGCCTATATAACTTGCTTCCAAAACAGACTTAGCAAACCTTCGTATACCAAGTATGACTAAACCTTTCTTGTCTTTTTGAGCTCTATCTATCTCATTACTCACCAACCACTCATTGTCCCTAAGAAGAGGATTGGCATATTTCTGGTTTATTCTTCCATAGTCATCTATTATATCCACCTCTGTATGCCAGATGTTTAAGTGCCAATACAAAAATGGGTTGATGTAAACATCCCCCATCATAGCTCCATTTAAACAAAGCTCCTTATGAAAATCAAAGAATGATTTATATTCAGAAGACCCCTTATCAGGAAGTCTTTTCTGGTTCATAAACCAATCTTTGTAATCTATGCTTTGTAGTTTCATTATCTTCTGTTTTTAAGGAAGTCTTCAGCTATTCCTGAAAGATCTCCCTTCCCTCTCACCTCAACTTTTGCTTCTTCTAAGCTTCTCAGCTTGTCCACCACTTCTACCAGTGCAAGATAGTTCTTCATTGTCTCTTGGACAAACTTACCTTGAGCTTCTATAGAGGCTATCACCATAGGAAGTAGTCCTCCTTTAGATGTAGGTTTCCATTCAATCCTATCCTTCAGTTCGTGAAGTGGATTGGCATCAACATATTGCTTCCATGATTTGAGTTGTGTCTCAGCCCATTCGAGCTCTGTGTTGATGTATGTAGTTTTTTTTACTGCTGCCATATTAACATTTCCATTTTCTTAAAGCTAAAGCTTTTCTTGTTGGTGATCCATCAGGTTTTTTCATAGGTCCTTTTACTCCACCCATCCTAGCACAGAATGACTTTTTCCTAGGACCACCTTCTGGCTGAGGAGGTTTGATATTATGCCCCTCAGCTTTTAATGATGCTCTACCCTTAGCATTGAGACCACCAGAAGGACTCTTTCCTTCCTTTCTCTGCCATGCTCCTGTTTTAGCTTGCTTTATTTTCTTTTCCTGCTTAAGCATTTCAGGTGTAGGCTTTTTACCAGAGCCTGCATTAGCTCTTATGTTATCCCACAATCCACGTTGAGATGTAGAACCATCCTTACGTTTAATCATTTGTTTTTTAACTGTTGCCATTATCTTCTTCTTTTAATATGTTATCAAGATCTATCCCATCTTCTATAATCCTTTCAATATCATACACTTCAGAGTGTTTGAAGTCCATTCCTAATTGTGATCTGTATTTAAACAAAGCAAATAGGATTTCTGTATCAGGAACTCCCCACACATCTCCATACACATCTAGTGCTGTGGCCAAATGTCTCCCTATGTTATACTGAGGATATTCTTTCTGTAGCTCATGAAGAACTCCTAGGATTTGATTATATGCACTTGCTCGTCTCATATTAATATTCCTGCACTTGTAGCTGTCAACTTTGTTAAACTTGGTTCAACAACACTCTTCAACAGCTTTTGAATGTTATCATTTGCAATCTTTTGCGTTTCTTCTGAGATGCCTGGTGTTGCACATAATGCTCCTAGCTTCTCAATTACAATCCATGCTTCGTGTATTGGGTTCATATTATTTGGTTTAAATCGTCATTATTTGAGAGGTCAATCTTTTTAGACTTCTCTTCTTTTTCAATATTATTAATTAGCTCATCAGCTATTTCATCTACAATATCACCATACTTGTCTCTCATTTCTTTGGACATATAATCCTGTGTGAACATAATTCCTATTGTATCCTGTTCCTTGTCAGGAGTGGCTACAATATCTATATAATCAAGTCCTTCATTGTACAATTCTAATAGAGCATCCAGGAATGTTTCTAGAGGAATCTTGTGCAGCCTAATTTGATTGTTGTTCTCCATTGATCATGTTTTTAAGTTGTTCCTCTTGATCATCTGTTAGTACAGCTGTCCATTTATCTATTGGACATTCACAGGAAAGACATTTAGTTTTGGCTGCTAATGTACATCCACAGTTTGTACAATGTGCATCAGGTCGTAATGTCTTATGATATTTAGAATGGTATGCACAGTCTAAACATATATTTATTCTTTTCTTAGCTGTTTCACTAATCAGTTCCTTCAGATGCGTTGGTGGCAGGGTGTTGTTCCTCCAGCCCTCCAGGATTTGTTTGAAATTCATAAAGCTTTGGTTTTAAAATGTTTATATTATGAATGACATTATTTAGTTTCACTGTTTCTGTTGCTCTTCTCTGTTCTGACAATGCAGGATTATCTATCCTACTTTGAAAGAGCTGCTGTTGAGACAACATCTTCTCCATCTTCTTCAGGGCCTTCTTGTAGTTGAACGTAAACTTTCCAAATCCTGAGATTTCTACACTATTATTTGTCTTCAACGCCTCATTTGCTGTATTAAACTGGTGGTTTATTACAGCCTCAATTGTTTTTTCAGAAATCATCATCTTGACAGCTTGTGTCCTGACAAGATATTCCTTCATAGATAGTGAAATGGGCTTATCCATGCGTCAGCTTAATTTCTAATGTTATGTCCTTTGCAAAATCCAGAACAATCATATTATTCACCTTCACTTTTGTCCCATCCTTCACTAGCACTTTAATCTTCTTAAGCTTACTGATTATATTATTAATCGTTGGACTTGTTGTCTTGTAAATGTCACAAAACTCCTGCCTAATATTAGAATAAGAAATGTTCCCCTTAACAGCTGTAAACGCTATAAGCTGTATCTCTCTATTTGTCAAATGGAGATTGTTAACAGCTGAAAGGATGGTGTAATATTTCTCTGCTATTAGGAGATCATTGTCTTCCTTCCTTCTGAGCTTCTGTAATATTCCTTTTGTTGGTTCCATATTTAGTTTATACAAATATAATCAAACTTGTTATACTTCCAAATACAATTGTTTTCTACATAGCTATATTATGCATCGTCTTTATGCTTATAAAACACTAGGGACATAGAGAATAAAAACAGAGCAATTGTAAATTCCTGCTCTATATATTCAGGATCTTCTACATCATGCTGTATAAACCACATACCAAATGTATAATACTGACTAGATAGGATTTTCACCTCTAATATAAAATCAACAAACATAGCATCCCTTAATCCAAATATAATAGGATAGGCTATAAAAGTGATTAACGTAATAAGCAATAAAGGTATAATCATCGTTTATGTATTAAGGAAGATCTATTCCCACCCTCCACCCTTCAAAGGTCAGGAATATTCTTGTTACAAAAAAATAAAATTTTTTCTAAAATGGTAGGCATACTATATCTATAGGAGAAGAGACTACTCCATATTGGCACCCCAGCCTACGCAAAGGGTGTTGGGGTAATCCCCCACCACGCTACATTTTTAATCATTTTTTCACTAAAACATTCAAAAAGATGAAAAATTACATCATCACTTCTGCCACTTGCACAGACAAGGGTAACGTGTCTGCCTACACATCAAAAGGCGAAAGAATTCACATCTACTCTCGTCAACTAACATCACTTGGTCTGACCAATGAAATGATTGGCACAGACAAAGTGAAGGGCACAAACCCTATCACAGTTGACAATCCTCTTTTCTGCATTGCTGAAATTAAAACCTTCAATGCAAGAAAAGACGACCAAGGGAATTCTATTCCTTTTGCTGATGGCTCTAACACAATGACACGTCTTACTGCCTTGTCTGTCTTCACTAAGAAGACACAACTTATTGGTGCTCACGTTGAAGAGAACCTCTTGGAACAAGAGATTCAACACGAGACCACTAAGATTGCATCTTCTCGTGGCTTAACCACAAGTGATGTCAGCACATTGGCTAATGCTTCTGTCTAATTGCTGACGCAATTCTCGAAAGGGGGACTTTGTCCCTCTTTCTTTTTCGTATATAAGGGTGGGAGCAATGTACGTGGCTCATTTGGGTGGGAATATTCATAACTCATTGATAAACAGAGTGCAGTATACTCACTTAGCCCTTAAGACCAATAAATTACAATACTCAGAAACAATTATTCAAACAAAATATATAGCAATAACATGGAAACATTAGTAGTAAAGGGAACTAGTTTCTCATACAATGACATATCATTAATGAAAGGTTCTGACATTAAGGATGTAAAGGTTATACTTATACAGCCTAGTGGTAATACAGAAACAATTATGACTAGTAGGAATACTTTTAACATATGTAATGATTTAGGTTTAGAGTCGATAATATATGGGCTGTAATAGGCCCATTTGTTTAATGCACCACAATCCACGCAGGTAAAAACTGCCTAATCACACCATTAGTCGTATAAAGGACTGATATGCAACACAGAGTAATCTGGAGTGATTAGTTCCCAAGGGTGGACAGATGTAATAATAGATGAACAGTGAAATATCGTTACACAATACAGACTATGCTTGTCATAGAAACTTGTGTTATATCTATTATACACATCTGTGTGCAGAGGGGACATTATTATTCACACATAAATTAAATAACATGGAGACAACAATATTCATTGATACGTATGATAAACCATATCTATCTATAGACAATAGAAAGATATTCCTTGATTGTACATATGAAGGAGAATATAAAGCACATAGAAAACTAATGCTTAGAGAAGGAATTAAACCTGCTGTAATTGCTCATAGTATAGCAAATACATTTCTTGTTCCTGTTGATAGTAAGTTTGTCTTGTGCATAATGCAAGTAATTAATCAATTTTTATAAAATCAAATTCACACACACATGAAAAAGATTACACTGTTAGCAGAACTAAACTGCTTAAACAAATTAGTAAATGGTAAAGTTGTTGTTCTTAACCTTTCAGAAGGTAAATACACAACGTATAATCCAGGTAGGTTTACACCACAAATGTCTGAAACATTCAATCCTGAAGACTATGCATTGATGGAAACAGACTATTGTCCTATTGTTATTCTTGCTACACCAAGGATGAAGGAAGAATATCTTGTTAACAAGGCTTGGAAGGAGCAATGTAATAATAGTGTTACAAAATACATAAACTTCAAAAGGTATTAATATTAACTAATAAGACAGCCCAATTGAAATATATTGGGTTGTCATAAATTTTAAACAATGAGAAAGTTGTATATAGCAATAACATTTGCAGCATTACCCTTCCTATTAGTGTGGATGGGTTTTATATTGACAGGATTTGCATTTAATCCTTATGAGGTATTTCAGAATGGTAATTTCTGGGGTGTTTCCATCATCTATTGGTTTATGTATGTATGCCTAATAGGCTTTATAATAGAAATGGTAGATGAGGATATTAAATTAAATCACAATAAAACTAATAACAATGGCTATTAATCTTATTAAAGAGAAACTTGAGAAGCAATTAGAGCTTCTCAAGGAATTAGAACAATCTATAGAAGCAGAGAAATATAGATATGTAGTGAAATACGAACACCATTTTGGTAATAGCACAGAAATATATTCTCTATATGATAGAGATGTAGATGATGTTATCAAGGTGGATAGATTAAGCAGAATATTATCTTGGCTTAATATCAGGAATATTCCAATAGAACAAGTAAAAATCATACACGAAAATGGAAACAATTAAAAAACTCCTCACTGATGGTGTAGTTACCATCGAAGAAGTTCTTGAATATGCAGAGACATATCAAAGAGCAATGGATGCATTTAATGATGCTCAAATTAACAAGTATTACGATGTTGAATATGGACAGAATCAATGGCCTGAGGATTGTCAGGATACAATAGATGAAGAGAGACAGTTACGTGATGCAATGATGTCTGCAGATCAAGAGATGGAACAATCTCGTTCTGACAATCCTGAATACATCATTGCAAGTACATCTAGAGCATTAGAAGAAACACTTATATTTGAATCTGATGCAGATGGCCTTCTTCTTGAATGTGATTATGGAGGAATATCTTGTAGATATAACCCAGAATTAGATTGGACAGATTCTGACCTTGCTGTTACAAAAGTATTTGGTGAGGGTGTGTTTGAAAGAATATCAGAAGTAACACCTAACGAAAAAGGTTATTTTGTCATATACAAAAGAAAACAAATTAATTAATCCCTAAAAACTCACATAACATGGGAAAGAAATCATTTTATTTATTAATGACAGCAGCATCATTCTTCTTCTTTATTGCTGTATCTTTGGCATTAACATGCGTTATGCCATGTACAAGAACTAATGCAATTATTGTATTAACAGTTTGCATATTTGGTTCCTTGATAACAATAGCTTGGTTTGATTCGTTCACCAAGGCTAAAAAATAGAGTTTTAATAGGTATGGATATAAATAATCGCCTGGTGTTTCTACACTGGGCTTTTTTCATTTATTAAACAATTTAAATCAATTAAAATGACAGATTCATTAAAAAAGTTATTAATTATGCTATCATTAGTCATAGGACTAATTGTTTGTTGCATTCTATCTTCATGCTCAGCTAATAAATATGGTTGTGGACATGGAGCACCTAAACAGACATGGAACAAAATGGTTAAACGTATTAATTCACAATAAATAATTATGTGTGTGGGTCATCCCTGAAACTCTTATGAGCGTAGGGGATTCCACATCATTAAAATTTTGAAATCAATGAAATATCTATTATTTTTAACAATGCTCAGCTGTACAAGACAAATTGCTCATAAGCCTACACACAGAGAAATTAAAAAGGCTATGAGATATAGTACATCATTGTACGCACAGCCATCAATTAAAACACATTAATATGCACATCACAGGTAAGCTAATATTTAAATCATACAAGCCTCTAAGACTTGAAAGAGGTATGTTGTTCCTTGTTAGACAGAATAAAGACATGGTTATATTCCAATTGACTGTTATGCCAATTGATGTAGATGCATATCTACAACTCAATGGTTATCCTGTAGATCCATATATAATACTAGAAGGTAATAAAAATCTTGATGAGGATTATATAATTGCCTATCCACATCAAATAGGATGGTGGGATGTAGGAGAACAGTCTGATGAGCTATATGATATTACATCTAAAGAGATAAATCAAATCTTAGACAATGATTGTCGTGTTGATATAGAGGTGGAAGATGATGAATATGATGTTAGAGGATTTCCTATTCCTCTATTCATACAAGACAAAGCAATCCTAAGTCATCCTCTAGAGGAAGAGAATGATGATGATGATGTTGAATATTTCTTTGATGATGATGAAGAATACTTACCACCAAGTTCTAATGATGAATGGGAAAATCAATTTACTAATCCAAAAAACAATCTTTATGACCAAGATTAAACAAAGTCTTTTGATGAGACTATTTGGCATTAAGCCAAAGAACAATGACCTACAGCTAAACAAATTAACACCAACTGAAAGACCATTCAATGTACGAGAGTATAACCAATGGTGTAGACAGTTTAATGTAAGTTCAAGAATACACCATAGATAAAATATTATGGGGATGGATGAGAATTATGTGCCTGGGAAACTGGGCACATTTTCTTTTTAAACAATTTTATAAACATAGAAATCAAAAATTAAAACAATGAAAGCATTATTAAGTAAATCACCATTAAGAAACATTAAATGGTTGAAAGCAGGTTCTAAAAAAGCGTTAAGTATTTTGTCTGGTATAAACAGACCAATCGTTTCATCTCATGTAAATCCTATTGCTGAGTCTATTAGCAAAATAGATATATTGAGACCTGTAATTGTTGCTGAACTAAGTTTTATTACAGGAAGAATGACCAAGTATATAATTGATGGTCAGCACATGTTCACTGCATGCCTTAGGAACAACGTAGATATTCCATACGTACTTATTCCTATTAAAGATCCTAAAGAATTAATTGAGGTTCTTGCTTTATTAAATGCAAGTTCTAAGAATTGGTCTATACAAGATTATGTTACAGCATGGGCATCTTTGATTGAGGATTATATAAAGCTAAACGAATATCAATCTACTTATGATTTTGAGTTCAGTATCCTTGCTGATATCCTATCTGGAGGAATGGCAGGATCTGGTGGATCAACCTCAAGAAAGATAAAAAGAGGAGAATTCAGAATTATAGATGAGAAACAAAACGTAGAAATAGTTAAGCAATTAACAGATCTTTTAAAGATTGTTAATCGTATGAGCAGATTTGAGAATAGATATTTGTGTAGTGAGTATGTTAAATTTAGAAGATCTATAAGTTCATATGATCATGATCTATTCATCAAGAAGATAAAAAGAAATAAAACCAGGTTTGCTCTTGCTACACAAGAATCAGGTAGACTATTTGAAATGTTCAAAACAATGTAAACAATTAAAACCCCACAACCATGCGTATTAAAAGCACACGTTTAGAATGGTGTAGTAGAGACCATTCTAGAGACAACATTTTAGTCCTAGACAACACTGCTAATTCATTTTGTCTTATAGATAGAATATTTGCTCATACAGGCAGAAAGTCTAATAGATTGACAATCACCAAACATAAATACTTTTATGCTCCTTCAGAAGAGTATAAACAATTTGTTGTTAGGTTTAAAAGAACAAAATAATGAGAAGATTCTATGCAATGGAGAGAGATGTGTATGTTAATTACATCTCTCTTCTTACAGAAGAGCCTGTAAGGCTTGAAGATACACCATTTGATTATGGTTTTAGAGGCTTAACAGCCAAAAGAGCTAGACAGCTCATATATACAGAGAAAGAAGGAAAAGCACTCCAAGTTATAAATAGGAATGTTATTTTGCTTGAAATCAAAGAAAAATATTAAATTTGTCATCTAAAATTTTAAAACATGAAGAAATTAGTTCTTATTATTGCATCATTTGCATCATTTGCATCATACGCACAGAAATTACAAAAGCCAAACCTTAGTGTAGGTCTTGTAACAGCACTTCCTACAGACGCTAACAGTGAGAAAGTACATGTAAATCTTGGTTCTACATGGTTTCAAGTGAGTACAAAGTATAATAACAAGTTTACAGGTATTGTAGACTTTGGTTATGTACGTTTCAAGGCTGATCCTGAGACAAACTTTGCTACAGTACCAATGATGGTTGGACTAAAGTATTTTGTTAATGAGAGTGCCTATTTTGGTTCTTCAGCAGGATTATCATTTTATAACAAGAAAGACAATGGTACAACATCATTCTCATTTGCTCCATTCATAGGAGTTAAAATGAATCATGTTAATGTTGATGCACGTTATATTAGTATTGTTGAGAAAACAAACCCTGTTAAAACCATTGCATTAGTAGTGGCATACACTTTGTAATATTTATATTATATTTGTAATAGATTTTTATATTCATTTTTTTTTGATTCCCCTTATGTTTCTACATGAGGGGTTTTTATTTCTTAAATTTGCACATTATGATAGAAGCAATATGTATTGATGACACTAAAAGACCTAAAGAGATTCCTGTTGATAAATGGGTGAAGAAGGGAGAAACCTATTACATTATATATACAGTGTGGAGCATTCCTTCACAAGCACTAGGAGTTCATCTTGATGAGATAGCACTAGATGATTGCTGTCTTCCTTATGAGTATTTTGCAGCAAGTAGATTTGCATTCACACATGAAAACTTATTACTGCTAATGCAAATGATTAAAGATTGTAATAACACAGCGTTCTCTATGGATGAATTACTAAAACAAACACAATTAGAAGAAGTTTAAACATTACAATTATGAACAAGCCAGAGAATATATACACAACAGAGGAAACCACAACAAAGAAATTTGAATATGGTAAGCCTGAAGGATGGGATAAGAAAAAAACTCTTCCAATAATCAACCCAAAGGAGTTTAAAATGAAATGGTGGATGATTATAAGAGATGTGTGGAGAGGTAGAGAGGATATAGAACCTAAATACTTAATGAGATATGATGGTTGGCTGCATGAACTTAAAACAATATTAATGACTATATTCTTTATGTCGTGCCTAACTTACATGTTGTTTCATTCTTCTCTTGTTACAACATCTGCATCAAATGAAGATAATGATCGTGAAACATTCTTTGATAAAGGGATGGATTATGTTCTAGGAAAGTATGATGAATGGAAATATGGTCCTATTATAGCAAAGCCTGACACTATATACCAGGTAAAGAAAGATACAATAGCCCCAATGATTCCATTACTTACACAGGAACAGTTGGACAGCATTATAAATTCATATAACCAAAGACTTGATTCATTAAAAGCTGCTGATTCAACAGCTAAAATAGAATAACATGAAAAAAGCAATCGTAAAATTCAATGGTGGTAGAGGTGCTATTCTTTGCTCTAAATGTAGAAAGATAATAAAGGAAGGACATGAGTCCACTCCTGAGGAAATACAATACATTAGAGGAGAAATAGACCACCTACCAGTTCAATTTTGTGACCAGTGTACCTTAAAGGACACATTATTCAAAGGAAAATGTGTAATATAATACACATTATACAAAGGAATGTTGAAAATAATCAACATTTTGCACAAGGTGTCGAAAAACAGCACTTTGTGCAAAAAACTACACAGAAACCTGCACAGAAAACTACCCAGTAAAAATGTTTACAAAAACGTAAACAGTTTAAAAAAGTAAACAAAATGGTACTATAAGTACTAATAATCAAATAAATTTAAACTATGAAAGGTAAAATACATAAAACAATTAGTGGAGAATGGGTAGTTAGAGTTGTCTCAGAAGAGACACCAGAGTGTGACACAATAGTGGAACATGGAACCCAATATTCATTACATCCAGATGATGTCAAACAAATAAACAAAGATGCACAAGTGTTTGATAATATAGAGGCTAGAATAGCTGCCTATCCTGATGTAGAATTTGACTGGTGTGTTATAGTACAACCTGATGGCAAGGGTAAAGAATATGCTAAACTTTTAAACCATTAAAACTTAAACAAATGACATCAATAGAATGGTTAATAGCAGAAATAAAAACTTCAAAGTATTACTTTAAATTAATGGCAGAAATAAATAGTAGAGGTACAATATTACAACCTAACATATTTGAAAAAGCCAAAGAAATGCACAAGCAAGAGATGGCTACAAATTGTAGTAAACTTGAAATATCAGATGAAGAAATAGAGAAAGAAATAAAAAGTAGATATGAAACACCACATTATAATAGTGGATTTATGGATTGTGCTAAATGGTATAGAGAACAATTAAAACAACTATAACTTGGCAGTAAAATGAGTTTAGTGCCATTTTATAGAGAACAATTAAAATCAAGATATTTTTCCACTAAAAAAGAATTAGTAAGAATATTTTCCACTAAAAGCTTAAATTCATAGAAAATTTTCCATTATGGCACTAATTATTGACCCACCATCAGG
>Ga0315284_10000224_pt1 | contig 77980 bp, 53 predicted proteins | sample YL17G09_16_MG_FD_203696 | JGI IMG/M metagenome (GOLD analysis project Ga0315284, IMG submission 203696) | Sediment microbial communities from Yellowstone Lake, YNP, Wyoming, USA - YL17G09_16 | ecosystem: Environmental > Aquatic > Freshwater > Lake > Sediment | place: USA: Wyoming | collected... | reverse complement strand
CCGCTGGTTACAACGCGGCGCCCGCGACGCTGGTTCTACCGAGCGTGTTCGGCCCGCGACGATTTTAATCGGCGGCAGAAGGCTCACGTCGATCGAGGCGATGATCTCCTTCTTTGCGGCGCAGAACGCGACCGGAACACCGGCCTCGCAATTCACGCCAACACAGCGGCAACGCATGGCCGACGCCGCAAGTCGCGCACTCGCGACGGCAGGGCTCTAACCGCAGAAACCACGCAAGCCGTACCCGACCAGGAAAGCGGCTCGCGTCTTTTGGAGATTCAACATGGAAATTATACCACAAAACGACAACGACATCGATCAGTCCGAAAAACGCCAAACGCTCCGGCGTGCCTTTAAACACGGTTCAAAGCGACTGCGGGAGCGGCGGCCTTTGATCGAAATCGCGGACGACATTACGAACGCGATTTCGATCAATGACTAAGACCGAATCGCCACAAACTTACGCGACTCTGACTTCCGCCGAACTCGACGCCGCGGATCTCAAAACTGAGTATTTGGTGTCAGACGTCCTCGCGCGCCATCCGTCGACAAGTCTCGCGACTCCGAAAAAACGCCTCAAAACAAAAAAACCAAACAGATTATTTGTGCATAGAGCCTGTATTAGCATGTGGACTGTATCTGTCATTGTACTGTCACGAGGCGACCGTGAATTCAATCTTGGCTTTGGAACGAACGCTGTCCCGCCTGCTCACCTACGAATTTTGCCCGCAGGCGAATCGGTGGGTCTATGGGATGAAGTGGCCGATCACCAGCCTCAGTCTGACGGCGGTCTCGGCGCTGGCGTGCGCGGGGTTTGTGAAGCCGGTCGCGCTGGTGGCGTTTGGGGGGGTGCGTGGCCGAAAGATCTGCCGCTAACGATGGAGCCTACGGCATTTCTTTCAGAGACGCCGTAGGCTCCATCGTCCGAGAGATCGACACAGCGGGAGTCAAGCACGCAGACACCGCTTTGTGGAGTTCCGGTGTTGTTGCAACATCAGCAGAGAACGGGAGCAGAAAGGAGTCAGGAATCGAATACCACATTGTTGTTAGAAACGGTTCCTGACTCCTTTTTCGTATGTTTTTTTCGTATGCGAGCGACGGTCGCGAATCCAACGCACGAGGAATCAACGACACCTCAACGCACCGCCTGAGCGAAATCTCTCCCCCACATTGACACGAGTTTCCAGTGGCCACCTCAAACTGCGGCGGCGACGATGTCGACGGGAGTCGCATCCGGGGTCGCCCCGCGTCAAACCAGGCGACGCGGTTCCGCAGATGTCTTCTGTTTGCAGAAATGATGGGTATTTCGAATACCCGTCATAGATTTGGAGCCGAGTTCGTGTCATGCTAGAAAGGAGGATCACGCTCAACGACAGAAAGCGACACGAGTCCTCCGCCATTGCCTTTGCAACTTGCGACGGTGATGGCGGACGACTTCTGAAACTCAAGATCCGGTTCGTGATGCGGAGTCCGCAGAACAAAATCCAGCCGAGTTCCAGCCGAGTTCCAGCCGAGTTCCCAATTAATCGACTTTTAAACCACGGGTTCTTCGTGACCTCGGTCGAGCGCGCCGCGTTCGACGATTTCTGGGACTTGCGAAAACTCACTCAGCTTGGATCCCTTGATATTAAATCGGAATTAATTCCGGGAGAACGGATGTCGCTGGTGGCCTGACAGTCGCCGCAGTATTTTGATGAGAACGCGACCGCAGTATTTTGATGAGAACGCGAATGGTGGGGTAAAATCGGTGTTCACAGGTCCTCCAACACTTCTGGTGACATGTTCCATCAAGACGATTCCCAGCACGGATGCTGCGTCTCCCCTTGAGATGCTCTCTGAACGAGGAGTCCGGAGATGAGAAGCCACGTTCAAGTGTGGATCCCGGTCAGTTTCAAGGCAGGGGTATCCCTGATTGCTCACCTGCTGACCTTATTCCTGTCGAGTTCTCTGCCAGCAAAAGAACCGGCAAAAATTCTGGAGCCAGAACTTTTATCCCTGTTTCCCTCTGGCCTCCAGAGAGGCACAACTGTCGAGCTCCAGATTCGTGGAAAACAGATCCAAGACCGGGATGACGTTTGGTTGAGTGACCCTGGTTTTCGAGTGATTCACGGCAAATTCGGACCAGTTTCCGAGCAACTTCCCTCGGGCGATCAGAAGAAGGATCCCGGTCAGACGGATTCCGAGTCGCTGCCGCCGGTTTACCGTGTTCAGTTGGAGATTGACGCCTCGGCTCGTGTTGGCGTTCACTCACTTCGTATCGTGGGATCCCGAGGCGTATCCAATAGTCTTTCCTTCCGGGTGGTGGACCAGCCTGTCGTGTTGCAGACGGAGGAATCTCGTCGAACCACCAAGCAGGGCCAGGATGTGCCTGTCCCGAGGCTTGTGAATGGCGTCATCGCGGAACCGGGCGCGTTAGACTATTACGCCTTTGACGTGGTCGAGGGTCAAAAACTCAGTTTTGACATCCTGATGGCACAAGGTTTCGATCCTCGATTGGCTCTCTACGAACCGACTGGAAGTTGGTTCGACCGCAATCGTCCGCGACGTCTGCTCTTCGACGAAGAGCGATCGACAGACATGATTCCCCTCAAAGCGCACGGAACTTATCGCTTTCCCCGGCAAGGCCGCTACCTCGTGGAAGTTTCTTCGCTCTACGGCAAAGGCACGCCGCATCTGTCTTACTTATTGCAAATCGCCTCAACGCCAGAGACGCCGTGGAGAGACGATACTCAACAACGGTCGCAGGACTGGAGAGAGCGAACCTTCACCCGAAATCTGGAATCGGATTGGATCACAATCCTGCAATCGAGAGCCCTGCAAACTGGCAACAATTCTGCTGCGGCGAGCACTTCTGCCGGTTTCTCATCCGACTCCAAAAACACCAAAGTCGGTATTCCGTCCGAGGGGACGAAGGGACCTCCCCTGTCGCCCGGCCCGATAGCCTTCGTGGAGCGAGAACCCAATAATCTCTCTGGCGAGGCGATGGAGATCTCCATTCCCACCCTGATCGAAGGCCGCATCGAACAGCCCGGTGACATTGATACTTACCGATTTACGGTTCAGGCCGGCCAGGCCCTTACGTTTGAAATCGAGACCCCCGATGCGACGCTGCCTCATTTCAATCCACGGTTGGGAATTGTCAACAGTGAAGACCGCGAACTGGTCACAAATATGCACAAGAAGACATCGCTGATCAACAACGGCGGTGAAGTTTATTCCTATCTACAAGCTCTCGAGCCGAAAGTGGTGCACACCTTCGAACGCGGCGGACAGTATTTTTTGCAGATCCGGGATATTACCAGCCGTTACGGGGAATCCCGCTTCTCGTACCGCATTCTAGTGCGACTCCAGATTCCGCACGTCGGGGAAGTGATTCTGAAGAACCTTGACCGCATCAACCTCCTTCCTGGACAGGCCAAGAAACTGACCGTCGTGACCGCGCATGAGGAGGGTTTTTCAGGAGATGTCGTGTTCAGTTTCTCCGGCCTACCGGCAGGCGTCGAAGTGTTTCCGGCGGCCGAACCGAATCAGAACAAGGCGCCGACGGAAGTGACCGAAAATTCGGATGCGATTGTCGTGAAGCTGCAGGAAACGAGCATCGTACTGCTCGCCAGTCCGGATTCCCCATTGACGTTGATACCCCTGCAGGTTCAGATGTTCGCTCGTCCTCTCGTGAACGGCCAGCCCGGTTCTCCATTTTTCGTGAAACAGATCCCCCTGATGGTGATCGCGGGAAGCGATTTGAGTGATCCAGAATTACCAGTCAAAGGGTTCTAAGTGTGAACGTCGGGCGTGCGCATATCGTCTTCCTTGGAATGATCGCGTGGATCATTCATGCCCCACCGCTGCGGGCAGCGGATGAGTCACAAGTGAAGGCCCAACCCTTCTCGTTGCAACTGGTACCGAGCGACGTCACTGTCTGGGGAATCCAGAGTTCTCAAACGTTCTTGGTCCTTGGAAAGTACGAGGATGGCCTCGATCGCGACGTCACGTTCCAAACCCGTTTGACGCTCTCTTCGCCTCAGCAGGGGACGATCGACGAACGAGGTCGCTTCGTAGCCCTCGACAGCGGCGAGGTGGTGTTGACAGCGACGAGGGAAGGCCTGACAACAACGGCCAAAATCCATATCCGTCCGGTGGTCGAAAAACGGCCGTTCAATTTCGCGCACGATATCGGCACGATCTTTACCAGAAGAGGATGTAATAGCACGGACTGTCACGGGAGCGTCAAGGGGCAAGGCGGCTACAAACTCTCCGCGAACGTCCTCTACCCGCGAGAGGATTACGCGTGGACGGTCGAGGGAGGCACGTATCAGGTCCTGAGCCCGGAGTCCAAAGGGCCGAGAGTGCCGCGCATCGATCTGAAAGAACCGGAAAACAGCCTCTTGTTATCGAAACCGACGATGGCTGTGGATCATGACGGTGGACAGCGATTTGAGATCGGCTCCACCGATTACAAGACGATTTTGAATTGGTTGCGTAACGGCGCCCCGTATGGTGAAGAACAATCGGAACTGTCAATTCATCGGGTGGAAGTCTTTCCCCCACAGACAGTACTCGAGTTGCAGGGCCATCAACAACTTCTGGTCACTGCAATTCTGTCAAATGGGAGACGCGAAGATATTACGGATCAAGTCCGTTATCTCCCCATTCATCCCGATATTATCAGCGTCACCGACGGAGGCTGGGTCCAGGCGCTCAAAACGGGAGAAACCTCGCTGTCGATTACCGCCGCCGGCCACTCGGTCAATGCCAACTTCGGGGTCATCTCCCGGCCGCTCCAGAACTATCCGAAGGTCGAGATCAGGAACCTGATCGATGAGTTCGTTTTTGCGAAACTGCGGAAGTTCAGCATCATCCCGTCCCCTTCGTCCACCGATGCCGAATTTCTGCGTCGTGTCTGTCTGGATCTTGCGGGGACACTGCCGCCGGTGGAGAGGGTTGGGGATTTTCTGGCCGATAAGAATCCCCAAAAACGCGAGGCACTGATCGAGACTTTGCTGGGCTCTCCCGAGTACATCGATTACTGGGGCTTCCGGTTCAGCGACCTGCTCCGCGTGACTTTTGTCGCCGTGAACACTCCTGAAATGACGAAAGCCTACGAAGATTGGGTGATCAACAGCATCGTGGCCAACAAACCCTACGACCAGATCGCCCGTGAGCGTATTGCGGCCCAAGGTTACAGTGCCCCCGCCCGAAACTGCTTTTATTTGGGCGAACTATCGGTGCCCGAAGTGGCCATGCCCGAATTGGTTCGCGTCTTCATGGGTCGTCGCATGGATTGTGCCCAGTGCCATAATCATCCTTACGAAACTTGGAGCCAGAACCAGTTCTGGAGTCTGGCTGCTTTTTTCGGAGGATTGACGACAGTCAAAGAGTCCAACGTGGTCGTCGATGTCTTGGGCGGCGGGCATGTCGATCAAATTAAGGCCCTCAAAGTGATTCACCCACGTACCAAAGAGGAAATTAATCCCGCTTTCCTCGACGGCACGATGTTGCCCACAGAACAATGGAGGGATCCGCGAATGCGGTTGGCCGAATGGATGACCACGCATTCGTACTTTTCCGAAGCGGCAGTGAATCGAATTTGGGGCTACTTCTTCGGCAGAGGGATCGTGGAGCCGGTCGACGATTTTCGCTCGACTAACCCTCCCACCCATCCCGAACTCCTCGAGGCACTTGCACAGGATTTTCGCGACCACGACTACGATCTCAAGCATCTCCTGCGGACAATCGTTCTGTCACAAACCTACCAATTGTCCGGACAATCCAACGCCACAAATTCTTCAGACCAAATCAACTACTCGCGCTCGCAGCCTCGTCCACTCGAAGCGGCGGTACTTTTGGATGCCCTCTCCAGCGTGACACAGGTCACGGAAAACTTCGAATTTCACGCCACCGCCGGAGGCGGCACGCCATCGCCCGGGATGCGGGCGATGCAAATGGTTCCAGAACTGTGCCCGTCTCCCTTTCTGGATGTCTTCGGGAGGTCTCTGCGGAAAACACCACCTTCGGGAACACCGCAGCCAAGCCTCTCTCAAGCATTGCACATGTGGGCAGGGACAACCTATACGGACAAGATCTCCCAACGAGGAGGAAGGCTCGATCGGCTATGCGTCAGTGATGCCTCCGACCAGCAAATCATTGAAGAGTTCTACCTCGCCGCACTGACACGGGCGCCCACAACGCAAGAGACAACCGCGCTGCTTGAATTCATTCGTCGACAGCCGGAACGGCGAAAACAGGTTTTGGAAAGTTTCGTTTGGGCGGTTCTCAGTTCTCGAGAGTTTGCCTATAACCACTAAGAATGCTGGGGAAGATTGCGATGAATCCATCTGAGTACGGACACTGCCAACACACCGAGAATAATGGGCGACGTGATTTTCTCGGCGTCGGAGCGTTGAATCTACTCGGGATCAGTCTGAGCCAATTCCTGCGTTTGAGCCAAGCTCAGGCGGCCGCAAAGGTCGCAGCGCCGATCGCCAAGGCACAAGCCTGCATTCTGCTGTGGTTGGAAGGCGGTCCCAGTCAGGTCGATACGTGGGACCCCAAGGGGAACACCGGCTTCAATCCGATCTCCACAAAAGTGCCTGGCCTGCAGATCTCGGAGATTCTCCCCAAAATTTCGCAACACATGGACAAGCTGTCCGTGATTCGCTCGATGAGAACCCAAGAACGAAATCATCCGCAAGGAACGATTGAAAGCCTCACCGGCCAACGTCCAAATCCTGCTCAAAAATTCCCAAGCTTCGGATCGATTGTCGCCAAAGAACTAGGTGCACGGAATAACCTTCCGCCATTCGTGGTCGTTCCGAAGCCCTCCGAAAACGATTTTTTTAATTATCAGGAGGCCTATCAGGCCGCTTTTGCTGGGTCTGAGTACGATGGAATGATCCTGCCAGATCCCAGTCGGCCAGGCTTTGCCGTACCCGATCTGAGTCTTCCCAAATCGGTGACGCAGGAGGCGTTGGAGGACCGCCGAACACTGCTGAGCATTGTCGACCGGCATTATCGGGAGAAAGAGGCGTTCGCCGCATTTGCCAAAATGGATTCGTTTCAGACGCAAGCCCTGCAAATGATTCTGTCGCCTCAGGTGAAGCAGGCGTTTGATTTTTCACAGGAATCCGACCAGACCAAGGATGCCTATGGTCGTCATCGCGTCGGTCAAAGTGCGCTCTTGGCAAGGCGACTCGTGGAAGCCGGTTGTCGATTCGTCACGGCCGCAGGTTACAAACACGGCCAGTGGGACACTCACGGTAATAATGAACAACGTCTTCGCGAGACACTGGCGCCGATGCTGGATCAGACTCTGTCAGCCCTGCTGGAAGACCTCAACAACAGGGGCATGCTGGAATCGACCGTGGTGATTGCGATGGGTGAGTTCGGACGCACTCCGAATATTAACACAAGGCAAGGGCGTGACCATTGGCCCGACTGCTGGTCTCTGGTCGTCGGGGGAGGCGGCATCCGGCCCGGCCAGATCGTCGGTGCCAGTGACGCGCGGGGGGCTTATGTGACTGACCGTCCAGTGTCGATCGGAGATCTTTATGCAACGATCTATAAGGCATTGGGAATCGATTGGGAGAAAACCTACCTCTCGCCTGCCGGCCGACCGGTTTACATCGCCAACGGATTTGGCGACAAGGCCGGTTCGCCGATCATGGACTTGATCTAGTCCGTAAACCAGCTAACCTCGTTTCCCTTTTTGTAACGCATGCGACACGGGATCTTCGGTCTGTCGCAATCCTTGGATCTCCGTCGGTTTCAAGAAATTTTGGTCGACGTGATCGAGTGATAAGCGTGACCACTGTTCGGTTGCGAGTCTCGCATTATTTGCGAGAACACAAGCGGATTATCGCGGCCAGAAGAGACCGATCGACAAGCCCTGCGCAGGGGACTTGGACAAACGTGGGGAAGTGCTGCTGGAAAGTGACCCGCGACTGCCAGGCCATGACGCATTCGGAGCAAACGAGACCGAACGCGGAAGAGCCCTGCGCGTTGGGGCTCTCGAGTAGATGACGTTCTGACACGGCATCAATCCATACGTTTGGACACCTCCAAAAAACATTAACGACGAATATCACCATCGAATTGGCGATTGCCAGTCGGTATTCATTGTTAAAACGAGGGACATTCCGACGGCCGTTCGTGTCACACTCATGAGCTGCGAATCCGGCGATGCCACAATTCAAGAAACATTTCACCCTAGAAATTGCGGCCGCATCGAGCCGACAACAAGAGCTAGATCGCGTCGTTCGCCCAGCGGCGAGCAGGGCAACAGCCTCCCGACACATCTCGGTATCACACCGTCAGCCTGTTGTCACTTGGTAATAACAATCTTGCAGTTTGGCAACACCTTTCCAATGTAGGCGACCCCCGCGTCTGTGATCTGTGTGCCCCTCACAAAGAGCCGGGTGAGGTTCGTCAGTCCCGCGAGTTGCTGCAGTCCCGCATCGGTGATCTGTGTGCCATCGAGTGTAAGCATGGTGAGGTTCGTCAGTCCCGCAAGTTGCTGTAGTCCCGCATCCGTCACGCGTGTGTTGTGCAGACCGAGGGTGGTGAGCTTCGTCAGTCCCGCGAGTTCCTTCAGTCCCGCATCCGTCACGCGTGTGTTACCCAGATTAAGCGTGTGGAGACTTTTGAGCTCCGCAAGTTGCTGCAGTCCCGCGTCCGTCACCTTCGTGCCGAACAGTGCAACTGCAATCACGGGTTTATCCGGAAGTTCCTCATCCCGGGCAACCTTGCCCCGCAGCTTCTCGATGAATTGGACGACCTTGTTCTCCGCAACATTCTCTTCGATAACGATCGGGGCCACCGAATTGGAGCATCCCCAAAGCACTAGAGTCGCCAGCAGCATCCATCGCGACATGATTGTCTTCCTCTTGATGTAAAACCAATCTTTCCCAGATGAACGTACAAAAACGGGGCGAGGATAAGTCGCCCGGGAAGCGAGCGCATCAGACTACTGTAACGCCGCAGTGGCTTCAACGTTCGTGGGCGGGTCGATCAGCAAAGTGAGTCGGACGATGGATCCCACGGCGCGTTCGAGAACATGCACACGATTTTCAAGCGTCATGGAGTGTTCCTTTGCGGATCTTTGGGAGACACGGCTCGTGTCACGCAAGGAGACTCACGTCGATCGCCAAATACGAACATTACTTAAGACGCAATTCATCGCTGGCGGGTCACGATAACGGCTAAGCCGCCAGAGTCCCGAGACCGTAAAGAGTCCGATTGAGTGTTATGCTCGCCGCGGGTCGGTATGATAATTTGATCGATTTAGAGCGTGTTCATCAGAACGATTCCCGCGTTATCGTTCGTGGCAATCGAGTGCGCGTTCGATGCGAACGAGGTCAATTGGCATCAGACAGGGGTTGGGCGGTGGTGGCGAGCGGTACGGACTCAGCGACAACGGGGGATCACGGGATACCATGTGACTGAAACGAAACCCACGCGTCAGCGAGGGCTTCTCAACCAATGATTCGCTCGTGTATCGGGCTAGCAGAGTGAGCCGCATGCCTTGGCCAGAAAATAGTGAAACCCAAGAACTGCTCGCCAATGTCAAACGCGGCGAAAACGATGCCGTCAATCGGTTGTTCGAGCGGCACAGACCCTCGCTCCGGCAGATCATTCAACTGCGTCTCGACCGGCAACTCGCGCGGCGTGTCGATGCGAGCGACATTGTGCAGGATGTCCTGCTCGAAGCAAATGGTCGATTGAGCGACTACCTCGCGGACCCCCAGATGCCGTTTGATCTGTGGCTGCGGCATCTGGCGAAGGACCGGATCATCGATATGCACCGGCAGCATCGCGGTGCGCAGCGACGTAGTCTCGATCGCGAACGGTCGCTCGTCTCTCCCCAATTCGGTGATCAATCGGCATTCGATCTGGCGGGCCAACTGGTAGGGAGCGAGCCGACTCCGGCGGCGGCCGTGCTCCGTAAGGAACTTCAGTCACGGTTTCTGATCGCCATGGAACAACTCGACGAAGAAGACCGTGACATTGTGCTGATGCGACACTTCGAGCAACTCGGCAACAGTGAAGCCGCTACGGCCCTTGGGCTGTCTACCGCCGCCGCTGGCATGCGACATCTACGAGCTCTTCGCAAGCTCAGAGCCATTCTTGGTGAACGGCCATCACTGACGGGAGAATCCCGATCATGAGTGACCGTGACGAAGTCCTCGCGTCTTTGCTGGACGATCTCCTCGGGCGGGCGCGTGGTGAACGGCCATCTTCCATTGAGGAAGTCATTGCGAAGCATCCCGGTCTTGAGCAGGAACTGAGGGAACTGTGGGTCACCGTTCAGATTGCCGAAAATGTCGGCAGTGACCTCGACTTGAACGAGTCCGATTCAGAAAAGTTAGTCCAGTCCGAGCAAAGTGGTTTGGGGAGTCTGCTACCGCGTGACTGCGGTGACTACGAGTTACTCGAGGAACTCGGACGCGGCGGTATGGGCATTGTCTACAAGGCGAGGCAAAAGAGCCTCGATCGAGTTGTGGCGTTGAAGATGGTGCTACGCGGTGACCTCGCGTCCGCCAAGGACCTTGTCCGGTTCCGTATTGAGGCCGAAGCCGCTGCTCAACTGCAGCACCCGCATATTGTTCCTTTATATGAGGTGGGGGAGATCGAAGGCCGTCCGTTCTTGAGTATGAAGCTGATCGAAGGGACCACGTTGGCGCAGCGTCTCACCAAAGGACCGCTCCCCTCACGAGAAGCCGCTCAACTACTCAGTCCCCTCTGTCGAGCGATCGCCGACGCGCATCGGTGTGGTGTGTTGCATCGGGATCTTAAACCGTCCAACATTCTGATCGATACGGAAGGCCGAACGTATGTCACTGATTTTGGACTGGCCAAACGCTTCAAGATAGATTCCTCCTCGTCCGACAACTCGACAGATTCGCACAGCCTCACTCAATCGGGTGCGATTCTTGGCACCCCCGGTTATATGGCTCCGGAACAGGCGGCCGGTCGTCGCGGTGACGTGAGTCATGCCTCAGACATCTATTCATTGGGAGCAATTCTCTACGCGATGCTGACCGCGCGACCACCGTTTCAGTCGGAGACAGCGATTGATACTGTGCTGATGGTGCTGGATCAGGAACCTGTGCCGCCACGGATGCTCAACCCCAAGATCGATGCCGATCTGGAAATGATCGCGTTGAAGTGCCTGCAGAAACCGACTGATCTACGCTATGTGACGGCCGACATATTGGCCGATGACCTCGAAGCGTACTTGGCGAACGAACCCGTGTCGGCGCGTTCGACTCATCTGACGCAAGTCCTTTCGTTAGTGTTTCGCGAGACACACCATGCAGTCATACTCGAAAACTGGGGCTTGCTCTGGATGTGGCATAGCTTGGTGGTATTTCTTTTATGCGGCATTACCAGCGGCATGCACTGGCAGGGTGTCGAGAGTCGCTGGCCCTACGCAAGCCTCTGGTCGGTTGGTGCCGGAACGTGGGCGATTATTTTTTGGGAGTTACGGCGGCGTTCAGGCCCAATCACGTTTGTCGAGCGACAGATTGCACATATCTGGCTGGGGAGCATGTTGTCGACAGTGCTGCTGTTCGCCTTGGAATGGATACTATCTCTGCCCGTACTGTCTCTTTCACCGGCCCTGCCGCTGATCGCCGGCAACGTCTTTCTGGCGAAGGCTGGAATTCTGTCCGGCAAGTTCTACATTCAAACGGCAGGGCTTTATCTCACATCGTTAGTCATGGCCTTCCTGAATACCAGAGGCGTCTCCGAGGTCGGCCTGTGCCTACTGGGTGGTAGCCTCGCCGCCAGCTTCTTCCTACCGGGCCTGAAGTACTATCTCCAACGCGCGAAAGAAAAAAAACGCTCCCGCCCCAATTTTTAAGCGTCTGCTCCACTGGCGAGTGTCGACACGACATACGGCCACATCGGGACCGATGCGATGCCGAGCTCTGCAGGAAAACACTTTTGCGCCATTCACGAAGTCCCTTTGATCTGAATGAGGCTCTGCCGAGGAAAAGCGGTTTACTTGACGAGTGAGCCTGTATTAGAATGGATTCGCTGCTGCCGATTTTCTTGCCCCGCCGATTTTCGTAAGGTCTTCCGCCGATGTTGCTTCCCCGATATGAATTTGATCGACGGAGGTTCTTGCGAGTGGGAGCGACTGGAGTCGTGGCAACGGCCCTGCCGAGTTCGGGACGGTCGTCTGCAGCAGGGCTCCCAAGCTCGGCAACCGGCCGCGCCAAATCGGTCCTGATCGTCATGTTGAGTGGCGGGCCCAGCCAATTAGACATGCTCGATCCCAAGCCTCAGGCTCCGGCAGAGATCCGGGGTGAATTTTCATCGATTGGAACGACGATCCCCGGAGTTGCCGTGTGCGAGCACCTTCCGAAACTGGCTCAACAAACTTCGCGGTGGTCGATTGTTCGCTCTTTAGCTCATCGAGAACACAATCATCTACTGGCCACTCACGTTGCTCTGACCGGACGGCCGACGCCGATTCCTCGCGTGGGAGGTGATTTTGATCGTATCGAGTCGCGCAACGATTTTCCAAACTTTGCCTCAGCCCTAGATTTTGTACATCCGCGCCATGATGGCGTTCCGACCGGAGTCTCGCTCCCGAACTACATGCGAGAAGGGCCGCTCATCTGGCCCGGCCAGTATGCAGGGTTTCTCGGTCCCAAACACGATCCGTGGCAAATCAATCACGACCCCAATGATGTCAATTTCCGGATCGATTCGCTGAGCCTACAAACGGGCGTGACGACACCGCGTCTGCAATCGCGTCGCGAACTCCTCGAAGACTTGAATCGCAGTTCCTCGGCGCCGACCGACAGCGGGCGTCCAACATCCTTCATCCAACAGCAAGGTCTCGCCTTCTCCTTGTTGACATCGGCCCGAGTGACTCAAGCTTTTCAGTTGAATCAAGAAGAGGCCTCCGTCCGCGATCGATACGGTCGCAATAAGTTCGGACAGTCGCTGCTGTTGTCTCGCCGCTTGATCGAAGCCGGTGTGCCGATCATTCAGGCAACCATGGGCAGCGTCCAGACGTGGGACACGCATGCGGATAATTGGGGGCGGTTAAAGAACGATCTGTTGCCGCCACTCGACCAAGGATTAGCGGCATTGACTGACGACCTGTCGGCGACGGGAATGCTCGAGCAGACACTGGTGATCGTGATGGGCGAGTTCGGTCGAACTCCCCGCGTTTCGAAACTCTCAAGCGATGCGGTACCGGGCCGCGATCATTGGGCTCATGCGTATTCTGCCCTGTTTGCTGGAGCCGGTGTTCAGGGCGGGCAGGTCGTGGGACAGACCGATTCCATTGCGGCCTATCCCCTGTCGGGATTCTGGTCGCCGGCTGACGTTTGTACGACTCTGTTCGATGCACTCGGTGTCAGCCACGATGTCTCGGTCTTAGATCCATTGGGCCGCCCCCATCTCCTGCTCAATGGAAACGTCATGACTCCCCTTTACACGGGCGGAAACGTCTAACACCTGTGACGGAACACTTTTTTTATTCAATCATCAATAATCACGGTCGACCAAACATCCTCGCCTGAGGCGTCGCTCACATGTGCGTGTCGGACTGCTGCAGAAGATAAGACCCATGACTTGGAATTTTCGACTCTTAATCGTCGTGTGGGCGTTCGCTTTGGGCGACACCATTCATCTTCTTGCCGAAGACTCCGCCACCGCAGGTGTGGAGTTCTTTGAAAAAGCGATTCGACCGCTCCTCGCCGAGCATTGTTGGGAGTGTCATGGTGACAAAAAGCAAGAAGGGGGACTGCGACTCACGTCGCGCGACATGCTGCTGAAGGGGGGCGAAACAGGGTCCGCGTTCTCGTCAGAGAATCCTGACGACAGCCTGTTAATCCGCGCCGTCGAATATCTCGACGAACCGAAGATGCCGCCAAAACAAAAACTTGCGGAGCGGGACATTGCCGCGTTCAAACGCTGGATGGCGATGGGTGCTCCTTGGCCGACATCGTCAACACCCCCAAGTGATGCTGACGGTGTCGTTGTACCGAGTGAATTCAAGGCGAGTCCGAAACAGCAGGCCTGGTGGGCCTTTCAGCCGGTGAAAGACACCGCTCCACCGGTCGTGAAAAATGCCCATTGGCCACGGATGGAAATCGATCGTTTTATCCTCGCCGAATTGGAAACGCATGACTTGTCACCCGCTCCGACGGCGGATCGAGCGACGTGGTTGCGTCGTGCGACATTCGACGTGACGGGACTGCCACCCACTCCAGAAGAGTTGGACGCTTTTGTCGGGGACCGTTCGGACCGGTCCTACGAAAACGTGGTTGATCGGCTACTGACATCCCCGGCCTATGGGCAGCATTGGGCTCGACACTGGCTGGATGTGGTCCGTTATGCGGACTACCACGATGCCGACGCCAAAGCCAGAGACCCTCGGTGTGATCCGCTTGAGGCATGGAGGTATCGCGATTGGGTTGTCGAATCCCTCAATCGAGACCTTCCGTTTGACCAATTCATCATCCATCAAATTGCAGGCGATCTGCTCACCGCCGCCAACGGTCAGGAACCGTACGCCGACGGGTTGATTGCGACCACATTTCTCGTCAATGGAGCTTGGGATCGTGGCGATGCGGACAAGGAAAAAATGGTCAGCGATATGGTCGATGATCAGATCGACACGGTGGGCAAGGCGTTCCTTGGCCTGACTCTGGGCTGCGCCCGTTGCCATGATCACAAATTCGATCCCGTTGCGCAAACCGACTACTACGCGATGGCAGGCATTTTCTACAGCACTCGGATGCTGAAGGAACTGGGAACGAAAGGCGGCGAAATGACCCTTCAACGTCGGCCTCTGGTACCGAATGACGTCGTGGAGGTGCGAGACCAGCAAGTCAAGCAAATCGCAGAACTCGACGCGAAGCTCGCAGAATTCGACAAGCAGACGCCCAAACCCCCGGTTGATGATCCGGCCCGACTGTTGCTCCTCGAACCACGCAATCGGCTGCAGAAGCAGCTCCCCCCCGCCCCCCCCATGACCTTGGCCGTTAGCGAAGGAGGCGTTCCCGGCGGACTTTTCCCCGAAATTCAAGACGTGCCGATCCACATTCGCGGCAGCTACACGCGTTTAGGGCCAATCGTTCCTCGACGCATACCGCTGTTCTTCGCGGGCGGTCCGCCGGTACCAATCACGAGTGGAAGCGGCCGCCGACAACTCGCCACATGGGTCGCATCCGGCGATAATCCGCTCACCGCACGCGTGATCGTCAACCGCGTCTGGCAATGGCATTTTGGTGCCGGACTCGTCAGCACCCCGAACAATTTCGGATTACTGTCCGAACCGCCGTCACATCCGGCACTGCTCGATTCATTAGCAGCAAGCTTCATCAGAGAGGGTTGGTCGCTCAAGAACCTGCACCGGAAAATCATGCTCTCCGCGACTTACCGACAAAGCGGTCAGACATCTCGAGAGCAATTCAACAAGGATCCGGACAACCGCTGGTTGAGCAGATACACCCCGCATCGACTGGAGGCGGAAGCGATCCGTGACGCGATGCTCTTTGCGTCAGCGCGTCTTGATTCAAGGGCAGGGGGGCCGGCACAAGACGACCTGAGAACATCGCGACGTTCCCTTTACATTCAAACAGCTCGTTGGGATCGCGGGAATTATTCAACACTCTTCGACGCGGCCAATCCGGACTCGTCCGTGGAAGCACGCTCCGTCAGCACCGTCGCACCCCAAGCGTTGTTCCTCATGAACAGCAAATTCCTGCTCGAGCAAGCGACGCATTTGGCGGAACGACTTGTCCGAGAAGTACCGACAGGGGCTCCCGACGTCAATGTCGTCCGTATTCGGCGCGTCTATCGCCTGCTGTTCGGACGGCCGCCCAGCGAGGAAGAATTGGCGGTCGCCCAAGAGGTTATTCGGCAGGATGACGGATCTTCCCTCAACGCCCACTGGATTGACCTCGCACATGTGCTACTGTGCAGCAACGAGTTCGTTTACATCGACTGACAATCTACCCTGAGTGAAATTCCCATCATGCTACATCATTCTTCACTCTCACGCCGCGAACTGCTGACACGTGCAGGATGTGGATTCGGAGGGTTGGCCATGGTCGATTTGCTGACGCGCGAATCGCGGGCCGAATCCGGACCCGATCGCAGCGCCAGTCCCTATGCCGTTCGGCCGCCACAACTATCGGCCCGGGCCAAGCGAGTCATTTTTCTGTACATGCCGGGGGGCCCATCGCATGTTGACCTGCTCGATCCCAAACCTCGACTGGCGAAGGACGATGGCCAACCACTCCCGTTCGAGAAGCCGAAACTGGAGCGAACTAAGACCGGCAACTTGCTCGCCTCACCATGGAAATTTTCAAAACATGGTGAGGCTGGGATCGAGGTCAGCGAGTTGCTCCCAGGTCTGGCATCGCGCATTGACGATGTCTGCGTCATCCGCTCGATGGTTGCCGACAACATCAATCATACGGGTGCGGCACTGCAAATGTGTACCGGCGAACAAGCGTTTTCACGGCCAAGCATGGGCTCCTGGCTGACCTACGGGCTTGGCACAGAGAATCAGAATCTGCCCGGTTTCGTCGTCGTCAGTCCGGCCGCGGTGTTTCAGGGATCTCAGCTCTGGGCATCCAGTTTTCTGCCAAGTGCCTATCAAGGAACACTCGTTCGAGACCTAAAGAATCCGATCGCGAACCTGATCGACCCAACCGGATCGACCGACCACCAGCAGTCGAAGCTGGACACCCTGCGTCGCCTGAATCAGATCCATCAGCGAGACCGTGAACTGAACAACCAACTCGAGGCGCGCATCGCCTCATTTGAATTGGCGTTTCGAATGCAGCGTGAAGCGCCCGAAGCATTCGACATCTCTCACGAAAGCGAAGCGACTCAAAAGCTGTACGGGACAGATTATCCTGAAACGGCTTTGTTTGGAAAACAATGCCTGCTCGCCCGCCGACTGATCGAACGCGGCGTGCGATTCGTGCAGTTATTTGATGCACCGATGAACAACGCTTGGGATCAGCATAGCGGACTGCGCGAACAACACCCAAAACGCTGCCTCGCCGTCGATCAACCTATCGCGGCCCTGTTGACCGATCTGAAATCACGAGGGCTGCTGGACGACACATTGGTCCTGTGGGGTGGAGAGTTTGGTCGTTCACCGACGGCGCAAGGCACCAACGGTCGGGAGCATCATCCGTTCGGCTTCACGATGTGGATGGCGGGTGGTGGCATTCGCGGCGGAATGGTTCATGGAGCAACTGACGAATTCGGTTGGCACGCAATTCAGGACAAAGTCCACATTCATGACCTGCACGCCACAATTCTTCATTTGATGGGCCTGGACCACGAACGACTGACCTACCGTTATGGCGGCCGTGATTATCGACTGACCGACGTGCATGGACATGTCGTCAAGGAAATTATCAGCTGATATGTCGCAGAGAAGTTGTGTCTCCCGTTCGGTCGAAGAGAGGCGGATCGGACTCGCGAGAGGGTGACTCCATCAGTCGCCGCTGTTTTGATTCGTTTCAAGAGAGGTTCACAAACCGATGACATACGGAGTCCGGTTGTTCGGTATCTCTGTTGCCGTACTTGTTTCGGGGATCTCCCTGAGACCACATCCCTCTCTTGTCGCGGCGGATGATCGAGCTGCGATTTCAGTCTCTTCGGCGAGTCCGATTCATCCGGTGCTGATTCGCAATTCGCAGGGGGTCCTGATTCGCGTTGTCCTTGCGGTTACCAATCCGACCGAAGTGGTCGTCAAGACGATGGCGTTTCGACTTCTGGGAACCGACGATCTCGCGGATCTGGAATCGCTGTCCGTATTCTGGACAGGCGACAAAGAGGTGTTTTCAACCGAGAATCCGTTCGGTACTCCGGTACCACCGACAGCGACTGTCACCTTTCGGGATCAACGCACTCTGCAGACGGGCAAGAACGTTTTCTGGTTGTCGTGCCGATTGAAGGACACCGCCAATCTTTCTCATCGCGTTTCGGCGGACTGCACCGAAATCGAAACGACACTGGGCTTGATCGCATTAAAGGACGGGTTGAAGGGCATCCCGCACAGAATTGGAGTTGCGCTTCGCAAACGTCACGACGACGGTATTCACACCTACCGCATTCCCGCGTTGGGAACCTCACCGAAGGGAACCCTGTTGTGTGTCTACGACATGCGACGACGCATGGGCCGCGACTTACAGGAAGACATCGACATCGGCCTGAGCCGCAGTACGGATGGCGGTCAGACATGGGAACCTGCGCGAGTCATCATGGATATGGGCACCTACGGCGACCTACCACAAGAGCAGAACGGTTGTAGCGATCCGGGAATTCTGATCGATCAACAGACCGGCGATATCTTCTGTTTCGCGGTCTGGATGAATGGCAAACCTGGCAAGCATCAGTGGGTTGGTGACGGTTCCGAACCGGGCTTCGAAATCGGCAAGAGCGCCCAATTTTTGATGGTTCGTTCCGATGATGACGGCGTGACCTGGACGAAGCCCTTGAACCTGACACGGATACTGAAGCAGGAGGCCTGGTGGCTGCTAGCCCCCTCACCCCAGCAGGGCATAAGCCTGCCCGATGGCACATTAGTGATGCCTGTCCAAGGACGCGAGGCCGAAGCGTCTTTGTCTTCGTTTGCGACGCTGATGATCAGTCGCGATCATGGACAAACATGGACCCTCGGCACACCAGCGTACCGTGGCGGAAATGAGTGTCAGGCAGCATTGTTGGGCGACGGCTCCGTGATGCTCAACATTCGCAACGACCGTGAACGATTCCGCGCGGTCGCGGTGACAAAAGATCTCGGACAGACGTGGGAACCACACTCCACCAGTAGAAACACGTTGATGGAACCCAATTGCAATGGCAGCCTGCTGCGTGTCGATTATCGGCAGGACGGTGACCCACGGCATCTCCACCTGTTTGCCAATCCGCATACGCAACAGGGACGGACGCATCACACGATTCAAGTCAGCTTTGATGATGGCCAGACTTGGCCGCAGTCGCATCATCTGTTGTTAGATGAGGGTCCCGGAGCGGGGTATCCGAGTCTGACTCGCATCGACGGCGATCACATCGGCATCGTCTATGAGGGAAGTCAGGCACATCTGGTCTTTGAAAAAATTCGTCTTGACGATCTCTTGCACCGACGTTGAGCCGCGAATTCGACCGCTCCGCATGCGATTCCCTATTGACGCTGTCACGCCAGCACATTCGAACGCCTCGCGCACAGTCAGCCGAATCACAAAATGCCCTCGATCTCTCCGATACCTAAGCAGATTTTTGAACGCCTCCATCCATTGCGAACTCGAGTCATTCTTAACGCATGAGAAGGGATCTGGGATGCCACATCCCGATCAAGCGAATACCGTCCTTTAGAGATCCGACTTGGCGATTCAACGGCAGACCGAACACGGCAGGCCTGCCGTTGGTCTCCTCGCTCTGCATCGCCCAGAGGCAACAGGCCGTGAGTCCGATCGAATTTCCAAAACACGGCTGCGATCGCTGTGCGGATGGAAGATCGGTCCTCTTTTCCGGTGAGCGATGATTCGGCGACCCCATGGTTCGTAAGAGTCCAAGCATCGGTATCATTTCCGACGTGACCCCCACGTTTTCTGAGTTGAGGTTGCGTTCTTTTTCCAACCGCCCTGGCAACGTGCGAGGTGCCACTTATGGGCGCCGCGTTTGCATCGCGTTCAAAATTGGAACCGATCCTTCGCCACCTCTGTGAAGGACACGATTCTGTCTCTTGAGACATTGTGTTCGAGGCCTGCCGACAGGATCGTGATGGATGTCTTTTCGAGGGAATGACTCACACCATCTCAGCCTGTTTTTCTGAGGAAAATTTCAACATGAAGATTTCCCGACTGGAAGTGTTTGTCATCGGTGATGGACAACAAATCAATCCCGATCAGGGGGTCGAGCCACTCGCCTGTTTGAAAGTCCATACCGATGCTGGGCTGACGGGCTTGTCTGAAGTATTTCGCGTCCCGCCAAGCGTCGTCCAAGCCACCGTGGGTGACGCCAAAACCGATTTTGGAAGGTTGTTGACAGGGCATGAGATGACTCATCCGCAACGACTGTGGCTGTACGTGTGGGACGCTCTGATCCATACAAACCGCCGCAACGGGGGAGATCATCATTCTGGGATCGCTCGATATCGCGATCGGGGACCTGTACGGACTGATCTTTCAACAACCGGTCTGGCAGCTTCTGGGGGGAGTGCTGCGAGGCCCCTTTCAAACGACCGTTGGCAGCCACGTTGAAGTCACGCCGTATTGCACGCTCGTTTCAGACATTTGGGGCGGCGAGCCGATGTGCACACAGCAGAACGGCCGTGCGGAGCGACTGGCAGAGCAGGGGGTATCTCGCCTTTAAATCGAACCCATGATGTCGCTGCCGGACGACGTCGTCGAATTGGCACGTCGCTTCCGTCGGACTCTGGGGGATCAACTGACATTGATGGTGGGTGTCGGTTATTTGTTGAATGACGTTCCGACCGCAGTTCGTGTTTGCCGGGAATTAGAAGAATTGGATATTTATTTGTTTGAGACTCCGTTCCCTGTGGATTCTCCAGAGCCCTATGAGCCCGACGGGTTGCTCAAACGTCCATCCCTCTGGCCAGGGGCGAACATCGTGTCACCCGCTGGGAATTCTTCGAGATGATGGACCGCGGACGTTTTTCTGTCGTGCAGCGATAGATGTCCACATGCGGAGGACTGACTGAAGCCAAGCGGATTGTCGAGTTGGCCATGTCTCGAGAAGCGTTGATTTGTCACGAACAATTGATCCACTCAAATTCTCGGTACCGCCTCGGTCCACCTTGCGGCCTATTCACCGAGCACTCCGTTCATCGAATTCGCACCGGCCGAGGTGTTTGAATCACCGCTGCGATTGGAGTGGCAACATGCCGGTTTTCCGGTAAAAAATGGCGTGATCTCACTCCCCGACCGATCGGACATAGGCGACGAATTACCCGATGATCTTGCCGGTCGATTCCGCCTGTGACGAACTCGGATTCGCTCTCGGTTCAATCCGGCAAGCGATTCCGAACAGAATGCGTTTATTGACGACCGGATTCGCCGATCAAATAGGACGCGACAAAATCTTCATTGAGTGTGACACCCAAACCCGGCCCCTCGGGCGGACTGATCCAACCATCCACCGCTTGCACACGCTCGTGGGTCAGGTGATTTCTGAGAGGTGAGTCATCCACGCAGTCTTCAAACAAAAATGCATCGCGGCAGGTGGTCAGCCAGTGCAAACTGGCTGCGACTGTCACAGGGCTGGTGTAACAATGGTTGCACAACCTCGCGCCGATTTCCTGAACTCGTTGTTTGATGTAGTCCGATTCCGTAAAGCCATTGCGTGACAGATCGACCTGATAAATGTCGAGCGCCCGCGCCTCGATTAACGGACGCCAGGCTTCACGACCACACTCCTCTTCGCCACCGGCAATCGGAACGGGAGAGCGATCCCGCAGCCAGCGATATCCTTCGACATCGTCCGGACGCAATGGCTCTTCAAGCCAGCCCAACCGATATTTTTCAAACGCGCAGGCACGCTGCAGAGCCGTTCTGGCGTCCCAAACACATCCGGCATCGATCAACAGCGTCCCGTCACCGATCCCCTCGCGAGCCGAACTGACAAGTTCGATGTCCAGCGATTCACTCTGACCCATGGGCTCCCAACCAAACTTGATCGCTCGATAACCGGCATCACGCCATCGCTGAGCGATCGCTTTTGTTTCCGCACCATCACGGCCAAACAAAATCGAGGCATAGGCCTGAATGCGGTCATGCTGCTTGCCACCCAACAGACGATGAATCGGCTGCCCATACAGCTTGCCTTTCAAGTCCCAAAGTGCCATGTCGACCGCAGCCATCGCCGTGATGGCCACGGACGAACGGCCAAAGTACAAAGTCCGACGGTACATCTTCTGCCACAGTCGTTCCGTTTCAAGTGGATTCTCACCCACGAGCAATTGCCGAAGACCACAGGCGATGTTGTGGCTGAAGGGGGCATCGATGATGGCTTTGACCACCTCCGGTTGTGAGTCCGCTTCGCCGATACCTTCCAGTCCATTGTCCGTTCGTATACGCACAAGCACTGCGTCTTGGCTACTCGCCGTTTTCTGCTGAACGCTTGGGACGCGCAGTAACTGACAGATGATTTCCGTGATTTTCATGAGGCTCTCGTGATCCCTATCTGGTGTCCGTTCAACTGACCAATCCGGAATGGCCTTCCATTCGACAAATTCGACGGATCGCTTCACAATCTTGCGAGGAGTTCCTCACCCCGTCTTTAAATTACCTCCCGGCTGAATGTCTGACCAGTCTTGGGATCCCAGCAACAGCCCTTTCTTCCGGCTGCTTCGTCTGGCTCGCGGGTTGTTGCTGCATCGCAATTCCGCTATGCCTTCTGAAGTTGACCTGTCCTGAATCGAAATTCAAGACCGCACCGAGATTTCAAGAATGTTCGCCGACGACGGTTGACATGTCGATAACAAACGACACCATTCGCAGAGCCGCATCGATTTTTCAATCCGGAATCGCCCCCGTGCAGTACGAAGTGGAACTCAAATTCCCGCTGGCCGCCTGTTCTGACGTACTCGCGAGGTTGTCGAGACTCGGGGCCGTGCCAGAGTCACCCATTGAACAGGTCGATTACTACTTCAATCACCCCCTGCGGGACTTTAAAAAAACCGACGAAGCGTTCCGAATCCGCTCGGTCGGCGAGGCTAACTGCCTGACCTACAAGGGGCCTCGCATCGACTTGACGACGAAAATGCGTCAAGAGTCCGAGATCTCCTTCGCCGGCGGATCTTTGGCTGCAAGTCAGATGTTTGAAATCTGGCAGTCACTCGGATTTCGTCGTGTGGGCGAAGTTCGAAAGACGCGAATGCCACTGACTCTTGACTGGCACCAGCGAGTCTACGAACTCGCTGTTGACGAAGTTCCGCCTCTGGGCACATTCTTGGAAATTGAGCTCTTGGCCGATGCTGTCGAACGAGACCAAACTCGGACGGCAATTCTTGATCTCGCCCGTGAACTCTGCTTATCGAACCCCGAACACCGCTCTTACTTGGAACTGCTGCAGACACGTTGAGACACCAAACGGCATGGATGGCAGTCCCGATTCGGCTGTAATTCCGGCAGACCTGAGAGATGTCAATCTGTCAATAAGAGCCTCCGTTCGGCCTGTCCACCTGAACGACGGTCAGCGGGGCTGATGGGGACTCGTGGACTGACATCAGGCGATCGTCAATTTCAAAGGATCTGATCAATCCGCTCAACGTGCCTCTGTACGAGGAGCGGAGGGGAAGAGGCACTCACGAACTCCACGTGTCGACTCTCTTCTAACGGCTCATCCCTCCCCCAAATCCCCCCCACCCCACGAACCACCGCGTCAGACTCTGGACTGGATGGCATTTGGGGGCCCGCTTGGTAGCATCAACCGGTAGAGAAATCATGCTGTCCGCAGATCCTGACGTGTGTGTGTGGAGGGGGGGGTAAAGTGTCACGCTCATCTTTTTTCAAAAGAAATTCTCGCCTCGGGATGCTGCTCGTTGCGTGGTACTCGTTGGCCGGTGGAATGCGTCTTACTGCCGAGGACTGCCACGGACAAGGCGAGGTACTGCAGATTACCATTGGGAAGCCGACTCTGCTCGATCCCGAAAAGTACCAGAATGCCGCGTGTGTCGCTGTGTCCCGCACCGGCGTGTTGGCGGCTTTCTATCCCAAGCCTCCGAAGCACTATCGAACCTCCGACGATGGCGGGGTGACCTGGGGGGCACCGAGGGATTCGCCGCCTCAATTGGCGGGAGGTGCCCCCAACATCGGACTCCGAGAAGGAGGCGTGCTGATGGCGCTCACCCCGGGTATCTGGTGGCGGGGCGAGGCCGAGTTTCATGTCTCACGAATGGATGGCGGATTTAAAAACGGTTGGTTCAGCCTGCACTCAACGTTCGCGTGGTTCAACGACGATTTTACGAAGTACGCCGTCGCACCCGTGCAAGTTTACCTGCCCGATGCCGTGACGACCAAGCAAATTCATCTTCCCACGTCTTCTTGGCCGATCTTCGACAAAGGCAAAATCCTCCAGTTGAGCAACGGTGACTTACTGGCGCCGATGTATGGAGTTTTCAACGGTGATACGAAAAGTCGTGCCATCCTCTCCTGCTCAACCGATCAGGGGCATACCTGGCGTTATTACGCCACCATCGCCTACGAACCGACGGATCCCCATCCGGAGTTACCAGGTCAGTACGAAGGCCCGTGCGAGCCGAGTATCGCCTTGCTCCCCACGGGAAAGATGCTCTGCGTGATGCGGACTCAATATTCGCATCTGCCGGGTGAATATCGCCCGTTGTCTATCAGCTGGTCGGAAGATCTCGGCAAGACATGGACCACACCGATAGCCACCAATCCGCATCTGATGAATATCTCACCGACGCTGGCGGTCCTCGATAATGGCGTCGTCGCCTGTCAGTACGGTAGACCCGGATTCCACGTCGTATTCAGCATTAATGACGGCCAGACGTGGAGAGACCGCATCAGTTTTTCGAATCTTCCAGAACCGCACATCACGGGCCAGTTTGACATGGTTAAGTCGGGACCAAATCAACTGGTGGCCATCGGCAATGACAGCGCAGGAACCCAGGTCTGGCCGATTGACGTTCAGCGCCGGAAAGTGCCTCGAACGTCAATGATGCTGACGGGGCGTATCATCGACCAAGGTGGTGTGCCACTCGCCGGAGCAAACGTGGCACTTGGTCCGCAGCGCTATACCGCAGACTCTTGGGAAGAATCGAACGAAGAGAACCTTTTCTCTGCCGCACCGTCTGTCAACCCGCCGGAGTTGGGATATCAGTCGATTTCTAGGTCACACGCAAATTATCTGGCAACGACAGACGCTGACGGACGATTCGAGCTTCCGAGCATCCAATGTGTCGAGTATGTGATGACCGTTGAGGCAATCGGTTATGCGCCGCAGTGGCGATCAATCAACCTCAGTCACGAACTTCAACAGCGACGGCATGACTTTCAGCTCACGCCTGGCCGATCGGTTCGGGGTCGCGTCGTCGATCTCGCTCAACAGCCGCTCGGCGGTGTGTGCGTTATTGTTAACAAGCGTCACATTCACGCCGATTCAGACGGTTTCTTTCACTTGTCAATCGATGCCCCTGTACCCCGCACTGTCTCGGTCAAGGCTTACAAAAGATATAGCGACGCCTTCTTGCCATTCGAGGAAACCTTGTTGCTTTCCCAGATTGAAGAGCGGCCACTGGTGCTACGCCCGAAAAAATAATCTGCCCCACGCGGGAGTGTCCGTCACCAAGAGACTGCCGCTCCTCGTCTGCGACATTTTTCTCGTCAGTCGGACAGTATGAGGGAACAGGGTCGCAACGCGAGACCGGAAAGCATTTGTTACGTGTGTCGGTAAACTCCGCTTGACTGCCGCACGTTCAACCACGGAAAAGATCCTGCTGTTTTTCATGGATAAGGTCGGACGTATTTGTCGCTTTTTATTGCGGATCAATTGCTCGCCCAAAACCGCGCAGGCACACGCGAGTGCGGAGTCTGTACGGCCTGTTGCAGTGTCTTACCGATCCTAGAACTTCGAAAGCCAATGCGTCGAGCCTGTGACCATGTCTGCCAAACCGGCTGCAGTATTCACGCAGAACGACCAACAAGCTGTCATGACTTTCATTGCCTATGGCTTCGAGGAGCACTCGATGGCGACGAAGGACTCCGCCCCGACCAGCTTGGCGTCATGTTCGACTATTTTGTGATGGCCCCCTCAGGATGCGCATACCTCATTGCCTTCGAACTCTGGGTCGGTGCGTTCGGCGACCCCCAACTTCAGGCCTTATTACAAGAAATCGGTCGAACACAAACAGTGCGATTGTCTTACCGCGATGGCCGATGGAGTACCCTGACCGCCGAGAACACAGCGAATACCGATCCGTCCGTTGCTTCGAGGGAGGCAGCCCAAACGGATGGCGTATCGCCATCCACAGATCCAATCGACAAGCACCCGCCCGCCGAGACCGGTCAATCACGCATCGAGCCCCTGATACCTCGGAGTGAGTTGCCAAGGATTTATTTCCAACCGAGGTAACTCTGATCGTGGGTCATCTGATGGCCGACGATTCCAGACCCAATGTCATTTTGATTATGCCTGACGACATGGGGATAGACGATTTTGGAATTCACGGAAATGCGGCGATTCGGACGCCACAAGTGGTGTGTCGTTAGTGACCTTCGAGAAGGGGTGTATGATTTTTCCGTGCGCGTCACAGTGCGGGACAAACCGGCATCCCTGCGGCTGAAGATTGGCCACACCGCCGATAAGAGTGAACTCCTCGTCCACGCGACGCATTACACGGTGAGGGGAATCACCTGCCAGCCCAGCGACCAATCAATCAAAGCGTCGATCGATGACGGACACTCCCTATCCGATGGCTACCAAATCACGGTCAATCGCCGAGAGTCGAATGATTTGTTGGCCGAGAGCGATTCATGCGTCTTTCCTCGGCGGCGTTGCCAAGTATTTTTTCAACGTCGGAGCGATTCTTCTGGAGCAACGAGAAAGTTCCTGTGGCGAACCGAGGATTCTTGAAATCGACTTTTGACGATCGGAGGAAAGAGAGGTCCGTCAAATCCAATGTGGCAAGGACGATCCTGCCAGTGGCCAACAGTCAGCGGGGATGAACGAAATCTTGGGGGGGGGGGGCGGCCGCTTCACCGGAGATGCCAACTTTTTGCAGCGACGATGTCTCCCCTCGGGCGTCTCTTGGTGACGGCAGACATCTTGAACGTCGCATACGGGCGCAGACTCCGGCATCGCATTCCACAACGGACAGGTTTCGTCCTAGACCACATCCGCATCGGAATTCCAATACCGACGCCCGCCGCGTCACGGGTAGAGACAAGTCAACGGACATTCACCAAAACGGAACCGGTCCAATGAGCAGGCTTGCGAAACACCGAGCGAATGCCTAATTTTCTGGAAGCCTTGGGGCGCATCGCCGAACGATAACCGCAACTCACAAAGGATCCTCTTATGGCCAAGGTGAAGCCGGCCAAATCGAGTACTGCCGCTGGTGGCCAGCACAACATGCTTGACACTGCACTCGACCAGATCGAGAAGGCATTCGGCAAGGGCTCGATCATGAAAATGTCCGAGGCCTCTTCCATGACTGTCTCTGGAATTCCGACGGCAACGCTCTCTTTGGATCTGGCTCTCGGTGGGATGGGTCTTCCACGAGGCCGAATCATCGAACTCTTCGGCCCGGAATCGAGTGGCAAGACGACGCTGGCACTGCATTCGGTAGCGTCGGCTCAGCAGTTGGGTGGCATCGCCGCGTTCATCGATGCAGAACATGCGCTCGACCCTCTGTGGGCCAAGAAACTCGGCGTGAATCTTGAAGAACTGCTCGTCAGCCAGCCCTCGACGGGCGAAGAGGCTCTTCAAATTGCCGAAATGCTGATCAAGTCCAATGCGGTTGACATCATCGTGATCGACTCGGTCGCGGCACTCGTTCCCAAAGCAGAACTGGATGGAGAAATCGGGCAGGCGCACGTTGGTCTGCAAGCACGGATGATGAGTCAGGCGATGCGTAAGCTGACGGGTGTGATCGCCAAATCGAAGACAATCGTCATTTTCATCAATCAAATCCGTGAAAAGATTGGCGTGATGTTCGGCAGTCCGGAAACAACACCCGGCGGCCGAGCTCTGAAGTTCTACAGTTCGTGCCGGATTGACGTCAGACGCATTACGCAGTTGAAAGAGGGTGACACCATCATTGGAATGCGGATGCGAGCCAAGATCGTCAAGAACAAGGTCGCTCCCCCTTTCCGTCAGACCGAGTTCGACATGCTGGGCGAGTGCGGAATCAGTTTTGAAGCAGATTTGATCGATTTGGCCGCATCATTTGGCGTCATCGCCCGAAGCGGTTCCTGGTACGTGTACGGCGAAACAAAACTTGGGCAGGGTCGTGACAAGGCTCGCAATTTTTTGCGGGAGCATCCCGAAGTCACCACAGAACTCAAGGCAAAAGTGATGACGGCGTATATGGATGGTGGTCAGGTCATGCCGACGAGCGGAGGGTCGTAGGTCGATCGCTTGCCCTTTGAGTGCGGAATTCGACAGAAACGCCGATGTCGCGTTTTACCTTGGCTCTGCCCGCGCGATGGCGACTGACGGTGTGACCACACGATCCGGTCAGGCGACGTCTCCTGACCGGATCGAACATTGCACTGGAGAAAATCGTTGCTGAACTTGCTTTGAACCATGACGCAGGCCTCCAACTGAAACGCCGTTCCTCCAAGAGGCACAACATGCGCTGCCGATTGTTCCAGCTTGCCGTGATCCTTGTGATCTTGTGCCGACAGGGCTCTTCCGTCCAGGCACAAAATCTTGCAGCCGCGCTCGAGGAAACGATTGTCAAACTCATCGAGCGGGTTGAGCCGGCCGTGGTCAGCATTGCCCGTGTGAGGCTGAACCCAAACGCCCTCGATGCTGAGCCGATCCATCGAAATCAGCGACTCGCCTTACCTCCCACGGATGTCGAGCATGCGGACTTTCAGCCAAACGACTTCGGCGCGGGAATCCTGATCGCTTCAAACGACGGACGTGAGCGACTCGTCCTGACCAACTATCACGTCGTCCGAGGTGGCCCGGTCGCTCCTGCATTTTTTCACACAGATGGATCGATTCTGACTCTCCGCTTGGCCAACCGGCGACTCTGCCGAGCAACAATCATCGCTGCCGATCCCCGGTCCGATTTGGCAATTCTGAAACCCGATTTCGAGGACGCAAGAATCGACCCCACTCAACTGACACCGCTCGACTGGTCCCAATCATCAACCGTACGGAAGGGCCAATTTGTCGTCATACTCGGAAACCCCTATGCTTTGGCTAGAGATGGCTCTGCCAGCGTCAGCTGGGGCATGATCAGCAATATGACACGGCAGCCGTTGCCTTGGACAAAAGAGACCCTCGCTTCGTCCACGCTTTATCGACTGGGAAATTTGCTGCAGATCGACGGGCGGATGAATCTCGGAACCAGCGGAGGGCCGGTCATCAACATGAAGGGTGAGTTGGTCGGAATAACCACGTCTTTGGCTGTGGTTGATGGCTATGAAAAATCTGCCGGGTTCGCGATTCCTTTGGATGACATGTCTCGCCGAATTGTGAAATCACTCGTGGCTGGGCACGAAGTCGAATATGGGATGCTGGGTATTGTCCCTCGGGAAATCAGTCAGCTGGAGTTTTTGAATTTAAACACCGGAGTCGATCAAGCCTCTGCAGCCCGAGCATCCCTCGTGGCCTCCGAATCTCCGGCATATCGTGCCGGGATCAGGTCCGAAGATGCGATCTTGAAAATCGCGGATCAGCCCGTCTTGTCTGTCCGTGATCTGATGCGCACGGTGGGACTTTTTGAGCCAGAATCCGCAGTCGATGTTGTGGTCTGGAGGAACGGTATCGACAAGCCATTCACCGTTAAAGTGACGTTGGGTAAATGGCCGGTTCAAGATGATGAGGGAATCATTGCGACGAATCCACGGTGGCCTTCTTGGCGCGGACTGTCCATTGATTATCCGACAGGACGCAGCAAATACATGAGAGACAGCGTCATGAACGCCCCTTACCGAAGAGCGGTTCTCGTGACGGGTGTTGCCGACAAGTCCGCCGCGAGCGAAGCCGAACTTCAATCTGGCGACTTTATTGCCCGAGTCAACGGGATCCCCGTTGAAACACCCGCCAATTTCCATGCGGCGGTGGCGAAAGCCAAAGGCCCTGTAACGCTGAGTCTGTACCAAGGAGCCTCTGCCGAATCTCGCTCTGTCATCGTCCGCGAGTAGCATCGCACATGCGATTTCGTCTGTACCGATTGTTTCAAAATTCCCTCCGCAACGGTCACGGTCATACCCGGCACGTCGGTGCGTTTCGTGTCCGCGTTCAAAACCGTGACTGTCGTGTTGTGATCTTTCACCAACCACGCCTCACGACCCGACTGCTGGCTTGAATCTCTCGTCTCAACAGCAAACCAAGATGGATGTACTGACGCCTGGTGCGAGTCGTATGGAGGATTCGAACTGCCGGTTCGCTTGCCCTGTCACTTCGTCTGCATCCGCCTTGCGGGTACAGACGAAGTGACTCATCGATGATGCGACACGTTCGCGAGTTGAACAGTCAACAATTGGGCGTTCTCTGTCGCAACGAGCGCGCGGCGAAAAACGAACAGCGCAGGCATGTCGAAAGCCGCTTTTGGTTGGAAATCATTCAAAATCCCCGCTAATCTAAGGCTTGGATTCGACAGACGATGAGACACCGAAAGTATGGAGTTAATTCAGAATATGCTCGTACCTGAGCCGAGTGTCTGGCGGCAAGTGATTGCTGAAGCGGTGGGAACATTCCTGCTGATCTTTTTCGGCTGTGGTGTGGTCCATGCGGCCGTTTTGACCGGCGCGCAGCAAGGTTTGTGGCAAGTTGCAATCGTGTGGGGAATCTCAATCATGCTGGCAATCTATGCCATCGGCGCGGTCAGTGGTGCGCACATCAACCCCGCGATGACCTTGGCGTTCGCCGCTTGGCGAGGCTTTCCCAAGAATCGTGTTATCCCCTTCATCGCAGCGCAGTTCGTTGGCAGCGTGATCGCGGCGGCGGCGTTGTACTTCCTGTTCGGTCCACTTTTGTCTGCGAAAGAGGCGGAAAAGGGTGTCGTGCGTGGTGCGGCCGGTAGCGAGGTCACCGCCATGTGCTACGGGGAATACTATCCCAACCCCAACATGTGGTCCGCAGGCCCTGATTTCATTTCGTTGGAAGAACGAGAAAACGTACGTCGTCTCGTGCCGCACCATGTGGCGTTTGCGGCAGAATTGCTCGGAACGCTGATTTTGAGCTTCATCGTATTCGCGGTTACGGATGGTCGTAATCCCGGACGCCCCCTGAACGGGCAAGCTCCAATTTTCATTGGGCTAACGATCGCTGCGCTGATTTCCGTGATCGCACCATTAACGCAGGCTTGCTTCAACCCCGCACGCGACTTGGGACCTCGGTGCTTCGCTGCGGTTGCGGGCTGGGGCAGCATCGCTCTGCCCGGATTTCAAGATTTCGGTTGGCTCACGGTGTATATCATCGCACCGTTTGCGGGGGCGATGATCGGTGGCGGTTTGTACGAGTTACTGATCCGTCCGTCGTTTCCGCTCACCCGTATTGAAGCTAAGCCATGAAGACATCCTGCTTCAGCGTCATTCTGTGGATCGCGGCGACTCAGTTACAAGCGGCCGAGCGGGTGATGTGGGATCCCGCGCAGCCCTATTCGGCAGAGCGATCAAGCCCCGTCACCTACGACACGGAATTGGTCGTCACGGTAACCCCTCCTGCCAAAACACAGCTGCTCAAAGTCTGGATGCCAATCCCGCTCAACGATCAGGGGCAAGACGTTTCATCGTCGGAGTTCACCACCTTTCCGGAGCGTGTTCAACCTCAATTCAATACCGAGCCAGTCTTTGGCAACCGTTTCGCCTACTTCGAGTTTCCTGATCCCCTTGGGGCGCAAATCCTGAGGCACACGTTCCAAGTGACGGTGTGGGAACTCCGCTGGAATCTGGATCCGACACGAATCCAGGCGTTTGTTGAATGGCCCGATTCGTTCGCGCCGTACCGCCGCAGTGAGGACCAGTCTGTCGTCTTCGATGCCCGTTTTGAAACGTTGCTGCTTGACATCGTCCCGGTGCGCCACAATCCCTTGGACGATTTTCGTTCGGTCATGACATTTGTGGACCGCAACTTCACTTATGACCACGCGCACGCGTCGCTCCAGGCCAGTTCTGTTCATGCATTGGAACTACGTCGTGGCCATTGCAGTGACTATCACGGTTTCTGTGCCGCGATGGGACGTTTATTGAATTCACCGACGCGAATCACCTACGGCATCAATACGTTTCCCAAAAGTTCGCCCTCACACTGCAAGCTGGAGGCGTTTCTGCCCCCCTTCGGCTGGGTCAGCTTCGATGTTTCGGAAACGCAGAAACTCGCCCAAGCGATTCATGCCAATCAGGAACTTTCTAACCAGGAACGGAAAACGTTGATCGACGCGGCGAATCGTCGTTTGATGCAGGGTTTTCGCGACAACACTTGGTTCGTTCAGACTCGTGGTTCGGACTATCAACTCATTCCGCCTGCCCGGGGTCCCGTTCCCGTCGTCCGCACGATTTATGCGGAGGCCGATGGCCAGCCACTGTCCGACCCCGATCCGTCAAACAGTCAGGAAAAAAAGTTCGCCTGGATGACCTCACATCGTTTCGTGACCGACCACCCCATCTCATATCCATTCAAGGACACTCACAGCCTGAAGGAATGGGCCAACAAGGACCAACAATGAATCCACGCTTTATCATGATTGGCGGCTTCTTGGGAGCCGGTAAGACTACAACCATCAGTCGGCTGGCCCGCCATTACATCAGCCAAGGCCTAAAAGTCGGAATTATCACCAATGACCAGACAACGGATCTTGTCGATACGCATAGCCTGCGGTCGCAAGGTTTCGACGTCGGCGAAGTGGCCGGAGCCTGCTTCTGTTGCAACTTCAATGAACTGACATCAACCGTGGATCAGATCAGTTCGGACGCTCTGCCAGACATCTTTCTTGCCGAGCCGGTGGGCAGTTGTACGGATCTCGTGGCAACGGTCATTCGGCCCCTAGTGTTGGTTTATCAACGCCCGTTGGACGTCGCGCCCTACGGCGTGATTCTTAAACCGAGTCACGGCGCAAAGATCCTGCGTCGGGAGACTCGCGGCGGATTCTCACCCAAGGCCGAATACATTTTCCGCAAGCAATTGGAAGAGGCTGACTTCATCATTCTGAATCGCATCGATGAACTTCCAGAAAAAGAAGCCAACGAAATCGTTGGCCTCCTAGAAGCCGATTTTCCCGGTCGGACGATCATTCGAACCTCGGCGAGGACCGGTGCGGGCTTTGAGTCTCTCTGTGAATTCCTCGAACAACGTGGCCTCTTCGGCCAACGCGTGATGGATCTCGACTACGATGTCTACGCCGAGGGCGAAGCCGAACTCGGCTGGCTCAACAGCCAAGCGACGGTGACTGCATCCGCAGCGTTTGATCTGGATCTGTTCTTACTCGATCTGATTCGCCGGTTGTATCAGCGGCTGGCCGCATCCGGTTCTGAAACGGCACACCTCAAGACGATCGGCCTAGCAGACAGCAGCTACGCTGTCGCCAATCTGGTGAGCAGTTTCACGGAACCGGAACTGTCTCTGCCTTCGAACTGCCGCGTGTGCTCGGCGCATGTCGTCGTCAATGCCCGCGTGGCCGCCGATCCCGTCCTGCTTGAAGCCTTCGTCCGTGAAGAACTCGCCGCAGCGTGTTGCAAAGTGAATGCTACACACGTGATTAACACACTCCAAAGCTTTCGCCCCGGTCGTCCTGTTCCGACCCACAGACTCACCACAGAGACTGTTTAATTGCCATTCCGGAGGTACCGCGCGGACAACAAGAACCAGCGACCCGCTTGATGTCGCCCGACCGAAGCACTTCTGCTATCTTCTCGCGACTCGTTTTGATTGGCTTTGCTGGAGCGAATCCGTAAATTTTTTCTATTGACGTCGCGGACGGACAGACTGTGCCGGAAGCAAATTTTCCGATCGATCGTACCGGTCACGGAAGAAGGGTCGTTCTTTCACCATGAAGACAGACGAACTGCGTGAAAAGTATTTGGCGTTTTTTGAGTCCAAAGGTTGTGTGCGTCGGCCAACAGATGTGCTTGTGCCTAAGAGCGATCCGACGGTTCTATTCACTCCTGCCGGAATGAATCAATTCAAGAATCAGTTCTTGGGGATTGGCCCGGTTGAATTCACGCGCGCGGCGACGTCGCAAAAATGCCTTCGAACGGGTGACATCGGTAATGTCGGAGTCACGGCCTATCACCACACGTTCTTTGAAATGCTTGGCAATTTTTCGTTTGGCGACTACTTCAAAAAAGAAGCCATTCACTGGGCATGGGAGTTCCTGACCACCAAGAAGTGGCTCGGCTTGGATGCTTCACGGTTAACCGTGACCGTTTACTTGGAAGATGACGAAGCGTTCAACATTTGGAATACGGAAATCGGACTGGATCCCAGCCGGATCTCTCGCGAAGACGAAGGGGAAAACTTCTGGCCGGCATCCGCTCCTTCCCTAGGTCCTGATGGTGTGTGTGGACCGTGCAGCGAAATCTACTATCTGCCATCCGGCTCGACAAAAACGGTTGAGATCTGGAATCTCGTCTTCACCCAATTTAATCGTGTCGGCAACCTACCAAACAACTTGAATCCACTCCCCAAAAAAAACATTGATACCGGTATGGGACTCGAACGATGTGCGTCCACGTTACAGGGAGTCCTGAGCAACTTTGAAATCGATATTTTGAAGCCGATCTGTCAGGCCGCGGGCGAGATCGTTGGGAAGACGTATGAGTATTCCGCTCCGGAGGGAAGGGCGTTGCGACGTATTGCCGATCATGTGCGTGCCTGCTCATTCGCATTGCATGAAGGATGTGGTCCGGGACCCGAGAAAGAAAACTATATTGTTCGGTTGCTGCTTCGACGCGCATCGATGGAAGGCTTTTTGTTGGGGACGCGCGAGCCGTTTCTTTCGCAACTTGTTCCGGTTGTGGCACAAATGATGAAGCAGCCGTATCCCGAATTCGGCCAAACGGTTGAAGCCGTTCAAAATGCCATTCACGAAGAGGAAAAACAGTTCCTGCGAGTCGTTGAATCGGGGATCGGTCGACTCCAAAAACTGATCAGCGTTGCCAAGTCCGCCGGATCCAAAGTGCTGTCGGGAGCAGCCGCTTTCGATCTTCATCAGACCGATGGTTTCCTAATCGAGTTGACGGAATCGCTCGCGTCCAACGCAGGGCTGACCGTGGACATGACCCAATTCAACGACTGTCAAACGAAACACAAAGAGACGAGCGGACGCGGCGCCTTTGCCAACTCCGTGATGTCGGCAGGTCCGCTCGATACCTTGCGAAAAACAGGGGGGACTGTGTTTTTGGGATACGATAGGACAACCTCTGAAGTGACCGTTGTCGGAATCATTGCTGATGGTCAGCTCGTGCCGACGTTCGATGCTCCTGGGGTTCAAGTCGGTCTCGTCCTGGATCGTTCGCCATTTTACGGTGAGGCGGGAGGTCAAGTCGGAGACACGGGAAAACTGATCGGGAATGGCGTCGAAGTGGACGTTCAGGACACACAGCGTAATGGCGAGTTGATCGTTCACATTGGCTCTCTGACGTCGGGAACGCTGTCCGTCGGAACGACGATTCAAGCGGTTGCGAATACAACGCGCCGTGAGGGAATCCGACGGGCGCACTCGGCGACTCATCTGCTGCATCATGCCCTTCGAAAGCACCTCGGTGAAAACGCCACTCAACGCGGTTCCAAGGTTCAACAAGACGAATTGCGGTTCGATTTCGCTCATCCCAAGGGCTTGACTCACGACGAATTGCTGAAAATTGAGGACGAGATCAATCAGCGGATTGCTGACGGAGCACCGATTTCGACGAACGTGATGCCTATCTCTGAAGCCAGGCAACTCGGTGCGATGGCACTCTTCGGGGAGAAATATCCGGACAACGTGCGTGTCGTTCGAATGGGCGAATTTAGTACCGAACTGTGTGGCGGAACTCACCTGTCGAATTCAGGACAAGTCGGACTGTGTCGCGTGATCCGAGAGGAACTGGTGGCTGCCGGAGTTCGGCGAATCACGTGCTACACCGGCCCCAAAGCGATCGCCCGCATTCGCGAAACGGAAAATCTGGTCAAAGATTCGGTCACGTTGTTGAAGATTCAACCTGAGGATCTTCCACGCAAAGTCGAAAGTTTGCTGAACGAACTGCGTGACGCAAAGAAAGAGCTTGCCAAGTATGCCGGCCAGTCGCTCGCCGATTCCGCAGCTCAACTTGTCGCCAAGGCCGAGTCGCTGGGCCGCTCCTTGCTGATCGTTGCTGAAATCAAGGACGTCACTCGCGATCAGCTCAAGGAATTCGTCGACCGAATCCGGGATAAGGCTCCGTCAGCGGCAATTCTGCTGGGTCTGATCGCCGACGACAAAGTGGCTTTGATCGCCGCTGTCAGCAAAGATCTGATGGCCAAGGGAGTCAGTGCTGGTGACTGCGTAAAAACTGCGGCCAAGATCGCCGGAGGCGGAGGAGGGGGGCGACCCGATCTGGCGGAAGCCGGCGGAAAAGATATTACGAAACTTGCAGCGGCTCTCGCCGCCGGAGCGACCTATTTCCGCGGAAAGATCGCCTAACCGAATGCGAAGTCCAGAAGACGCTGGATCGGGTCCGTTTCTTTCTGCACTGCATCTCGGCAACGTGATGAAGAAAGAAACAAGGAACACACGCGATGCATATTTGGATCGATGGCGATGCCTGTCCCGGAGTGATCAAGGAGCTTCTGTTTCGGGCTGCTGTGCGTCTGAAAATCTTGGTCACCGTCGTCGCAAATGAAAAACTGCGAGTTCCAGCTTCTGAGTTCATTCAAATTTTGGTTGTCGGCACGGGGACAAACGTCGCGGACAAACAGATTGTGGAGTTGCTTGAGGCCGGTGATCTCGTGATCACAGCGGATGTGCCTCTTGCCGCGCATGTCGTCCAGAAGGGTGGAATCGCACTTGATCCACGTGGTGAACTCCTGACCACAGAAAATATCGGTGAACGGATCAGCATGAGAAATCTGATGGACGAACTCCGTGGAAATGATCTCATCATGGGTGGTCCTGCTCCGTTCGGAACGAAGCACAAACAGGCGTTTGCCAACCAGTTGGATCGTATTCTGGCAAAACTGAGGCGGGGAAATTGAGTGACCTCACCGTGTGAATCAAGGCAACACAGAGACGATGAGTTGCGACTAACGCCATTGCGATCCGAGTTCAGCAACGACCATCGAGCGCGATGGCTTCGTAATGAGAACACAGTCCGCGCAGTCGTTCCCAGGTAAAAATCCCGGACGCATGGCGATCACTCCAGACGACTTTGAGGGCATAGTTGCCAGCGTAACTCAATTCCAGCGGGCGAATGTCTTCTGGAATCAATTCGGGCCTGATGAGTCGTTCTCCCGTGATTTCATGAACACATTCGGCGCAGGGACACTCGGTTCGAACGAGTTTAAAAGGAAGACGGTAGGCGGTTCCATCGGACCACTGCAGTTCGAAACAAGAAAATTCCGTCAACGCGCGAAGGACTTGTGGTGGAAGTAGCATAGTTCGGTGAATTCCGTCGAATAGCGGGTGTCCATCAGGGACAGGAAGTTTCCTCGCACGGAGTCTCGGCAAGGGGAGCCAATCAGGCCAGAAATCGGTTCTCGATCAATCTCGTTCGGGATGCTTCACCTTTTCCCAATATTGATCAAAAGCATCCGGAGTGAACTTCGGATCGTTATCCGAATCGTGGCACTTGGCACAGTCACCACTCTTGGCCTGCGCCAATGTTCGACGGACAGTCGCCTGACCCGACTTTAACTCTTCGAGCGTGACACTGGACTCATCGCTGGCGAATTTCTCTTGCAGGCGGACGTGATCACTCCCCGGGCCGTGACAGTTTTCGCATTGCTGATTCAACAAATGTGGAGTGATCTGCTGCGACATGAAACCGGTGTCGTAACGCAACATCTGTTGCGGCTCCCATCCCGTCACATGGCAAGATAGACATTCGGGATCGTGGATCCGCGAAAGAGGATCCACCTCGCCTTCACGTCCCGAAATCAGTGTTTTGAAGGCTTTCGCATGCGGCGTGCTCTTCCAGACATTAAACGCTTTGGTATGGCATTCACCACACTTGTCCGCACCGACGAACGCGTGGCCCGAAGGATGTTTGAACAGCAATTCGTCCGAGGTGGAGATCTCCTCATCCTGCAACTGCTGTTGATAGGTCTTCATCAACTCACGCATCGCCGGAGCGTTTTCAAACCGCTGGTCGTCGAGATCAATCAAATCGTATCGGAATCGTTCTGTCTGACTGTCCGGAAAGTAACCGAGCACGCCAACGCGCTTACCTTTGTGACCCGCTTGCAGAATCCAAGTGTTTCCCACCACAACAGGTGTTTTGTCTGCTTCCTCCGGACCTCCCGCGGTCAGGACGATCTGAAATTCCGGAAACTTTTCTGCAAGTTGCTTGGCCTCCTCTGGCTGTCCATGAGAAAGAAGAATCAGCACATCGGGTGTCTCGACTTTCAATGCGGCCAGGGCCTGAGGAATTGCGTCCACGGGATCGATCACCAAAATATTATTCATCACACCAAGGGGTGCGACTTCATCCCGAAGACTCTGGCCAACGATGGCGGTCACACCGATTTTGACCGAGCCGACCTGAACAATGCGCGACTGCAGCGGCCAACCTTCAAGCGGCGGGTCGTATAAGACGACGTTTGCACCGACAATTCCCACCGCCCTCTGCGCTTCGGCAGGATCGACAACCTGCTGCTGAAGCAGGAAATCGGCTCCCAACTTGAGTTCCTCCAATCCGACGGCAACGACGCCGTATTTCAATTTTCGAAAGGCCTCAAAAAGTGTAAGAAACTTGATCTGGTCTTGACGTCGATTGCGTCGGACCGTCCCTCCCACATCGAGTCCGCCAACGGGCCACTTCCGCTCTTCCGTAAGGATTCGAACCAAATCAGCCCGCCGCGCCATGCCACCCAGTTGATGGATGCTGCAACCGCACGGTTCGAAATATCCATGTTGCTCACCCGTCATTAATAGCACTGCGGCAGGAGAATTCCAGTCCGCCAAAATCGTCTTCCGCTCAGTATCTGGGGCGTGCTTTCTGTCGCTAGAGTTCTCACTTCGGTCAATCTCGAGTCCGCCACTTCTCCTATCACCGGTTTTGACGGCCTGCAAACCATCCTCGATCTTCTGCGGTTGATCGGAGCAACCGCAGACCAAGACCAGCGTCAGCAAGAAAGGAACCGACATCCGTTGCAATGGACTTCCCTCTTGGAATCGAATTCCCTCCGCCCCTGCTAAAGCCAATAACCTGCGAATCGACTGCATAGAGATCCTTCACAAACACGCTTCGACGTTGAATGTTTCCTTAATGAAGAAACACCGTCATTCAACAGCGGTGTTGCTACCAAGAGCGACAACACGCGGTCAAGCCCTGATTCATCACGGTTGGACAACGCGCACTGCCTTAAATCGATCGGTAACTCACCTTAAACAGGAACTCCTTTCCCCCGGGGTTCTTTAAGTTCAATTTCACATGCTCCATGTTGTCCTCAATTCGTGTGGCTGATGACCCCGGTGGAATTTCGATATCGACATCATAAACCTTCGACTTTCCAACAACTCTTCCAACCGGATTGAACGTGAATTGCAGCGAATCGAATTTTTGTTCGATCGCTTGGACTTCGAATTCGCCTTCCACCTCGCGAACATAGAAATAGACTTTGATTTTTTTCCCATCTCGCGCCAAAAAATTGCCTAAATTGATCGTGTTGGTTTGGGGATTCCAACCAACTCCTCTCAATTCGATGTCCTGAAATACGATCGGCCCTTTTAACCGTCCTGCGATTATAAAGGACGCTAAAAAGCCCCCCATTTTGTCCGAAGTCTTGAGACTGATGAGCTCTCGCAAGTTTCCGGTGGGGGAACCGGGAGCCACAGTCACCAAGACTTTCTGTGCGGATTTAGCATTCTCCGCCTTAACGGACTCCAAGGAAATCGGTTCCCAAGACACGGAAACCAGTGGATTCTGACACTCCGACCTGACGACATCGAACTTATCCATGGCCAACGAATAAATCACCCCCTCAAAAACTGTCGGTTCATTCGTTTGCAATTCACCCAGATCCCATTCGCCACCCGGTATCATATGATACATTTCAACAACTCGACCAACGACATCAAATCGCATCAGATGGTTTTCCGGGTCATTCGTTGAAACTTCGGCCCAATGCCGAAATTTTTCGGACTTTTGCTTGACCGTCCAAGTCAGTTCCACCTCAACCGTTTCTCCAGGCAGAACATTGTTTCCATTTTTCACCCCACCTAACGTACAACTGCACGAAGACCCTGCCGATTTCACCTTCAATGGGCCCTGACCCTCATTTTTGATAATAAAAGTGTGGGCACCTTTCTGCCCATAGGCCATCGAACCGAAGTCATAATTTGTCTCGAGTGCTTCCGCTTTGCCAAGCAGTACCGTTTGGGGGGGAGGCGGAGAATCGTCCGGATTTTGTTTCGCACTCGGAACGTGGGCGGCGACAGTCGGCGTCACCTCACCCGTCACCGGATGTCTTTCCGAATAATTCCGTCCGAACCAGACAACAACGAGAACGGACACCAAGATCAACCCAATATATTTCATTCAGAAACCCCAAAGAACGAGGGAATGATAACACGACGTAACAAAACAGGATGGCGAATACTTTATGAAGAAATGTCGGTGATTACAATTTTCGTTTTAGGGCTCCGTGTTCATGGAGCAGACACATTCTTCAAGCGTTGCAAACGTTGGACAATCTCCTCCGTCAAAAATCGGTCTGCGTGACCAAGCTGTCGATTGAGCATCTCTTGAAAAATTGCCTGTCTCGCGATCGCTGCCGCATCCTTTGTCTGGCCAGCGGCAGCCATGGCAAAGGCGAGTTCTGCCAACACCGATGCGTTCGTGGGACACCCCTCTCGCGCACGGAGGAGACCACCGACCGCTTGCAATGCATCATCCGGACTGTTTGTGACTTGCCAACGCATGAACCACCAGTTTCCCAAAAACCGGGGCCCCTGAAAATTGTACGGATCACGATCAATCGCTGACTTCAGTAAATTTACGGCTATTTCAAATGTTTCGTTGGATCGAAAACGGTCGGCCAACGTCGTGGCAAAGGCTAACTCAGCACGACGCAACCATGGCTCGTGACACCAATCATCAGCAAGGCACGCCGCACGATAGGCCAACTCGGCTTTCGATCGATTCTCGAATGATGTCAGATACCGATTTCCCTGTTCTTGCAACCAAAGTCTCTTTGTCACTGGAATTAACGTCAATCCAACGAATGCGCTGGCGGACAGTGTCAACAGGATCGCTATCGACGCCAGCCATCGGGGTGATTGGGACGAAGGTTGTCCCTCTGAGTCTTGCGCTGGCGCGCGGCTCAATGCGATCAACGCCAGCAACAATTGAGAGACGGCTGGCATGGCGATTCCGCCTGCCCCGAGAAGATGCACAGCCAACGCCACAAACGCTGCAAATGCCGCGTGTATTTGATACGGCGTCTCGGTTGAATTGCCTTTTTGGCATTGGCACCACACCCAGGCGGTGACAAACCAAAACCCCGTCATGAGAAGCTGACGATCATCCCATGTACCACTCATTCCCAGCTGGACGGTAAACGCGAGAAGCGGGGCAAGCCCCGCCAACCAGAACGCACTTCGGGACGACCGATTGCCAGAATCCAACGAATCGGACTTGCCTCCCTCAAGCATTCGCGATCCGCAACGACCGCTCACAAATACGGTGGAACCGATCAGCATCAGCAGCCCCAGAAGCGAGACGATTCCGCCCGTTGCCGCCACTTCAAAAAACATATTGTGGGGATCCGAGATCTCTTCACTGGCTTCGGCAACCTTATACCGCAAGTAGTGCTGGCGAAAATTTCCCGGCCCGACTCCAAACAAAAAATGATCGCCGACCAGTCGTGATGTAGCCTGCCAATACTGCAGACGATAGGCGAGTGATTTGGGTGCTTCGAAAAGTGTTTCTCGATCGAGACCTCCAAAACGCAGCAGTAATCCGATCACCACAACCAGCAAGGCACTACCCATGCCAAAAAACATCACGAACCGACGAGACGATCTGAGAGCCGAGCGGTTTCCGGCAAAAAATACAGCGAGGCCACAGGCGGCCCCAACCGCAGCGGTACGACTCTTCGTGAGCAACAAACACAAGGCAATCACACCTATCGAAAGAACAGGCATCACGGCCAACTGCCAGCGACCGCGGCGCGACTTTGTAAACAACGCGGCGAGGGACATCATCAACCAAGCAACGAGACAGCCGCCGAATGTGTTGGCCAAGCCGAATAATCCCATTGGCTCGCGACTGTCAAGCAATCGTTTTTCAAACAGCATTAAGCCTGACGGATCCGTGGGGACCCCCGCCACAGCCAACTTTTGTAATGTCCGAGCAACATCGGCATCGCTGGCCGTGCGTAATTGATCAAACAGCGGGCGAAATTCCGCCGCAAGCTGCGGTTGAGAAATAAAGTGCTCCCAAAGTCCCAATCCGGAAAGAACGATTCCGGTCACAATCGATGCCTGAAAAAACGCCGCCCGAAATGACGCATCGTTCATTCGCGACCGCAGTACGAACCAAACGATCCCGACGCAGAACCATTCCCAAGACATGTTGGCTGCAGAACATTTGTCCCCGGACGTCATCACCACAACGAGGCCTGAAACAACCTGCGCACCGACGAGAAGCACCACGGAAAGATCCTGCCAGTCTCGCCGTCTGACCCCGAAACCGTTTTGCCAAGACGATAACAAGGACACCAGACCAACCAAAAACCACAGACCCGCGATCCATAGCGTCTCACCGTGCTCGGTGGATTCAGCGGGCAGATAGAAACGCGAAAAAAAGGCAACAACGACAAGGCCACTCAAGACAACATCGCCTCGTCTTTCCCGCAACAAAGCGGTTCCCGCTGTTTGGAAAGAAGCCCGCTGGATCATCTTGCTCCGATACTGCTTGGCGCTGCCTTCATCGATTTCATCGTGGTTGGATTCCAGTCGGCAAGAAGCGTGATCAAGCGATGCCTGATCCGACAGGTTTGTCACTGGCCTGCTTCAACAGGCTGCTAAACCGTTCTGATTCCATTCATTTCGCCGACACCGCAAAAGTCTCTCCAAGAGTCATCCCGTTCGCTATTCCCACGTCCATGAGGGGGTACTCCGGACGAACGAATGGAAAGCGGCCTCTCAAGAAGAGCTTCAATCACGTTTCGCTGATTCCAAAACGGCAATCAATAATAGAATGCAACCAACGCAGACAAGTACAACAACCGCAGCACTCCAAGTCGTCACGGCGTACAGCGTCAACCCCAGAAGTCCGGTTGTCAATGTCGTCAGATGAACGGTCAACACCGCCTGCACTTTCGTCAGCCCCAGTGCAACCAGCCGATGTGAAAAATGTTTTTTGTCGGGCTGGAACGGACTGCGACCCTCCCACAAGCGGATCAGCACAACCGAGCAGATGTCATACAAGGGAACTGCCATGACACAAAACGGAGCAAGAATCACATGCCGATTTTGATCCAATGGAGTATAAAACGTCCCTAGGACGGTCATACTCGCAATTGCGAATCCAAGAAAGTAGCTACCTGAGTCTCCCATAAAAATTCGGGCTGGAGACCAATTGTGGCATAGGAACCCCAACACCGATCCTGCGACCACCAAAAAAAAACCGCCGACCAGCCACCGTGGATCACCAGGTTTCGTGAACATCATCAAACCAAATAGCAGGCTCACAATCAGCGCAACTCCTGCTGATAAACCGTCCATATTGTCGAGGAAATTGAATGAGTTTACGAGCACGACGAACCAGCAAATCGAGAACGCACCACCCACCCAAGGATTCTCGACGAAGATCGTTGCTCTGACCCCTGAAAAAACTACCCCCGCCGACACCGCAAACTGGATCACCAAACGTGCACGCCACGACAACGGATAGAAGTCATCGACGAGACCAATGATGGCGAGAACTGTCGCGGCCCCTAATATGCCCCAAAGTTCGCTGGTGCGGTAAATCGCCCCTTCAATTTGTTCTCGCAACTCAGACGGGAGCCACATCGGCGGACTCTTACCCCAATACGAAAGTACAAGGTAAACCACCAAAAAGGGAACCACGACGCCCGCCCATATCGCGACACCTCCACCGAGAGGTGTCGCGACAAGATGGACCTTCCGAGAAGACGGCCTATCAATCAACCCCAGTCTCGGTGCAACAATACGCATTACGCCTGTTGCCAAAAATGAGACCCAGAAGGCCGATACCAAACAACCGAGTACCAGAAATACCATGGGACGCCTATCACTATTGCCTGTGTATCCTGTAATTAATAAACCAATCGCGAACGGCATCCACAAGAAACAGGTCCCACCAAATTCGACCGTACATTTTCTGCCATCCGACTTTGTTTTGTGAGATTCTAATGGCGGATAACCCGACTTTGATTGCGACCACAATTTCCTTGAGCCACTCCGTCGCTAGCGTGTCTGAATCTGCCCGCCCCCTGAGAAGAGTGACACAGAAAATGGCTTGCGTTGCCCTGTCTAGATTCCTTTCGAATGCTCCATCCCAAAATCCCTGGTTGATTTTTTTTACATCTCGATGACAGATCCTATCGGCCCTGCCGCTGTGTTAACCGAGAGAGATCAAAAACCATTTTCCGACTTTTAAAGAAACGTCGCGCTAAACATGCGCAGAAATCTGATTCCCTGAGACTCTCGGGTTTTGTAGAAATTTTCAATCGACTCGGCAATCTGATGACTACACCAACCGCTACCCAACACATTCCGACAATCAGCCGTGTTTCTTCTTAAAACCGTACAAGAATTCGGCGATCTAGAAACATCCGTGTAACCAGAATCCAATAACAAAATGGCCGTGGTCAATTTGAAATTGATCACGGCCACGAAAATTTAAATCACGTCTGCTGGTTATTAAAAATCGTTAGTGAGCAGCTCTTGGCCATCGCCGATGGTACAGAGATTTTGAAACAGAGCTGATTTGGCACGTGTAATCATCCCATAATTGTTCGTGGCTGTGGTAGTACCACCCAATACCGTTACTGCAGACCAACCGACCGCAGCAGTAGCATCCTGTCCGGATACTACAGCATTAGCTGCAGAAGCGTCGTTAGGATCACTAGAACGAATGTTTTGCGAGACACCTCTCACAGATCCGTCAGCTAAGAGGAAGTGTGCAATACCAGGATGACCGCTACTAAATCCGTCACCGGGAGAGCCTTGAGTGGCAACAGGTGCAACAGTGGCGTCCAATAACGTACTCAGGAGCGAAGTGGCGTTGATAGGCAGCGGAGCCCCTGTCCCTGAAGTAATTCCAGTGGCTGTATGGCTTGTACGCAAAATAAGAGCGATCGAATTACTACCAACGGTCAGAGCAACGTTATCGTTCGCATCGGCGGGAGTACCTGAAAGCATACCAGCCCAATTACTAGGACCACCCACGTAAACTACACCGCCAGCAGAAGAATTCCTCCCACCGGATCTTCCTTCACCGACTATAAACACGTTGCTCAATCCGTCAACTATGTCTTTGACCGATGTTTTGCTATTCGCAGAGAATGTACCTTTTTTGTAGCTGGTGTCTGCCTTCAGAGAGGAGGCACCGTAAACACCGAGATAGTTTGATCTAGCCGATTCAATAGCCATTAAGGCAATGCCGGGCTTACCGGTATCCGATGGGCAGCGCAGGGCGGTAATAACAGTGGCGGCACCCGCACGAGGAGAGTAAACAGGAGTACCGTTACCGCTCGTGAAGTTGAGTGTCTTGTAAAGGCCCTCCTGATCAAGAAACGGAAGAATCATCGAGGTCCAAGCCCAGTTTTGATAATTCGGAAGCGTTGAAACGTAACCTGGAGGAAACAGGAGATTCGTATCATGGTAATTGTGCAAGGCAAGACCAATTTGTTTCAATTGATTTTTGCACTGCGTGCGGCGAGCGGCCTCACGAGCTTGCTGAACTGCAGGGAGCAGCAAGGAGATCAACACCGCAATGATGGCGATGACGACCAATAACTCGATTAATGTGAATGCGCGACGAGACGAAGACCTTGCCATAAAGCACTCCTCAAACAAAGGGGTTGATACATCCGAAAAGAAATTTTCGGAACCGAGAACTAAAAAGTCAATCTTAACAAAACCAACGATTACTTAGGACAAATAGATATTAAGATCGACAGAAGATGAGATCAGACAATATCTCACTTCTTAGGGTAAACGGCTCCAAAGTATTTTGCAAGCGAATTCCGAGAATTTCAGCAGATCGTTTTTTATTGTTCGGTTCACGCCGAAATTTCATCCGGTAAGAATCGCATGTTCTGAAACTCGCGGAAACATCACGAGAGCAGACTCCAACGATAGCACGTAACTTGACGTACTCTGGTCGTCATGGGCTAAGGTGCTTCGTTTCGCAGACGAAAATCCCGTTTTTACAAATCGCCAAAAAGGGGGCCGGAAGATCAAGTCTGTTTGCGGCAGAGGGCTGATGGGGTCGAGGGATTGGCAAATCGCGTCGGTTTGATTCACGAGGTTTTCAACGGGCGTTTGAAGGTTTTTCGTTGTGAGCTTGCGTCGGTACCGACGCAAACCCGACGCAATACTTTTCGTGAGTCCGACACGTGCTCCGCAAGTTGGCCTGTGGATCGCGACTCAGGAGGATTTTCACGCTCCCACAAGACCGTGGATCATCGGCCGCTATCGAGCTCCTTTAAAAATTTTACGATCCAGTCGCTGAATAAACAGTGTCCAGTGCGATCCGCTGTTGGGGTCATCTTGAATCGCGCGCGTAAATTCATGGAGCTTTGCATCGAGGTTGTCCAACGCGTGAAGTACGACAGCCTCGGGTGTCATTGGCAGACGCGGGCTACCAAATTCGTACGACCCATGGTGGCTCACGATCATATGTTTCAGCCTCCAAGCCAGCTCGTCGGAAAACGGCTGACCTGTCAGTTGCTCCACTTGGCGAATCTTTTCGGACAACATCTCGACACCAATCACAAGATGGCCAAGGAGTTGGCCTTCATCGGTATAAACGAATCCCGCGGTACAGGAGAGCTCACGCAGTTTGCCAATATCGTGCAGAAAGATCCCCGCCAGCAGCAGTTCGGCATTCAGGTCCACGTAGACCTCACACATTTTTTTCGCGATTTGCATCAGCGATACAACGTGTTCGATCAGCCCGCCCCGATAGGCGTGGTGTGCCTTCACGCCGGCGGGAGTTTCAGCCAGTAACCGCATCAAAGAATCGTCGAGCAAAAAGCACTCCATCAACATCCGCAACTGAGGATCCTCAAAACCAAGCATGATCGCTCGGAGTTGAACGAACAGATCTTCAATCTTTTGAGACGTCATCGACTCAAAATCAACAGGGTCGATGCTCGACACGGGTACGGCATCGATATGGGTCAGAATCATTTGCAGCGTCCCTTGGAAGACCTGCACCTTGCCGCGTGTTCGCACAAATCCACCGACTTGAATGTGATTGCAGGACTCTTCCAACACGTTCCACATTCGCCCGTTGACGACTCCGGTTCGATCACGAAGATCAACCGTCAAGTAGAGTGCCGCATTACGATTCGCGCGCAACTGCTTGTCGGCGACTAAGAACACCTCATCAACAAGATCTCCATCCCGGAGATCCGTCACGTACCGACGAGTCATAGAATTATCCGCTGTGAGGAATTTCGATGTTGAACGACGCCGAATTCTAGGCCAGCTGAACCCTGCTCACAAGCAACGCTGAGAAATGCTTTTCCTCACAGACCGTGTGTTCAAAGAGAGGCTCGGATGCGGCTACATCGACACGCGACGTACGCATGCAAATGTGTCCGCTGCTGATGTTTTTCTTGATCCGCGTACCGGATCCACGAACTAACGCCGCCCGTTCCAATCGCCCATTCGATGCTGAGCCTTGAGTCCATCGCAAGGCGGCGTTGCGATGGACTCAAGGCTCAGCATCGCTCCACGAAACACGGTCTGTTCCTCAGGGAGTGCCGCTGAATTATCGGGCGTCGCCATGCGGACTGGCGTAAACCTTTCAACCCCTGGGGATTCGTGCCATGCGGATTACGAAAGTCTTTGTGTTGTCGGACGACGAGGGCGTCACGCTGACCCCGTGGACGCGGCATCCCGTGGCGACTCGTGTAGCAAGCCCGATTGTCCTGACGGCGGCGGGCAGAGATTGAACACGATCCGCCGCGCGGCGGTCGACCCGCAGTCTGGCGAAGGCGGTGGGCGGTGGGCGGTGGGCGGTGGGGGGGCAAGGATACGATCTCGGGTGCCTGACACGGCACTCGTCTGAAACCGCATCAGACCAAAGGCTTTTAAGGTCTCGAACGGTTCGTCCAGAAACGGGTCGAACTTTGCCGCACAATCTCTCGATCCACCGGAACATGCGTTGGTCTTGTGGTGCGACGAGAAGAGCCAAAACCAAGTCTTGGATCGGACGCGCAAAAGTGTGCCGTTGTTCCGAGTGCGGCTCAAAACTCTGACGCAAGACGACAAACGCGACGGCATGACGACGCTATTCGCGGCCGTCGAACTGGCCCAAGGCAAAATCATGTTCGGACTGCCTGCGGCGGCACCGACATCAGGAATGGATCACGTTATCTGAGGAAGATCGACACTCGGACGCCGCCGGAATTGGACCTGCATCTGACCCCAAACAACGACACCCTGCACCAGCATCCGAAATTTCCGTCGTGGCTGATGCGGCATCCGCGGTTCCACCAACACTTCACCTCGACCAGCCGTTCGTCGCTGAACGCGGGTTCCGCGACCCGAGGCGGCACTGCATGTGCCACGGCGTCTTCCGCCGGGTCGCCGAACTGGAACAGGCGTTTCGCGATGACATCGACCATCCCAATGCCAATTTGCAATCATTTCTCTGGATTAAGAACGTCGACGACATCCTAGAAAACGGCACCCGCGTCCGCCGGGGACTAACGAAGCTTCCACCGGCGTGAGACACGACGCGATGTCGCCTGAATGGGATTGAACGTGCAGGGTCACAGGCAATCACGGGCGGGGGGGGGCTCCGCCCGGTTGAGGTGACCGCTGAAAACTCTCCGTTCGCTGGGCCTGTAAAGGACTCGCTTTCAGTGTCCTTCGCGAAGCGGAGCAGATCGCGGACACTGGCCGCGTTTTCACGGGTGAGGCGGGTCACATCGGCGGGACTCAGCCCTTCTTTGCTGAGTCATCGCAAGGTCGTCAGCAAAGTAACGTTCGTCAAACTCATCCGATCGCCGATCCGTTGATCTGCCTTTTCGCGTGACGCGATCGGGCGTTCTTATGGCATTGAGATGCGGTTTTGTGGCTTGGTTGCGACATGAAAAATCGGATCAGGAAAACCCGTTTTTGTGGTGGATCCGACAGGCCGATTCGGGGGAATCGCCGCCGCCGCCGCCCTGTCAGCAAGGATCTCGTGTCCTTCGTGGCGATAGCAGTCGCTCAAAGCGATCAAGGCACGCTGGTTGAGCGGAGCAGAAAACATCTGGGCAGCACGATTGAGTGGAGCAATGGCCTCGGCAAATTTCTCCTGCGCCTGAAGTGCCTCACCTCGAAACAGTTGAACGATCGGTTCAAACGGTCCGGGGTCACCGACTAAACTCAATTCGCTCAGCGCATAGGTTGGCAGGCCAATTTCAAGATAGCCTTCGGCGGCCGCGAGCCTCCGGACCACTTGAACCGAATTGAAGGGTTTTTCTTGGTTCTTTTCCGTGGATTGACGCATGGCATCCTCCCTCCCTCAGGGTTGAAGACGCTCGGTTTTGGGACCGGGCAAAAACGTTGCCGAATAATGACTCCTTCCCATGCAGCAGACTTCGTGCCAACCGACGATTTTTCAACCCCCTGATCGAAAATAACATGAGACGCGATTGAAGAGGGGTTCAGCATGTCACTGAGGCCACTGCGGAGAATGTCAAATTGACAACTTTGTCATCCGCACCGCGTCATCTCGGCAAAGACTTCCTCAACTCCGATTCATTCCGCCTGTCACCTGTTGCGTCCGACCTGATTGCAGGGGGTGTTGTCTCGATGTGTCCAACTTTGTCTCAATGAATTGTTTCAAAAACATTCAATTTGCAAGACAAGACATCGGTCAATGCTGGCAATCTGGCATGCGTCAGTTCATGCTACGAGTCATCGGCGGTGAGAGACCCGCAGGGCAATCGATGGAAAATCAACAAATCGACGGCAGGAAATCAAGAGGGCACTTGCTGACGAAGCCGGAATGCTTCGGTGTGTCACATTGGATTTGGCAGACGGTGTCTTGATTATTCTTGTGGTATAAACCTTGTCAAACAGGGGAAGGGTGAGGAATTGGTTTCATTCAAAGACAATGAGACAGATCAACGAACAGGACGGCTCGTCAAAGTCTGCATGGTGGGCGATCTCGCGGCCGAATCTGTTACGCGTTTTGACGTGCAGGGACAACGAATTGCCATTTTCAATGTCAATAAAATCTTCCACGCGATCGACAATGCCTGTCCCCATCGTGGAGGCGAGCTCGCCCATGGTGGGAGGGACGGAAACATTGTGAGTTGCCCACTCCATCAATGGAAGTTTGACATCACAACTGGCGTGTGTGTCAGTCCGAACAACGGATCGAGGGTTCGGACGTACCCGCTGATTATCGAAAACGACGCGGTTCTGCTGGAGTTCCCTGCGGAGCGTATCGTTTCAGATCCAGAAATCGAGGGGCTGCGATATCTCGTTCGGTTCGGTTCGATGGGTCACCTGAGTTGGTTTCACAGCCGGGCATCCGTCGGATACGAAATCAAGGAGCGTGTTGTTGTTCGAACGCACCGCGGCCTCGAATCTGGTGAGGTCTTGACTTCTGAAAGAGAGGGGGCCCCGACCACGGCCGACAACTCTCACGCGGGGGAGCTGTTAAGAAGCATGACCGAAGAAGACAAGCTCCAAGAACGCGCAGCGCACGAGGGTGAGGCTCGGGCCTTCGACGCCTGCCAGAAACTTCTTGCCGAACGAAACATGCCGATGGAGTTGATCGACGTCGAGCAATTGCTTGACGGAGAAAACATCATCTTTCATTTTCTTGGCGACCCGCCATCCGAAATCACGGATCTCACACAGCAACTCGCAGAACAATACGACGCCCGCATTGAGTTCCTGCAGTTTATGGAGCGTGCAGAAGCAGGTTGCGGCCCGAAGTGCGGAACAGATGAGGCACAGGGCTGTGGTCCAGACGGGGCAGCCGGCGGCTGCGGGAGTTGCAGCGAGAAAGGTGGCTGTTCGATCGTTTGAATGGCGAACGCGTTGGGAATCCAACAACGGCGGCAAGCCCTGAACAATGATGCTGCCGCGATCACGCTTTGCCCTTGCGCTGGCTGGGCGGTTCCTTCCACTGTTTGAGTTGTTGGCGGATATCCTTCAGCGTGATTGCGGGAGCCGGCAGACGCAATTGCGGTTCTGCGTCTGGGGCCGGCTGATCTCCTGATTCATGAACCCTGTTCAGTTCATCTTCCAAGGTCTTGAGCCACAGAGGAATATCAAGACCAGACCCCGATGTTGTCTTGACATACTCTTCCACACCTGCCTGCAACGCAAGAAATGATGGGGAATTTGATCGACCCACGCCAGCGTCTTCACAGGCGGGACGAATGCGCGCCAACATGTGATTGACCGCCAGGGGCTTGACGAAGCGTTCTTGGAGGTGATTGGAAATGGAGAGCAGTTTCATCCCATATTTTTTCTGAAGGGATTCCAATCCTTCCAAGTGCGTGTCGGCCATATCCTCAGTTTTGACCGCAAAAACATCTTCCCAGATGACCGCCGCTTCGGGTTTTCCCTGCCGCGCGAGAACTTCATGAGCGACTGCGACCGGCAGAAGGTTCCAAGCATCTCTCTCGTATGTGGTTTCCAGTCGAAGAAAGTCCAATAGGCTGAAAAATTGCTCACCGTAGTCCGACTGAGTGGTTGTCGTATTGTATTCGAGAAACCTATCAAACTTTTCGACAACAACCTGATAGATCAAATGCAGTTGTTCGATGGCTTTCTCACGATCGACATTTCCATTGCGCAGATCATTCAGCAGGCGAACAGGGTGGAGCGGGTCTTCGTTCTGTTCCAGATATTCCAGAAACTTTGAGACTCCGCTGTGGAGGATGGCTCGCACATTTCCGAGCGTGAGGATTCTCGCATTGAGAATATCCGATCCATAAGTCTTCACGAACTGAGCGGTGTCCGTCCAAATGTGCTCGATCTTCAGAGCCTCCACCGAGGACAATCTCATTGTGCCACTGTGTTCGAGCCACTGATCGAGATAAAGTTCGACGATTTCGCCCACGATTTCAATCAGATCTTCGTCACGGAATCGGCCACCTTTCCAGTCATTCGAGGCTTGGACGACACACTCCAGTGAATTACGCAGCGCAATCCGAAACAGGCGATCAAATTCGGTGACCGCCATGCCACGGGGCCGCGACGAACGCTCCATTTGGCGTGCGGTGCGTAATAGGTGCCAAGTCTCACGGAGTAATCCCAATTGTGGAAGATGGGAGACAAGAAATCTCACCAGCATCTGCATCGCCCGTGCCGTTAGAATTTGCTTCGGCTCACCGCCGTGTTCGAGAGGCACATACAAGAGCGGTTTGTTTTGCAGTGAGCGGAGAAGTCCTGGAAGAACGCGGCGAACTTCATCGCCATTGCGTTGCATAATGCCGCGATAGATATCAATGATTCGCACTTCCTCGGCTGAACTGCGAACCGACTCATCTTCCGGAGATATCGCGCAGGCCAAGCACCACTGTGCAGACCGGAGGCTGAGCCATGTCGCGAGTGCGGTCTGGATCAGGTAGAGCTTTGTTTGCAACTGCGAATCATATTCGACATTGGCGTCATGTTCGCCACTGGATTCATCAATGTCCCCCTTCCATAACGCATCAATTAACTGGGACAGATCTGTTTGAAGTCGCTCGGAATATTTCAGCCAGTCTCGGAGCGATTCGGCCTGCAGAACTCGGGCGGCCCGCGTGTCTTTCGACTCATCTCGGATCGCACTGACTTCGCGTTCGACGGCCAACGTCGCCGCCATTTGCCACAACTGAGCCACCATCCGCAGAAATTTGAGTCGCGGTTCGAGTTGCTTCTCGATCAAGTCGAATTCGGAGCCTCCCGGCGAACCCTGTCCATCGTCCATGGTCGGGCCTTCTTGTCCATCATCCGCGCTGTCGCGGAAAACAACCTCATCGTAGGCCGCGTCAAATAATTCCTTCTCGTTTTCGTCTTCGTCACTGCGCATTTCGTCTTCGCCATCTGGCCATTCGGAGTCCGTGGCGGCATCGTTTAAGAAGGCTGTCGACTTATAGACGGGTGCTGACCACAATTCGCTGGCATTGGCTTCGAGGTAGTCAAACATTCGGCGAACGAGCGGCCAGGGGTCTTCTTTCGAAGTCGAACCATCCTCAATGGCCTGCCCCATCCACCACAGCATCAAATCTTCAAACGAGATATGGCCCGCTTCCAGTCCCACCGTTTCATGCTGGCTGAGCCATTGCATCAACAGGCCCAGTGCCGCAATGCGATCGCGACGCTCAAGCAGGGCCGAGACCACTTGAGCGTAGGCCTTGGCCGATTGAAATTGTCCCACATGTCCTCGCCAAAAAAGCATATCACCCGCGGCTTCTCCCACCGCTTTCCATTCTGCAAGGGCCCGCGCGACATGCTCGGCGGAATCCAGTTGTTCGTGAGCGGCGACGCGGGGAAGATCTTGAACGGCCAGTGTGCCGAAGCGATCCCAGAAGTCCGCCAATTGTTGATAGCGCTGCGAGATCGCCAGTTCCAGAGACTTCTCACCACACGCGGCGGCTTCTTCAAGTGTTCGCGAATAGGCATCGAGCAACGATTCGATCATGTGAAACAGCATTTCGATCCGCTGGTCCGGGACACTGTCTTCGCGTGAGACGAACAGGGGAAAGAGTCCCTGAAATCCCAAAATATTCCATGGATCCACGATTGCACCACACTCGATACCACGGTGGAGATACTCTTCACCCGCTTGTAGAAGCCGAAACGCTTCCGAGATCTGTTTTTGTTCGACAATCCGCCGGGCGGAGTGAATCCGGCAGAGAACTTCGCACTCAAATCGAGCCGACGCACAGGGAATGATCTCCGCCTGACGCAGACTCGCCTCCGCGTAGCCCATTCGAGCAAATAAATAGGCCAATTGACGCCGCTGAATCTGTTGCGCACCGTACTGCGCGAGAAACATGTTCAATGCTTGGCGGACATGCCCGAACGGTTGTCGAGTCTGCTTAGCATGTCGTCCAAGACGCTTGGCACGTACTCCCGTCAAAGACTGGGACAGCACGGCATAAAACTCATCCCGTTGGCGTGCAACACGCGGCAACAGCGACGTGAGTGTCACGCTGGAATCGTGGCAGTCGGGTCCGTCACCACTGATTGACGATGCCATCAGGATGGTGCCGCACAAGACGGCCGAAATATCGAAAAGGGTCTCGTCGGGATCAACACGTTTTTGTTTGGCAGACCAATCCAGCAGGGCATCGAGAATGATTTTACGAACCACAAACCGCCGATAGCGTCCTTTCAGATCGATCTGATGCGGATCCCATTCGCCGAACAAGTAGTTCGTTCTCTTATTCGCTGGGTGCAGGTGATCATGCGCGCGCAAATCGACCGCCAACTCTTCCAGTTGCTCGAGGTCAAAATAGGCCTCTGCCAGTAATCGGGGGGGCAACTCACGAAGCAGATTCAGCGTGCGAGTGATGAGGGCACGATAGGGACCGGCGGCGACCCCAGCACCACGCAGGTAGATCGGCAGCGGACGAAATCGCTCGTGGGGATAGGGCTCCAATTTACGACGGTTTTCGAGAATTGCGATCGGACGATACCCGATAAAATCATTCAACCGATCAAGCGTTCCTGCGACAACGCGGCTCCGGTCGCCCCAAGGAGCACCCTGTTCCAGAACCGCCTCAAAAACCTTCGCCACAAAATACGACTGTTGCAGATCCTCTGGTTTCAGGTGAAACAACAAATCACGATGGTGCTCCCGGTATGCCGGAAGCACATGGTCAAAAGTCAGCGAAATGACCTGTTCAGCCTGAGTGATGTCTGCAAAGGCAGTCGATTTTTCTTGGAGATCCGCCAGCACCTGCCGCAGGGTGAGGGGAACTAAGGCTGCGGGAACAACCTGCCAGAATTCGTCAAGATTCCTCTGAAATTTTGGATCAGGACGGCCTCCGGAAAAATTCAAATAGCCGAGCAGCTCCTGCGTAAATGCGGCGTCTTGTGGACGTAACTTCAATTGAAAACTCCTCCACTGGCGGGTGTTCGCCGCATGCCGCTCGAAAATCAAGTGAGCCGATTATCCGGTCAGGGCGCGTCCTCGAGTTTTACAGAATACGGAACCGACACCACGTTTCGCAAACAAGAGTTGTTTAATCCGCCTAAAAATATTGGAGATGATCTACGGAGTGAAATGCTCCACGTTCGCCTTGATGTCTCCAACACGGCGGACCTTCTCATTTTGACGACAAGAACCATTCGTCCCGATCCGTCTCAAAATTAACCTCAACTTCGGAGCAAAACCTTGACGATTGTACTCTCTATGACGTCTGCATGAACTCTCTCGTGATTCACGGAGCTTCGAAAAGGCAATAAGGAGAGTCCTCATCTGCAGATAATGCCGGAGCGTTCATTTCCGCTGGAATTGGTTCAGAATTCACGGGTATTCACGCCAAGTCTGTGGCCGATCGAAGCTTATTGCGGCGTATGTCGGACTGCGATTTCCGCGGATGAAAATAAGGATAGAGGCCCCCTCGAGCAGATCTCCTTGCCGCATCACCCGAAACTTTGAAAAAACAATCAGGAATCGCGCCGTATGACGAACTCCATCCAGACCTCTCCCACCAGATCGACGGCTCGAGGCCTCAGCGTCGTCCTCAGGTCCCCTTGGCTGTGGGGGGCTGGACTGACTTTCGCATTTTATGCCGCTCTGCCTTACGTCCCCGTCTACCAAGAGTCTATTGAACACTACTTCACCGCCCATTGGATTGAGTACGCCACGACAGGATTGTTTTTCGTGGGGATCTCGACACTCGTAATGAAGGGCATGTGTATTCCCGCGGAACGACGCGCGCTGGCCAGCGACTTCCTCAAGGGCTTACAACTCGATCCGCAAGCCGATCCGGTGACGATCGCCGGAGCCGTAGAAAAACAACTCCAGTTGGTGGCTCAGCGTTCTGCCGATACCCATCTTGTACGACGCATTCGTCAGATCAGCGCGTACGTCATCGGATGTCGATCCGCCGCCGGCCTCGAAGGGCACCTGAGCTATCTCGCCGAACTGGGATCCGCAAGGTTGAGCGACGGCTACGCCCTGATTCGCACCATCACGTGGGCCGTTCCTATTTTGGGTTTTCTGGGAACGGTCATCGGAATCACGATGGCGATTGCGAACATCACACCGGATCAGTTGGAATCGTCTCTGCCTGAAGTCACCGCAGGTTTGGCAGTCGCGTTTGATACAACGGCACTATCTCTGGCTTTGTCGATGATTCTGGTTTTCACGACATTCGTCATTGAAAAATCGGAGCAGAACACGCTTGACGACGTCGAAGACTTTGGAGTCAAGCATTTGCTCAGCCTCTTCCCGGCCAATGATTCCGGCAACGGTCCAATGATTCTTGCCGAGACCCAGGCTGCGGAACAGTTGCTGACGCGTACCGAAGACATGATCAATCGACAGACGGATCTCTGGCAAAATTCTCTCGAATCACTGCGAGACCGTTGGACATCAACTTTGGCGAGACAGCAGCAGATGCTCGACCAAGCACTTCAAGACGGATTCTCTTCCACTCTGGTCGATCACGCACAACAACTCGCAGCAGCGCGTGTTGAATTTGTTGCCACATATCAATCCGCCTCAACGATCATTGCCCATCAGGTGGCCGAATCACAAACGGCTCTGACGGAACACCATGAACGCGGTGCTTTTCTCATTGCCGAAACGTGGAGGGCATTCCATGGGGATCTCATCGCCGCTCGAGACGGTCAGGTTCAACAGATGGCAGAAATGACTCGATCAACGGCCGCCGAAGTCGGCGGATGGACCGAGCGTCTCCACATCGCAACCCTCGCAATGACGGATCAGCTCACCGAACTGCGTCACCAAGGAGAAAGTCTCCTGAAAATTACAGAAGGGGAGTCTGAACTGATTCGGCTCGAACAACGGTTAGTTCAAAACCTCGATACCGTGCGTGTCGTCGACACGCTCGAAGAAACACTGCTGAATCTCAACGCCGCGGTGATCTTGCTGACAACGCGTGCGAAAGCAAAAGCCGCGTAACCCTTGCGGCCGGACAGCCATGAGGAAAGTGAATCGTCGTTTGTTTTTTTGTGCTCCCTGTCTTCGTTGCGGATTTGCAAAACATGGCCCGCCGCAGCAAAAAAACGATGTCGGTCGCGCTCTTCCCGTTTCTTGCGGTCCTCGTCTGTACCATGGGTTCGCTGATTTTTCTGTTGCTCGTCACAACTCGACAGATACGCGCACGGGCTATTGCACAAGCCGTCTCCGAGTCGCCGAATGTGACTCCAGCCCCACCCATTTCGGCGCCCGCTCCGATATTACTCAAACCTCGCATCATTTCTATGTCACCTGATGAGCGAGAGTCCGAGAGTGATCTTCAACAGCGTAATCAATCTCGCGCAGACCATTCGGCAAAGTTGAAAGCCAGAGAACGGGAGCTTGAAGATCTGCTTGCGGAGTGGAATCAGAGGGCCGGACAACTGGAAAAAATCCGCGACGATCACGCCTGCAACCTCAATCAACGACAGCCCTTGACGGAGGCTGCCGAACAACGGACCACGGCCCTAAAAGATGAGTTGGATAAATGGGAGCGACAACTCGCCAGCCTTGCGGGAGAACTGTCGTCGCTCAAGGGCGATGCGACAGTGCGGGAACGACAAACTTTAGAGCAACAAATCTCGCTGGTGAAAAAGAGACTCAAACAGGCACAGATTGCTCAAGCGACTGAGATTCACAACGTCGCGGTGGTCCCTTTCGATCCTCAATCCGGCACGTCGCGGAGGCCGATCTTGATCGAATGTACGGCAGACGGAATTCGTTTTGTTCCTGAAAACATTGTGCTCAAAGCAGAAGATCTGGAAGGGTTTACTCCACGAGTCAATCCTTTGCTGGCTGGAACGAATTCCCTGGTCCGTTATTGGACGCAATGGAACCTGAAGCAACCGAAACCGACCAACGAACCGGAGCCTTACGTCCTGATACTGGTTCGCCCGAGTGGGACAATCACCTACTACATTGCGATGCGAATGTTGGAAACCCTCCAACAACCGCATGGATACGAACTGATTGAAGCGGAGACGACACTTCAAGAACCAATCGTTGATCCGGCCGCGAGGACGACCTGTGAGGCTGCGGTGAAACAATTGCTTGCCGAGCGTGACAGTATTCAGGCATTTGCCGCAGGAGGTGTCCCGGGCGGGGGCGGTCGTCGACTGGGCGGGAGGGGTGAAGCCTTCCGCGGCAATGACTCTGCAACCGCTGGGGGTCAGAAAACAAAACGTTTTGATGTCACCGATATTACTGGCGAAGGGGATGAAGTCGGCAGTCGAAGTTGGGAACGCATCGACAAATTTCGGCGAGGCACCTCACGGCAAAAAAAGACCACCGACATTCCGGTGGATTCCGTGGCAGCCACAGAATCTTCGCCCTTGGAAACTCTGCGACAAGAGTTCAGCGATGAACCCGCACAAGGCGGGTCACAGGCGGACCAAGACCGTCAACCGGTGGGCGGTGATGAACAGCCGGTGAGACAACGAAATCCACTGTCTAAACCAACACGAACCGCCTCAAAAACAAAGGAATTCTTGCCAGAAGCGGAAACTGCGCCGCCGGCCGATGACGGCATCGAGTCACTCCAGATTGCGGAGGCCGTCGAAAGCACCGCGGCCAATTCTGGTGACAACAAGACGAGCCGTAATACGGCAGCGACGGATATCGGCCTGGGTTCCACTGGAACGCCATCCATCGCAGTCGAGGACCTGCGAACGAAACCACGCTCCACCCGCAGCAAACCGGCCGATCCCGAACACCTGCGACGAAAGCACTGGGGGTTGTCGGCCCCCGATGCTGTGATCGGCTTGGAACGAGAAGTCCGCATTAAGGTCGAGGCGAACCGCCTTGTCGTCTCTGATAAACACGCCATCCACATCGCTCCCGGAGAATCAAATCAGCAGACATTTGAACGCCTCATCGTCGTTCTCGATTTGCAGGCGCGGGAGTGGGGGCAGCCACCACGCGGATTCTATTGGACTCCAAACTTGTGCTTCGTGGTCATCAAGGAAGGCAATTCAAACTTCGAGGGTCTCCACGCAATCACGAAACGAGCGGGCCTCGGCTCATCGAAAGAATATGCAACCGACGGTAAAATCAAGTACGCAACTCCCTCTGCGGCAACCCGTTCCAACGGGCCTCTGGCGACTCGGGGAGGTACCCCATGAGTCGACGTCGTGATTTTGAAATCGTATTCGGTTCCGACTCGTTTTTAGATGTCATCGCCAATATCGTCGGGATTTTGATCATCTTGATTGTGATCGCCGGAGTCAAAGTTGGCCGCATGCCCGTTCGCTTGGCCACGTTGCCAACACCTGCCGTTCCATCGCCGCCGTTCATCAACGATTTGCCTGAAACAATGGGTCTGGTCGAAGATTCTGAGCCGACACCGCTCCTATCCACGATCGATCCTGAAGAGTTACCACCGTTAGTGGAACTGGCTCCTTCGTCAGAGTTGGTCGCCCGGGTCGAGGGATTGGAAACGGAAATCGCCGACTTGTCGAAAAACAGTGAACACCTCGCCTTGACCCTGCAGTCGCACATGCGGCAACAATCCGAGTTGAAGGATCGCGTGCAAACAGCACGCGCATGCGTGGCTTTGGAACAGATCCAATTGAATACGACTCTGGAAGCCAACGCCAGCCAAAAAGCAGACATCCGACTCGCCAAAGAGACACTCGCGCGGCTGCTCGCTCAACTGAACACTCTCGAGGAGCGGACGCCGGCCGTGGAGTCCTTGCAGCATCACCTCACGCCGGTCAGCAGGACGGTGTCGGGGAAAGAGAAACACTACCGCCTCGAAAAGAATCGAGTGGCAGAAGTGCCCATTGAAGTCCTTGTCACGAAACTCAAGGAGCAAATCGAACGACGCAAAGACTGGCTGGTTCGAACTCGGTCCCATCAGGGACAGGTGGGACCCTTCGCCGGTTTTACGATGAACTATCTGGTGCGGGTTGAGACTCTCAATGGTCTTGATGAATTGCGCGCGGGTCACGGGGGCTATCAGATCAGCGTGTCATCGTGGGATGTCGTTCCCGAGCCTGAACTGAGGGGCGAAACCGAACAGATCGCGTTGTCGCAGGGTTCCTTTTTTTATGAATCTCTGATTGGTGCCGACCCGGATTCGACCCTCACCTTTTGGGTTTATCCGGACAGCTTTGCGATCTATCGGAAGTTACAGACCTTTGCGCACGAGCACGGATTCCCGGTTGCTGCCCGGCCGCTTCCCAATGGAATTCCGATTGCCGGATCGCCCAAAGGTTCGAAGTCTGCCAGTCAATAACTCGGCCCTCTCGGGCCTCCGGCGATACGGAGCCGATCAATCCGCTCCTGACACGGTTCCGGGGAATTCCGAAATCTCCCTTGTGGAGGGCGGCGACCGCCCAGAACCATCGCCAAGGTGCCCGCTCTCTGTCCAATGGATAACGCCTGCTAGCCCGCAATCGCACATTGTCTGGCGGGCTTGATCAGAGCAACGGCAGTACACTCAGGACGGCAACCCGTGTCGCTGTTGACACGGGTTGCCCCGCTCATCTGTCGACCAGATCGCCCGTCGCTTGCCGGCGGAAGAACCCCAATTCACCGTCTCTGAAAAAATTCGGAACGTCGGAAATCGCCGCGGGTCGAGCGGGATCCGTGAAACGCCGCTGCGCCGAAATTTGGCCGTGCCTCTACCTCTTATTTCCGCCGGTGCCCAATGGGGACTTGTCAAGACTTTCCACCCCTGTAGAATAAAAATGGGAGGGGTGGATATTTCGTGATCATTTGACATGTCCACGGAATGAGATAGACCATTTGTCTTAGGCGATTCAAGGGATGCTGGCGTCACGCTCCGCCTGATTGCTCCACTGACGATCGCTTTCGGAACGCTGCCAATGATGATCCTAGAAGAACAATGGCCGACATTATCGAGGGAGTTCTCTCCGATAATTTTCTAAGAATTTCTCGATGAAACCACTGGCGGTCCTGTTTGTCGTTGCGTGTTGGATGACATCGGGTTCGTCAATGACGACCGATCCGATCACTGTGGATCCGCTGGGCAACGCACAATTCTTCGAGAATCAAATTCTCCCGTTGCTGACCCAGCATTGCTACGAATGTCATAACACGAACAACGCCGCCGCAAATGGGCAACTGGCGTTTGATTCGCGGACCTCACTGCTCAGAGGGGGAACTCGTGGCCCGGTTTTGTTGGCAGGCAAACCCTACGAAAGCCTACTGATTCATGCGGTCAAGTATGGCGATCCCCGGTTGCAGATGCCGCCAGCGGGAAAGCTGACCGATTCGGAAATTGAAACGCTCACTGATTGGATCGCCAGCGGAGCCTCTCTTCCGGAGTACGGCACGGCACAGGAAACACATTCCTCGGGAATCGACTGGAATGCCGCCAGAAACTTCTGGTCGTTACGGCCTTTGGAACGGGTTTCCATTCCCCGTGTAGCGGGCGTTTTACCGGAAGCGACAAACCCCGTCAAAACCGACGCTGCCGAGATTTCTGCGGATTCTCAGCACCAAGTGTCGCACTTCGAGTTTCGTAATCCCATTGACTCATTTGTCGCCTTCAAACACCAAGAGAAAGGCATTATTCCGTCTCCTGCGGCGGAACGGAGAACGCTCATCCGCCGATTGTCCTTCGACCTGATGGGCCTCCCACCGAGCCTCGACCAGGTCAAGGAGTTTGTCGACAATGATCGCCCAGATGCTTACGAGCAGCTCGTCGATCGGGTTCTGGCATCGCCTCATTTTGGTGAACGATGGGCTCGGCACTGGCTCGATTTAATGCGATACGCCGACGAATTACCGAAATGGTTCAAGACCAAGGCCGAAAGTTGGGTCTATCGAGATTGGGTTGTGCGGGCCTTGAATGAGGACCGTCCCTACGACGAATTCGTCAAACTGCAACTTGCGGCCGATTTATTGGACAGGGACGACACTCCCCCAGAAAACGAATCTACCGTTTCAAGAGCTTCGATGGCCGGCGATTTCTCCACTTCCTCAAAGCACAACAGATTGGCCGCCACAGGGCTTCCGACCCGAAATCGCACCGTTGCCAAGGAGGACTACGCCGCCCTCGGCTTTTTGGGATTAAGCCCGCGACAATTTATGGAACTTCGCGTTGCGCCGTCGATCATTGAAATCTTCCAGGCGGACGAGTGGGACGAAAGACTCGATGCGGTCTCACGTACATTTCTTGGCTTGACCGTCTCGTGCGCCCGGTGCCACGATCACAAATTCGATCCGATTACAACGCGCGACTATTACGCATTGGCCGGAATCTTTGCCAGTACAAATCTCTCGGATCGGCCCCTGTTGACATCGCCGCTGGCAGATCAAGTGCGAGAGGCTCACCTACAGGTCGAGTCTTTGAACAAAGAACTCGACAAGCTGAACTTTAAAGATGACGACAATGGCAAGCGGATGCAACGACAGATTGCGGAAATCAGCCAATCCACACCCGAGTTTTATTCCACGATGGCGCCTGGGATTGAGGACGTCAGTGTTTTCGTCATGCCTGATGGGCCAGACGCGACAAAACTAGATGCCCGCAGAAACCAACCGCGAGACCTCCCCGTCTTCCATCGCGGCAATCCCAACAACTCCGGCGAAATCGTTCCTCGCCGATTCCTCGAAGTCTTTTCCCTGAACACACCCGTGCCGTTCCAACAGGACAGCGGTCGACGCCAATTCGCGGACGCTCTTTTTCAGGAAGCACGGGCTCTAACAGCGCGGGTGATTGTGAATCGAATTTGGTCGCATTACTTCGGTCACGGATTGGTACGGTCAAATAGCGATTTTGGCTTACAAGGCGAACCACCGAGCCATCCCGAATTACTCAATTGGCTGGCGGCAGAATTCGGCGGGGAGAGGGATCCACGATGGGCGTTGAAGAGGCTGCATCGTTGTCTCGTGAACTCCGCGACGTATCGTCAAACCAGCCGCGTGCTGGACTCCACGTTAGAGACCGCAAGTTCGCCTCTCGTGGTTGATCCGGAAAACCAACTTCTGTGGCGTATGAGTCGGCGACGACTCGACATCGAACCGTGGCGTGACGCCATGCTGACCGTTGGCGGAAATTTTGACGACACGATGGGCCAGCATTCGTTAAATCTCGATCTGACGACAAACCATCGCCGCACCCTGTACGGCACAATTAGCCGCGAAGAGCAACATGATATGCTGCGGACATTTGACTTTCCGCTCCCCACCTCCCATAGCCCCGCACGGAACATGACGACCACAGCACTACAACAGTTGTTTGTTCTCAACAGTCCGTTCATCACCAGCCAAGCCGACGCACTGGCCGAGCGACTGAATGCGATCGCAGGAGATGGGACAGCGCAGGAACGACTGACTCAATGTTACCAGTTTGTTTTTCAACGCGATCCCGACGCAGGCGAACTGGAGTTGGGGGAGCATTTTTTGTCGGATTCCGCAAATCACCTTGACGGGACAGCAAACCGTTGGCGAATCTACATTCAGTCTTTGATCGGACTGAACGAGTTCTTATTCATTGATTGATGGTTGATAAATCACGCTCGGTTGAAAAATAGTCGCGAGGCCAAAATGCCGGACCATGACCTCCACACCGCTGAGCGACGCTCTCGTCGGCAGTTCGTCCGTTCACTCGGTGGTGGCCTCGGGGCCATTGGCCTAGCCGGCATGTTGGACCAGTCGTCGTCGGCCAAAGAAGTCTCAGCGCATACGATTCCGCGTGCGAAACGTGTCATTCAACTCTTCATGAACGGTGGTCCGCATGGTCCAGATCTGTTCGATCCGAAGCCGAACGTCGCGAAATTTGAAGGGCAGCGGCCAGCGGAGCTCAGTACATTTCGGACCGAACGCAAAACCGAGGGATTGATGGCCTCTCCCTTTCAATTCCGGTTGCACGGTGAAAGCGGAATCGCAGTCAGCGAACTGTTACCACACTTTGCCACCTGCATTGATGATGTCTGCGTTTTGAGATCGGTCCATACCGACAATCCCAATCATGCGGCAGCACTTCTGCTCATGAACAACGGGACGATTATGCCCACCCGCCCGAGCATCGGATCTTGGATATCGTATGGATTGGGCTCCGAATCGGAAAATCTGCCGGGATATGTCGTCCTCTGCCCAGGTCATCCGGTGAGAACATCGATCCTGTGGACCAGTGCCTTTCTGCCAGGGCAGCATCAGGGAACTTATATTAATCATTCCCATCTTGACCCTCAAAAATTGATTCCGTATTTGCGAAATACGACACTGTCATTCAAAGAGCAATCACAGCAACTTCAACTCATGCGCGATCTCAACAATCGGCATTTGGCGGAACGTTCCGAAGACAAGCAACTGGAATCACGCATCGCGGCCATGGAAACTGCGTTCCGGATGCAATTTTCTGCGACGGAAGCCTTCGACCTCAACAACGAACCGAAACATATCCGCGAGGAATACGGATCCGGCCACTTCTCCAACGGTTGCCTGCTGGCCAGACGGCTTGCCGAACGGGGCGTTCGATTCACGCAAGTCTATTACGGTGATGACAACCCCTGGGACACACACTTTGGCCACAACGGGAATGTGAAGATCCTCACCAAGGATATTGATCAGCCGATTGCAGCACTCCTACGAGACCTAAAACGTCGCGGCATGCTTGAAGAAACACTGGTCATTTGGGGTGGTGAGTTTGGCCGCACTCCGACGACAGAGAATGAATTGGGACGAGACCACAATCACTACGGCTTTACCATGTGGCTGGCTGGGGGCGGCATCCGCGGTGGCATGACTTACGGCGAAACCGACGACTTCGGCTTTCAAGCGATCCAGAACCGCGTCCATATCCACGACCTCCACGCCACAATCTTGCAACTTCTCGGACTGAATCACGAACGACTGACCTACCGCTATTCAGCCAGAGATTTCCGATTAACGGATGTCGCCGGCAAGGTTCTGCACGAGGTAATTGCGTAGCTCAGAAAGCGATCGGAGCGGCGGAAAGCGGAGCGGTTTTGGCATCGAACCGGGGATGACCTCGCTTGGAAACCCTGGTGCAGCACGCCCGTCCTCCCCGCAGTTCGAATCGCCTCATCCGAGCCGAGGCAGGTCACGCTCCACAGCGTCACATCGGCAACCGACAACGTCGAATGGAACGCGAGCCGCGCTTCAGCATCTTGCTCAGCGAGCGACGAAATGACAGCGTGTGTCTGTTGCGCGTTCCGTATTTGAACACGAGTTTGAACATTGCCCAAAGGAAACGATTGTCGATTGGTATCCTTGTTCTATACTTTATTGATACCGAAGACACGACATCTAGGCGAAATCAATCGTCCGCGCTGACACCGCGGCAATATCATACCGGGACTTCCCCACAACGAGATCTTTATGTTAAATCGAAGCCGACCGAAAAATCTTGAACAATTGCGACGCAGTGGCTGGGTCTCGAAGACGGTCAAACAAGAAATACGCGACAATTTTCTGACTGCACTGGCAGAGGGCGCGCCTCTCTTTCCGGGAATTGTGGGCTACGAGAATACGGTCATTCCCGAGATCAACATCGCCTTGATCGCCGGTCACGACATGCTTTTTCTTGGCGAAAAGGGGCAGGGGAAAAGCCGCCTGATGCGAACCCTTTCTCGGTTCCTCGATGACGCAATCCCTTATATTGAGCACCCTGAATCGCCACTGCACGAGGACCCGTACCAACCGATCACGCGCGTCTGTCGAGAACTCGTGGCCACCCGTCCGGAGGCCGAAGTCCCGATCGGCTGGTGGCCGCGGGACGAGCGGTACGTTGAGCGACTCGCTCCGGGGACAAAATTTGCCGACATCATTGGTGAGATCGACCCCGCCAAACTTGCCGGCGGAACCAGCATGTCTGCGGAAGAGTCGCTTCACTTCGGCCTAATCCCGCGAATGCATCGCGGTATTTTTGCAATGAACGAACTGCCGGAACTCGATGAACTGGTCCAAGTCGGAATGTTCAATATTCTCGAAGAACGCGACGTTCAAATTCGTGGCTTCCCGGTTCGATTCGAGATCGACGTCTTGATTCTCTTTTCCGCCAATCCTGCCACTTACAATCGCAGTGGTAAAGTGATCCCTCAGCTTAAGGATCGGATTGGCTCGGTGATCCACACGCACTATCCCGAGGACCGGGATCTCGGCATCGAGATCATGGAGCAAGAGACCCGCATCAGCCTCGAAGGAGCGTTTCCCGTCATCGTTCCCCGTTTCATGAAAGAAATTATCGAAGAACTGAGCGTTGCCGCCAGGAAGTCAAAGTACATCGATCAACAGTCTGGAGTCAGCACACGATTCAGCATCGCCAACTACGGAACCATGATCGCCAGCGCCCGACAGCGGGGAGCCCGTCTGGGCGAATCTCCCGCGGTCCCTCGGATTAGCGATTTGGGACATCTGTACTCATCATCGCTCGGCAAGCTGGAACTCGATTTGATGGGCAGCCATCAAATGAGCGAACGCCAGATCCTCGATTCACTGATCGCGGACGCGATTCGAACGGTGTTTGAAGAGTATATCGACGAGCATGGGATGGATGAGATCTCGCAAATTTTCAGCCAAGGAGTGAAGATCGAAGTCGGTGATATGCTGCCTTCTTCTCACTATTCCGAACGTCTTAAACGCGTTCCACCCGCCTGGGACAAAGCCTTTGATGTGAACGCTTCGAGTGATCCGGCGGTCCGCGCTGCGTGCGTCGAATTCGTCCTCGCAGGCTTGTATGCGACCGAAAAGATCTCCCGCAGCCAGTCGCGAGGAAATATTCGATACGAAGTTTGAAATGCCCTGTGTCCACCAGAGGAGACAGACAAACCAGAGCCATCCATAGTCGCAGGGGAGGGGAGAGGGGTGCCAAAGGATGCCGGTTCTCTGCCTAGGTTTGAATTCCCCCTGTGACCACAATGATTCGCCTTCCTCCGCCGTCCTCAAGATGCAAACACGGAAAACCTGTGATGAAGAATCCCCCGTTGGGTGGCGTGATCCATACCTATCAGCGGTACGATCCGAGGAACATTCCCAATCCCTCGCTGTCACCTCCCGATCTGGTTTCACCTGCGTTCGAACACATGCTCCAATTCGGGGACATGCGCGAATTGAGCGAGGCCGAATTGGCGCAGGCGATCAAGCTCGACATTCGCCAAATCGCGGGCCTCGGACCGAGCCTCGAGGGACTCAGCAGGATGCTGCTCGAACGAAAACAAAAAATCTTGGCGACATGGGAAACACAGCAGGTGGTCGACCTCGCCGAGCGTTCGTTCACGAAACTCGCTCACAACACGCATCCGCCGGACGCACTGAAATCGGCCTTTGAAAACGGAGTGCGGGACGAACAAATTCGTGAGCTGGAAAGTCTGTGGTATCGCATCGGTGATGATCGCTCGCGGTTTGCTCGACAACTCGTTCAATTGATAGATCGGTTAGGCGACAAGTATCAGGTCGACGAACTCGCCTCGAAATACGAGTTTACGGGACGCAAGCCGTTGACCATCGATCAGGCCCTCGCTGTCAAAGAGGAATTAGAAACGATTGACCGCCTGTTGAAGCAACTGCAGGAGGCCGCGAAGACGGCGCAGATCGCCGTCATCGATTTTTCAGAGTTGAGCCAGTTCGCAGATGCGGAACAGCTCGAAGGGCTGACGGAAATGCAGCGGCAGATTGAGGAACTCGTCCGGCAGTTGGCCTCGCAACAGGGTTTGGAAAAGACGAAGAACGGCTATCAATTGAGCCCACAAGCCTATCGCCTGTTTCAGGGTCGGTTGCTCGAACAAATTTTCAGTCAGTTGCAGGCGTCGCGCACGGGCCGCCATCAAGGTCCGATTCAAGGTGAAGGTGCTGTCGAACTCCCCGTCACGAAGGAATACGAGTTTGGAGATTCGGTGTCACAGATGGATATTCCACAGTCGCTCGTGAACGCCATGATCCGCGATCGTTCGCGACCATTACGAATGCGGCCCGAGGATATCGTCATTCACCGCTCTCGCAACAACCCCAAGTGTGCCACCGCGGTATTGATGGACATGAGCGGTTCGATGCGACAGGGTGGGCAGTACATCAACGTGAAGCGAATGGGCTTGGCGCTTGACGGTCTGATTCGCCGAGAATATCCAGGCGACTTCCTGCAATTCATCGAGATGGCCAGCTTTGCGAAGCCGCGTCACTTCAGTGAAGTTGCCACCTTGTTGCCCAAAGTCGTCACGATTTTTGACCCGGTCGTCCGACTTCGAGCCGACATGAGCCGCGACGATGTCACCGAATCGGATATTCCGCCGCACTTCACGAACATCCAACACGCGTTGCAACTCGGGCGTCAGTTCCTGTCGACACGCGATACCCCCAACCGCCAAATCATCTTGATTACCGATGGACTTCCCACGGCCCACTTCGAAGGACCGCTTCTCTATTTACTGTACCCCTCGGATCCCGCCACGGAATCCGCGACCATGCGCGAGGCTCTACGCTGTCAGCGTGAAGGAATCGTGATCAACATTTTTCTTTTACCCAGCTGGTCGCAAACGCATGAAGACATCCGCTTTGCTCACCGTCTGGCGGAATCGACTAAGGGCCGCGTGTTCTTCACCGCTGGTCGAGATCTCGATCGCTTCGTCGTGTGGGACTACGTCAACCGTCGAAAGTCGATTCTCGGCTCGTGATCTGCCGACCCCCGTAGTAGCGGAGCGACGCGAGATCCGTTGCTGCTCAAGCACGACGCGCTTCACGGTCTCCGCTCGGCGTGTGAACGCCACGGCTATTTCAACCTGCCGTGAGACGTTCTATTGATCCTTGTCCACTAAGCAGTCACAACCGTGGTGGCGTATTTCATGTGCCTGCGAGTCGACTGCAAAACGGACCAAAGGTCTGACCCGTTTTCGAATCGGCAAAAGAAATGGACGCAGCGACAAACGAAACAGACTTCCGGCAATTACGAACTTGGGCAAGCCTCCAGTCGTTTGTTTCGCAGATTGAGGTCGATCTCTTTGGCGTTGTCCGATTTAGCCCAGCCCCCGAACGAACACGGTCGTCACGAATCCCGTCCTACCCGCGTTGTCGGTTGATGGGCCTCGCTACTGCCGTAGACCGGGACGGTCGAAGGAGCAGAACAATTCGACCATGAGGCTCGCTACTGTTTTGACTCCGATGTCCGATCAGAATCTCGCGTTGGCGGCACAGTGTGGAGTGACCTCTACAGACGAATTGTGGCGGAACCTCGAACAATGTCTGCGTCTTCGAGTTCCCGTCGCCGAAGCTTCTGGAGTCACAATGTGCATGCAACCGGATGGTCCACTCGCAGCCGCACTGCTTGGCCAAGATCGAATCATGAATTCGGTCGAAAACTTCGAACGGCTGGTCACTCTCGTTCCGAGTCGTTCCAATGCCATTTGTTTTTGCCAGGGGACATTTGCAGCCATGGAAGTCAATATCCCGCAGACAATCCGCCGCCTCGGCCAACACATTGGATACGTCCACTTCCGCGACATCAGAGGCACTCGCGACAACTGCGCGGAGACGTTTCACGACAACGGCCCCAGCGACAGGGCCGCGGCGATGAGGGCGTATCGAGACATCGGCTTCACGGGTCCGATCCGACCGGATCACGTTCCGCAACTTTTCGGCGAAGACGACGGCGAACTAGGATACACCCCACGCGGTCGTCTGTTCGCTTATGGCGACATACGGGGCCATATAACCGCCCCCGAAAATCCACCGAACGCCAATCAAACGTGCCGGATAAACTCCGCTTGGAAAGTGAATTGAGGGCGAGGTTCGTGTACTCTTATCCGGTTCACGTCGTTGTGTTTGTCCGCGAACTCTGCGGGCATCGCCATGCCGCCTGTTCCTTGTTAAGAAAAAAAATCCTCGGTCACCCTGCAGACAGAGGACACATCACCGAATGCTTTCACAAAACCGGCTGTGGAAACTCGAAGCCGCCCATGTGCCTCACGCTTATTTCAATAGAGTCGTTTATCCCGATATAAGGGTTCCGCACTGATGACCGCCAACAATCAATCGCCCGTTTCCACCGAATATTTTGATCACGGCGGCCTGCCGGCATGGGAACGAGCAGACCTGCCGGAACCGTTACCGTTTGGTATCGTCAATCTGTTCAAGACGATCGGACCCGGAGCAATCCTGCTGGCGGCGGCAATTGGTGGCGGCGAGTGGATCGTCGGGCCGCTGACCACAATCAAGCATGGTCGCGGTATTTTGTGGGTGGCAACCGTGGCCATCATGTTGCAAACGCTCTTCAATCTCGAGGCCGTTCGGTACACTCTGTACACCGGCGAGCCGATCATCACCGGCTTCATGCGTCTGCGTCCTGGATCGCGATTCTGGGCATGGTTCTACATTGTGATCGGCATGGCACAGTTGGCGACTCCTGCCTTGGCGGCCGCGTGTGGTTCAGTCCTGTTCGCGGCCTTCTATGGACGACTGCCGCAGAACGAGCAGGAGGTGGCCATGCAGCATTGGATCGCCACCGGAGTCATCGCATTGGCCGTCGTGATGCTTCTCTCCGGGAAGTCCATCGAACGCATGTTGGAGAAACTCTCGTGGGCCATGATTGTGTTCATCTTCGGCTTTCTGATCATCGCCAACGTCTTATTTGTTCCGGCGGGAGACTGGATCCTGACGGCGGCAGGATTCTTCGGAATGCAACCGACTCGAGGCACGATTGATCTCGTGTTGCTGGCCACCTTTGCAGCGACAGCCGGATCGGGTGGTATGGGAAACCTCGCCATTTCAAATTGGTTTCGCGACAAGGGATTCGGAATGGGTCAGCTCTCGGGAGCGATCGGCAGTGAGCTGGCTGGGGATCATTCGGTCGTCCGCCCCATCGGCACCACGTTTCCAATCAATCCCGAGAACCTGCGTCGCTGGCGGGTCTGGTGGCGGTACACCGTTTTGGATCAGGTCGCTTTGTGGGGATTCGGATGCCTGATGGGCATGTTTCTCAACGTGAATCTCGCGGCGAAGATCATTCCTGGCGACGCCATCTTGAAGGGCCAAGAGGCGGGAACATACCAAGCCCAATTCATGGCAGATCAGCTCTGGAGTGGGTTTTGGTATTTGGCCCTGTTCAACGGGTTCTGGATTCTGTTCTCCACTCATTTAGGCAACACGGACATCCTGGTTCGGACTGTGAGTGACATCAGTTGGGTGGCCTTTCCGGGAGCGAGGCGATGGCCGGTGAGCCGACTTTATGCGGTGCTACTAATCCTGCTGACAACGTGGGCGATGTTCGCTGTTCGGTTGGGAACGGTCCTGCAATTGTTCGAAGTCCTCGGAGTCATCGCGTGTCCCATCATGGCCATTGGTGCCCTACAGATTTTGCGAGTGAACACTCGATTCCTTCCACCAGAACTTCGCCCGCCACTCTGGCGACGACTAGGCCTCGTCTTGTGTGCCTTTGTCTACGGTGGGATTGCAGCCGCTCTACTGTGGAAAAAGATCGCCGGTGGATGACAGCAAGCGGCTAGGGACGTAGATCGCCGGTGGAGAGTCGTCTCGGGCGGCGGCGTTCGGTGACATTAATAATTGCGGGTCGAGGCGGCAGAAGCACCCCGGTCACCGATGACGTCAACCTGCAGATGATACGAACCGCGAAACCGACACAAGCGATCTGATCACGTCCACACAGGTTAAGGGCACAGCTAGAATTCGAAAACAAACGCTCCGCATCAATTCCTGATCGGCGAAGCAGTCGATCAGAAGTCTAGTGTGAATTGGAATCGCAGTGAGCTTTGTAAGCCTGATAATCGAGTAGATTCGCAAGCTCCTTGGCGTCGGCGAGACAGACTTTGATCATCCAGCCCGCTCCGAATGGATCTTGAGTGAGCAGATCGAGGTGGTCAGAAAGAATCGCATTTCGGTCCGTCACAACGCCGCTCATTGGGGCGTATAAGTCACTCACGGCCTTCACGCTTTCGACTTCGCCGAACGGTTGTCCTTGAATCAAAATTTTCCCCACGATTGGCAACTCCGCATACACAAGATCACTGAGCAAGTGAACCGCAAAATCGGTAATGCCAATCGTGGCGATGTCTCCGTCAACGGCAACCCATTCATGTGTCTTGGTGTACTTCAACTCTTCGGGCTTCATCGCGAGCCGCCCCTTTCGGAAATGATTAAGTTTGTAATATCTTCGAACCCATCGCTTTGCCAACGCATAAAGTCCACCGACTCGGACTGTCTGGAAATTCTGGAATGGTAACGTTATTCCCCATCTTTGCTCTATATCTGTGGCGTATTCGTTTCAATTAAATTGGAGCTCCTGTCCTAACGCTTGCGCCACGCCAAATGCCTGTAGAATTCATCACAGACACGTCGAAAACAGGATTCTCTAACGCTTATTGCTTGGCCTCATAGCCGGCGATCTTGTCAATCCGTCGCGTGTGTCGACCTCCCTCAAACGGGGTTTCCAACCATAACTCGATCATTCGAGAGGCGAGGCGATCACTGAGCAAATCGGCGGACAAACACAACACGTTCGAGTCATTGTGTCTGCGACTCATCTCAGCGGCCAGATCGTCATGACACAAGGCAGCACGGACTCCCTTGAATTTGTTGGCCACGATACACATTCCGATCCCTGAGCAACAAATCAGAATGGCACGATCCATACGCCCCTCGGAGACCGCTTGGGCGGCCACGGCGGCGTAGTCTGGATAATCGCAGACTTCGGCGGAAGACGTGCCGAAGTCATGACATTCGTGCTGGAGTTCAGACAAAAACGACAAGATTCTGTCTTTGACTTCAAATCCTCTGTGGTCGCTGGCGACGGCTATTTTCATGAGTTCTCGATGAATTTTGGCCCCACCAAGGGGGCCCCGATACAAATGCAGGTCAGCTGTTTAACGACAGTTGGTTGATGAGTGTCAACACAGAACGCTCAATTTGAGCTTTACAGCCTTGATACTCCCGGAGGTCGCCCCCGTAAGGATCAAAAATGTCTGTTCGATCCTGTGACAGCATTCTGACACGACGGATCAATTCTGGATACTGACCCAGAATTGTTTGCAGATGCCCGCGAGTCATCGGCAGGATGTGATCCGCCTGCCTGAGCAAGCGGCTTGTCACCGGCTGGCTCTCATGTGACAGCAGGTCAATACCTTCATTTTTCAAGACCGCAATGGCCTGCTCACTTGCCGGGACACCCATTTCCGCCGATAATCCGGCTGACAGAACCGCAAAGCCTCGGTCCATCAAGTCGTCATCCGAACACCGCAACCGTTCGGACAACCGCCGTCGAAACAGTGATTCGGCCATCGGACTGCGGCAGGTATTTCCCGTACAGACAAACAAATAGATCTCACTCGTCAAGCGATCGAGGTTGAGTGCGGAAATCATTCCCAATTCGACGAGGCTCCATTGCTCCCCCTCGAATCGGATTGTCGAAGTGGGCTCACCGTAGCGGCAAGGGCCATCATCAATAATCAGCGAAACCGCATCCCCGTATTGCTGGACAACATCGGCCGCCGTACGAGACAGAGATCCCCTCGTTCCCCTGTCGGCATTAATCAGCAACGGCCCTGGGACCAATTGTTGAACGTTGCGGAAGATCTCGTGCGTCACGACTCTCAGGCCGACATGCGACGTGGATCCGGCGAGAAGAATTCTGGTCGGTTCCAGTAGTTGATGAAACAGCGCGCCAAAGGATGCGGCTGCAAACTCCATCGTTAACGGCCCGGGCCAGGCGCGTCGCCCGAGCTTATCAGCGGCCACTGGCACCTTCGACAAATACCCCTGCGCTTCCTCCACCGATTTTAACGTCAGGACAATTCCTGCTGGCGCCAGCGATCCGAGCCGCTGTAGGCCTGCAGGACTCAACGAACTCGCAGCCACGACGTACGAGGTCTCCGTGGGGAATGCCACAACCTGCCCCTCAACCAACAACTGGCAGGCGCGGTGAATCACCGCGCGAGAATCGTCGGCATCGCGAATCTCAACAATCTGCGGCATGACAACTCGTCTCAGGGCCGTTGATAAGAAGAGTCTAATTTATTAAGTGCGGCATTATTTTCGCGGCACTTACCAAGCATCGGCCACCGGCGACTGTGGAGTATAATGCCCACGGAATCGCCCTTCAAGCACGGAACCGCAGCCTGATTCCTCAAAATCACCGAACCGACAACCCGTCGTTGGGCAATCGGATCCGGCGCGTCTGTTGCATCCGGTGAACACTGTGCATCCAGAAAAATCTTTCTGATCGGCTTGGCTCATGAAAAGCACCCCATCTGTTCTACCGCCGGCTGTATCTTTCCCGAATTGAGATGAATGTTAGAATAGACGATAATTTACCATCGCAACACGTTTTTATTAGGTTAAAATGGTCGTGGAGCCCGGTGGTTCGATGGTCGTCTTCACTTTTTAAAATTCACCCACTCGAGATGAGGCCTCGACCGTTTATTTGAAGTTCCTTGATCAACGATGCCGCGCGAATGTCAAAACGAACCTCGATCAAGTGCTGTTGGTGTGGTTCTTGCTTCGCGAATTCCTTTGAATCTGAAATTGAACCCGTATGCAATCAATGAGACTTTGCCTCCTTACCGTTTTTGTGTGCCATGCCATGTTATTGGAGGGCGTTGAGACACTTTGTGCCTTGGAAGACGCCTCGTCTGCCAATCCTGCAATGAGTTGGACTCTCCATCGCGATTTTCGAACGGGTGCCGATCGAGAAAATCCCAACTTTGACAAAAACAACTTGACCGGGTGGTTTTTTCTCCGAACCAGCAGCAGCCGAGGGTCGATCGAGTCCCGTCAGTGGATCAGAGATGGCCGGTATGTACCATTGTCCGACGTGGGTGAAAAACTATTTGGTTATCCACTGGACGGATGGGTCTTTCAGGCGGGTGAGCAGTCGCTAGCCCCTTCCGTCTGCCAGTTAGTCGGCACACCCAATCCGAGTTTGCGATTGGAACCCGGTCAAATTTTACTGAGTCCCGGGTTAGACCATGCCGTCGTTGTGGGATGGCGTTGTCCGGTCGTCGGGACCGGCCAGATCGATGGTTTCTTTAAGCGTGCCCAGGAGAGTTCGGACGTGAAAGGGCAGGTTCGCTGGTATGTCGAGCGCGGGCGGGCCCCTGATTCGGATGCGGGTTTCGAGCCCGTTTCACTCGCCTCGGGTGTGATTGGTGGCGATGGTTCTAGTTCGTTCCAAGAGTTTCATCTTTCTGATCAGCGGCTTCAGCCGGGAGATTTTCTCTATTTCGTGATGGACGCCGATGCCGACGGAACAACGTCGCCGGACGATGGCGACCGGACGCAATTTGACGTCACGATTACGATTTCTGGTGCCGCCCCTTCGCCGCAACCTCGATTTGAAACGGATGTCGTGCCGATCCTCGCGGCTCGCTGTCAAGAGTGTCACAATTCTTCCACACGTGAGGGACGTCTGGATCTGGGTACGGTTTCGGCGATGCTCGCGGGGGGCAGTTTGGGCCCAGCCGTAATGCGAGGCTCACCAGAAAAAAGCCTGCTCATGGAACGCGTTCTTGCCGGAGAGATGCCCCCGCAGAAGGAGGATCGCCTCTCGCCGGAGGAAACTTTTATTCTCCGACGCTGGATCAAAGGTGGACTGCAGGCTGAGGAGCAAGTCCGGCCTGTTGTGACCTCCATTTTCAGTGATGCAGAGCGAAATCATTGGGCGTTTCGACGACTGAATCCTGTGGAACCACCCTCGATTTCCCAGATCAGCAAAACTCGAACGATCCTCGATTGTTTTTTGCTCTCGAAACTGGAAGCACACGGTTTAACCTTTTCGCCGGAGGCCGATCGCGAGACCTTGCTGCGGCGCGTCTTGATGGACACCACGGGATTGCCGCCGACACCAGAGGAACTCCACGAATTTCTGGGGGATGAACGCGTTGATGCTTATGAACGAGTGGTCGATCGACTGATCGCCTCGCCCCAGTTCGGCGTGCGTTGGGGGCGATACTGGCTGGACATTGTCGGATACACGGACACCGTTTCGTTTGATGAGGACTTTGGCCCCCCCGGTGGGGCCGTGGATGGAAAATGGAGATACCGTGATTATGTCGTCAAGGCACTGAATGCCGACATTCCTTACGATCGGTTCATCCTCGATCAGTTGGCCGGTGACGAGTTGACCGATTGGCGGGATGTCTCCAAATATTCTCCGGAGATCATCGAGCGGCTCGTCGCCACCGGATTTCTTCGGACAGTTCAAGATATTAGCGACGACGATTCAAACCCGTTCGGGATGTGGACGACGGTGCACGAGACCGTGGAGCAGACCGCAACCAGTTTTCTAGGTTTAACTCTTCACTGTGCTCGGTGTCACAGCCACAAGTTTGAGCCGATTCTGCAACAAGATTATTACAGCCTGATGTCGCTGTTCACGCCGTCCCTGAATCCGGCGAAATGGAAAAAATTGCGGGAACGATTGTTGCCAGATATCTCGTCCTCAGCCTTCGCAGAGCTGAGTCGTGTGAACTCGGAAATTGTGAAGCAGACAGAGACGTTGCAGAGTGAAATCAATAGTTTGAGGCATGTTCATGAGCGACGATTACGCGAGGAAAAGCTGTTCGCCGTCCCTGAATTAATGCGGCCGGATCTGATTGAGGCATTGGACACGGCACCCGAGACGCAAAATGCGGTGCAAAAGGAATTAATCAATAGGTTCGGCGACCTCGTTAAGGTGGAGACCACGGCCGTGGATGCGGTACTCACTCCTACAGAAAAGGGGGTGATTCAAAACAACTTAGGACAGATCGCCGCACTGAATTCCACGAAGCAAATCCACGGCTGGATTCACGCGGTGTACGATGTTGGTCCACCTCCGGCGACTTTTCTTTTCAAACGCGGTGACTTCGAATCACGGGGACGGGAAGTTCCGGCAGGATTTCTGCGAATTCTTTCGGACAATGATACGGAGTCTCTGTTCTCGGAATCGGCTTCAAGCACATCGAGTGGTCGTCGGACTGCACTTGCCCGCTGGATGACCTCAACGAGTTCACCGGCATCGGGTTTGGTTTCGCGAGTCATGGTCAACCGTCTGTGGCAGCATCTGTTTGGTCGGGGGCTGGCCGCAAATTCAGAAAATCTAGGGCTTTCAGGCACGGCACCGACACATCCTGAACTCCTCGATTGGCTGGCCGAGAACTTCCGCAAAAACGGCTGGCAGATCAAGCCCTTGATTCGGTCGATGTTGTTGTCAGCGGCCTACCGACAGCGATCCGGAACTGACGAGCACCCCACAGGCCTGGCGACCGATCCGAATGCCCTCGACCCAGCCAATCTGCTGTTGTGGCAAATGCGATTGCGGCGTCTGGATGCCGAAGCTCTGCGGGATGCGATCTTGGCTGCCAGCGGAAAACTTGATGAATCTCTCGAAGGCCCACCTGTCCCCCTCGTCTACGATCTCAAAACCGGAGCCGTCGGAGAACAACCGCTCGCGTCCAAAACCGCCCAGCGACGACGCAGTCTATTTCTGACCAATCGACGTGTCTACAATCCATCGTTCCTGAGTGTGTTCGATAAACCGAACGTGACAAGTGGCATTTGCCAACGTGACTATTCCGCCTCAGCGTTGCAATCATTGAGCTTGATGAATGATCCGTTTGTGATTGAATCCTCAGGCGACTTCGCCGACTACGTTTATGAGCAGGCCGGAAATTCCTCCGAGCAACAGATTCTGCGAACTTTTGAGTTAACTCTCTCTCGTCGACCGTCGACTGAGGAAAAACAATGGTCTCGAGACCTACTGGAAGAGCAAATCGCATTGTTTCGCCGGGCAGACTTTTCTGATTGTGATAGTGTCCGCAAGGCGTTAGCGATTCTGGGTCAGACACTGTGGGGCACGAACGACTTTCTGTATCTTC
>Ga0315284_10000222_pt1 | contig 78540 bp, 57 predicted proteins | sample YL17G09_16_MG_FD_203696 | JGI IMG/M metagenome (GOLD analysis project Ga0315284, IMG submission 203696) | Sediment microbial communities from Yellowstone Lake, YNP, Wyoming, USA - YL17G09_16 | ecosystem: Environmental > Aquatic > Freshwater > Lake > Sediment | place: USA: Wyoming | collected... | reverse complement strand
CCGTTCTGTGCCTCCCCCCCCCCCCCCCCCACACCACGCGTCACGCTGCCCGTGCGCGCCGATTGCACGCGCCCAAAATCAGCCCCCCCCCGAACTGCCCGCCCGCCGCCCGCCCCAGGCACACCACCCCCCGTCGACGCGCGTCCCTCATGACACCGTGCGCCCGTACGCGACGCCCGCGATGTACAGGTTTTTGGCCCACTTGTCCTTGACGTGCGTCGACGGGAACGCGGACGTGCGCAGCGTCTCCTGCGTCTCGTCGACCGGGCGGCGGCGGGGGACCGACAGGACAAAGGCCGCCTGGTCGGGCGTCGCCGCGCAGCTCGTGATGCGAAACCCGGCGTCCCAGCGCCGGTGGATGCCCTCGGACGCGTACTGAAAGTCGAGCTCCACGCACTGGTCGACAAACCCCGCGTTGCGCGACATGACGACCGCCCACCGCGTGTGCGACGTCGCCATCGACGTCACGTAAAACCCCTCCTTCCACTTTTTGTTGATCCACTTGAACGGGAACGAGTCCGACACCTTGTACGATTGCTGGGTGTAGGGCGTGCCCTTGGACATGACGACGAGGGACGCGCCTGAGGCGGCGCCCGCCATGGCGGTGATGTAAAACCCGTCCTCCCATTTCTCCATGATCCACTCCTTGGGCAGGAACTGGGTCGACAGCTCGTACACTTGGGCGGTGAAGCCGGTGCCCGCGTCCATGATGAGCGCCCACAGTTCTTGGCAGCACGCGACGGAAGAAATGTAGAGCCCGTCGTCGTTGCCCTTGTCCACGTGCTGCTCCACGCGCGTGTTGGCCACGTTGTAGTGGTAGCGCTGCTTCATGGGGCGGTGCGCGTTGTACACCGTGATCCACTGGGCGGCGGGCAGGCCCAGGCGGATCTTCTTCTTGGGCACAATCTCGGCCTCGGCCGCAGCGTCGTCGCCGCCGCCCTCGCCCCGCCCGCGCTTTTGCCCCACCCGCGCCGGCAGCGCGTCCATGGTGATGGGGCGGTTGGGGCCGGGGCCGCACAGGGGTTCAAAGAGGGAGGCGTAGGCCGAGTATTTGGGCTCTTCGTCGAATTTGAGGTTGACGACCGCCTCAGCAAACAGGCGAAACGCGTGCGGCGTGTACCGGCAGAGCAGCTCGGCCGACGTCGCCATCTTCTTCTTGCACACGAGGAAGCCCTTGTTGTCGCCCTGGTAGCCTTGCCACGGGAGGCGGCCCTTGAGGAGGAAGAGGAGCGTGTAGGCGAGCGACTCGAGGTCGTCGCGCCGGGACGCGGTGCGGCCGAGGTGGGCGTGCACGGACGCGTAACGCACGGTGCCGCGAAAGACGTCGGGGCGTTGGTCGTACTCGACGTGCGTGCCGCACACGGAATCGCGCCAGCGCGTCGCGAGGCCGAGGTCGACCAGGTAGAGCCGCTTGTCGTTCGCCGACCCCGGCGGCCCCATGAGAAAGTTTTCCGGCTTGACGTCGCCGTGGACGTAGCCCTTGGCGTGCAGTTTCTCGATGATGGTGAGCGCTTCGACCGCGATGCACGCGACCATCTCCTGCGACATGACCTGCCCCTGCGAGTTCCACACGTCCCACAGGGACGGGCCCAGGACGTCCATGACCATGACGTAGTAGTCGCCCTGGCGGCCTGGACGAGGAGAGAGGAGGGAGGGAGGTGGGTGGTGGGCGTCGCGTTGCGCGCGCGCCCTCTTCTCTCCCCTCTCTCACTCTCTCTCTCTCCTCTCTCCTACCTTTGTAGTGCACGCGGGGCACGCCGTGGATCCCCCCCAGGGACGCGTATACGCTCCACTCGTACGGCGGGCCGTAGTTGCAGCCCTTGGACGACCGGTGCTCAAACTTGAGCGCGACCTGGTTGGCGTTGGGGCCGTCCTTGGCGGTTGACGGCACCGCGCGCTGGCCGACAAAGACTTGGCCGAAGCCGCCCTTGCCCAGCTTCTTGGTGACGATGTAGACTGGGGAGGGGAGAGGAAGGGGAAGGGGTGAGGGGCGACGCGGGGCGACCCGCCGCCGTCTCCCTCTTTCTCTGCATCTCTCTCCCCCTCTCTCACCGGGCGAGCCGCCGACTTGGCACTGTGGGGTGGGAAGGGGGGGGGGGGGGGGGGGGTCGCGTGGTGGGCGGCCTCTTGGCGGGAGCGGGGGCCGCGCCATCCGACGCCGCGCGGCAGCACCGCCCCAAGACGCGCTCCAGCCTCGGCCCCCGACCAGAGGGCAGCCATGGTCTCAGCCACCACTGGCCGGGCCTCTGCGCGCGCGCGGCGGCGGCCGAGGCCGGAGCGCGCGGGCGCGGGCGTGGCGCGCTGCCGCGGCCCGCCCGCGCCGCGCGCGCCCCCCATCCCCCCCCATCGGGGCGCGCTCAATCGCCCACACCCACGTCAGACGCACCTTTTCCGGCAGGGGCGCCGTCGACGCCTCCTCCTCCTTTTTCGCCGGCGCGGCGGCCGCGTTGTCGCCGCCGCCGGACGGCGCCTTGGCGGCAGCGACATCGTCCTTGACGACGGCCGCGTCGGGCGCTTCGTCGGCGGGGGGCGCGTCGGGGGCGGCGCCGGGCGTCTCGTCGGCCGCGCCTGGCGACGGGCCGCCCCGCGCGCGCGTCGCCTTGCGTGTGGGACGGGCGGCGGCCTTGGGTGGCATGGTGGTGGGGGGTGGGGGTGGGGGCCTCGCGCTGGCGCGCAGAGGAGTGAAGGGGAGTGGAGAGCGCGCGGCGTGTCTGCTCTCACTGTGCGCTGCGCGTCGCTGTTTACACGCCGCGCCCATGGCCGACGTCGTCGTCATCGTATCGGCGCCTGGGGAGGGTGGGGCGGGGTGAGGAGAGCGCGCGCGGGTGAGCGGCCGGCGCCACCCTCTCTCTCTCCCCCTCTCCCTCGCTCTCTCTATCCTCTCGATCTCGATCCTCCAGCGCGCGGCAGTCCAACGGTCAGAGTGGTGCATGATAAGACTCTCTGCACGCAGGGCGGCGGCCAACCCGGCCGCCGCACAACACACGGGATTCCGCGCGCTGCAACTAAGCTCAGGTCTGTAAAGGTGATTATTGCTGGTCATCAACCCGCACGACCGCGCGCGCCGGAGGACCGAGAAAGAGGTGGAGGGCGACGGAAGCCAGACGCAAACCGACCTGTGGAAAAAAAGCAAGAGGCGTCAGCGCGAGAGTAAGCTCCGTCGTGTTGGCGGGTTGTGTCCCCGCTGGTCGCATAACTGTCGGCGCGCAGGGCGGGCCCTGCGCGGATGGCGAGCCGCCTCCTGGCCGCGCGCGGCGAGCCGCGCGGGCGCGAGGGGAGGGTCCTGCCCTTGCGGGCCGGCACTCTCTGCCGCGGCGCCCGGAGACTTTCCCCAGTGCGCGGTTGCCCGGCGGCGGCGGACGCGGCGCGCGCGGGGAGGCCCCGACACGCCGCGCCGCGCGCCCGCACCGAAGCGGCCCTTCGCGCTGCGCCTCTTGCCTGGTGGAGGAGGTGGCGGTGGTGGTAGTCGCGGCGAGGGAGGCCTACAAGATGCGGAACGGGGTCGGCGTGGGCGGTGAGGCGTGCCGTCGCGGTCGCCGGCGATGGCCAACAGCCATCCCTCTCTCTCTCTCCCTCTTCCTCTGCCGTCAGATCGTGGTGCATGAACGTCTTTGCTCGTCAGGCCGCCGCCAACACGGCGGCGGCGTCGGATCGAGTATGTTTTTATGGTTCGGCTCTCGTCACTCGGCGGCCCGCCGGCGGCGGCGCTCGGGTGCCAATGCGCCCGCCGCGCCGCCGCCCGCTCGATCCTGCGTGCGCGCGCGGCATGGTGACCGTGCAGGCGACGCGTTGGGCGCGCGGGGGTCCCACACTCACCGGGCAGCGCGGCGGCCGTCGACGAGAGTGAAGCGAATTCCGGCGCGCCACTCCCGGCGTCAGCGCCGCGGCCTCGCCCACACCGCGTCGCGGCCGCGTCCTCGCGCGCCTTCAGCGCCCTCCACGCCCAAGACCCCATGGAGGGCTCTGCCCAGCTCGCCCCCCCGGTCGCACGCGCCGCGGTCTCGCTTGCGGCCGTCGGCAGCAAGCTGACGGCCACGCCGCCGGTGCACACCCAGAGTGAGGAGGCTTGAGTGAGCGGGTGGGGGCGCCGAGGCGGCGGGCGGGCGCGGGGAAGGCGCGCGCGCCCACGATGGCCCTCCCTCCCTGCTCTCGTCCCCCAGTCGCCTCCGAGTTTGCCGAGTTTGCGTACACGGGCGGGGCCGGCGCCCCGGCCGCCAAGCGACCCAAGTCCGACCCTGGCTCCGCGCCCCCCGTGGCGGCGCCTGTCGCGCGGTCCGCGTCGCGCCGCGTGCTCGACTCTGACGACGACGACGAGGGCGCCCCGCCGCGCCCTTCGGATGACGGCATCGTCACTATCTCGTCCGACGAGGAGGACGAGGCGGCGCCGGTCCCCGTGGCCGCGCCGCCGCGCCCTGCCTACGCGCCCCTCCCCTCTCCCTCTCTGCTCGAGCCGTCGGCCGACCGCGACGCCCTGGACGACGTGGAGGCGATTGCGGGTGACCTGCGCGCCGCCCTGGGCGCGCCCGCGGCCGGCGAGCGGTACGCGGCGACGGGCGAGGGCGAGGGCGCTGAAGGCGGCGCGGGCGTCGTCGTGTCGGGCGCCGCGCTCGCCGCGCTCGCGGGCCACGTCCCGCCCGCGTCCCTCAAACCCTACCAAGTCCTGGGCGTCAACTTCTTGCTCCTGCTCGAGTCGCGCGGCGTGGGGGGCGCGATCGTGGCGGACGAGATGGGCCTCGGCAAAACCGCGCAGGCCGCCACGTTTCTCGGCGCGGCCGCCGCGCGCGCCGCGGCGGCTGGCGCCCCCCTCGCCCCCGCCCTCATCGTCGTCCCTTCCTCCCTGCTCGACAACTGGGCGCGGGAGCTGGCCACGTGGGCGCCCCGCCTGCGCGTCGCCAAGTTTTGGGGCGCCGACCGCGCGGCGCTCAAGGACGCGCCCCGGCGCGCGGCACCCTCGTTCGACGTGCTGCTGGCCTCCTACCCCACGTTTGAGCGCGGTGGCGGGGAAGCCAAAGAGTGTCGCTCCTTCCTGCGGCGGCACGAGTGGTCGACGTGCGTGCTCGACGAGGCGCACGCGGTGAAGAATGCTGCTTCTTCCCGCGCGTCCCGCATCAAAACCCTCGCGTCCGGCTGCTCCTTCCGTCTCTTCCTCACCGGCACCCCCCTGCAAAACCGGCTTGCCGAGCTCGAGTCGATGCTCGAACTCCTCCTCCCCGACATCTTTGCCGGCGGCGCCGCGCGCCTCGTCGACGGCGCCGACGCCGACCCCGACGCGAGCGCCGTGCGCGCGCGCGCGGTGGAGCGCGCGCGGCGCGCGCTGGGGCCGTTTGTGCTGCGCCGGCTCAAGAGCGAGGTCGCGTCGCAGCTCGTCCCCAAAACGCGGCTCGTGCGCGAGCTGGCCCTGCTCCCCGCCCAGCGCGCCACGTACGACGCCGAGGTGGCACGCGTGCGGGTCGAGGCCGCGGCCGCGGCCGCGGCCGCGGGCGGCCGCGGCGGCGGCGACGGGAGCGCGCTCGTCGCCGCACTCGGCTCGAAGCTCGCGCAGTCGTCCTTCACCCGCCTGCGCAAAGCGGGCCAGCACCCCCTGCTTCTGCGCACGATCACGACGGACGTCGCCCTGGACGAGCTGGCGCCCCTCGCCCACGCGGCGGGCCTCTTTGGCGACGAGTGCGGCGTCGACCGCGTGCGCGCCGAGCTGGCCACCTACTCGGACTTTGCCATCCACGCCCTGGCGCTCGCGGGCGGCCCCCGGTTTGCCAAGTTTCTGCTGCCGGGCGCCGCGGTCGAGGCGAGCTGCAAGGCAGCGTGGCTCGTGGGCGAGCTGCCGCGCCTCGCCGAGAAAGGGTCGCGCGTGCTCCTCTTTTCGGGCTGGACCACCATCCTCGACATCCTCCAAGCCCTGCTCGACCGCCTGGGGCTGTCCTGGTCCCGCCTGGACGGCAGCACGCCCGTCGCGGCGCGGCTCGCCCTGGTCGACGCGTTCAACGAGGGCGGCCCCGACGCGCCCGCCGTCATGCTCCTCTCCACGCGCGCCGGCGGCCAAGGCCTCAACCTGACGGGCGCCGACACCGTCATCCTGCACGACGTCGACTTCAACCCGCAAATCGACCTCCAGGCGGAGGACCGCGCGCACCGCCTCGGCCAGACCAAACCCGTGACCGTCGTCCGCCTCGTCGCCCGCGACACGGTGGACGCCGCCATCGCGGGCATGGCCGACCGCAAGGCGGCACTGGGGGCGGCGGTTCTGGGCGAGGGGGCTGGGGAGGAGGCCGCGGCGGGGGAATCGGCGCCGGCGGTCGGGCGGCTGCTCGCCGACGCGCTGCGCGAGGGGTGAGGGAGGAGGGGGGAGACACCAGCTGGCACCGGGACATGATTGATCTGCAACACCGCACATGCTCGCCCTCGAAAAAAACGCCCCTCGTCACTCGCGGTCGTCGGGGAAGGACACGCCGAGGAGGCCCGCCAGGGTCGACGCGGGCCCCTGCAGGCCACCCTCGCCCGCGTACGAGGCGAGCAGGGATTCCACGAGGTTGACGTCGACGTCGACGGGGGTGAGACGGGGGGCGGCGTGCGCGGCGGCGGGCGCTGCTCCTCCCGCCCCAAACGTCGCGCCCAGCGTCGTGCCCGCCAGCTGCCGCCCCAGCGCATCCTCGTACACGGCGCCAAACGTGGGCTCGGCGTCCATGTCGGCATCACCCGCCGGTGCCGCGCCGCGCACCGAGATGCCGGTCGCGGCGGCGACCGCGCGCAGGCGCGCCGCTTCGGCCGCCGCGCGCTCGCCGTGCCCGCCGTCGCCCGCGTCCGAGCCAGAGTCGGGGGAGGGGGCGTCGCCGTAGAAGGAGGCGTCTTCGTCGGAGGAAGAGGACGCGGGGAGGCCGTCGTCGCCCACCCCTCCCCCTCCTTCCCCGGTCAGCTCCGACACCGGCACGCCGAGGCACGCGCCCAGCTCCTCCCAAAAGGCACCGTCATTGATGTTGAGGCCGGAGGGGGGAGGAGGAGCGCGCGAGGAGGCGTCGGACGGGGCGGGCGCAGCAGGGGCCTGCGCGCCGGCCCCCGCGCCCGCCGCCACTGTCGCCCCTTCAAAGCTGCTCACCTTGTCCACGAACGCCTTGACCCGGGCCGCGACGTCGGCCGGGTCGAAGCCGGGGTCGGGGCGCGCGCGGCGCGGCGCGGGTGCGCCGGCGGCTGCCGCGTCGGCCTCTGCGTCGGCGAGCGCGGCGGCGGCCGCGCTGCCGCCGGTGAGCCAATCGTCGGACGAGTCTTCCGCGGCGGCGAGCAACGTCAGCATCGCGTCGTCTATGGGCACCGCGGCCGCCGCCAGCAGGCGGGCGGCGGGGTGGTCGCGCGCCGCCCCGGCGGCCGCCGCCGACGCGCGGTAGCGGTCGGCCGCCGCCGCGTGCGCCCGCCGCCAGGCGTGCGACCCGGGCGTCTCCCCCGCAAACACGCCACGCGCGTCCAGGGCGCCCAGATAGGCGTGCCACCCGGGAAGGGCGTCCAAGTCGGCATCAGTGAGGGAGGAGGGGGACGGGGCGCGCCCGGACACGCTCGGCGGCGCCGACGCCACCACCAGCTCCGCCCCGGCCGCCAGTTTGGCCCCCAGGTCGGCCGCATTGAAAAGCGGGTCGCCCATGGGGGGGCAGGGCCAGGCGCGCGGGGGGGCGTAGGGGGTCGAGGCCGCGACGGCGTAGGTCAGGCGCTGGAGCGAGACACGCGTCGCGACAGGCGCCGCCGCCTCGCCCCCCAAAAACCCGCCCGGTCCGTGCGCCACGCGTTTGAGGTCCGCCGGCGTCGCTCGTGCAAATGCGGCGACGAGGAGGGACACGAGTTGGCCGTCGGCCGCGAGCGCGCCTGCGAGCGCGCGCGGGAGCAACGCTTTCGCCGCGTGCATGCGCCCCGCCGCGTCCCGCGCGCGGGCCAGGCGGCGGTCGAGCGCGCGGTGCACGCGGGCGCCGGCGTCGGTGGGGGTGGCCGGGTCGCGCACGGCGGCGGTCGCGGCGGCTGGGTCGAGCGGCGCCCCGCCCGCTCCAACCTCGGGCGGCACGATGTGCACCCGCCCGCCCGCGATCCACACCCGCCCGGTAGCTGTGTCCGGACGCAGCCAGCGGGGGAGGGCGTGCGCGGCCTCGATGAGCAGGAAGTCGCCTCGGGAGGAGAGAACGAGGAAGGGGGTTGGCCAGGCCGGCCGCATCCACCTCCTTCGCCTCCCCTCCTCCTCTCACCATCATCATCCCACACACGCCCAACGACGCCGGGAGCAGCCGCGGTGGCGTCGAGCAGCGCAGCCGTGGCTAGCCACTCGTCGTCGACCGCGTCGCCAAACGAGGCCTCGCCCCACGCGCACGCCTCGCCCGGGCGGCTGCCCCACCAGGGCGGGAGGGTTACGTCGCTCGCGTGGGTCACGGGCGCGTCGCCGTGCCAGGTGTAGTCCCCGGCGCCGGCTGCGGCTGCGACCGCGTCGGCGACGCCGGCCGCGAGCGCGGCCAGGGCCGGGCCCGGGGCCGCGTCGGTGGCGGGCGCCGGGTGCAGCTCCCAGCGCAGGGTGCGGTCGGGCGCTGGAGGGCGCTGCATTGCCCACCGGCGCGGCAGGGAGTGCGGCGCTGGTGCCGGCGCGCCCACCGCACTCTCCCCGCGCGCTCCCCGCCCCGCGGCGGCGGCGCTCACTCTGCTCGTCCGCCCGCGACCCGGCTGGGGCTGCAGGCATGCCGTGGCCCACGCTGAGCGCGACGATGGCGCCGCGCGACTGGGAGGCCGCTGCCGTTGCGGCCTCAGGGATGCACCTTTCGCGCCTACGTTTCATCATAGCATGCTTTGTATCCGTGCCGTTGAGCATGGTGTGGCGGGCGCTGCCGGGAGGGGCCAAAGGTGAGTGGGCGGCGTCGAATCGACGGCCGCTGTGCCGGCGCGGGGGCGTGGGGGCTCCGCGCGCGTCGGCCGTCGCCTCCGTCGACAGGCACGGGTGCTGCCTAGCGTTGGGGACCGCGGCCGCCGACCCGGCCCCCGAATCGAGGGGGTGCCGCCGCGCGCCGCCGCTCGACCCGGTCCGACCCTCGCCCGCCCCCCCTCTCTCCAGCCCGCCACCTGTACTCGATCACCATCGGCCTGGCCCTCCTGGCCTACCCCCTGGGCGCTTCCGTCGCCGCGCTCGCCCCCCCGGCCGCGCTCACGTACGCGGTCATGCTCCAACTCCCCGACCATGCAGGGACCCTCGCCTGGACGCTCACCTGGGCGTACCTGCTGTGGTGCCAAGTCGCGCAAGCGAGCGGGGGGGCGTGGAAGAGCGGGCGGGTGGACTACACGGGGGCGCTCATGGTCCTCACGCTCAAGTGCGTCGCGGCCGCCGTCGCGTGGCAGGACGGCTGCCGGGCGAAATGGGAGACGGCGGCGGCGAAAAAGGGCGACGGTGACGGCGCGGGCGCGGCCGGCGGCGCGGCCGGCGGCCGGCCGGCGCGCGCCCCCGCCCCGCTCTCGGCGTACGCCACGACCCACGCCCTCCGTGCCATGCCCACCCCCCTCGAATTCGCGGGTTACTGCATGACGTGCGGCGGCCTGCTCGCCGGCCCGTTTCTGGAGCTGGACGACTACCTGGCGTGGGCGCGGTCTGACGGCGTGTGGGCCGCGGGCGGCGCGCCCTGGCGCGCCACCCTCGCCGCCACTGGGCGCCGCGTGCTCAAAGGTGTGGCCTGTGGCGCGGCATGGGTCCTGCTGTCGACACGGTTCAGCCCTTTGTCCCTTGAATCTCCCTCCTTTTTTGGCGCCTCCCTCCCCGCCAAACTCGCCCTCCTCTGGCTCGCCGGCGTCACCGACCGCCTCAAATACTATGCCGTGTGGGCGGTGGCGGAGGCGGGGCTGATCGGGGCGGGGCTGTCGTACGCGCCGGGGGCTGACGCGGGCGCGCCGCCGTCGTTCGAGCGCTACACGAACGCGCGCGTCCTCGCCGTCGAGCTCGCCACCTCCGCCGCCCAGCTGCCCGCCCACTGGAACGTGTGCACCGGCCGCTTCCTGCGTCACTACGTGTACGAACGGCTGGCGCGCGGGTCGCGCGGCGGGTTTCGCGTCATGCTCGCGACGCAGGCCGTCGCGGGCGTCTGGCACGGCGTCTTCCCGGGGTATGCGATGTTTTTCATGTCTACCGCGTTCATGTTTGAAGCGTCCAAGGCGCTCTACAGGTCGGGGGTGGGGAGGGCGGCGCCGCCGAGGGCGAAGCGTCGGCCCTCGCCCACGCGCGCGCGCCCCCCCCCTCCTTTCCAGGTACGAGCGCTACTCGTGGCCGGCTTGGGTCGCGCACTCCCCCCCCTGGCTCGCCGCCAAGTGGCTCTTCGCGGCGGTGTGCCTGAATTACTCGTCCTCCGCGTTCATGCTCCTCGACGCGGCGCCCGCCCTCGCCGCCTGGCGCGCGGTCCACTACCTCCCCTCCTTCCTCATGGCCGCCATTGTGGTCGTGTCGCGCGTGGTGCCGCCCCGGCGGCCGCGGCGGGTGGCGGCTGGGCGGGAGTGACACGAGCGAGTGGGGTCGGTTTGTGGCCCGACGCGCGCGCACGCACGGAAACGGCTCTCACTCCCGCCCTCTCTCCCGCCACCCTCTCACTCCCGCCTGCGCCGCCATGGACGAGCCGCCCCCCGGCGGCCCGACGGGGCCGCCGCCGGCTGGGGCGGGTTCCGTCACGGCGGATGGCGCTGTGTGCAAGCTCGTGCTGGCGCCCGGAGCGGGCGAGCTGCCCCCCGCGCACAGTCGGTGCCTGGGTGAGGGCCTGGCAGGGGCTGGGAGAGTGGTGGGAGATGGTGTTGAGCGCCGATGCCGACCGCCGCCCGCGCTGGCCGACGCGCCTCTTTCCTCCCCCTCTCCCCCAGTCCACTATACCGCCTACCTCGCCGCCACGGGTACCGCCTTCCTGCGGTCGACCGACGAGGGGAGGCCGGGCGAGCCGGGCGTCATCGTGGCGGGCCGAGGTGAGGAGAGGAAGAGGGGAGGGGGCGCGGCGCGTTGCCGCCCCGACGCGCGCATTCTCACACCCCTGCACTCCTTCTAAGACTCTTCGTTAACCGGCACCGGCCTCAACCTGGGCGTGGCCTCCATGGTGCGCGGCGAAAAGGCGCGGCTGTGGGTCGACCCGGCGCGCGGCTACGGCGCGCGCGGCTCGTTTTCCTTTCCCGCCGTCCCGCCCGACGCGCACCTCATCTACGACGTGGAGCTGATTGATTTCGATCCGCCCACGGAAGGGCGGGCCGTGGGCGACATGCTGTACGAGGAGCGGCTCGAGGCCGCGGCCCGCCGCCGCGCCGACGGCAACGCCGCCCTCGCCGCGGGCGACGCCGCGGGCGCGCTCGCCAAGTACGCGCTGTCATTGTCCTACATGGACGACGATTTCATGTTTCAGCTCGAGGGGCGGCATTTGGAGGCCGCGACCGCGGTCGCGCGCGCCGCCCGCCTCAACTCGGCAGCCGCCCGCCTGGCGACTGGGGACGCGCGCGGCGCCGCAGCCGACGCGAGCGCCGTGCTGAAAGAAGACCCGACCAACGTCAAAGCCCTGTACCGGCGCGGCCGCGCGCGGCGCGCTCTGGGCGACGTGCGCGGCGCGGTCGCCGACATGCGCGCCGCGGCCGACGCGGGCGGCGCGGGCGACGCCGGCGTCCGGCGCGAGCTGCGCGAGGCGGCGACCGAGCTGAAGGCGCAAGAAGAGGCGGGCGACAGCGTGCTGAGGAAGGGGTTTCGGCGCGGCGGCGGCGCGGCGGCCGAAGTAGCCGCTGCCGCCGTTCCCGCTCTCTTGCCTCCCCCATCCATCGGTCCGGTGCCATTCTGGGCGCTCGCGGGCGCGCTATTGGCGGTGATGGCAGCTCTGATTGCTCTGGTGTGGGCGGGCGGCGGCGCGTGAGGTAGGCCGGGCCCGCCCCTGTGATCACATTTGCACCACTCCCATCACGCCATCTTCGTCAGCCGCGCCCGCGCCGCGTCTGCCTTGGACCGGTACCCCGCGCGCGCGCGCTCCGATTGCGCGGCCGCGCGCGCGTCGCCGCGCCCGGCGGGCAGCGCGGCCACGGCGCGCTCGGTCAGGAGCTCAGCGCGCGTGGTGGCCGCGGTTGAAGCCGCGGCGACTGCGGGCGCCGCGGCGGCCGCGGCGCAGCACGCGAAGCAGGGCAAGAGACACATCCCCCGCCGAGTGTGAGAGAGCGGCGAGTGCGCCGCTTTCTGCCGCCCCCAACGCACGGCCGACTTCATCTGACGACAGTGCGCAACACGAATAAATGAATATAACAACGAAACCACCACCACTCGCTCTCTCTCTCTCCCTCACGCAAAGAGCCGCCCAAACGAGCGCCCCGTCAAGCTGTAGGCCAACAGCGCCGGCGCCGCCGCGTCAGCCAGGCACGTCTCAGGGTCGAGCGACGCGGCAAAGGCCACGATGACGACGACGCCGACGAGCAGGGCGGCGTAGGACGAGTCGACTGAAACAGAGTGCGCGCGCGCGAGGCGCAGGCACCCTTTGAGAACGGCGTCCAGGTCGATGCCACCGGAGTCGATGTCGGCGGCGGAGTCGAAAAAGGCCTCCATGGCGGCGGTGAACGCGGCGGGCTCGGGGCATTTTTGCGCCGCCGAAAACGCGAGCATGTGCCGCGCGCCCGCGGCGCCGTCGCCGCCCATGATGGCGTTGAGCATCGACACAAAGTGCGTGCGGACATTGGGGGTAAGTTGTTCCGCGAGGCCGGCGTCCAGGAGGACGAGCTGCAGGCGGCCGTCGACGTCGCAACCGCCAGGGCCGCCGCCGGAAGCCGCGTCCGTCAAATCAGCATCGGACCCGTCCCGCACGCGCACCAGGATGTTGCCGGGGTGCAGGTCGGTGTGCACAAAGTTGTCGGCGAGGAGCATCTTCAGGTACGCGTCGACGCCGAGCGCCACGATCTGCGGGTTGAAGGGGGCCGGGGCCCGCATGTAGCGCGTGACGGACGAGCCGCGTTCAAAGGTCTCCACGAGCACGGAGGCGGATGGCGGCACATCCTCGACGACCGAGGGAAAGACGACGGACGCCGCGACGGGCGCAAAGTTGCGGCAGAAGCGTCTGATGTGCTCGGCTTCCACGCGCAGGTCGGCCTGGGCGGTCATAGTCGCCGAAAACTGGGCGAGGGATTCTTGCAGGGAGAAGCCGCGCAGGCCGGGCAGGGTGGAGGCAGCGGCGGCGAGCGGTTTGAGGAGCGCGAAATCCATGCGCACGCGGGACGCGACGCCGGGGTGGGCCACTTTGACGGCGACGGTGTGGTCGGTGTCGCCGGCGAGGGCGGCGACGTGGACTTGGGCGACCGAGCCAGAGGCAAGAGGGGTCCGATCAAACCGCGAAAACAGCCGCTTGACCGCCCCGCGCCCGTACGCCGCCTCGAGCGCCGCTTCCGTGTGTCGCCACGCGTGCGTCGGGGCCGCGTCGTGTAAAGTCGACAGCGCGCGGCAGAGGTCGACGGGGAACATATCCTCGCGCGTCGCACTCCACTGCGCCCACTTGCAAAACGCGGGCCCGGACGCGCGCACGCCGGCCAGGAGCAGGAGCCATGCCAAGGCGCGCAGGCGGGCGTGGGCGCGGGATGTGGGAGCGGCGGCGGACGCGGCGGCGAGGAGGAGGGGGGCGAGGAGAAGGAACGGGAGAAACGCGGCGGCCAGGTAGGCTGCGCGCGCCGCCAGGGCGAGCCGCTCGGACGCCGGCACGGCCACCACGCTCTCGTGATCGGCCGCGCCGTACAGGGCGAGGGGAGGAGGGGCGTCGTCACCGCCCTTGCCGGGCGGCAGCAGCGCGGGCGGCGCGCCGCGCCGCCGCGGGAGCCGCACAGACAGAGCCAGCGCGCGCCCCGCGTCCAGGGGCGTCGCGCCCGACCCTGCGACCACCACCGTGCTCACTGCGTCCCACACGTCGGCCAGCCAGGCGAGCGGCGGCGTGCCTGGCAGGTCGCCGAGGTGCGGCGCGAGCGCGCGCGCGGCGGCGCGGTGACGCGCGCGCCACGCGGCCTCCAGTCCGGCGCCGGCGCGCAGGCGGCCCAGGGTGTGGGCGCGCGCGACGGAGGCGTAGTCGGCGGCGACCGTGATGGCGGCGGCGGCGGCCTTTAAGACTGCGGCGCTCGGCGGGTGGGCCAGGGTCAGCAGCGCGCCGGCCGACGCCAGCGCGAGCGCGGGCGGCACAAACTGGTCGACCCAGTCGAGGGCGGCCGACGTGGCGGCGGTGACGCGGCGCGGCAGGCGGCGCGCGCGCTGGCGAAGACCGGCGCCCGCCCGCCTCCTCAAGTGTCTGGGCACCACCGCCCGCACCGCCCCAACCGCGGCCAGCGTGCGCAGCAGGTGCATGTCTGGGGCGGCGACGTGGGCGGCGAGCAGGGCGCCGCCGCGGAGCGCGGCGGCGGCCAGAACAGGGGGCTCGAAGCACGCTCCCTCGCGCGCCGTGCCGGCCCGCAGCTCAAACAGGCGGAGCCGCACATCGGCCCGGCCGCTGGGGCCGGCGGCGAGGGCCAGGGAAAAGGGGAGGGCAAACGCGGGGCGGCGAGAGGCCGACGCGGACCGGGCGCTGCAAGGGGGGTCGCAAGGGGGTGGGCGTCGGAATGGGCGCCCTCCTTCGCCCTCCCGCCCCCCAGTTGCCCCCCTACGCACCTGGAGGCGCGGTCGAGGTTGGGCCAACACCCGAATGTGAGACCCGCGAGCGGCGCGGCGAGCGCGTCGGCGGGCGCGGAGCCGGGGTTGGCGCCGGCAGGCGCTCTCATTGGAGGACGCCGTCTGCGGTCGATAGCCTCGCCTGGAGCACGGACTGCGGCCGCCGCTGGCGCTGGCGGGCCGTGGGCGCTCTCGGCGCGAGGCGAGAGCCGGGCCGCGGGCGCCGATTGGGCGCGCCCGCGCTCCGCGGTCGACGCGGCGCGGCGGCTCACGCGCGCCCCGGCGCGGCGAGCGCCAACTGCCGGGTTTCGGGGCCGGGTGGAGAGTGGGCTCGCCTCGCACGCTGCCACGCCCCCACTCTTCCTCGCCATGACCCGCCACCAAGGCCTCCGCCTGCTGGCGCGCCTCGCCCGCGGCCACGGCCAGGCAGCCGAGGCCGCGCTGGTCGGCCTGCGCCCGGCCGCGTCTCTTGTTGGCCGCGGTGAGAAGGGGGCTGTTTGGAGGGGATTCATGGTCCCGTGCCCCGGTCGCGGAGCGCTGGGAGTGCGTAAGGACCCGCTCACGCGGCCCACGCGGCCCGCGCTCGCGGCCGCGCCCGCGCGCGGCCACGACGCCGTGTGCGTGGTGCGCCCCCCCACGCCCTCCCCTTCTCCCAGCCGCCTTCCGCACTCCGGGTGCCGCCAATGTGCACGCTCGCTCGATCGCCATGAGCGCGCTCAAGCCCAGCGACGAGTGCGTTTGGGGATGGGTGTTTTTGCAGGGTTCTCCAACCCCCGATTTGGAGCGGCTGCGAGGCTTTTCCACCCCCTCCGGCCCACCCCACGGGCCGGAAACTTTGACGCGCGCCGAGTGGGTCGCAGCGCGGCGTCCAACGTGCCCCCCTTGCCCCTCCCCCTCCACGTCAGCTTCGCGCCGCGCCATAACTCGGCCACGCCGGCCGAGGTCGACGCCATGGTCGCCGCCGTCGGCTTCGACTCGCTGGACGCGCTCATCGACGCCACGGTGCCGGCGGCCATCCGGGCGGGCAAAGAGTTGGACCTCGGCGGGTACACGGCGGGGATGACCGAATCCGCCTTCCTCGAGAAATTCAAGTGAGAGTCGGGAAGGGGTGGGGTGTGAGGCGTCGTGCGGGCGTGGATGGAGGGTCGCATGCGGCCCCGCCGGGCGTCGGGGACCCCGGATCCGACGCGCGCGCCTTCCCCTCTTTCTCCCTTTTAGGACCATGGCCTCCAAGAACCTCGTCCTCAAGTCCTGCATCGGCATGGGGTACCACGGCACCCACCTCCCCCCCGTCATCCAGCGCAACGTGCTGGAAAACCCGGGGTGGTACACGCAGGTGGGATCGAGTTCTTTGTGCCTCTTTTCTTGCTTTTTGGGGGGACTGGGGCCTGTTTTTACCCCACCACCGACCCCACACCACTCCTCTCTCCCCACAGTACACGCCCTACCAGGCGGAGATTGCGCAGGGCCGCCTCGAGTCGCTCCTCAACTTTCAAACCATGATCACCGACCTGACCGGCATGGCCATCTCCAACGCGTCCCTGCTGGACGAATCGACGGCGGCCGCCGAGGCGATGACCATGTGCTCCGCGCTTGCGCGCGGCAAGAAGCCGACCTTCCTCGTCTCCGACGCGTGCCACCCCCAAACCATCGCCGTCTGCCGCACGCGCGCCGACGGCCTCGGCCTCAAGGTCAAGGTGATGCCGGAGGCCGATTTTGTGACCTCGCTGGGCTCGGGCGACGTGTGCGGCGTCCTCGTTCAATACCCGGGGACCGACGGCGCGGTCGCCGACCACGCGGCGACCGTCGCCGCCACCCACGCCGCCAAGGCCAAGGTGTGCGTGTCGGCCGACCTCCTCGCCCTGACCGCCCTCACCCCTCCCGGCGAGTGGGGCGCGGACATCGTCGTCGGATCCGCCCAACGCTTCGGCGTGCCGATGGGCTACGGCGGTCCCCACGCCGCCTTCCTCGCCTGCCACGACGACTACAAGCGCCTCATGCCCGGTCGCATCATCGGCACGACGCGCGACGCGCAGGGGCGGCCCGCGCTGCGCATGGCGATGCAGACGCGGGAGCAACACATCCGGCGCGACAAGGCGACGTCCAACATTTGCACCGCGCAAGCGCTGCTCGCCAACATCGCGTCCCTGTACGCGGTCTACCACGGCCCCGTCGGGCTCAAGAAGATTGCGGAGCGCGTGCACGGTTTGGCGGCTGTTATGGCCGACGGCGCGACCGCGGCCGGCCTCTCCGTCTCGTCCGCCCCCTTTTTCGACACCGTCGCCATCACCGTACCCGACGCCGCCGCGTCCTCCAAGCGCGCGGTGGCGGCCGGCTACAACATCCGCACCCTGTCGCCGACGTCCGTCGCCGTCTCGTTTGACGAGACCACGACCCTGGCCGACGTCGACTCCCTGCTGACCGCCATCGCCGGCAAAAAGCCGGCCAAGGTCGCGGCCGACCTGGCGGCCGCGGCGAAGCCGCGCCTCGGCGCCCACGCGCGGACCACCCCGTTCCTCCAACAACCCGTCTTCAACGCCTACCACTCGGAGCACGAGATGCTCCGTTACCTGAAACGCCTCGAAAACAAGGACCTCTCCCTCTGCCACTCGATGATCGCCCTCGGCTCGTGCACGATGAAGCTCAACGCGACGTCCGAGATGATGCCGATCACGTGGCCCGAGCTCGCCAACCTGCACCCTTTCGTGCCGGTCGACCAGGCGCAGGGCTACGCCGAGATGTTTGAGGACCTGTCGATGCAGCTGGCCGAGATCACGGGGTTCGACGCCGTCTCCCTCCAACCGAATTCGGGCGCGTCCGGCGAGTACGCCGGCCTCATGGCCATCCGCGCCTACCACGCGTCTCGCGGCGACTCCCACCGCAACATCTGCATCATCCCCGTGTCGGCACACGGCACCAACCCCGCGTCGGCCGTCATGGCGGGCATGGAGGTCGTCGTCGTTCCGGTCGACGCCAAGGGCAACATCGACATTCCCGCGCTCAAGGCCAAGGCGGAGGAGCACAAAGACCGCCTCGCCGCGCTCATGATCACGTACCCGTCCACGCACGGCGTGTACGAGGATGGGGTGGACGAAATTTGCCGCGTGATCCATGCCAACGGCGGCCAAGTCTACATGGACGGCGCCAACATGAACGCCCAGGTCGGCCTCACCTCGCCCGGCCTCATCGGGGCCGATGTGTGCCACCTCAACCTGCACAAAACGTTTTGCATCCCGCACGGCGGCGGCGGGCCGGGCATGGGGCCGATCGGGATCAAGGCGCACCTCGCGCCCTTTATGCCGACGCACCCCATGGTGCCCACGGGGGCCCTCCCCAACTTTAAGTCTGACGCCCAGGCGTTCGGCACGATGGCGGGCGCGCCGTTTGGGTCGTCGCTCATCCTCCCCATTTCCTACGCCTACATCTCCATGATGGGGTCCAAGGGCCTCACCGACGCGTCCAAGTTGGCCATCCTCAACGCCAACTACATGGCCAAACGGCTGGAAGCGCACTACCCGGTCCTCTTCCGCGGGCCCAACGGGACGTGCGCGCACGAGTTCATCATCGACCTCCGCCCCCTGAAGGACTCGGCCGACGTGGAGGCCGAGGACGTGGCCAAGCGCCTCATCGACTACGGCTACCACGCGCCCACGATGTCGTGGCCCGTCGCGGGCACGCTCATGATCGAGCCGACCGAGTCGGAGTCCAAGGCCGAGCTCGACCGCTTTTGCGACGCCATGATCTCGATTCGGGAAGAGATTGCGGAGATCGAGGCGGGGCGCGCGGGGAAGAAGGACAACGTGCTCAAGCACGCGCCGCACACGGCCGATGTCGTGCTCGCGAGCGAGTGGGCGCGGCCCTACACCCGCGAGGCCGCCGCGTTCCCGGCGCGCTGGGTCGCGGGCGCCAAGTTTTGGCCGACGACGTCGCGCGTGGACAACGTGTGGGGGGACCGGTACGGCTCGTTCAAGCTCGGGGCGGCCGAGGCGGCGGGTGGCGAGCGCGAGGCGGCGGCGGCTTGACGAGGGGGGGGGAGAGATGGGGAAGAGGGCGTGTGGGGGGGACAGGCAAGGAGGCGGGCGGTGTGTAGGGAGCGCATCACGCTGGTGGCCGGGCGGCGGGCTTGGTGGTGGTGGCGTGGCGGAGGGAAAAAGAGAGCGGGGGGCAGGCGGCGGGCTGCGCGCGCAGCGCACGCTCGCCTCACAACCGCCGCCGCCGGCGCGCGCGCCCGCCGGAACAAAGGAGCGCCGCTTGCCCCCGTCGGGCGGCCCGCATCGGCCCCCGCGCGCCCGCCGCTGGCGCGCGCGTGCTGGCCGCGCCCGTGCCCGGTCGTGTCCGCGCTCTCGAACCCTCCCCCCCCCGGAACCATGCGCCAAACGCTTAATCGCGCGCCCTGCGCGGCGGTGGCCGCCCATGGCGGCCGCCCCACGCTGCGCGCCGCCCCGGTCACCTCGCCGCGCCTTCCTCCACCTCTGCGCCCGCTCCCGCGTCCCAGCGCGTCCGGTGCCGCGCTAGCCGACGCTCCGCCGGCGCCGGGGACGGCGGATACGGGCGCGCGGTCGCCGCGGCGCGGCGCGACGTCCGAGGCGCTGCTCGCCGCGGTGCAGCTGGCGCGCTCGCGCAAGAGGGAAACGCTAAGGTCGGTCGATGAAGACACCGGACGGGCGGAGGAGGCCGAGGCGGCGGCCGACGCGCCGGCGTTGTCGTCGCCCCCCTCTTCGTCGACCCCGCGCCGCCGGGGCCGCCCGCCCGGCAAGCCCGCCTGGAACAAGGGCCGCTCGACCCCCCCGGAGACGCGGGCTAAAATCGCGGCCTCGGCTCGCGCACGGCACGCGGCCGACGGGGGCCTGCGCGAAGCTGCCGCCGCTGCCGCGCGCGGCCGCGCGCCGTGGAACAAGGGCGCCACGCTGCCGCCCGCCACCCGGACGGCGATGTCGGCGGCCAAACTCGGTCGGGAAACGACCCCCGCCACGCGCGCGCGCATGGCTGCCGCGGCGTCCGGCCGCGTCGCGCCGCCCGCCGCGCGCGCCGCGCTGTCGGCTGCGCGCCGCGGCGTCCCGCTGGCGCCCGAGCACCGGGCCGCCATCGGGGCTGCTGCGCGCAGGCGGCACGCCGCGGAACGGGTGCTGGCCGCGCTGCAGGACGCGTACGCGGGGCTGACGCCGGGGTCGCCCCCGCCGAGCGATAACGGCGGCGCCGGCAAAGTCACGCCTGCGTCCACGCCTCCACCCAGCCCCTGCCCGCCCGTCTCTGGCGTCATGGCCGACTACATGGCGTCCCTGCGCGAACTGCGCTCGCTGCAGGCCGAGGTGGCGCCCTGGACGGACGCGTTTCGCGAGGCGCACGGCCGCAAGCCGCGCATGGCCGACGTCGAGGCCGCGGGCGTGCCCTGGCTCTCGGCCAAGTACCGGCAGTATGCGGCGACGCGGGCGCGGGTGCTGGGCGAGACACGGGGGTTGAGGCCCAAGTTGGCCGGCGCGCGGACAGCGCCGCCCGCGGCCGGCGCCGCGCCGCAGACGGCGCCGACGTCGTCGCCGTCGGGGCCCGCCCCCCCGGTGGACATCGCCAAGCGGCTGGCCGCCGTGGAGCGCTACAAAAAGGCGGCGAGGGCTGCCGTCACAGCTGCCGCTGCCGCCCAACCCCCCCCCGCCCCGCGCTCCGCGGCCGGCGCGCCCCTGCCCGCGCTCATTGCGGGGTCATCCGCGCCCCGCGTGCGGGCGGCGGTCGCGGCGGCGGCCGAGTATCGGGCAAAGAGGGACGCCGCGAAAACGGCCGCCAGCGCGGCCACTCCTCCGGACCCCTCTGCCTACCCCCAGCAGCACTCCACCCTGGCGCAAGCGCTGGAGGACCTGCAGGAAGCGCGCGCGGTGGCTGCCGCGGCCAAAGAGCGGCTGGCGGTGGCTGCTGCAGCAGCAGCCGCGGCCGCGGTCGCCGAGGCGAAGAGCGCGGGCGACGCCGGCGACCGACTGTAACACAATTAGAATTCTTTGCTCCTACACCACCTGCCTCACCCCTTGCGCCAGGCGAGCGTGAGGCGGGGGGCAGAGGGGCGGTTGAGGAGGCGCGCCTCGACCACTGTCCACTCTCCGGCGGGCAACGCCCCAAGGGCCGCCGCCGCCGCCTCGGCCTCGGTTTCTCCACCATTGTGGCCGACATACGACGCGACCGAGATGGCGCCGCCGGGCGCCAGGGCGACGGCCGCGGCGCGCAGCGCGGCGACTGTCGTCGCCGGCTGTGTCGCGGTCGCCTCGCGCCGGGGCGCGTTGGCTTCGCCCGGCAGGAAGCCCAGGTTGAAGCTGACGAGTGCGGGGGCGCGACCGCCGCCGTGCTCGGCGAGGATGGCGTCCAGGCGGCTGTGGCAGCCGCTTACGGCCGTCACGGGCGCGAGCGCCACCCCGCGCCGCCGCTCCGCGTCGACCGCCGCCGCCGTCGCTTCGAGCGCGGCCGCGTCGGTGTCGATCGAGATCACAGCCCCGCCCGGGCCCGCCAGGCGGGCGAGCTCGACCGTGTCACCGCCGAGGCCGGCGGTCGCGTCGACGCAGAGGGAACCCAGGGGGACCAGGGACGCCCACGCCACGTGCGCGGCGGCCGTGGTGCGTGCGCCGGCGCGCAGCAGGGCGATGAGGGGGGGTGGGGAGGTGGCAGAGTCGTTCGCGGCGGCCGCGGCGGCGGCAACGCGCCAGCGGCGGGCCGGCGGCGCTGGGTCGCGCCCGCTCGCGGCCAGCGCGGCCGGGCGAGATCTACAGACCAATCCCAGCGGCGGTGCCGCCCACGGCAGGAGCGCGGCCGCCCGCATCGGGCGGCGGTGGGTCGGCCGAAGACTGACGAGAGCCCGCGCGCGTCACACACCCACCCGCGCCCACGCCGCCCGCTCCTCCGCCACCCCGAGCGCGCCGTCGACCACGGCGGCCGACGCGGAAAAGCCAAAGAGCCCCCCACGCCCCGCGAGCTCGCCGCAGTCGACGAATCGGGTCGAGTCGCCGAAGCGCCCCCTCATCACCCCCTGCACCGTGCCCAGCCCGTCGATGAGCCCCAGCTTGAGCGCTTGCCGCCCCGTCCACACGCGCCCAGAGAAGAGCTCGGCGTCGCGCGTGGACGAGGGCGGGCCGAGCGCGTCGCCGCGCGCGGCGACGACTGCACCGATAAACAAGGCGTGCAGGTCTTCCAGCACGTCCTTTAGCCGGGCTTCGGCCTCGGGGTCGACCGGTTTGAACGGGTCGACGCCCGCTTTGGCTGCGCCCGCCGTCCAGACGCGCCTCTCCAACCCAAGCCGCTCGAGTGCCCCCACCGCGCCAAACGAGGGCGACACGACCCCGATGCTTCCCACGACCGACGAGGGCAGCGCGTAGCACCCGCCCCGGTTAGGCGCGTGGGGGGAAGCGGCGCCGGCGAGGAGCCAGTAACCTCCAGAGGCGGCCGCGTCGTCGGCAAAGCACACGACGTCAGTGTTTGTGTCTTCTGCCCGCCTCCGAATGGCTTCAACTAGCAGTTCCGTTTGCGCGGGCGACCCGCCGGGCGAGTTGATGCGCACGGCCACCGCGTCGGGCCGCAGCCCAAACGCGCGGTCGAGCCAGGCGGCCGCCCGGGTCTCGTTCAGGGGCCGCCTCCCGCGCGCGAGCGGCGCAATGACGCCTCGAAGGTTGACGACGGCGACGAGGGGGGTGGCGGGGCGAAAGCCTTTGGCCACGAGCCGCGCGAGCGCGGCCATCGGCGCCGTGGGTCTGCGCGCTGGCGCCAAAACCCTGCGAGCGCCTCATGCCGGCTAGCGCGATGACGACGCGCGGCGCCCGCCCCCCGCGACCGCCCGCGGCGCACGGGCGCACCCCAACCGCCGCCCGGCGGCCGCTCGCCGCCCGCGCCGCCGCGCCCGACGCCGCCCCCACTCTCGACGAGGTCTCCGCGCGCTACACGGAAGAGATGAACGCGCGCATGCAGTCGTCCCTGGCGTACGACCACTCGCTCGGCACCCGCTGGACCGACCTCCCGCGCGCCCTCTTCCCGCGCGTCTCCGTCGGTTCCTGCCCCCAGGCGCCCGCCGACGTCGCCCGTATCGCGGGCGCCGGGTTTGGGGCGATTGTGTCGCTGCAGCAGGGCGCGGACCTTGACCATTTCGGCATCGACGGTCCGGGGTTGAGGGAAGCGGCGCGCGAGAACGGCGTCGCGCACTTCAACGTGCCCGTCGCCGACTTCAACCCAGCCTCCCTGCGGGCAGTGCTGCCGGATGCGGCCGCGGTGTTGGAAGCAGCGTTGAGAGCGACCGAAGCGGCGGGGAAGCGGGTCTATGTCCACTGCACCGCAGGCCTCGGCCGCGCGCCGGCCACCGTGCTCGCCCACGCCGCCTGGTACGGCGGCCTGCCCCTGGAGGAAGCCGCGGCCGCGTTCCGAGCGGCCCGTCCGTGCAACCCGCGCCTTGCCGCCGTGCGTGCCGCCGCCGCCGACCTCGTGCTCGGCGCCCCCCCCTCGCCCGCCATGCTGACCGTGCGCAGGTCTAGCCAAGGCAACGCCCGGGACGCCACGTGGGCGGTGGCCGGACTGGACGCGGGGTGGGACGCGCGGCTGCCGCTGCCGCTCGACGCGGCGACCGGGCGGCGCACGCTCACGCGCCGGCTGGTGCCGGGGCGACACGAATTTAAGCTGGTGGTGTCGGCCAGTGGCCCCGGCGAAGAATCGGAAGAATCCTGGGTCGCGTGGCCCGATTTTCCGACGGTTGACAACGGCGCCGGGGGGGTGAACAACTTCCTCGAGGTCCCATACCCCGGAGTCCTATCCAGCGCGGCCGCCGTACTGGCCGAGCGCCGCCTGACGCGGGGAGACCCCAGCGAGGCGGACTTGACCGCCATCCGCGCCGCGCTCGCCTCGCGGTCGCGCGCTGCGGTGCGGGCGGCGGCCGACCCGGCGGCCGCTCGCTGGTGGGTGCGGCTGGGGAGGAGGTTGGCGTTCTGGAGGCGGGCGTGAAGGGAAGGGAGAGGGAAGAGGGAATGCGGTGGTGTTGCAAGTGCGGCGCGAAAAGCAGATAGCCCGTTGTCTCTCCTACCCCTTCCCGGCCTGCACCACCCGGCCCTTGGCGTCGACCACGAATTTGGCGCTGGCACGCAGCTGGGCGTCCAGGTCGGCGAGCGACGCGGCGGCGGCAGGGCCGGCGGCTGCGCGCACGCGTGCGGCGAGCTTGGCGAGGGGAAGGCGGCCCTTGGGCGACGCAGACAGCGCGGCCAGGGCGAGCTTCTTCCATTTCACCGGGCGGGAGGAGGCAGCGGCGGCCGGCGCGGGCGCTCCCGCTTCTTCATCATCGTCGTCGCCAAAACATACCTTCTTCCCGGCCCAGTCTGCCCCGATCCGCCCCGCGGTCGCCGCGCCCAGGCCGCGGCGGTTGCCTTTGGCGACGCCCCCGGTGGCGGCCGCCAGCTGGTCGGCCTCGGTGAACGCGGTGCGCTCGCGCGCCGTGGGGTCCAGTCCTTCCAACCTGCCCGCGTGCACAAAGAGGGTCGCGCCCCACCAACCGGGCAGGGGGGCGAATGGGGGCGTCGCTGGCTGCGCGGGCGACGCGGCGCGCGCCTTTTTCTTGGCTCGCGTGGTTGATGCCTCGGCCGCGCCAAGGCCCGCCTTGGCGTCGGGCCGCGCGTTGATGGTGTGGCTCTTCTTGCCTTTGCCCGCAGCGCGCGCGGGCGCGACGGTCACGCCGCCCGCGGTCGCCGCGCTCTCGAGCCGCGCGCGCGCCGCCTCGGCCGCCGCCGCCTCTTGCGCCGCAATCCGCGCCATCTTGCCAGACCGCCCCCCAAACCTCCCCCACGCGTCCTTGGCCAGGCGGGCGGCCAGCTTCATCTCGGCGTCGGTCGCGGTCGTCGCCGTGCCGTCGCGGTGCGTGCGCGGGGCGGGGGCGGAGGCGTCGGAATCGGACGAGGAGGAGAAGGAGGAGGAGGAGGATGACGTAAAGGAGGAGGAAGAGGAGCTCGAGCTCGAACCCTTCTTCTCCTTGCCGCCGCCGCGCTTGGCACCGCCGGTTGACGCGGTCGACCTTTTCGCCGCGCCGTCGAACGCGCGCTCCCACCAGGCATCGCCCCAATCGGTCGCGGGCGCGACGGTTGCGCCGACCTGCGGGAGGGGGAAGGGAGACGGTGGGCGGGCGGCTCGCGAGCTCGTCGTCGTCGCGCTCGCGGCGGCCAGCCCCGCCGCCGCCGGGCCGCCCGAGGCCATCCAAACACCGCCCAGCCGCCTCCACCAACCCGTACACCTACCCCTCCATTGTCCCGCTTCTTGACCACCTCAATCGGGTCCGCAATGCCCGCCCGCCCGACGCCGAGGCCGTCGCCGTCGCGCCACCCAAACTTGCGCAACAGCTTCTCGCCTAGACCGCCCTTGGCGGTCGGCTTGGCCACGCCCACGCCGGGGACGTGGCCGGGCGGGAGCTTCATTTTTTGAGAGGCGGCGCGCTGTGGCGGCGGCGGCAGCGCCGCATTCGGAGACGCCCACTCCTGTCGAGCGCTGCCGCGCTCGCCGGCCGGCGTCGCACAGAGCGCGGCATCGCCCACGCGCATCGCTCCATCATGCTCGCGGCAGCCGCGCTCGCAGCGGCACGCCGCGCCGCGGTGACCTCGACGTCCGCCCCCGGCCGCCCGCCCTTCTGGCGCTGCCTGGCGTTCGCTGCATCCGGCGCACCGCACCTCCCTTTATCATCCACGCCCACCTCCCTGGCCTGGGCCGACGCGCCGACCGCGCGCCCGCCCGGCGCCGACGCGTCGGGCTTGCGCCGGGCGTTGTTGCGGCTCGGTGGGTTTTATTCGCGGGAGACGAGCATTGCACGCGGCGCGCGCGGCATGTACGACGCCGTGAAGGCGCACGTCGACAACCCCGCGCTCGCTGGGGCGCTCGGCCTCCGCCCCGGCACGTTCGCCGACACTCACGCCCTCCTCTGCGTCCACGTGTGGCTCCTGCTCGTGCGGCTGAGGCCAGAAGGCCTGGACGGCAAGGACGCCGCCCAGGCGCTCTACGAAAACTTTTCGGACGACGTCGAGGCGCGCGTGCGCGCGGCTGGGGTCAAGGTTCGGGTGGGGAAATGGTTGGCGGAGTGCGAGAAAATGTTTTACGGGGCGGCGTCGGCGTACGACAAAGCGTTGGGGCGGCCCGGGGTGGTGGGCAAAGAAGGTGACGCCTCCGCCGCCGAGGCCGCCCCTGCCGGCGCCGCGGCTCGATACGCCCTCACGGATGCCCTGCTGCGCAACCTGTACGCGGGCGACCCGGCCAACCAGGGCAAGGCGGGCGCGGCAGCAGACTATGTGTTGAGGGAGCTCGCGTGCCTCGCGGCCACGCCGTCGGACGCCGTCCTCTCCGGCGCGCTCCGGTTCACGGCACCGGTGGCCAAATTGGCAGCGGTTGAGCGGGCGGCGGCATGAGAAAGGAGGGCGGCGGGGTGTAGACTCGTCTTCATTTTTGTGGGGCGACACCGGCGCGTTGGCTCTCCCCACTCCTCGCCCCAAATGCCCGCCCAGCAACAAAAAAAAAAGGCCCGCCCCGCTCCCGAGCCCGCTTCCGGGTCGCTGGCCGGCCTCGCGCTCGTCGCGGCGGCGGCCGGGCTCGCCATCTGGTGGCGCCGGCGGATCGCGCCTGCCGCGGGGGGCCGTGGCCGGTCGGGCGGCAAGGGTACGCAGGTGAGTACAGGGGCGGGGAGGCGCGCAATGCGCGCGGTGGCGCGCACGGCGGCGGCGCCGACGCACGACCTCCCTCTTTCCTTCTCTAGGCCGCCCTCCCTCCCGCCCCGCGCCCATCCGGCCCTCCTGGATCGCACAAAAAAAAGTCAAAGGCCCAGAAAGCGGCCGCCAAGGCGACGCGAGAAGGCAAGCGCGGTGCGCGCGCAGTCGACGCGGCGGTCGACGCCGCGCGGCGCGACCCCAAAGACCCCAACAACACGCTCGTCCTCAACTACTCGTACTACGACTCGGCGCGGCGGGACGCAGGGGGGAAGGCGGCGACTCGCGGGCAGGGCGGCGGGACTTGAGAGACGGAGTGAGGGAGGCGCAGGCGGGTGCGCGAGTGAGGGGGGTTGATAGAACGCACTGCCACCCACCACATCACTCGACGGTGGCGGCCGCCACCGTCGCCGCCCAGGCCGCCAGGTCGCCGCCGGCGGAGGCGGAGGCGGCGGCCGCGGCCGCCGCGCGCGCGCGCACAGCCTCACCCCGCAGCAGCTCCGCACCCCCGGGCAGCCCCGCAAGCGCGGCCAAGCCCTGCATGCCGCGCTTGGCCAGGCCTCGGGCGGGGCCCGAGTCGGGGTGGGCGGCCGCCGCGGCGGCCAGCGCGTCGGCGACGTCGGACCGTGCGAGTGGCGCGCCGGCGGCGTCGGGAGCCGCCAGCAGCGCCGCCAGCGCCAGAGCGGCATGAGCGGTGCACTTCTCCACGTCGGCGCCTGGCGTGGGCATCGCCAGCGCCGCGAGCGCCCCCGGTGCAAACGCGCGCCCGAGCGCGAGCGCTGTGGCGAGCGCTGCCGCGGGCGGGCCCGCCGCGGCCGCGGCCTGGGCGGCCGCCGCCAGCAGCGCGCACCCAGCGCTCCGGCGGCCAGCGTTGGTTGGGGGGATGGCGAGGGACGCGACGGCGGCGGGCAGGGCGCCGCCGCCGAGCAGAGAGGCGTGCGGGGCGGCGGCTGTCGAGCCCGCGGAAGCGGCAGCCCCGAGTGCGGTCGCGGCCGCCGCGGCCACCGCGCGCTGGGCAGCGCGAGGGGCGGCCTTGTCTGCGACGGCGGACACGAGGGCAGCGACGACGGGGGGCGGCACCGCGTAGGAGGCCGCCGCGACGGGCGCGAGCAGCGTCTCCAGCGCCGCCTCGCCGTCGGGGAGCGATGCCGCCGCCCGCAGGGACGCGACCAAGGCCGCCCACGGCTCGTCGAGTGGGGCGGGAAGGGCGGCAGAGGGCGCAGAAGAGCCCTCGGCCTTCTTGCCCTCGACCCCACCTCCCTCCTTCAGCACCCAGCGCCCGCCCTTCCAGTCGGCCGCCGCCTTGATCTCGTCCAGCACCCACTTTTTGGTCATCTTGCGGTCGACGTGCGCCTCCATGAAAGCGGCGGCGACCTTGGGCGCGGCGCGCAGGTCGGAGGAGCACAGGAACTCGCGTAGCGCGGGCGCCAGGTCGGCCGGGGGCGCCGTCGGCGCGCGTCCGCCCGGCTTGTGGGGGGCGGGCGCGTCCGCGTCGCCGTCCTCGGCGGTGGGCGGCGGCACGGTGACGCGGACGGCGGCGCCGTCGACCCCCGCGCCGCCGCGCCACGGCCGCGCCGCGAGCGCGGCCAGCAGCGCCCGGTCCCCCCGCAGCGCCGCCCCGCGCGCCGGCGCCTCGCCCGGCGGCGGCGGCGAACCGCCGCGCAGGCGGGAGACGAGGGCGAGGCGGCCGCCGCGGCGCGCGGTGTCGAGCTGTGCGGCGAGCAGCCGCGTGTACGCGTCGGCGCCCTCGTGCAGGCCGCCCCCGCCGCTGCCGGCCCCCGCGTCGTCGTCTTCGTCCACGAAAAAGCCGTCCCCGACGGACGCGCCGGTCGCGGCCGACGGCTCGGGCTCGTCGTCCGCGTCGTCGCGGTCCGACAGGTCCTCCCCCTCGGGCTCCTCCTCCCACTCCTCGTCCGACGCGACCTCGTAGTCGAGCTCGGGGTGGTGCGCGGTGGGGCGGCGGCCTGAGACGGGGGCGGGAGGGCGGACGCACGACCCCGTGTACGCGGGGCGCGCCGAGTCGGCGGCGTGCCAAATGAACTTGCGGCGCCACAGGCGGACTGCCGGGTCCCGGTCGAGCTTCTCCACCGCTTCCAAGGCGTCGGCGCGCCGGGACCAGGACGGGGGGGCGCCCCAGGGGAGGGGCGGCTTGGTCGCCGCCTTCCAGCGCGCGGTCGCGGCCGCCGCGAGCGCGGCGGTCTCGCCGCCCGCGGCCAGCGCGGCCGCAAACGCGGCTTCGTCGCCGGCAACCGGGACCGCGGCACAGAGCTCGGGAGGTGCGGGCGGGAAGGCGTCGTGGTAGGTCAGTTTCCGCCGCGGCGCGGGCGTCGCGCCGACGACGACGACAGCGCCCGCCGCCGCGCCGCGGACCGGCGACGCCTTGGCGCTCTTGGGCGACCGCTTGATGAACGACGCCATGACGGACGCCGACTTCTTGGCGGCGGCTTCCGACCCAAACGCTTGGAGCATTTTCGACTTGGGCTTCGGCTTGGGCGCCGCCGCTTTGGCCGCCTTGGCCGCCTCCTTGGCCGCCGCCTTTTCCGCTTTCTCCGCCTCGCGGGCGGCCGCTTTCGCGGAGCGCTCCTTCTCGCGCTCCAGCTTCTCCCGCTCGCGCGCCGCCTTGAGCGCCTCGCGCTCGGCCGCCGCGCGCGCCCGGTCGACCTTGGCCGCCGCGGCGGCGGCGCGGGCCGCGTCTCTATCGGACATGGAGGACGCGAAGGCGGCGACGGCGGCAGAGGTGGCGCCGGGGGACGGGGGCGCGACCGCCGCCGCGCCGGCGACCGCGGCGCCCGTCTTCTCCAGCCGCTCCAGCGCCTTGCGCGCGCGCGCCGGCAGCGGGGCGCCGACTTTGGCGGCCTGCACCGCGGCTGACGCCGCGGCCAGCGCGGCCAGCCGATCCGAGACGGCCGCGGTCCTCTTCTTCCGCGCCGCCGCCGCGTCGCGCACCGCCCCAGGCGCCTTGCGCGCGTCCCGCAGGTCCCACCGCCACAGGCGGCTGGGGGTATCATTCTCGAGCGCGTCCGCGTCCGCGGGGCGGGCCTCGGTCACGCAGCGGCGTTGGGCGACGTCGAGGATGGCGGAACGGGCGGCGTCGACGGTGAGAAGGCCCTCGCGCCCCGGGTGCGCCGTCTCCCCGCCCAGTGCTGTGCACAGGAGGGGCGCCAGCACTGCAAGCGGTTCGCCGCGGCCGACGAGGTAGGGAACAACGTCCGAGGGGAGGAGGCGGGCCGACGCGGCCCGCGGTTCAGGCGGCGACGCGGGCCACGCCAGCAGCGGGGCCGCGTCCCGCACCTCGGTCATCAGGCTTTCGGCTTCCGCCGCCCAGTCGGCCAGCATGGACGCCTGGGCGCCGGCGGCGAGCGCCTCTTTCGCGCGCTTGGCGCCAGGCGCGGCATCGGCGGGCAAGAGCCCCGCCGACGGCGACCGCGACCGCTTGCGCGCGTCCTAAGGATTGATGAGGATGGGCGTGGGCGTAAGGAGGGGGCCGAGGCAGCCCCCACGCCCTGCGCGCTGCATCGCGTTTGTTTCGGCCCGCCCCCACGGCAGCGCGCGCCCCACCCGGTACCTCCTGCCCATCATCCTTCTCACCTGCATGTTGGCATCGCCGTCCGTGGGAGGCGGGGGCGACCCGGGCGGCCGCGAGCCCGCGGCAGTCGGCGGCGCGATGGGCGCCGGGGCGGCCGGCTTGTCGCCGCTGTCCGTCGCCTCGCCCTCGGGGGCGGGCTTTCTCTTGATGAATGCGTCGAGGGTGGCCATCCTGGCGACGGACGCGGACGCCGCGGAGGTGTGATGCGCGAGAGAAGCGCGCGCGTTGCTCTCGACCCCAGCCGCAGGCAGACCTCATCACACGCCGCCCAGGCCCACACACTGCCTCCTCCCCACTCGCTTCTCTCAGGCTTTGCGCGGGCTCGCCACCGGGCTCGCGTCCGGCGTCGCCGCCACTTTCTCAATCTGCCTCAACCTCCACCCCCCCCGCCCGTCGGTCAGCGCGAGCTCCACCGCGTGGTGCTTGAGCAACGCGGCGCGCTGGGTGACGGTGATGAGGGTGATGCCTAAAGAGGCCGCGTGGTCGTAGAGCGCTGTCTCCACGTCGACCGACGTCGCGTTGGTCGCTTCGTCCAGCACGCCAAACAACGGCGCGTGGAAAAAGAGGCGTGCCATGCCCAGGCGCTGCTGCTCGCCGAGGGAGAGGACGTCGCCCCACTCGACGATGGACGACCACCCGCCCTCGCGGTCGACGAGGTACTCGAGGCGCACGACACGGGCGATGGCGTCGAGAGCCGAGTCCAAGGCGGCCATCCGTGTCGCGTCGTCCGCCCCTGGGTACCGTGCGGCGGCCAGGCGGGCGGGCAAAGGATACGTAATTTGGTCTCGGAGCGTCCCGATCGTCGTGTAAGGGCGCTGCGGCACGTAAAAGATCGTAGGAGAGTCTAGCGGCGCCCCCGGCCGCGCCCCGGCCGGTACGTGGACGCGGCCCGAGGCGAGGGGCCAGAGGCCGCCGAGCACGCGGAAGATACTCGTTTTGCCGGCGCCGTTGGGCCCCGTCACCAGCATGCTGCGCCCCACGCGCACGTCAAAGGTGAGCGAGCGGGCGACGATGCGTCCGGCGGGGGTGACGACGTCGACGCCGTCAAAGGCGAGCGCGTCTGGAGAGGCGCCGCGCGCGCGGGGCGCGCTTGCCCGCAGCGCCGCGTCGGCGTGCAGCCCCGCCGCCGCGTCGCACGCGGTCAGCAGGCGCGCCACCCGGGTCACGCCCCCGCCTAGCTCGGCCAGGCGCTTGTGCAGGGCGAGCAGTTCGCCAAACGCGGAGAAGCAGGCTTGCACGACGCCGGCGAGGTACCGCATGTCGTTCACGAGAGCCCCTTGCGCCACGACGTCATCCCCCGCCGTCGCGTGGTCGAGCGCGTACAGCACCGTCAACGCCCACGTCACGTTGTGCGGGAGCTGCTTGGCGAAAAAGTCGTCGGCGACGGCGTGCCCCCAGCGCGCGCGCGCGAGTGCGGCGTCCTGGGCCAGCACGTCCCGGAAGCGGGCGTCCACGGTCGCCGCCTCGCGGGCGCCGCCCCCGAAAAAGGCGACCGACTCCGCGTGCGCGCGCAGGCGCGAGTGGGCGGCGCGGAACGCGCCCTCGGTGCGGTAGCGCGCGCCGGCGAGGCGCCCGAAATCGGGGGTGACCGCGCGCAGCGCGGTCCAGCCCAGGGCGGCGTACAGGTAGAGGAGGGCGGTGCCGCGGGCGCGGGTCAGGGCCCAGAGGCGGGTGGAGAACCAGGCGAGGTCGAAGAGGGGTTTGACCAGGTTGGGGATGAGCGCAGCCAGGTCGTCCGCCAGGCGGGCGACGTCGGCGGTGGCGCGCGCGTCGGCGTCGGAGACGCCGGCCAGGGCGGAGACGCCGTAAAAAACTTTTCCTTTGAGGTAGCGCGCGTGCAGCGCGTCGGTCAGCGACCGCCGCCACGCCAGCGCCAGCGATTCGCCCAGCGCCCTCAGTGACGGTGCCAGCACGGACGACGCCGCGGCCTGGGCGAGGGACAGACCGATGAGGCGCACAAACGCGGGCCGGTCTTGGCGCAGCACGTATTCGACCGTCTTGCCGTTGAGCGACGCCATGCGGTCCTGGAGCAGGGAGCGGGCCGCAACGACCGCAAATATGGCCGCCACTTGTTTGCCGGCGCCGCGGCGGAGCAGGCCGAGGACGAGGCGCCAGCGGGAGGCGAGCGTCGTGTCGGCGAGCGCGAGCGCGGGCGGGCGGCGGCGGGGGGAGCCGGGGCCGGCGTCGGGCTCGTCCGGGGGCGGCGCCACCGCGAGCTCTCTCCCGGGCACGTAGTCGCCGTCGTCCGCGGCGGCGGTCATGCCCGCGAGGCACGCGCCCGCGTCGCCGCCCCGCGCGGCGCCGCGCCGCGAGCCACCCTCCGGGCGCTTCCGCGCGCCCTCGTGCACAGACCACCCGCCCTCGCCGTCCAGGGACAGGACGATGTCGTGAAACGCGACGAGGGCGGGGCGGTGCGAGATGGTGACGCACGTGCACCCCAGTTCGCGCACCGCCGCGCAGAAACGCGCCTCCATGTCGGTCGTGACGCCGCTCGTGCATTCATCCAGAATGGCGAAGCGTGGTTTGTGATAAAACAGCCTCACCATGCCCAGGCGCTGCTGCTCGCCCAGGGAGAGGACCGACCCCCAGTCGACGACGGCGTCCGGTCCGCCGTGCCGTGCGAGGAGGTGGCCGAGGTCGACGCGCGCGAGCAGGGACGCGAGTTCTTCCGCGCTGGGTTCGTCCGCTGCTTCGCCGCGCACCCTGGGGTAGATGATCTGGTCGTGCAGGGTGCCCACGGTGACGTACGGCCGCTGGGGCACATAGAAAATGGTCGACGCGAGCCCCCCGCCCGCCCCCCCGGGCTTGCGCACGCACCCGGCCGCCAGCGGCCACAGCCCGCCCAGCACGCGGAAGAGTGACGATTTACCGGAGCCGTTGGGGCCGGTGACCAGCAGGTTGGTGCCGGCGGGGACGCGGAGCGAGAGGTCGCGCACTAGGGCCGCGCCGGACGGAGTGATGACGTCGCAGTGCGAGAACTCGATGCCGCCGTCCCACGGGAGGACGGCGCCTGCATCCGTGTTGGCGTCCGCGTCCGCGGCCACCGCGCGCGCGGCCGCTTCCAGCGCGGCGACGCGATCGGCACGCCCGGCCAGTTTGGCCGCGCGCGACGGCGCCTGCGCCAGGACGCCGACCGCAGTGAACAGGGAGATGACCACATTTGTGTGGTAGCGCATGGTGCCCAGCATGGACGCGCGCGACGCGAGCGTGTTGGCCGGGCGGAGCGACCCTTGGAAGAAAGGGCCAATGATGAGCACGACCGCGACCGTCGCCGCCGCGTACTTGGTCACAAAGTCTTGCAGCATGGCGTAGCGCCAGTTGGTGGCGATGACGTGGCCGGCGTGCCGCGCGGCGTCGCGAAAGCCGGCGCGCACGAGCGTCGCTTCGCGGTCGATGCCCCCGTAGAACGCGACCGGCTCCGCGTTGGCCACCAGTCGGGCGTGCAGGTGCCGGTATTTGCCTTCGAGGTCGGCCTGGTTTTTGACGAGGCGGCCGAAATTGGGAGCAAAGAGGAGGGTCACAGGGCCGGCGCCCAGAATGTAGGCTAGGATGTAGCCCGTGTATCTGTGCGTCCCTGTGTACGACCCCAGCGCATGCGCGAAGAATCCAGCATCGACAGAAGCATCAATCACCTCCCTCAACAGCTTGGCCGCGCCCTCTGCCAGCGCGGGCGCGTCCTCGCAAACGCGCTGCTCCGGGTTGGGCACGCGGCGGTCGACGTGCGAGAGGCGGTAGTAGGTCATGCCGTGGAAGTAGGCGGCGTGCAGGCGGTACGTGAGGGCGGCGCGCCAGGCGCGGCCGGTGGAGGACACGACGCGCGCGGCGGTCGACTCGACGGCGGCGGCGGCTAGGCAGAGGGTGACGTTCTCGGCCAAATGGCGCGCGAACAGGGGCACCTGCCTCAGAAACGCCGCGTGAAACATGCGTCCTTGGACCCGGGCGAGGCGGTTAGCGAGCGCCGTGCGCGCGAGCGCGAGCGCGAGGAGCGCGGGCAGGCGCGCGCCGGCCAGGGGGGCGAGGTAGCGCAGCGTGGGCCACAAAGCGGGCGGCGGGCGTTTGCCTCGAGGAGGAGCGGGTGGCGGCGCGGCGCCGTGGACGGCGGCGAGGGCGCGGTGGGCGGCGCTGGGGGGGACGACGGCGGGCGTCGGCGGGCGCGCGCACCAATGGCCCCCGCCCTCCGCCCCCCACCCTCTCCGTCCTCACCTGCCCCGATGCGACCGCCGTTTGGCCGCCGCCCGGCGCCGCGTCTCGGCCGCCGCAGCCGCATACCAGGCGGCGCCCGCGGCCGCGGCCGCGGCCGCGGCGAGCGCGGCGCGCCCGCGCCGGGAGGCGACCAGGGATAGGGCGGCGTCTCGGCGCCGCCGGGGTACAGGGAGGGGTGGGGGCATCGCGCCGCGCGCCCAGTGGGGGCGAGGAGTGAGAACACCGGTGCGGCCGGCGCGGCGCTGGTGCCGGGCGGCGCCGACCCCCGCACGCGTCGCCGCCCGCTGCGCTGAGACATTGGATCGATGGATGGCGTGCGCGTTGCAGAGCAGGGGCGGGGAGGGGGGGCAAACCGTTTGAGTCGGCCCAAGGCAGTCGGACCGCCAGCCCGAGAAGAAAGACGGTCCACCGATCACGCAAATGCCGTCACGCGTCGCCCGCTGCTGCCGGCGGCGGCGGCGGCGGCACCCCCCCCACGACTCTCGGCGGCGGCGACGGCGCGACCCCTCGCTCGGCCGTGGCGACCGCGTCGCCTGCCGCCGACGCGCGCCGCATCCACGACGTCTGCCGCGGCAACCCCGTCGCGCTTGACAGCGATCTCCGGCGCGAGCCCGCGCCGCGCGCCATGGTCGCCGCTTCCGCCGCGCCGGGGCCGCGCTCGGCCGCGAGCCGGGCGCGCACCATGTCGTCCAACCTAAACAGGTCGAGGGCGGACGGGGCGGATTCCATCCAATAATCGCGCAGGCGGCGGCGGCGCAGGTCGAGGGCGTCGAGGCGGACGCGTTTTGCGTAGTTCGCGGCGTCCGACCCCGCGTCGGCGACCTCGACAAAAGCCGCCAGCGCGTCCGCCTCCTCCATGTAGGAGGCCAGGGCCGACTCGCGCTCGCGGAGCAGAGCGTAGGCCTCGGCCTCCTCGACGGCGTCGTGGGACGGAGGAGGGGGGACGGCGGCCGCGCCGGCGAACGGCGACGGGAGCGCGGGGGGCGGCGGCCGCGGGCCAGGGGCGCTGCCCGCCCCCTCGCCCCCCACCGAGTGCAACGATAGCCCCCGGTCCAGGCACATGGGCGCAAGGACGTTGACGGCGACGATGCCGACGGTCGCGCAAATCAGAATCGCAAATACAGCCGTCAGCTCGATCTGCTCCCCCCACCGCACGTAATCCGGCCCCAGGCCGCGCGCCCGAATGGCGTCCAGGGGCGCGGTGGCCAGGGCGGCCTGGACCGAGGCCTTGGGGAGCCAGGCCGCGGCGACGAACGCTTTCTCCTTCATCGTGAGCCCCGCGCCCGACACGACCGCCACCGTGATCGCGGGCCTCGGCGCCCACCCGGACACGATGACGGCGATCGAGGTGCCGATCCAGGCGGCGTAGCCGGCGACGCGCGAAAAGCGCAGGCCGGAGCCGATGCAGCCGAACAAGAGGGGTTGAGCGAGCCACCACCACACGGAGCCGACGCCGTGTTCCACCTCGCGCGCGTGGCCGGGGCCGGGGCCTGCCGAGAGGAAGGAGGGGGAGCCGCGGCGCCAGAGGGCCGACGCGGTGACGCCGAGCGTGAGCGCCCCGAGGGCCCCGGCGCCATCATAGTGATACCGATCCATGAAGTACATGAAGGCGAGGGCGAGGGCCAGGACGGCGGCGGTGCGCTTGCGGCGGGTGGACCAGACGCGGGTCGCGGCGGCGGCGACGCCGAGGAGCGCGCCGCCCGCAAAGCCGGCGGCGACCGAGATCGGGCCGTTGGCGAGTTGCAGGGCGAGGGAGGACGCGGATGCCGAAGCGTTCGAGCCGCCGGGCGCGGCGTTGATGGCGAAATTGATAAACAGGGTGTAGAAAAAGATGGCTACCAAATCGTCGAACGACGCGGCGGCCACCACCAGCGCCGGAATCCCTTTGTCCACGCCCCACCCCCGCTTCTGCAGGTCGAACATGAGCTGGATGACGATGGCGGGGCCGACGGCTTTCAGGATGAAGCCGAGGGCGTACGCGAGGAGCCACGGCATGCCAAACGCGGCGTGCGCGACGGAGCCAGAAATCACCGCCTCGACGATGCCCGGCACCAGGAGCAGGCGCAGAGCGGCCGGCCCGGCCCGCCGAAACACGGACCAGTCGAGCTCCAGGCCGGACCGCAGGAAGATGACGGCGAGGGCGCCTTGGCGGATCTGGGACTTCCACGCGGGGGGGAGGGGGCGCGTCAACCAGTCGACCGGCACGTTCTCCAGCGCTACGCCGGCGAGGAGCATGCCGAGCAGGGGGTGCAGGCCGGTGAAGGAGATGAGGGCGCCGCTGGCCTACGGAGGGAGAGGGTGGGGTCAGCGCGGCGGCGGCAGCAGCTGCAGCCTCGCCCTCCCTTCACCCAACTGACCTGCGCGCCCAGCCACACGACCAGGACGGCAAACATCTTGCCGCCGGGGAGAAAGGTGGCGCCGAAGAGGAGGTAGCAGACTGGGAAAAAGGGAGGAGGGTCGGGCCGCCCGTGTCTCCGCCTGCCACCGCCACCACCGGCACCCATTTCTTCCACGCACTGGCATACGCCAGCAATCCCAGGACGGCGTACGCCACAAAATCGACGACGTCTGTGGGCGGGGTGGGGGGGATGGGCTGGCGTACGGGATTCGGCGCGCCGCCGCCCGCCGCCCGTCCCTCTCCCACATACCGTTTCGATGCACGCGTTTTCGCTGGGTGTCCTGCCATGACGCCAGCAGGCGGCGCGCGACGGACGCGGCGCGCGCAGTCGCGGGGCGGCGCGCGGGCTGGGGCGGGGGCGTCTTGGCCGCGCCGTTGACGCGCGGTGGGGGCGGCTGGGATGTGCTGCCGCCATCGGGTGGCGGTGGGAGGGGAGGAGGGGCGGGGCCGTCCATAGCGGCGAGGACTGAACGAGAGACCGGGGCCGCAGACGCCCACACAACCGCCTGCCATGCGCCTGTTCGCCCTGGTTGCGGCCGTTGTCGCGCTGGCCGCCGTCGCGCCGGCCGCGGCGGCGTCCAACCTCACGGCGGGCGTCGCGGCCGCCGCCGCCGCGGCCCCAGTCTTCCTGCAAGCGCTCGCCGGCGACGCCGACTGGGCGCGCGGCAAGAGTGTGCTGGGCGGATTTGGGGGCCTGGTTGCGTGAGAGCGGGAGCAGAAGGGGTTTTAGGGGGCGCCGCGCGCGCCTCGCGCCGAGCGCGCCACCACCAAACCTCCATTTCCACAGATCGTGCACCAAGGGCGAGCTCATACCATCGACGCGCGCCCCTGCGGCCGTCGTGCTGCCTTCGATGAAGTGGACGCTGACCGCCGGCGCCTGCGTGGCGGGCGAAGGCGGGAAGGGCGTCGCGTGCGATCCCGGCATCGTGGCGGCCTACCGCTACACGCCGCCCATGCTACTGCCGCCGCGCACGACGCCGGCTGGCGCGATTACTCCAGCGTGCTCGCTGCGCGCGGCGCTCGGGCTGGTCGATCAAGCGCCCAAGGCGCGCGTGCTGCTCGCACCGGTGACGGTCGAGTGCGACTCGTTGGCTGACCTGGCGGCGGGAGCATGCGGGGTGACCAACGGGCGCGCGTCGCAGCGCGCGGGCGAGGTGGGGGACGGGGCGCTTGCGGCGATGACTGAAGCGCTGGGGCTGCCCGCCGCAGCGTGATCCGGTAGCGTGCAAGGTAGGCCATCGCGGTCCCAGGGGGCGGTCTCAGGGGGCGATCCGGTGGCGGCACGCTGTGTGGAAAAGCGCGCCGCCCGAGCCGCTTGACCCACTCTTGCGCCCGCGCCGCGACCACCGCCGCCATGGGCAACCCTATCTACACCGGTGCGCTCCCACGGTGCCGCCCATATCCCCTCTCCCTAAGGGCGGGGCCAGCGTCCCGCCCGCCGCCGCGTTCGCGCGCCGGTCGCGCCGCATGGCGCCGCGACGGCGCGGCGACGGGGCACGCCGCCCGCGCTCCCCAGTCATCCCGCCGCCGACGCGCAACCAACGACACCCACCCCCAACACACACAGAGGGCGACGACGCCCCGACCGCGCTCCCCGCCCCCCGACCGCGCGCCCCGAGCGCGGTGCGCTCGCGGCTGCGGTCCGTCGACTCGTGCGGCAACCTGCTCGACTCGGGCATGGTGGCATTCGCCGACGTGCGCAGAGTGGGAGGTGTCGGGGAGGGAAGGGAGGGGTGGATGCTCGGCGCGCCAACTAGAACCCTCCCTCTCTCCCTCTGCAGCTGCCGACCGCCGTCGCCGGGCCGCCGCGCCCTGGTGCGGGCGTGGGGCGCGCGGGACGAGGAGTCGGGTGGTGACGGATCAAGGCGAGAGACGGGCCTCTTCGAAACCGGCGCGTCACCCCTCTCGCCGCGCGCGCAAGCACGCACCCCCCTTTTTGACACACGGCCCAACCCCGGTGGCCGACCATTGACTCGCCACCGCCGCCGCCGCTCTGCAACCCGCACTCTCTGCCCGGCGCGTTGAAGCGCGCTCCCTCACCGGCGCGTTGACCGCGCCCACTCTCGCTCTCCGCGGCCCACGCCATGCCGCCTTCAATCGGCGGCGAGCTGTCGCCCTTGAGCGCCGCGGGCGCGCAGTCTGCAGGCGCAACGGAGGCCACGTCGGCGCCCGCCATGTTGAACGGGCGGGCGCGCGCGCCTCCCGCCGCGCCGTCCCCGCCCGCCGAGCATGCCGCGCCTCCCTCGACGGTTCCTCGCGACGCGCCCGACACGTGCGCGGATTTCGAGGTGACCGCGGCCACTGCCGCGACCCCCCGCTCCGAGATGCTGCGCGCCGCGTCCCTCGCTGCAGCCACCGCCGCGTCCGAAGCCGAGGCCGCGGCCGACGCCGCGGCCGACGCCGCGCGGTGGGACCCCGGCGCGTGGGTCGCGAGCGCGGCGAAAATCCTCCTCGCGTACGGCGCGCCCGTCCCGCCGCCCCCTGAACCCGCCGCGTGAGGGAGGGGAGGGGCGTGCCCCCGCTCAAAACTGCAACCACTCACACACACCGCACTGCCCAAAGAATTGGTGGGCGCGCCGGCCGCCGCCAATGCCGCCCTCTTTTTTTTTCGTTGTCTCGCCCGCGCCTCCAAACGCCCTCCCTCCCCCCCCTACCCCAGAAACGGGGCCCCACAGGTGCACGTCTTGCGGTTACCCATGCACACGCCTTCATGGCTCGGGTTGCGCTTGGCGAACGAGGGCTCCGGCGACGACGCGAGCAGCGTCGCGGTCGCGCGCGCCCACGCCGCGGCGTCGGTCGACAGGCGCGCGTGCAGGTTGAAGAGGCGCATCGACTTGACGGCGTCGCCAGCGGCGTCGTGCGGGCCCGAGGGCGGCCACCCGAGGAGGACGGACGCGAGGTGGTCCTGGCCCCAGACGGAAAACGATTTGTACGCGGGGTTGAAGACGCGGTAGAGGCCCGTGAGGTCGACCATGCCCGCGAAGTCGACGCCCTCCTTGAGGCCGAGCCAGGCCACGTCTTGGCCGATGTTTTGGCCGACGAGGACGGCGGCCGGCGGGAGGGCGAGGCGGAGCGCGGCGAGCGCGGCGGGGAGCGGGACGCCGTGCGCGGCGACCAGGTCGGCCGTGAGGCCGGTCAGAGGGGTGAGATAGCTGACCACGGGCCTGTCGGGCGCGACGATGACGTTAAGGAGCACGTTCTCGTACTGGTCCTAAAGAAAGGAGAAGGAGAAGAGGGCGGTGCGGCATGCGGGCGTCGGTTCGGAGTTCCTCACTCGACCACCGGCCCGGCGCGCGACCGCGACACCATGCCGCGCGCTTGGCGAGCGGGCCCAGGGGCGGCCTGGGCGCACAGGGCCCACCCGCAGCGCCATCGGGTCGCCGGCGGCGGCGGCGGCCGCGGGCGCCGCTCCCCGCCCCATCTCAGCCCGCCGCCCCCCCCCGCGATGGCGCAATGTGCGATACCGTCGACCACGGCCCCTCCTTGCTCACCACGAGCGCGACTTGGGCGACCGACCGCGCGTTGTGGTCGGTCCCGGTCGCCACGCACTCGACGTCGATGCAGTAGTGCGTGGAGAGGGGCGGGGCGGCGTAGGCCATGGTTTGGGAAAGGGGGAGGGGGGTGAGCAGGCCGGCGGCGCGCGCCGGCGAGACTGGAGAGGTGGCGGCGGCGGCGGGGGACGAGGGGCGCGGCCGCCCGGGCCAGCGACCGCGCCCAATCGTGCATGCGTGGTCTCCAGTCACAATGGTGCCCGGCCGGGCAAAGCAGAACCCGCCCGAAACAAAACAGCGGCGACCCCCTTTTTTCCTCTCCTCATTTCTTGCGAACGCGCGCCCACTTGTACACCCGCCCCTCACCCGACCCTTTGGCCGACACCCGGCGCGCCCGCCCTTTGCCCTGGAGGGCGGACTGGAGGCGCAGCCTGTCCTCGACCCGGCGCAGCGACGCGACGCGCGCGGTGCGCGCTGCCAGCTCTCCATACGCCGCCGTGCGCGCCTTGTCCGCGCGCATGGCGGCGCGGTCGACGCGGCCGCCGCGGGCGACGGTGACGGAGGCGCCGGCAGCGAGGTCGGCGGTGCGCGGGCGGTTGTGTGAGCGCGCAAGGAGGGACGCGGGGGTGTCGAAATGGCGCGCCGCGTCAAAGGAACGGACCTCAGCAACGTCGTCGACGAACACGAGGTGCGACGCGGGCCCTCGCTCGGCCGCCCCGATGCCGTGGAGCACGGCTTTGAGCCGCGCCGCTTTCGCCGCCTCGGTCGCCGCCTTGGCGCCCACGTAGCGCGCGTCCTGGGTGCGCATCAAGGCGAGCTCATCGGCGCTGTACTTGTTGGCGACGGCGGATCTGGGAGGGAGGGGAGGGGGGGGACAAGGAAGGGGGTGAGGGTGAGCGTCGGGGTCGTTGCGACCGCCAAAACTGCCCTGTCAACCCCCACCATTCCGACACTCACTCGGTCACGTGCACCCCCCCTCTCGTCTTCTGCCGCTCCATGGCAAAATAAAACTCGTCCGGGTTGCGCTGCTCAGCCTTGCGCCGCAGCGAGGCCAGCGTCGCCTGCTTCCGGTGGTGGTCGTCCGCGCGCGCTTTGTAGTCGCCATGCTTTTCGAGGAGGCCGAGCTTGGCGCGGGCGAGGCTGTGGAGGGGGGGGGAGGAGGGGACGAGGGGTGTCGGCGCGCCGCCGCGCGCCACCCTCCTGGGAAAGCCCTCCGCGTCGCGCGCGCGCCACACATCAAACATGCACTCACGGCTGGCTGCGTTCTTTGTGCGTTTTGCGCTTGACAGCGTTGCGCAGGGACGACATGGTGGTGGGCGGCGCGCCGGCGCAGGCGTGGAGGCGCGCTGGTGTGCCTGCGAGCCCCTAGACCGCGGCAGGAGCGCGGTGGCCGATCGCGGGGCGCCACTAATGGGGGCCGCGGAGAGGCCGGCGGTGGAGAGTGCAGCGCGACGGCTCGCCGTCGCGCCTCCCCTCCACTCTCTCGCGCTCGCCGCGCCGCTCCCCGCGGCACACGCCCCCCACTCGTGAACGAGCGCAAGCCACGGGAGCGAGAGGGCGCCGCACCCCCGCTTCGCCCCAATGCGGCTCTCGGCGAAGACGACGGCGGCCCACGCCGGGCCGCGCGCCCGCCCCGGCACGCGGCGCCCGGCGCCGAAGGTGACCCGGCCTTGCAATATGGCGGCCCTGCCGGGCGCCGGCGGCGGCTCTTGGCCAGGCAGCCTGGCGCCCGGCAGGCCGCCGCCCAACCTCCTCTCCTCCCTCGCCCTCACCGCCCCCTTCGCCTCCCTGCTCGGCGGCGGCGGCGGTGGCTCCGGCTGGTTTGGTGGCGGCGGCGGTGGGGGTGGTGGTGGCGGCGGCGGCGGCTCAACCCTGTCGCCCCTTGCCGACCTCGCCGAAGCGTCCGACGACGACGATGGCGATGACGGCCTGGAGGACGATATTGGCGACGATGGCGCCGACGACGGCGAGGAGGACGACGACGAGTCTGGCGACGACGATGGCGACGACGAAGCCCCGTCCTCGGGCCGCCGCGTCTCCGGCGTCCCCGCCGCCAAATTCTTTGTCGCCCGCGTCAAATCCACCGGCCTCCCCAAGGGCCTGGGCGTCCCTACGGAGGATGAGCTCTTCGCCGGCCTCACCTGCCAACCCGGTTTCGCCGCGTCGCGCTCGGACGTCGCGGCCGACCTGCGCCGCCTGCTCAAGACCGGCATGTTTGCCAACGTGGACGCGCGCGTGACGCAGGCGGAAGGGAGGGCGGACGGGGAGTCGGTGGTCGAATTTGTGCTGACCGAGAAAAATTGGCCCCCCCTGCGCTCGTTCCGTGTCGTGTCGACCACCTCCAAAACGGGCCCCGCCATCCCAGCGGCTGAATCCGCCCGCGTGCTTGACCTCGCGGCCGGCGAGACGGGCGTCAAACGTTTGGCCGCGATGCGGGAGGTCGTCGACGGGTGGTACGGCCGCCACGGCTATGCGCCGCACTGCCACATCGTCCGCTTCGACGGCCTCGCCACTGGCGACGTGACCGCGGTCGTCACCGAGCCGCGCGTGGAAAAGGTGCGGGTGACGGCGGTCGACGATGAAGGGAACCCTGTGCGCGCGCGCGTGCGGCCGCACGTCGTGCTGCGCGAACTCCCGTTCAAAAAGGGGGCCCCTTTCAACAACGGCGTCGACGCGCGCAAAGCGCTGCGCGACGTGTTTGCGCTGGGCCTCTTTGACAACGTGCAGGTGTGGCCCAAACCGATCGACGGGAGCGCGGAGAGGCTCGAAGTCGACGTCCTCGTCCGGGAACGCCCCGCGCGCACCGCCGACCTGGAGGCCGAGTGGCAAGTCGCGCCAGGGGAGGGCGGCAAGCCGGGCCTCGTCGGCCTTGCCCCCGGCGGTTCCCTGACCTATGAAGACCGTTCCGTGCGCGGCACCGGCGCGTCGGCGTCGGCGTCGCTCACGTCGGCCAACCTCCTCTCCCCCGCGGACGACCTCGGCTTCCGCGTTGACGGCCGCTGGCCGTACGTGCGGGGGCCGCGCGACCCGCACAAGGCGGCGGTGACGCTGACGGCCTTTAACGCTCGCCGGATGTCCCCTGTTTTCGCCCCCGTCCCCGGCGGCGACGACGTCCCCCCCGTCTTTGTCGACCGCACGGGCGTCAAGGTCGCCCTCACCGAACAATACTCGCGCCACTCGCACGCGTCGCTCGGCGTTGTCGCGGAACAAGTCTCCGCGCGCGACGAGGGCGGCGCGCTCGCGCCGCGCGGCACGCGCCAACTCCCCACTGGCATGCTCGCCGGCGGCGGCCCGCCCACCACGCTCACCGACAAGGGGGTGGACAGCGTGGTGTACTTGCAGGGCATGCTGGCCCGGGACGCGACGTGGGCGGTGGGCGGGCAGACGGTCGGCCCGCGTGACACGCTCACCGTCGACCAAGGGCTGGGGCTCGGGTCGGCCGCGCCGCTGTTCAACCGGGCGGTCGCGTCCGTGACGCGCCATTTCGCCCTGCCGTTTCTGCTGCCGGAAGCGGTCGCCCCGCGCCCTTCGCTGTCGGCCGCGCGGCCGCCGCCGACGCTCGTCCTGCACGCCAAGGCGGGCGCCGCCTTTGGCGACTTGCCCGCGTACGAAGCGTTTGTGCTGGGCGGGCCGCACTCGGTGCGCGGCGTGGGCGTGGGCGAGCTGGCCACCGCGCGCCGCTTCGCCGAGGCCGCGGTCGAACTGCGCGCACCCGTCGCGGGCGCCACCGCCTACGCCTTTGCAGAGGCCGCGTCCGACCTGGGCTCCTCCCACGAGGTCGCCGGCAACCCGACCGCGTTCTACCGGCGCCCGGGATCGGGCGCGAGCCTCGGGGCTGGGGTCAAGGCGGGCGCAGCGCGCGTCGAATACGCGACCGATGCCAACGTGGGGCGTGGCGCCATTTTTGTGCGGTACGGGGAGCGGTTTTGAGGGGGAGGGGTGTGGGCGGAGGGCGTGTGACGACGGTGGCGGAGGAGAAGCGACAGGGTCGCCACAACTCGCGAGCCGCAGTGTCGGGATGCGGGCCTGCGCGCCCCCGCCCGCGCCTCCTCTCCCCGCGCCAGCGCGCACGCCGCTCGGCAGCATTTCGCGGCGGTGCCTGCCGCTGGTGGGGCTGGTACTGCTGGCCGCGCCGGCGGCCGCTGCGGCCGACGCGGCGGGCGGCGGCGGCGTGTCGTTCCTCACCTCGTTCCTGCGCTCCCGCCGCCGCGCCGACGGTGGCCAGAGGCTTCTCGCGCCCGTGCGCATCTCGAGAAGGCGCTTGAGGGACGCGGCGGACGCCCTACTCGACGCGGTGGCGTCCCCCGCGGCGACTGCGTCGCGCGACGGCCTTCCTCCTCCCAAAGCCTACAAGCGCGTGCTGGCCACCGTGCGCGCCGCGTCCCTGGAATGCTTCACGCCCGATGCCCTGGACGGCGCGCTGGCCCTGCCGGGGTCGCTCTCGCCGCCGGGGCGCAACTGCGCGCTCGGCGCGGCCGCGCGCGACGTCGCGGCCGCGCTGCCTCCCAGGGACGCCCCTTTGGCCCGCGCCATGCTCGACACCGCTGACTCGGCGGTGCGCGCTTTCAATCTTCTGGACGACGTGCTGGACAGGGCTGTCGAAGGCGACCGCCGCGCGGCGGCGACCGCCCCCGAGGCGATGGAGCGGGCGCTGGATGTCGTCGCCTCCCTGGAGACACTGATCGCGGCGGGCGTGGCGGACGAGTTTGAGCCGCAGCTGATGGTGCAGGGGCAGTGACGCAAGAGGGAAGAGAGAGTCGGCGGCGGGTAAGGGCTTGCAAGGAAATTTGGGCACGCTCCCTCCCTCCCTCCTCCATTATCTTCACGGAATGCGCACGCCGTGCATCGAGGGCGCTGCAGCCCGGCGCGCGGCCGCGGCTTCCGCGCCCTTGAACAGCGCGCGCGTCTCGGCCTTCGCCTCGCGCGCCGCGCGCTTGGCGCCGCGCACCGCCGCCTTGCGCGCGGTGCGCTCCTCGGCCGTCTCCCCAGGGCGGCGTGCAGGCTGGGGCGGGGTGCGAGGAGGGGGGTGCAGGGGCGCCGCGGCCGCCGCCGGCTCGAGCGGGAGCCCCGTTTTGCGCGACAGCCGCACGCGCGCCGGCGGCGCCTCGCCGTCGGCGCCCACCCGCCGCGGCCGCCGCGGGGGCGCGCCTAGCACGGAGGGGCGGTGGGAGGCGCCGGTGGCCAGGGAGAGGACGGTCTCGCAGTCCCAGCCGCGGTCGCCGTCGTCCGAGTCGGCCCGCCGCCGCGCCAGGGGCGCCACCTCGTCCTCCTCCCCGCTCTCCTCGCTAGCCGTGCTCGCCTCCGCGTCCAGCTCGGCCCGCGCGCGCGCCATGGCGGCGTGCGCGGTCCGCAGCGCGCCGACGGCTTCTTTGTCGCCCGCCGCGGCGAGCGTCGACGCCGCCGCGTAGCACTGCCCGCCCTCGTGCGCGTGCTCCCGCGTCGCGTTGCGCGCCAGGAATTCATCGAAAATGGCGTCGAATTCCGCGGGGTCCCGGCCCGGGCGGGACGGGTCGGCGAGCGTCCCCGCGTCGGCCGCGTCGTCGAGCTCGCCGATCTCGTCCGAGTCGTACTGCAGCGCGAGCGCTTCAAACGCTTCGTCCACGTCAGCCAGTCCCCGCGAGCGGTCGAGCCGCTCTGGGCGCCAGTAGGTGGACGCGATCGAGCCCGCGCGGCGCGAGGGCGGAGGGCGGGCGGCGTCGGAGCCGTCGTCCGACCACGGCTCGGGCTCGGACTCGCTCGCCGCGGCCTCGCCCTCCCCTTGTTCCCCGGCCGCCGCCGCGGCCGCCTCGAGCACAAAGTCGTCGTCCAGGCCGCTGTCGTCGTCGGAGGCGGCGGCGGCGGCGACGGCTTCGAGCTCGGCGAGCGCGGCCGCCGCCTGCCGCCGCGCGGCCACCCCGCGCCGCGAAAACGCAGTCACCCCCCCTGCCGCCCCCTCCGCCGCGGCTTCGTCGGGCGCGGGCTCGTGCAGGGTGAGGCGGGTGGCGTCGTCGAGGCGGATGTCGGGGGCGGGGAGGGTGGTGGCCGGGGCGGCGACGAAAACGGCGGGGCCCGTCGCGGCTTCCGCTCCGCCCTCCAACGTGGCCGACCCTCCCGCTCCCGGCGCCCTCAAGTGCGCGGCATAGTCGTAGCCGTCGTCAGGGAAGCCGAGCGCGACCAGCTCCGCCCTCCTCTCGGCCGGCAGCCCCCCCACCGGCCCTGCCTCGGCCGCCAGCCACGCGAGCGGCCCTCTTGGCACCGGCCCGCCCGCGGCCGCCACGGCGGCCGCGTCAGGCACGCCCACGCGCACGCCGGCGGCGGCGTCGACCAGGACTCGGGCGGGGCTGGCGGCATGCGCCGCCGCCGCCGGCGCTCCGCCGGCGACGCCGTCCTCGGCCGCGCGGTAGACCAGATTGTAGGTTTGTGCATTCTTTTTGTCGATAAAGGGGCGCGTGCGCGACCCCTTGCCCATGGTGGCGGGCGGAGGGGGGCGCGAATAGTGGCACCGGTGTCGGGCCTGGCCACACTCGCACTCGCATCGGCTGCAGTCGCCACTCTCCCCGGGCGCTCGCGCCCTCTGTCGCATCGCATGCTGCGCCAGCGAGCGGCGGCTGCCGCCGCGCGAGTCGTCCGGGCGCATGTGCGCTGGCCGCGGCCGCGCGGCTTCCACCCGGAGCTCGGGGCGGCCTCCGAGTCGTCAGCACAGGTAGTAGAGAGAGCGTGGTGGCGGCGCGGGACGGGGAGGTGACCGCCGGGCGGCGCCCGGGGGCGCCATCGCCACGTCGTGCCGCGCCTTCCCTCCCACGCCCGCGTTGACCTCCTCCCCCTTGCTCCTCACCGGCAGGTCGCACACCTGCGCTCCCTGAACGAGGCCGGCAACCCGGATGCCGTCATCCAACTGTACGAGTCTGGGCGTGCGGGCGCGGCGGCGGCGTCGCTCGGGGAGTACGTCAAAGCGCTCGTCCGCACCGACCGGCTGGACGCGGGGGCGCTGGCGGCGTCGATCGGGGGGCGTGGGATCGTTGGAGGGGCCGGGAACGCGGTCCGCGCCCCGGCGCCGCTCCCGCCACCCCCCTACTGGGGCGCGTCGGCCGCGCAACCCCCTCCTCCGATGGTGGGCTCGTCCTTCTTTGGCGGCGCCGGCGCGGCGGCCGCGTCCGCCGCCCCTTTGGGCTCCGCCGCCAACCCACTCGTGACCGCCGCCGCGGAACCCACCGCCCGCGCCCAACTCTGGCGCACCCTGCGCACCCTCGGCCTCGCCTTTGTCCTCGTCTCCGGCGCCGGCGCCCTCATGGACGAGCGCGGCCCCCTCGGCCGCGGCGTGCTCAACGCGCCCGACCTGCGCCCGACGACTGGGTCGCCCGTCCGCTTTGACGACATCAAGGGCGTGGACGAGGCCAAGGGTGAGCTGGAGGAGGTGGTCGCGTACCTCAAGGACCCGGCGCGTTTCACGGCGCTCGGCGGCAAACTGCCGCGCGGGCTTCTCCTGGTCGGCCCGCCGGGCACGGGCAAAACCATGCTCGCCAAAGCGGTCGCCGGCGAGGCGGGCGTCCCCTTTTTCTACGCGTCCGGGTCGGAATTTGAGGAGATGTTTGTCGGCGTCGGCGCGCGCCGCGTGCGCGACCTCTTTGCCGCGGCCAAGAAAGCAGCCCCCTGCATCGTCTTCATCGACGAGATCGACGCTATCGGCGGCGCGCGCAACCCCAAGGACCAGCAGTACATGAAAATGACGCTCAACCAGCTGCTCGTGGAGCTCGACGGATTTAAACCCGCGACGGGCGTGATCGTCGTCGCGGCGACCAACTTTCCCGCATCCCTGGACAAGGCGCTCATCCGGCCGGGCCGGTTTGACCGGCACGTGATCGTCCCCAACCCGGACGTCAAGGGGCGGGAAGCGATTCTGGAGGCCAAATTCCGGGAGGTGCCGCGGGCAAAGGACGTCGACCTCGCCGTGACCGCGCGCGGCACGCCCGGCTTCTCCGGGGCCGACCTGGCCAACCTGGTCAATCTCGCGGCCCTGGACGCGGCGCGGGCGGGCGGCAAAACGGTGTCGATGGCCAATTTGGAGGCCGCGCGCGACCGCATCATCATGGGCGCGGAGCGCAAATCGGCCGCCCTCTCCACCGCCAACCGCCGCTTGACCGCCTACCACGAGGGAGGGCACGCCCTCGTCGCGCTGCACACCGACGGCGCGCACCCGCTGCACAAGGCGACGATCGTGCCGCGCGGGCTTTCTTTGGGCTCGGTGACTCAGCTCCCCGAAACCGACGACGAGACATCCGTCTCCCGGCGCCAGCTCCTCGCCAAGTTGGACGTTTGCATGGGCGGGCGGGTGGCCGAGGAGCTCATTTTCGGGGAAGGGGAAGTGACGACGGGAGCGTCGTCCGACCTCGAACAGGCCACCCGCCTCGCGCGCGCCATGGTGACCAAGTTCGGCATGTCGCCCATTCTCGGTGCCGTCTCCATCCCGTACGATGATGGCGGCGCGATGGTGTCGCCGGAGACGCGCGCCGCGGTCGAGGCCGAGACGCGCGCGCTGCTCGCGTCGGCGTACGCGCGCGCGCGCCTCCTGCTCACCGCGCACGAGGCCGACCTGCACCGGCTGGCGCGGGAGCTGCTGGACAAGGAGACGTTGACGGGAGCCCAAATTCGGGAGCTGGTTGGGGGGGGGGTGGGGGGGAGGAAGAAGGCGGCCGGGTGACCTCTGTAGGGGAATGGAGCGGGCGGCGACTCGCGCGAAAGCATGTGTCTTCACACAGGGCCCGAAAACACGGGGTCGCGGGGCCGCGAGCGCACGCCAGCCCTCGCCCCGCCACCCCGCTCCTCTTCCCCCCCTCTTCCCCCCTCTCCCTTCACACCGGCCCGTCGGTCGCCATGCGGGAAATATAGCGGTCGTAGTACTCGGCCGCCTTTTCAAACGCGCCCAGCTCGGTGTAGAGGTCGGCAATGGTGCCAAACGCGTCGGCGTCGCCGACGTGGTCGCGCGTAGCGCGCGAGAGGGCCAGGACGCGCTCCAGGTGCTTGATCGCGGACCGCCGGTCGCCGTTGAGGCGGGACGCGGCGGCCAGACCGCGCACGGCGCGCTTCTCGTGGATGGTGTCGCCGATGGCCTCCGCGAGCATCAACGCCTTCTCAAAGCGGACGAGCGCGGGCGGGCCCTCGCCCGCCTTGAGCAGGCGCTTGCCCTCGCGCAGGGCGGCGACGCACGCGCGCAGCTCGGGGCCGGCGTCGTCCTCGTCCAGGGTGGTGGACGCGGCGGGCGCGGGGGGCGGGGGCGGCGCGAGCGCGGCCGGGGCCGGCGCGACCGCGGTCGCCGTCGCCCCACCACCGCCCCCGCCCCCGCCCAACGGTTGGGGCGCGTAGTTGAGCCCGGGCGCGTACACAGTCCCCGCGCGCGCCTGCTGGCGCAGCGACATGTTGATTTTGCGGAGCTGGTTGTTCAGGGCTTCCACCTCGTCCTTACGCGCGCGCGCGGAGAAGCCGCCGACCGCCGCCCCGATGAGGCCGACCGCGGTCGTGATGCCGACGACGTCGACGCCGAACGGGGTCGCGCAGAGTTGGCCGGTGCGCCCGGGGAAGGCTTCGTCGGCGAGCAGCTCCGCGCGCGCGCGGTCGAGCTCCTTGACCACTTCCGCCTCTTTCTGCAGGCGCAACCGGTACAGGCGCTCCTCCTCCTCAGCGAGGAGGCCGCGGGCGCCCGTTTTGGTGAGAAAGGGTTGGGCCAGGGCGCGCAGCGGGGGGGGGGGGGGGGGGGGGGGGGGGGGGGGGGGGGGGGGGGGCCCCCCCCCCGCGACGGCCGCTGCCACCGCCACCGCCTCGTCGGCAACGGCGGGCGCTATCGGTGAGACGATGGCGACTAACGCAGCGACGCCGGCGCCGAGCAGGGCGCGGCGGCCGGCGTCTGGCGCGGCGGCGGCGGGTGGCGCAGGCACAGGGCGCGGCGCCGGGCGGCCGGCAGCCGGCGGCGGCCGGTGCGCCGGCGCGGTGCGCCGCATGGGGGGGGTGGGCGGCTGGGCGAGGGCCGGGGAGGGCGGGGATGGGGGTCTAGGCGTGTGTGCACCAGTGCGCGTGTCCGGCCGACTACGAACACTCTCTCTGGCGCCATGGCCTCCTCGTCGGCCGCCAAGGCTATCGCGTCGGCTCTGGACCGCCTGCGTGCATCCCAAGCAAACGCGGCGCCTTACGAGGGGCAGCAGGTGGTGAAAACTGTTGCGGCCCGCCTGCGGTCCAAGGGGTCCAAGGCCGAAGCGGCCGACCTCGTCGCGGATGGCGCCGTGATTCAGCTCGCCGCGGGCGAGGTGAGAAGAGAGAGAGGAGGAGGGAAGAGGGTGGCGGGCGCGTCGGCGCATCGCCCGCCGCCCACGATCACCGCCCTTCCTCCCCTCCTCGTAGACGACGTGCGGGAGTGAGCTCGCTCAAGCCCTGCTGGAAACGTACGCGGCCGACGGCGTGCGAGCGGACGAAGCAGCGCCGGCCAACGGCGACCCCCCTCCTTCCCTGGCCCGCCTGCTGCGCCTGCTGGATGCGTACGCGGGCGCGTCGTCGTCGCCAACAAACGGCGAGGCCGCGGCCAGGTTCGCGGCGGCGGCCGTCAAGTGGGCGCGCGGCGCGGGGGCGGGTGCCGAGACGCTCGCCCGCCTGCACCTCGCGTGCGCCGCCTCCCTGGGAGCGGCCGCGGGAGGGGGTGCGGCCGGCCTGGCGGCATCCTCCCCGCACTGGGCGCGTGCGCGCGCGCCGCAGCCTTTCGCCGCCGCGCTCGCGGGCGCCGGCGCGCCCGCCGCCGAGCGCGGCGCGTTTGCCGCGCGGGCGGCGCTCCAAATTATGGCGGCGGCCGAGCCGGGTGGGGCGGTGGACGCGGCGGGCGACGCGAAAGCGCTGCTCGACGCGGCCGAGACGCCGGCCGGCGACGTCTACACCTCGTTCGCCTCGCTATTTGCCCAGGCCCTCGCCAAAGGGTCGCCCGCCCTCGCCGCCACCCTGGCGCGCGAGTACGGGCCCGCGCTCGAGCGCACAGACGACTTGCCGGCGCTCGCCGAGCGCGCGTGCGGGGCGGCCTTTGTGGCGGCCGGCGGCGGCCCGCCGGGCTTGGGCGAGTTGCTGCGCGCTATGGGCGGTGGCGGCTGATGTGGGCACGCGTTGGCGAGGCAGTCGCGCACCGCACGGGGCGTCTCAAAGGATCGTGTTGGTCCCGCAAGCAGACGCCGACGCCCCGGACGCCGCCGCACGCCCCTCACACCACCCGAGCCGCGGCCGCCCGGGGCACCCGCCTGCAAAGCAAGGGACCGCCCCGTCGCCACCGCCGCGCCGCCGCCTCGCCGTCGCCGCCCCGCCGCCGCGCTGAGGCGCGCGCTAGCCGACATGGACGGCGCGTGGCACGACCGCTTTGCCGCCATCTCGCTGGGGCCCGACCCGTGGGCACCCGTGAGCGCCTCCCAGGCGTCATCGGCGCTAGGCGGCGACGGCACCGGGTGGGCGGCCGCGCCGTGGGGCGCGGCGCCGCGTGCCGCCGCCGCCGGCGGGCCGCGCGGCGCGCCCCGCTACGGCCCGCCGCTCGGGCCGCCCTCGCCGTGGCATCCTGGAATGTCGACACACGTGGTGGGAGGCCAACCACCGCCGTCGGCGGACGACTTGGCGGCCGCCACGGCCGCTGCGCCGCCGGGCCCCCTCCCGCCCCGCCTGCTGGCCGCCGCCGCCTGCCTGGATTCTCGAGGCCTGGCGGCCCTCATCAAGGAACTGGCGCGCGCGGGGTCGCCCGCGCGCGCTGCCGAAGTTTTCGACGCCCTCCGCGCCGCTGCGCGCGGCCCCCGCGCGCCCGGCGCCGCGACCGCCCCCCGCCCCCGCCCGCCCGATGTCTACGTGTATACAGCGGCTATTTCTGCTTGCCTGCCGTCCCGCGACGTCAACCGCGCACTGGAGCTCGCCGCTGCGATGCGCGGCGACGGCGTCGCGGCCAACGTGCACACGTACACGGCGCTGATGAACGTGTGGTGAGTATAGAGTGAAAGGGGAGGGGGTTTCGGACACTTTTTAGCGCTGCATTGACCCAACGCAACGCCCCTCCTTTCCCCTTCTCCAGCATCAAAGCCGGCCGCCTCCCCCTCGCCCTCGGCGCCTACGCCGCCATGCGCGCCGACGGGTGCCCCCCCAACGTGGTCACCTTCAACACGCTCATCGACGCCCTGGGCAAAACGGGCGACGCCGACGGCGCGGCCGCGGTGCTCGACGAAATGGCGGCCGCGCGCGTCGCGCCCGTGCTGCGCACGCACAACACGCTGATGCTGGCGCTCAACGCGTGCGGGCGGCACGGGGACGCGGTGGCGGCGTACCGGAGGCTGCTCGCGGGGGGGCACGCCCCCAACGCCACCACGTTCAACGCCCTGATCACCGCCCACGGCCGCTCCGGCCGCCTGGACCGCGCCCTGGACGCGCACCGCGAAATGGTGTGGCGCGGCTGCGAGCGGTCGGTCATCACGTTTTCCGCGTTAATCTCCGCGTGCGAGCGCGCGGGGCGCTGGGAGCTCGCGCTCGACCTCTTCCGCGAAATGGCGGCCGCCCGCGTCGCGCCCAACACGGTCACCTTCAATTCTCTGATCACGGCCTGTGCGGCCGGTGGCGCGTGGCAGGCGGCGGAGGGTGCCGGGGCCGCCATGGCGCGCGCGGGGTGCGCGCCCGACGTGGTCACCTTCACCGCCCTCATCTCCGCCGCCGCCCGGGGCGGCCAATGGCGCCGCGCGCTCGCCGCGCACGATGCCATGCGGGACGCGGGCGTGGCTGCGGACGGCATCGCGTACAACGCGCTGCTCGACGGCCTGTGGGCGACGGGCGTCGTGCCGGCCGCGCGCGCGGCGGCGGCCCTTTTTGCGCGCGCCCGTTCCGCGGGCGTGCTGCCGGCGTCGGGGCCGGCCGCGTGCCGGCCGCCGCCGGGGACGCCGAGGCGCGCGGGGAGAGGGGTCGCGGCGGTGGCGCCGCCGCCGTCGCCGCCCGGCGCGCCGCCGCCGGCCGAACTCTGCCTCGCGGGCGCGACCGCAGGCGCGGCCATGCTGGCCCTGCACGCCTGGCTCTTGGACCTGCGCGACGCCGCGGCCGCCGGGGCGCTGCCTGCGGCGCTCACAGTCGCGTGCGACTCGCGCGGCCGCGAGCGCGACCACCGCGCCGCCGACCGCGACGGCGACGACCGCGCCCACCCGAGAGCGGGGTCGACTGGTGGCGCATCCGCCACGGTGCGGGAAGCGGTGACGACCATGTTTGCCGTGTGGGGCGCGCCGTTTGCGCCGGCGGCCACGCAGCGCGCAGCGGCGCCCGTGGCGGCGCCGCCGGCCGACGCCGGCCGCCTCGAGGCGTCCGGCCCCGCGGCCGCCGCCTGGCTCCTGTCGCCCGCGTTCGAGGAGCGGCTGCCGGAATGGTTTCCGTGCGCGGAACCGCCGCCGGCCGAGGCGGCGGCCGCAGACCCTGCGGCGTCGCCGCCGTCGCCCGGCACGCCGCGCACGCCCCACCCTCGCCCCCTCCCCCCCATGGTCACCGACGCCGACCTGGAGGCGGAGGCCGAGGTCGAAGCGCGGTGCGAGCACGCGTTTGCGGGGGTGGCGGCCTTTGAAGGCGCGCACCGGCTGAGCGCGGCCGCGGTCGGCGCCCCACACATCGCCCTGCGCCCGCGCCTGGTGGAGGCAGCGCTGGATGCGGCGGCGACTCTTTCGCTGCGCGACGAAGTGGCCCACGACGCCGTGCTCCTCGCCGACCGCGCCGCCGCCGCAGGCGTCGCGGCGGCCGACGTCGGCGGCGCGCCCGGCCTCGCCGCCGGCTGCCTCGCCCTCGCCGCCGCCGCCGGCGCCGACGCACCACCGAGCGACGCCGACCTGGACGCCGCGACGGGCGCGGCGCCGGGGTCGGCGGCGGCTGCGGCGTGGGCGACGCGCGCCGCGCTCGCGGGCGACACCGCCTCCATCTCTGCGCACCGCGTCCTGCACCTCTACCTGGAGAGGATCGGGGTCACGTGGCTCGATGAGCGGGGCGTCGGGTGGCTCGCGGGCGGGTCGTTGGCCGTGCTGCGGTCTGCGCTCGCCGACGCGCGCTCGCTCGACGTGCGGGCGTCCCACCTGGCCGCCGCCGCGCTGATTGCGGATCGCCGTGCGCGGGGCGTGCTGCCGGCGTGGCCGAGCATGCTCGCCAAGATGGCCGGGGCGCCCGACAAGGGCGCGGCCGACCTGGTCGCGGCACTGCGCTGGGGCGCGGCCGCCGCCAGCCCCGACTCCCCCACCGCCAAGCCCACCGTGCCCACTGGCCCTCCCAGCACGCCGCCGCGGCCGGCGACCGCGCCGCGGTCGACGCCGCCGACGCCGCCGACGCCGCCGTGAGAAGAGGGAAAGAGAGAGAGGGGGCGGCGCGGCACGCCCCCCCACACACACAACGCCCACAAATCCACACACCCCTGGAGCGCCGCCAACGGCCCTCGGCTCGCGCCGGGACCGAGGGCGGCGCTGCGCTACCCACGACCCACCGACCCACCGACCCTTATCCCCCCCCTCGCACACTCCGCCGCCCGCGCCTGCGGCGACGACCGGCCCCCAGCTCCCCACACACAACGCACCACACGTGCTCGGGCGCGGTCGCCGCCACGCGCGCGGCGCGGCGGCCGCGACCACCCCAAAACCCCACGCCGCCGCTTTGCCCTTTGTTGACCGCGTTTTTTGTTGCCCGTCTTCATTGCATGTCGCGCGCGCGCCGCACGCGTTGCCGTGTGACTTTTTGAATTCGCAGTTGCCAAGAGAGTCTGGGGGCGCCGGCTGACGGTGCCACCACACTCTCTTCCTCCCGCCGCGCCCTCGCGCGCCGCCGCGCCGCCCCCGCGCCGCCGCCCTCGCGCTTGCCGCTTGCATGTCGGCCGCGCGGGCCATTGCCACGCCGTCGCGCGGCGTCGCCGCGCCGCCGCGGCGCGCGGCGCCGCCGCCCGGGCGGCGCCTGCCCAGCGGGCTCACGGGCGCCGAGGGTCCCGGCACGGGTGCGTGGCGAGAGACGTGGGCGGCGGGCGACGTGGGTCGGATGGGGCGCGCGCGTCTCGCCTCGGGGTTTGGCCGCCTGCGCGCGCATCGCCCGCCCGCGCGTCGCGCGTGCCACCTCGTCATCCATGACACACGTGAGCGCTCGTGAATGCCGGCGGGCGGGGGCGGAAGCGGTGGCGGAAGCGGTGGCGTCCGGCGCCAACGCGGGCGTGCGCCACCTCACCCCTTCTCGCCTCTTTTTTTAGGCCGGCGCCACCCGCCGCCCGCCAACGAGCCTCCCTCGACGAGACCCGCGGCCGTCCAACTGGGATTCCCCCTCAAAACGGCGGCCCAGTGCGAGCAAGCGTTCGCCACGCTCGCGTCGTCGCTGCCCGCCGGCGCTTCGACGGCCGCCCCGCCCCCCTCCGCCCTCGCCGCCGGCCCGACCACCGGCCGCCGCGTGCGCCCCCCCCTCGCCGAGCCCCGCCCCGACGTGCCGCCGCCGCGCGTGCCGGCGGCGGGCGAGGAGGGGGCGGCGCTGCGGCGCGAGGTCGCGAGTCGTCGGTAGCGGGGGGGCGGCGAGACGGCCAACGGCAGACGCCCTGTAACACCACCACGCACGCCCCACGCTCTCGCTCGCTCGCGCTCACCTCTCTCACTGGCCGCCCGCCAAGGTCAGTCCGTCCAAGAATGCCCCGGCCGCCGCCGCCAGGTCGGGCGACGCGGGCGCCGCGTCGGCCGCCGCGTCGGCCGCGGCCTGGTCGGCCGCGAGGCGCGCCAGCTCGCGCAGCGCGTCGGCCGCGTGCACTGGAGGGGTTTCGGCTAGCGCTTGCCTCAACAAAGCCCCGCCGCGGGCCAAGGGGGGCGAGGCGGCGACGGCGGCGATGATGACGTCGGCCGCGTCGGCGTGGGCATAGGCGTCCAGCACGGCCCCCCCCGCCAACCCGAGCGCATCCGCCGCCAGCTCGCACCGCGCCCGCACGCCGTCGATCGAGGCCGCCCGGGCGAGCGAGGGCGGCGGCGGCGTCGCGCGCGCGACGCGGCCGCCGGGGCCTGCAAGCGCGGCGGTCGGCGCCAGGGCGCGCATCGCGCCCCGCTCGCCCACCAATGCCACCGACACCCTGAGCCAGCGCTGGCGCCCGGTCCAGGCCGCGTCGCCGGTGTCGGGGTCGAGGCGGGCGCCGTCGTCGGGAACGTCGGGTTCGAACAAGAGGCCCTCGACGCCGCCCGCGGGCAGGGCCAACGCCCCGCCGTCGCCGTCGGGCGCGGTGGTGGCGCGGTCCACAATCGCCGCCGCCAGCTCCCTGAGCGCGGGCGCGTCGGCGACGCGCGCGGGCCGCGCGCCCGCGCCGCCCCCGGCGCCGAGCCGCGCGAGCAGCGCGGCGGGCGCGCCGACGGCGGCGCGCGCGCGCGCCAGCACGTCGGCCGCGCCGGACTCGGAGGCCGCGGCGGCGGCGAGGTCGGCCGCGTCGGCCGCCCAGCGGGGGGGGGTCGAGACGGAATGCACCTCCAAGCCCGCCAGAGCGGCGGCCACCGCTCCCGCGTCGGCCGCAGCGGCAGCAACGGCGGCTGTCGGCCCGGCAACCAGCGCGCCGGCGGCGCGCAGGGCGGCCTGCAGTGGGCCGGCGGCATCGGGGTCGCCGGGCGGCAGCGAGAGCAAGACAACCGCGTGCGCGGCGGCGGCCTCGGCGGCAAATGCGGCGACGTCCAGCCGGCGCGGAGCGGGCGCGAGCAAAGGCCCGGGCGCCGCCGCGGCCGCCGCCGCGCGGTCGGCCGACGTCACGCCCCAAGCGCCGCCCGCGGCGGCCACACCCGCGCCGTCGAGCTGATCCAGCACAGCCGCGCGCGTCGCAACAGCTGCCGCCTGCACCGGCGTGCGCGCGCGGGGCACGGTCGACGCGGCGCCCGCGTCGGCGTCGGCCGCGGCCGCCGCGTCGGCCACGGTGGTGCGGAGTAGGACGGACGGCGTCGCGCCCCACACACAGCGAGCGGAGACTGGCTCGTCCGTGGGCGGCGGCGCCAGGGCATCGCGCAGCGCAAGGCCGGGCGTGAGCGACGCTTCGGGGACGCCAGCCTCGAGGAGCAACGCCCTGCGAGCCAGCGCCGCCGCCGCCCTCTCCCCTTCGCGCGCCCCACCGCCTCGGGGCGCCAGCACAAACGCCTCCACCGCGACGTCGGCCGCGCCCGCGAGCGCGAGCGCGGCGTGGCGCCCACCCGCGAGCGCGGCGTCGGCGCCAGGGCCGTCGCCGCCGGCCAGGATCCAGACGCGCAGAGGTGGGGAGGAGGTGGGGGATGTGCGGGAAGGCAAAAGAGGCGGCAACGGAGCCGCGTCGCCGCGCGGCAAATCGACCTCTGGCGGCCACGCCTCGGACGTCAACCCCTCGGGCGACACCGCGCGCACCGCCCGGTTCCAGATGGCGTCGCCGTCGCCGTCGGCGCCGGCGGCGACATGGCGCCGGGAGGCGGCGGTCGCCTCGCCGGCGGCGGCGTGCGCGGCAGCGACGCGCGCGTCGAGCTCGGTCTCGGCGGAGCCGCCCGCCGCCTCAAACTCGGCCTTGGCCCTGGCCCAGGCCGCCCAATCGCCGTCGGACCCGGCGATGGGCTCGGGGTCGGCGGTCGCGAACGCGGCAAACGCCGCCCACGCGGTGGCCGACGCCTCGGCCGCGCCCTCCTCGTCCTCGACGACCGCCTCGCTCGGCTCGTCGTCGGGCGCCTCCAGGTCGCGAGCGACTGCGGATGCCGCGTGGTCGGGCGGGGGTGGCGGCGGGAGCGAGGGGAGCCCCGCGCGCGCGCGCGCGAGAGAGAGCACGTGCCGCGCGAGCCCCGCGTGCGTCACCCCCGCGTCGGCCGCGCACAGGGCCGCCGTCCCCGCCTCGCCCCAGTCGAGCGCGGCGTCGACGCCGGCAATCATGATGGCGTGGCCGCCGCCCTCGGTGAGGGGCGCGGGCGGGGCGGGGGACGCGGCCGCGCGGTCGGCGGCGAGCGCGGCCGCGGTGCGCGCGCGCACCGCGGCCTCGAGCCCCGGGCCCTCCTCCGGCATCGGCACCGCCACGTCGGGCGCGTCCGGGTGCCTCGCGACAAACGCGTCGGCGCCGAGGTCAATGTCAAAGGCGGGCGCCGGCGCGGGCGGCGGCGGCGCGCCGGTCGGCACGGCCCACCCGTCGACGACGGCCGCGTCGCGCGCGCCGGTCGCTTCAAAGGCCGATGCCGCCGCCGCCCGGATAGCGGTGAGCGTGTCCAGGGGCAGGCGGGCGGGGAGGTGCAGGCGGTGGGGGGGGGGGGCGGGGCCGGCGGCGGCGAGCGCGTCGGCGCGCGCGGCGGCGCCCCCCGCGGCGGCCGCCGCGGGGCCTCGCCCCGCCGCCCGCGCCGCCCGCGCCGCGGCTTCCCCCGCAGCGTCAGCCAGCAGCGACCCGGCGTCGCACCGGTCGAGCTCCACCGGAGAGAGGCAGACGGGGCCGGCGTCGGTCCCGAGGACGAGCACGCGCCACGGAACGGCCGCCGCGAGAAAGGGTTCGACCACGACCGCCCCGCCCCCCGCCGCCGCCGAGAGCGCGACCGCGGCGTCGGCGGCGGCGCCGGCGCCGCGCGCGACGACGGGGCGGGCGAGCGCGGAGCGGGAGGCGGGCTTGAGGGTGAGCGGGAGGCGGCCGCCGCCGGGCGGGAGGGCAGACGGGTCGGCCAGCAACGAACCCAGCAACGCCTCAACGGCAGCCGCCGCGTCCGCCCGGGGTGTGCCGGCCTCAAGCAGGGTCGTGGGCAGCGTGCGCAGGCCGGCGGCGGCGAGGACGGCCGCGGCGGCGGGGCGGTCGTCGCAGAGCACGGCGGCGGCCGGGGTGGGGCCGACGAAAGGGACGCCCGCGTCTTCTAGGGCCTGCAGCAACTCGGCACCACCGCGGGGCGCACCGGTGAGCACGGGGAACGCGACGGCGTCTGGGTCGGCAGCGAGCGCGGCGAGCACAGCGCCGAGCGCCGCGCGCGGCGCGCCGCCGCCGCGAGCCGCACGCCCGCGCACCGCCACGTCGACGTCACCCGCGTCATTGGAACAGAGCATGTCCTCGGGGGCGGCAGGGGCGGCGGTGGCGGAAGCGGCATCGATGAGCCAGGCGGTCGCAGTCAGGCCGTCGACAACGGCAGGGGGCGCGGCCGCCGCAGCCGCGCCGCCCTCGATCACGCCACTTTCATCGTCGCCCGCTGACGCGGTGGCGGCCGCGGGCGGCCCTTCCTCCGCCGGCGGCGGCGCCCCTTCGTCCGCGGGCGCGGGCACCTGCTCCAGCAGCGTGCACACGCCGTCGAGCGCGGCCGGCGCGCCGCCCGCGGGCCAGGGCGCGACCACCGCGACCGCGACGCGGGGCAGGGGCGGGCGGGCGGGGAGGGGTGGGGCCGCGTCGGCCACCTCGCCCTCGGCCTCGCCGCCCGCGGCCGCCGCGTCCTCTTCCCGGAGCACCGCCTCGAGCCGCGCCCGCCGGTCGCCCTCGCGGCCGCCGGTGTCCAGACCACGCACCGAGAGCTCGACCGTGACCGCGACGGGGGCGAGGCGGCCGGCCTCGACCGCAGCGCCGTCTGCGCCGAGCAGCGCCTCGCCGGCGGCCAGCCGCGGCGCCGCGCTCACGCGCCGCGCCCCGCCCGCCGCCGCCGCCGGCACCCCGGTCGCGCCCCGGTCGCCGTCGGCCGCGCGCGCGGCGAGTAGGCGGGCCACGAGGTCCGCTTTGGAGCCGCCCACTTTGTCGCCGCGCGCGCGCAGCTCAGCGCGCAGCTCGGCCATCGTCCACTCGGTGAGCGGGGCCAGGGCGGGCGGGGTCGTGGGGAGGGGGGCGGCGGGAGGCGGAGGTGCTGGAGGCGGCAGCGGTGGCAGCGGCGGCGGCGCGGCCGCCGCCTCGGCCCCTCCTCCCTCCTCCTGCCCCTCTTCCAGCACCGCCAGCATGGCCCCCTTGGTCGCCTTGGTCGGCGGCGCCAGCCCGCGCGCGTCCAGCACGGCGCGCAGCTGGCGCACGGTGAGCGAGCGCAGCGGCGCGTCGGGCGGCGGCGGCGGCAGCGAGACGGCCGCCCCGACCGCGCGCGCCGGCCGCGGCGTCCCTTCCTCCGCTGCCGCCACCGCGGCGGCGGCCGCGGACGACCCGGGCGCGACGTACGTGCCCAGTAGGACGGAGCGCAGGCGGGAGAGGGCGTCCGCCTTGGACTTGGGCGCGGGCGCGCCGAACGCGCGCAGCGCGCGGCGCAGCTCGGTCGCAGACAGCGCGTTGCACACGGCTTCCGTCGGGATGTCGTCCAGGGAGGCCAGGCCGCCGTCGAGGGCGGTGGCGAGGCGGGCGGCGAGGTCGGGTTGGGAGCCTAGAGGGGGGGGGGGGGAGGAGGGGTGAGAACGAGGCACGCGCCACGGCCCCCCTTGTTCGCGCATTGGCCCCCATCGCCCCTCCACAGCCTTCACTATCCACCTTCTCCGTCCAAGTTGCGCCATAGGAGCTCGGCGCGCAGGCGCCACTCGGGGAGCGACGCCGCGCGGTCGGCGTCGTCGGGCGCGGAGCGTGGGACGGGTGGAGCGCGTGACCGGCTGCCGATGGATGAAAGTATGTCATGTGGGCGAGCGTCGGGCGCGGGCGAGGGCGTGGGCGAGAGCGCAGGCGCCGCGGCGGCGGCGCCGACGGCCGCCGCCAATGGTGGCACGCACGGCGCCCTCCAGCCGCCGCCAGACCCCCCTCCACCCCATCCATCGCCTCACACCACCCTCGTTCGCACCTGGGCACGCGCGGCGGCCGGGCCGGCGCCGCGCGCGGCGCGGCCGGCGCGCAGGGGCGGCCGCCCGCCGTCGGCGCCCTCATTGGAGAAGGGCGCCGGTGGAGGAGGCCTCTATGCGCGACGGGGCGGCGGGCAATGGCCTGGCAGGCTTCGGGCAGTGACCCCAACAACGGGTTGCCGTTGCCGCACACCACCGCGCCGTCCCTGGGCCCGCGCCGCCCGCGCGACCGCGCCCAGCCGTTGCGTGGGACGCCCGCCGCCCGTCCACAGGCGTGCGGAAGCGGCGGCTGCGCCCCATCGCGGCCCACGCATCTCGCGCCCTCGCGCCCCGGCACCTCCCCCGCCCGCCCCTCCGACCGCCCTCATGTTGGCGGACGACAATCTCGGCGCCACTGGCGCGCACGCCATGGACGACGACGCGCTGCTGGGCCTCGAATTCTGGCCCGCTGAGCTTGCCGACGTTGGCCCCGGCCTCTCCCCTCTCATGCCGGCCGGCCTGACCGCCGACGCCGCGTTCATGGACGCCGATGAGGGGGATGAAGATGGGGCCGATGGCGTCGCGCCCCCCCACGCCCTGGGCGCCGAGGGCGCGGCGCGCACGACGCTCGGCGCGGACGCTTCCTCGTCCCGGGCCGCCTCTGGCGATGTTGGCGAGGGCGACGCGGGTGCGTCAAGGGCAAAAGAGGGGTGGTGGGAGGTCCGCGGGGCCGTCGATGGGCGTTTGGTTCCCTTGCGTTCTCGCGACCAACCTCTCCCCTCCCCTTTGCAGGCCTCGACGCCAAGCCCCGCCTCCGCTGGACGCCCGACCTACACTCGCTCTTCGTCGACGCAGTCGCTGCCCTGGGCGGCCCCGCGGACGCGACGCCGAAAGCGATCCTGACGCGCATGCGGGCGGCGCGGCCCTCGATCTCCGCCCACCTCACCATCTTCCACGTCAAGTCCCACCTCCAAAAGTACCGCATCACGATGCGGGCCCGGCCGTCGGGGCGGGCGCGCGCAGCAGCGCGGGCGGCGGCGGCAGCGGCGGGGGGCGCGCGCAAGTCGCGGTCCGGGTCGCGGCGGCCCAAGGCGGGGCCCCGGCCCGACGGCGAGGCCGGCGCGGACGCCGAAGCGACGGCCGCCGCGCGCGCCGCGCGGCGGCCGACCGCGCGTGCGGCGGAAGGCGCGGGCGGCACTGCGGGCGCCGACGCGTTTCCGCCGCCGGCCGCGTTTTTGCCCGCCCTCGCGCCCGACGCCGCGGCGCCGCTGGCGGCCGCGCTGGCGGCCCAGCTGGAGATGCAGAAGCGGTGAGGGAGGGCGGGGTGGTGGAGGGGGGGGAGGGGCCGCGCGCGCCGCGCGGTCCGGCGCTCACCCCTTGCCCCCTCCCCTCCGACAGCCTCGCCGAGCAGCTCGAGGGCCAGCGCCGGCTGCAGACCCAGCTCGAGGCCCACTCGCGCCACGTCGAGTCGCTCATCGCGGCGGGCGCGGCGGCGGCGGGCCCGGTCGTGTCGCTCGACGGCGGCGACGGTGCCGACCCCGGCGCCGACGACGACGACCTCCTCGGCGCCGCGTTCGCCCCCCTCCCCACCCTCTCCCCGCCCCGCGCCAAGCACGACGCCGGTGGCGGCCCCGACCTGCCGTCGGGCGCGACGTCGGGCGTCAACACGGCGCTCGGCGGCCTCTCCGCCGAGGGCGACGGCGGGTCGCCCGTCCGCTGGGCGGGCGCGGCCGGCGCCGCCGCGGCCGACGACTGGCTTGCGGGCTGATTATTTCGAGCGTGTGATATGTGTCCCCCCCACCTTCCCGGACCCCCGCTGTTGCGCGCGCTCTGCGCGCGCGGCGGCGCCCCCACACGGGACAAGGCGCCGTCTCTCTTCACACACGCCACCCCACGTCTCCCCCTCGCCTCCTCACAGAATCGGCAGCGCTTGGGTGCCGAGGCGGTCGGAGAGCATGACGTTGGCGGCCAGCAGTTTGGAGATGTAGAGAATCGTGAGCGAGTCGGCGGCCGCCGACCCCGCCACCGCCTCCAGCTCGTCCGGAGGCAGCGGCGGCAGGGCGGCCAGGGCGTCGGCGAGGGCGCGCGCGGCACCGGGGTGGGGGGGGGCCGCCCCGGCGGCCACGTCCGCCGCCCACGCCGCGCCGCCGCGCAGCAGCCCCGCCAGCGCGGCCAGCGACCCGTGCACCGCGGCAGCGTCGGTCGGGATGTCGGTGACGAGCTCCTCGGTGAGGAGGCGGGTGCCGAGGCGTTCCGCGTCAGCGGACGCGACGGACACAGGGATCTCCATGAACGAGGCCGCGAGCGGCTTGCCGAGCAGGAGCAGGGACCGGCCGGCGTACGCGGTGACGGGGACGCGGTCGCCGGTGAGCGAGGTGTCGATCGTGAGGTGGATCTACAGGAGGAAGCAGGGAAAGAAAGGGGTTGGCGTGCTGTGCTTTTCCAGTGCCTGCTCCATCGCCCCACGCCCGCCGCGCCCCCTCCACGCCCGCCCGCCCCCACCCCTCACCGGGTTGAGGCACTCGCGCGAGTAAAACTCGTGGATCAGGGCGTCCCCCCCCGCGGGCGGCGCCCCCGCCGGGCTCGTCGCAAACCAGCCGACAACCGCGTCCCGGGGGGACGCTTTTTTGTGCATGGCGAGCAGGTTGTTGTGGTGCGCGATATCGAGCGCGACCTGGGAGATAAAAGGATGGGGCGTCAGCCGTCGATCGCGGTCGCCGTGGCGCAGCGCGCGCCGCGCGCCGCCCTCGCTCCCACGGGACGACGCGACAGGGCGATCGCACATCGCGGGGGAGGCGGCGCCGCCACAACCGCCCCCTCCTTCCCCGATCGCCCTCCCTCCCCACCTGGTCGGCCGTCTCCGAGTGCGGCACCGTGAACGCAGCCGTGACGACCGCCACGCCGCCTTCCACGACGCCCAGTAGGGTGCCGACCACGCGGTCGCAGCCTTCCGCGCGGCGCACGTACGCGTCGCAGATGGAGAGCAGGACGACAGGCGGCACGCGGGCGGCGGGCGGGGCGCCCCCAGTGGGTGCCAGCGCGAGCGGGGTGTGGAGGGAGGTCATGATTGGGGCGGGCGGGGCCGCCGCGGAGAGTGCGTGCCGTCGGCGGCGGCTCCGCCAGTCCCCGTCGCCTCCCGCCGCCATGGCCGCCCTCGCCCGCTCCATGGGCGCCCTGTCGCTCTCTCCCTCCACCCGGCGGCCCGGCCTGGGGTCGGTGGCGGCCGTGCGCGGCACGCCCCTCGTCGGCGGTGAGTTGGAGGGGCGGCCGGCGGCTGCGGCGTGGCGGCCGCCCTCGCAAAAGGCGCGGGACATGAACGCGACCCCACATTGCGCGCCTCCCCACATCTTCAGGCCGCCAAACGCTCCCCGCGCGGTCCGTCGCCCTGGCCGCGGTTGCGAAACAAAATGCCGTCGCCCGCGTGCGCCTCGCCGAGAAGGCGCGCCAGTATAACAAGGCTCGCAAATCTGCGGTGGCGACGCGCATCAAAAAGGTCGGTTGGAGAGGGGGAGAGATGGCGGCTCGACGGTGCGGCGCGCCGCGCGGCGGTTGGGGCGTCTCAGGCGCCGGACGCCGCGCCGGAAAACGCACATTTTACAGCATGTGCACGTGGAGTGCGGCGGCGGCCGGTGGCGGACGACGGCGGGCCCCCGCATGCGTCCGGCCCCCGCGTGCGTCTGACCCCCGCCCCGCCTCCTTCCTCTCCCCAGGTCTTCAAGGCCGCTCTGATGCTCGAGTCCGAGGCTGACGTCGCCCCCCTGGAGACGCTCATCTCGGAAGCGACCAAGGAGATTGACAAGGCAGTGTCGAAAGGGGTCATCCACAAAAACACGGCCGCCCGCCGCAAGTCCCGCCTGGCGGCCGCGAAGCGCACTGCCCTCGTGAAAGGTGGCCTCTACACGCCCGCGTGAGGGGGGAGAGGGCGGCGTGGAGCCCTTGGTTCTCGTTTGGCGGCGCGGGCGTTTGGCGGCGCGTGTGACTTCAATTTTGGGGGTGCATGGCCTGGAAGGCGCGCGCGGGGCTCGGCGCGTGTGGGGGGGGGGGGGCAGGGCGCGCGTAGGGGGGGCGGAAGGGTGGGGCGCGGGCGTGGCGTGGCAGCGGGATGATAGTTTGGTGCACTAGGAGGTTGTTTCCAAACAGTCTGCATCGCACCGTTCCACGATGCTCGCCTTCCTCCCGCCTCCCCACCACGCGGTCTCGCGTCCCAAGAGTGCATGATTACAATGATTGGGGCGCCGGACGGCGGCGCGCACCCCGAAAATGCCCCCTCGCCCGTCACGCCGCTGCCTCCGCCACCACGCGCGCCGCCTCCCGCGCAATCGTTCCCTCCTCGTCCGCCGGCACGACCGCGATTGCGAGCCTCGATCCGGGCGCGTGGATGAGGGCCGGCGCGCGCGGGCCGACGGCGGCCTCGTTGGCGGCGGAGTTAAGCAGCACGCCCGCCCACCCTTCCAACCCCGCCAGAATGGCCGCCCGCACGCCCGGCGCGCCCTCGCCCACGCCCCCGGTAAACGCGATCGCGCGCGCGGGCGTGCCGGCGGCGGCGAGGTGCAGGAGGTGGGCGCCCAGGGTCGAACGCGCGCGATGCGCGTACGCGTCGAGCGCGAGGTGGGCGGCCGCGTCGCCTCGTCCCGCCGCCGCCATAACATCCCGCATGTCCCCGCTGCCGATGCCGGCCAGGCCGAGCAAGCCGGCGCGCGAGTTCAGGGTGCGGAGGTCGGCGGCGATGGTGGCCGCGCCGTCCCCTCGCCCCGCCGCCGCCGCCACGCGCTCGATGACCAGCCCCGGGTCCAGGTCGCCGCACCGCGTGGCGGAGATCAAGCCGGCCGTGGGCGTCACGCCCATGGTGGTGTCGAGCGAGCGCGAGCGCGAGACGGCGGCGGCCGACGCGCCGGCGCCCAGGTGGAAGGCGACCGCGTCGACGCCAGAGGTGGCGTCGACGCCGAGCAGGCCGGCCAACGATGCGACGAGGCCTTGGTAGGAGATGCCGTGGAAGCCGTACTTGCGGACAGGGGGCGCGCGCTCACCCCAACCCCCGTCGCGCCACGCCTGCGGCACCGCGTACGCCGCCACCGCGGCGGGCAGGCTCGCGTGCCACGCCGTGTCAAACACGGCGACCGCAGGCACGCCGGGGAGGGCGGCAGCGGTGGCTTCGAGGCACGCGACGTTCGCCGGGTTGTGCAGGGGCGCGAAAACTGTGGCGCGGCGAACCGCGTCTGCAACCGCCGGCGCCCAGAGCGACGATTCGGTCAGCGCGCCACCGTGGACGACGCGGTGGCCGACGGCGGTTAAGTCAGCGCCGTGTTTTGCGCCCAGCGCGGCGAGCACGGCGTCGAGCGACCGCTGCACGCCGCCGTCGCCGCCCACCTTTTCCGGCTGCCCTCCTCCCTCGACCCTGAGCGCCGCGTCGGGCGTGTGCAGGCGGTCGACCGACGCCGATGCGACGCGGGCGAGGGAGCCGTCGGCGCCTTCGAACAGGGCGGCCTTGATGGAGGACGACCCTGCATTGATGGCGAGCACGCGGGCCCGCATCCAGGGGCGGGCGGGCGCCCACGGCGCTCGGGGTGCGTCTGCGTCACTCTCTCGCCGGTGGATGGCCGACGCGTTTGCTCCCGCGACCCTCCGCCCCGTCCCCACGCCCGACGGATCCCGCGTGGCCTACTCCTGGGGGCAGACGCTGGACGACGTGACAGTTGTGATTGACGCGCCGCCCGGTGCGCCCGCGAAAGCGTTTGCCGTCACCGTCACGCCCACGCGCCTCACCCTCGGGTTGAAGGGCAACCCGACGTACCTGGACGTGCGTGGGGAGGGTGGAAGGAAGAAAAGGGCGCGCCCGCGCGGCGCGCGCGCACGCGCGCACGGCCCCATCCCGCCCCATCCCTCCCTTCCCAGCACGAGCTCGCCTCCCGCGTCAAGCCCAGCGAAAGCTTGTGGACACTGGGTGCGGGCGATGGGTGGTGGGAGGGGCGGGTGGCCCTGCGCGCGCGTCGCCGCCAACTGCGCGATGCGACCGAACGCGCGCGACGGGGCGGGAGCCTTCTTTCCGCCCACCGCTCTCCTCCCTCATCTCTTTAGAAGACGGCCAGATCCACGTGTCCCTGGCCAAAGCCGACCGCGGCGAGCCGTGGCCCTCCCCCTTTAAAGGCCAAGCCGACGCGGCCGCCGGCGACGACGCCGGCCGGTTGATGCTGGAGCGCTTTCAGGAGGAGCACCCCGGCTTTGATTTTAGCGGGGCCCAGTTTAGCGGGGAAGCGCCCGACCCGCGCACGTTTTTGGGCGGCGTCAAAAGGCCGTAGAGGGATTTAGGATGCTGCGCTCCGTCGCGCCCAGCGGCAGGGTGGTGGCTAGGAGATGGCGGTGTCGCCCGGCGGCGACGGTCGGCCCGTCGTCGGGCCGGGACGCGGCGGCCGCGCCGGTCCCGCCGCCGCCGTCCAGGCCTCCTCCTCCGCCGCCACCCTCCATCCCCTCGTACCAAGCAACAACACCCACCGCCATCCCGGACGCCGCCCCTCCCCCGGACTGCGCCCATTTCGCGTCCCGCCTCGCGGTCGTCGGCGTCGGCGCGCGCGGCGCGGCGGCCGCCGCGCGCGTCGCGGCCGCGCCCGCCGTCGCCGCCGCGGCGCCCGAACTGTGGGCGGTCGACTCGGATGCAGCCGTCTTGGCCGCAGCGCCGGGAGGGGCGCGGACGCTGGCCCTGGACGCCGCCTCTGCCGGCGCCGCCGTCCGCATCCCCCCTCCGTCCCTCGCCACCCTTTTCGCCACCGCCGCCGGCTCCGACGCCGGCGGGCGCGGCAACGTGTCGGCCGGCGACGGCGGCCTGGTGCTGCTGGTCGGTGCGGCGTGCGGCGCGCCGGGTCCGGCCGCGCTCGTCGACGCCGTCGCCGGCGCGCGCGCCGCCGGAGCGCTCGTGGCGGCCGCCGTCGCGGCGCCTTTCGGATTTGAAGGCGCGGCCGCGGTGCGCGCGGGGAGGGACGCGCTGGCGGCCGTCGCCGCGAGCGCGCACGTCGCCGTCGTCGTCGACCAAGCCGTCCTCGCTGCCGCCCCCCCTCCCGGCTCGCCCGGCGTGACCATGGCGGAAGCGGCGTCCATTGCTGATGCTGCACTCGTCGCCGCCGCGACCGCGCTGGCGGCGGCGGCGTCCGCGCCCGACGTGCTCGCGGCGGCCGCGGGCGGCGGCGCCGCCTGGCACGCGCGGTCCGCCTCCGGCCCCCGCGCCGCGCGGCGCAGCTTGCCGCCGCCGCTGGCGGCCGTGTTTGCGCCGGCGGGCGCGGCGACGCTGGGGCGCGGCGCGGCCGAGTTGCCGGCCGGCGCCGCCGCGGCCGGCGACGCCGACGCCCTGGCCGCGCTCGCCGCCGACGCCGCGCGCGCGGCGGCCGAGTCGCCCTTTTTGGACGCGGCGGCCGCGGCCGCGGGCGGCGCGCCCGCGGCGTCGCTGCTGGGGGTCGTGTTTTTGCCGGCCGCCGCGCTCACCCGCGCCGCCGCGCGCGGGGCCGCGCAGGCCGCGGCGGCGGCGGCGGCCGACTCCGCGCCCGCTGCCGTCTCCGCCTGGGTCTACTGCCCGCTGGCGGGCGAGGCGGGAGACGGGTTGAGGGTGGAAGTGTCTCTCGTGGCGACGCGGGTTGCCACAAGCGGCGCCGCGGCCGCGCCGGCCATCGGGGACGATGTGCGGTCTGCTCTGGCGTCCGCAAGGGTGGCGCGCAAGCCTGAGCCGGCGCCGGCCGCGGCGCCGGTCGCGCCGGTTGCGGCGGCGCCCGCGCCGCCCCCTCCGCCCCCGCCCCCCCCTGCCGCGTCCGCCGCCCGACCCGCGGCCGCGACAACCGCCCGCTCCCTGGACCTCCCGCCCGGCGCCGCCGCGTGGCGCGAGTCACGGCGCGCGCCCGCCGGGACGCGCGTCCGCTTCCTCCCTGTCGGCCCCGAAGCGGCGCCGGTCGACCCGGAGGACGATGACGACGACTGGTATGGCGACGACGAACGCGACGGCGAGGCCGCGGGCCGCGCGCCGGCGCGTGGCGGCCTTGCCGGGCTTGCCTCGCTCGTCGCGGGCCGCGGCCGCCGGGCCGACCGGTCGCCGCGCCCCCCCGCGGCCGACGTGCGGGACCGGGTGGCGGGCATGCTTGAGCGGGAGCGGGACGGGTGAGATACGAGGGGAGGGGGATGACGGTGGCGGGCCGCGTGCGCGTGTCACACGGCCCTCCCTCCTCCGCGTGCGGCGCTCACATAAAGTCGGCCGGGTTGACCGCCGCCCGCCCGCGCCCGCCCAGAGCGAGGCCGCGGCCGCGGCCGCGCGGCGGGGCGACCCCGCGCCCGCGCCCGCGCGCCGCCGCGGGCCGCGGCGGCGCGACGTGGGCCACATTCATGTCCTCCCACTCGCCCCCGCTGTCGTCGTTGTCGGGAGCGGGAGCGGGAGCGGGCGGCGCGGGCGGCCACGGCTTGGGCGCCGCCAACCGCGCGCGCGCCGCCGCCTCGGCGCCGTCGTCGGCCGACTGCCAGCCGTCGTCATCGGCGCCGCCGTCGTTCCAGCCGCTGGCGGCGGGCGCGGGGGCGGGCGCCGGCCTGGGCGGCGGCGGCCGCGGCGGCGCGGGCGCCTGCGGCCGTCCGTCGCCGCCGACCGCCTCGGCCGCCTTGCCCAGCACGCCCGCCGCGGCGGCCCACCCCCAGGAGGCGGCGCCGGCGGCAGGGTTGCCGGAGGCTGAGGTGGGGCCGCCGCCTGCGCCACCCCTGCCACCACTCGCCGCCGCCGCCGCCGCCGCGGCGCGCGCTTTCTCATCCTTCTCGTCCAACGCCGCCGCGTTGGCCCTCAACACCACCAGCGCGGCCGCCACCGCCTCCAAAGCCGCCTTCCGCACCGCCCCGTCGGGGTCTGCGGTCGCCGGCCCGAGCGCCGGCAGCGAGCGCGCCGCGACGTCGTCCGCGCCTACGAGCCCCAGCGTCGCCCCCGCCGCGCGCGCGCCCGCCGCGCGCGCGGGCGCAAACGGGTCGCGCAGCGCGCGCGCGAACGCGTTGACCAGGACGCGCCTGCAGGCGGCGTCGCCGAGGTGGGGCGCGATGTTGCCCAAAAGGATCGTCGTGTTGGCGCGCACGCCGCCGCACGGGTCCACTTGGAGCTTGGCCAGCTGCTTGAGCAGAGGGCCCGCGAGCGTCCTCTGGGGCAGCGATGGCGCCAGGGCGGCGGTGGCGCGCAGCGCGAGCTCGCGCGCGCGCTCGGCGGGGTCGGCAAACGCTGCCTCGACCGCGGGCCACACCGCGGCCTCGACCAGCGCCGGCGGCAGGCGCGGGCCGGCCTCGGGCAGCGCCTCGAACGCGGCCGCGCGCACGGCGCGGTCGGGCGAGCGCAGGAGGCGTGCGAGGAGGGGGGCGACGTCGGACCCGAAATCGACGGCGCCCGCGCCCGCGCTGCTGGCGACGCGCAGCAGGGCGGCGAGAGCGGCCGGCGGCGCCCCACCAAACTCGAGCGCATGGCCGAGCGCGGGCAGCAGGCGCTTGGCGGCGACCGCGGGCGGGAACCGGGGGAGCGCTGCGGGCAGGCCGGACCGGAAAAAGGCGTCCCGCTCGCTCGGGTCGCGCACCGCGAGCGACTCGAGAAATGCCAGGGCGCGCACGGCGGGGGTGTGGAGGGCGGCGGACGCCGCAAGCTCTTTCGGGTCGAGCCTCCGCGCCGGCGCCGACGCGAGCAACCTCTGGTAATCTTTCAGCAGCGCCGGCGGCAGCGCCGCCGCACGCGACCTCAGGTCGTCGACGCCCGCAAGGGGCGCGCCGCCAAACGCTTCGGCCGCGAGGCAGCCCACGCCCCACGCGTCTGCCGCCCACGAGGGCGCGTCGGCCAAGGCTCCCCACTCGCCGCGCGCGACCTCGGCGGCGAGGTGGTGCCGGGGCGCGAGGCGGGGCGCGGCGTCGAGTGGGGGCCGCGGCGCGTGCGGGGAGGAGGCCGCGGGGGCGAGCAGGGAGGTCTCTGTGAGCAGGTCCAGGCCGCACAGCTTCCACTCCAGGGTGGGTGTGACGGCCACCGTGGCGGCGCACACGTTGCCGTGGATCTGGGGCGGAGAGAGAGAGGGAGAGCGTCGGCCGCCACGCCTCCGTCCAGCGGCCCTCCACCCCTCCCCTCTCCACCACTCCCACCAGCTTGCAGTCGTGGTTCAGGAACGCGACCGCCTTGCAGACGGCGTGCAGGCCCATGCCCACAAATTCAGCGGCGTGCTCCTTGCCCATCCTCAACCCCGCCAGCGTCGGCAGCAGCGGCATCGCCGGCTCGGTGACGAGCAGGACGACAATTTTGCCGCCTTCCTCCAGTTCGACCGCGTCCCGGAAGGCGAGAACGTTGGGGTGGCGGACCTGTGAAGGGAAGGAGGGCGTTGGCACCGCGTCACCGCCCTCGCGCCGCTGACTCTACCCCTTCTCTTCTCCTTACCGACTTCAGCTTTCTCACGCCGTGCCGCGCTGCTTCCAGCCTGGGATCGCCGGGCGCGGCCGCCAGCCTCCAGACGCTCACGGGCGCGCCGTCGTCGCGCGCCGCGCCCGCGTGGTGCGCCCACCCCGCCCACCCGCCGCCGGGATGGGCGTCGCCCGTGGTGTAGGGGAAGGAGGGGGCGCCGCCGACGAGGGCCGCGATTTTGCCGAACATCGGATTGGGAAGGCCGCGAAGCGCGGCGGTCGGGGCTGCTGAATGCGGGCGCAGACGCTCGGGAGCGTTGGCGGATCGCCCCACCGCGCTGCGGGGCGCGGCGGGCTGTTTTCTGGGGGCGTCCCATCGCGCCGTCGCCACTCCCGCCCATGGGCGCCCCTCCCGCCACGCCTCTCGACCACCTGGTGGCGGCCGCCCGCGGCGCCGCCGACGCGGCGGGCGCCTGGCTGGCGGGCCTGCGGCCGCCGCTGCGCAAGGCGACCACTCCCGCGACCCCGTCCTTTCCCGGCGCAGCCAAAGCGGCGGCCCGCGTCACGCGCGAGGACGTCGGGCGCGCGACCTGGACCCTGCTGCACAGCGTGGCGGCGGCCTACCCCGAGAGGCCGAGCCGGGCGCAGCGCCGCGCGGCGGCCGCGCTCGTCGACTCGCTCGCCGCGCTCTACCCGTGCGCCGAATGTGCGGACCACTTTCGGGAGCATGTGAAACACAGGCCTGTGGATGCGTCCTCGGGAGCAGGGCTGCGGACGTGGGCGTGCGAGGTGCACAACGACGTGAACGACGCGCTCGCCAAACCGCGGCACCCCTGCGCGCCGCCCGCCCTCGCCCGGCGCTGGCCCGCGCTCGAGTGCGAGGTGGATGGTAGGGTGGCGTGCGCGGTGCATCGGAAGTGAGGGAGAGAGAGGAGAGAGAAGGGAGAGGGGTGGGGCGTGGGGAAGCGTCGCCCCGCCCCCTCGCCTCGCTTCGCAGTGCGTGTGACACAGACAGACTCCTGAACTCGAAAATCACCTCCACATCGACCTCACCTCTGCCGCGGCGGCGCCGGCGGCGGCGGCTTGGCCTGCGCTGCGGCGACCGCCGCGTCGGGCCGCCGCACGTAGCTCCGCGCCGCGTCGACCGACGCCGACGTCGGCGCGCGCACGCCGGCCGCCCCCTTCTTCTTCTGAAAGTCGCGCCAGTTGCCCACGCGCGCGCCGCGCCCCTTTTCCCACGCGCGGTCGGCCTTGGCGTCGTGCTTGGCCTTCTTTCGAGCGGCGTCTTCTTCCTCTTCCAGGCGTGCTTCAGTCTCTTTGAGCCTCAGCGTGAGCTTGCGCCGCTTGAATTCCGCGCGCGCCAGGAGCTCACGCGCCGCGTCGCGCCACGCGGCGTGAAACGCGTCGCTCGCCTCCCACGCCGCGGCTGCGGCCGCCGCCCCGGTCGCGCCGCCGCCGTGCAGGGCGGCGGCGAGGCGGGCGACGCCATCGGTCTTGGCCGTTTTGGCGCGGTCGGCGACGACGCGCTCGCGCGCCAACCCGATCACGTGCCGCACCTCGTGCCCGCGCTCGCCCTCGCGAATCTCGCGCATGGCGGCGGCCAGCATGTCGAACGCGTCGGCGGCGCGGGGGTGGGAGCACTTGTCGGGGTGGACCAGGAGGGACGATTTGCGGAAAGCGCGCGCCAACGTCGCGTCGTCGGCGTCAAACCTCGCCCCCAGCTGCTCGTACGGGTTGAGTTTGAATGCGCCCAGGACGCGGTGCACCTCGGCGTCGCGGTCGGCGTGCTTGACGTCGTCCATGAAGGCGGCGAGCAGGGCGTCCTCGTCCTCGCCGGCGGGGTCGGGGGTACCGCTGTCGTGCGCGGGCGCCGCGGCGGAGGGCGAGGGCGGCGGCAGCGGCGCGGGCGGCGCATCGCCCGTGCCCGCCGGCGCCGCGCCGGGCTCGGGGTCGCCCATGCCGCCCGTGGGCGACGCGACGCTACGAGCGGACCTTGACCACGGGGCGCCGCGGGCGGGCGCGGCGCCGGAGGAGAGTGGGAGCGAGCTGACGCCGCCTCTCCACTCCCCGCCGGGGCGCTCCTCTCCCATGACCGCCTCCAACGGCCTGCGCATCGCGGGGGGCGTCGCCAAAAAAGCCGCCAAAAGGGCGCCGGGCGGGTTCTCAGGTCAGGAGAGAGGCGGCGGCGGCCGGGCGGCGCGCATGCGGAGAGGCGGCTGGGGGGCTGAGCGCCGTCCGCGGTTCTAGTGGCGCTTATAGAGCGCACGCCGACGCGCTGGCGGAGCGGCGAGGCGGACGGGCTCGTCGGAAGACGCCACGCCACGTCAAACCCTCAACACCCCTCCTCTTCCCTCTAGGCATCGAGTTTCTCAAGTCGCGCGGCCAACACATCCTCAAAAACCCGGCCGTCGTCACCGCCATCGTGGACAAGGCGGGCGTGAAGCCGACGGACGTGGTGCTGGAAATCGGCCCCGGCACGGGAAACCTGACGATGCAACTCCTCGCCCGCGCCAAAAAGGTCATCGCCATCGAGGTCGACCCCCGTATGGTGCTCGAGCTGCAGCGCCGGGTGGCGGGCACGCCGCACGCGGGGCAGTTGGAAGTTATAAGGGGTGACGTGATGCGGACCGAGTTTCCCTATTTCGACCTCTGCGTCGCCAACATCCCCTACCAGTTGTCATCGCCCTTGACGTTTAAGCTGTTGTCCCACCCGCTGCCCTTTCGGGCGGCCGTGATCATGTACCAGCACGAGTTTGCGATGCGGCTCGCCGCGCGCGCGGGCGACTCGCTCTACTGCCGCCTCGCGGTCAACGCCCAACTCCTTGCGCGCGTCACCCACCTCCTCAAAGTCGGGCGCAACAACTTTCGGCCGCCGCCGAAAGTGGACTCGAGCGTGGTGCGTTTGGAGCCACGGCGCCCGCCGCCCCCGGTCCACTTTGGCGAGTGGGACGGCTTCGTGCGGCTCGCCTTTGGGCGCAAGAACCGGACGCTGGGCGCCGCGTTTCGGACGGCGACGACGCTGGCGCTGTTGGAGGCCAACGCGTCTGCGGCGGCCGCGGGGGCGCCCGCCGCGGCCGACGCGGTCGCCGCCGGCCTCGCCGGCATGGCGGTCGACGACGCCAAAGCCATCGTCGCCGACGACGACGTCATGTCGCTCGACGGCGGCGGCCGGGGCGGCAACAAGCGGCGCCCAAAGGCGAGCGACGCGTTCAAGGCGCGCGTCGAGGCGGTGCTCGCGTCCACCGGCGCCGCCGACCTGCGCGCGGCCAAGCTGTCCCAGGACGAGTTTATGCGGCTGCTGGCTGCGTTCAACGCGGCGGGGATCCACTTTGCGGCGTGACAGGGAGGAGGCGAAGGGTGCGGAGGGGAGGGGCGTTTGATTTGCGTTGCAGTCTGCTTTCCGGGCCAGTAACATGTCTCGTGCTCTCATTCAGGTGTGCTGATAGCGCCTGGAGACGGCGCGCCGCGCGGCGGCCGCTTGCGGCAGGCGCGCGCCGCCCACCGCGGTCGAACGGCGCCGCGGAGCAGCTCACCCACTCTGCGGCCCCGCGGGCGCGCCGGCCGCCCCGCCCCGCCTCGCCTCCCGCCCGCGACCGTGCGCCGCCCGCCCGCGACCGGAGCGGCCCCAACCGCCGCCCCAATCGCGGCCATGGGGACGCCCGTGTTCATCCCGCCGCGCCTGCCCGCGTGCTCCGGCCTGTCTGCCCGGGACGCCATGCCGTCGGCAGCCTCGGCCTTTGCGCCTGCGACGGACGCCTGGGCGCACGCGCGCCTGGGCGACGCGCTGCCCGGCCTCATTTTTTGCGCCTTTACCCTCGCCTGTGGAGCTGCCTGCCTCCTCGTCGTCGCGTTTGCCCGCCGGCGCGCTGCGCGCGCGCGCACAGCGCGCCCGACTTCGCGCGTCTGGCGCGGCGCGGCGCGCGTGGTCGCGGCGGCCCTGGCGCTCGCCTGTGTCGCGGCGTGCGTCGGGGGCGTCGTGAAGACCGCCTCGTCCGCTGAATCGGCCGCAGACACGTGGTGGGACGCGGTCGCGGCCGGCCAGGCGACCGCGGCGACTGCGCTCGCCGAGGCCGACGGCGCGGTCGCCGCCGCGCGCAGCGTCGAGTATGGCTTAACCGCCTTGGCGACCGCCGCGCCCGCGCTGGCCGCCGGCGCGGGGGCTGCCGCCGTAGCTGGCCAGCTGGCGGCCGACGCGGCCGCGGGCGCGTTCGCCGCGCGCTCCGCTGCCGAAGCGGGCGCCGCGACCGCGGCGACCATCCGCACAAAGGGCACGGACGAGGTGAGCGCGCTGCGCGCGAGGCTCGAACCGCGTTCGCGCCGGGTGGCACGCACCGTGTCGGCCGCGGGCCTGGCCGCGACGCTCGGGCTGCTCGCTCTTGCCGCGACCGCCACCGGCGCCTTGGCCGCGGCCGACGCCCGGCCCTGGCTCTTGGCCGTGACGGCGGGGCTGCTGTTCACCTGCAGCGGCCTCGGCCTCGCGGCCGGCGTCGGCGGCGGCGCCGCCGCGCGGTCTGCCGCCGACCAGGCCTGCCTCTACTCCGAAACCGCCGCCGCGCGCTATGCCGCGGCCCGCGGCGGCCCCACCGTGGGCACCGCCGCGGCCTACTACCTGGACGGCGCCGCGGCCGCGCCGGCCGGCGGCGCGCTTGCGGCGCTCGGGGTCGACCCCGCCCCCCTGCGCGCCCTCCTCGACGACCCTTCCACCGCCGCCGCCCTCGCCTTTCTGCGCTCACCCGCCGGCGCGGCCGCCGTCGCGGGCGCGGGCCTCCCCCGGGACGACCGGCGGCGGCTGCTGGGGTTGCCGGCTGCGGCTGACGGGCTGACGGCGCGGCTCGCCGCGCTCGACACCGCCGCGTCGGCGGCCGCGTTTGCGCCCGCCATCCTGCAGGCTAAAACGGTACCGTGCTGCATCGCGAAGGCGGCGGCGGCCTCGTTCTCGACCTGGTATGCTGTCGCCGCCGCGACCGCGCTCGCGCTGGCCGCTTTCGTGTGCGCGCTCGCGGGGTCGGCGCCGCCCCGTGGCACTGGCAAGGCCGACGGCCGCGAGGCGGGCGTCGTCGAAGTGGTGGCGCGCGGCGCGAGCCTCTAGCGCGAGAGAGACGAAAGACGTGTGACACAACCAGGCTGCCGCCCACCATGCCCGCCGTCTCCATCAACCGCACTGCCCCCCCCACGGCCCGCGTGCGCCCCGCGCGGGCCGCGCCGGCCGCCGCCGCGGCGCCGCGCGCGGGCGGCGCGCCGTCGCGCCGCGACGCGCTGCTGGCCGCCGGCGGTGCGTGGGGGAGAATGATGTGGGGAGGTCGATCGAAAGGGGGCGTTGAAGCCGGCTGCCAGGGGTCGACGGCGCCCCCGGCGCGCCCCCGATTGGGGATAGCGCCCGGCAAAGCGGCTCGGTCCCTGAACCGCTCCCCCCTCCTCCCCTCCCTCCTCCAGGCCTCCTCCTCGCAACCACCCCCCCTCCAGCCCTCGCCTCCCCCCGCACAAACTCGTACGCGGTGGGCGTGTCGACGCTGACCACGTTTCAGAAGAGCGCGATCAACCAAGAATTTCTGGAGCGCTGCGTCGCCGCGCTCGAGGGCGCGGTGACCGCGGCCGACGCGCCGGCCGCGGTGCGCCTGCTGCTCGCGGACGCGGCGTCGGGCGGGGTCGACGGGTCGGCCGCGCTCTTTGAGCTCAACCGCGGCGCGAACAAGTCTCTGGCCCCCTTTGTCGCCAAGCTCAAGGACGTCAAGGCCAAGATCGACGCCGAGTCGCGCCCCGGCCAGGCGGGCGTGTCGTGGGGCGACCTCACCTTTTTGGCCGCGCGGTCGGCGGTCAAACAATCGTTCGTCGCCGCCAAAGTGGCGCGCTTCGAGGCCAGGGGCGTCGAGCCTAACTCGGGCGCGATCCAGGCCATCTCGTCGCCGTTTCCGGTGCAGCTGGGGCGCAAGGACGCGGCCGCGGCGGGGCCTCCGCGCGAGCTGCCGGCGCCGAACGCGTCGCCCGCGGAGATCAAAGAGTGGTTTGCGGGCATCGGCACGCCGCCCAAGGGGTCCAACCGGCCCCTGATCTTCGCCCGCCCGGCCCTCATCTTGTGGGGCGCGGCGTCGGCCGACGGCGCCGCAGAGGAGGCGCGCCTGGCGGCGGGCGACGCGGAGCTGGCGTCGGCCAAGGCCTTCTACGACCGCTCGCGCTTGACGGCTTCCAGGACCGACTACGAGGTCGACGCGGCAGAGGCCGTCTTGAGGTTGGCGTCCGCGCGCTCCGGCGCCGTGATCGACGAGGCCGCGTACCTGCACCCTGTCACCGTGGAACAGGTTAAAATCACGTGACGCGGGCGGCGGCGGCGGAGGGGGGCGGGGGAGGAGGGGAGCGAGGGGGAGGTTGGGGCGGGGGCGTGTAGCCGCGGGAGCGGGGCGCGGGCACGCACGCCGTCGTGACGGCGTGCGTGCCTCCTGTGCGTCGCCTCCAGCGCGCCGTCCCTTGCCGGAGGCGGGCGCGGGGTGGTCGGCGCGTGCAGTGGGACACGTTTGCACCGTCCGTCCGGCCACCCCTCCCCACTCCGCGCCTCCCCTCGCAACACCCCCGCCCACCTCGCGGGCCGGCCACCGCCCCCCTGTGGCCGATCCGGGAGGGGAGCCGCCCGCGCCCCAAAGCGCGCCGGCAGCACGCGCGCCGGCCGGGCCAATCCCGTTGCCCGCCCCGCCCGCGCCGCGTGCTCGCTCCCGACTCACGCGCACGCCATGATGGACGCTGGCGCTTGGGCGTCGGCGCCGCCAGGTGAAGAGGGGGGAATGCGGCAGATGGCGCCGGGCGCGGCCGCGCGCCTTCTCCCCCGCCAGCCTTCTGCGCGCGCCCGCGCGCCCCGTGGGGCGCGCAGTATGCCAAGCGCTTCCGCCGGGACCGGGGAGCGGGGTCGGGCGGTGCCCGCCGCCGACGCCGCACCGCGCGCACGGTCGCCGGCGCACGGGCGCCCGACCCCGACCCTTCCCCCTACCCTCTCCCCAGCCGACCCCCAGTCCCAGCTCGCGTGCGCCGGCTGCCGCACCGTGCTCCTCTACCCCGCGGGCGCCCAAAACGTGCGCTGCGCGCGGTGCGGCCACATCACGTCAGCGGCCGGCGGCGCCGGCCGCGGCGCGCCGCGCGCCCCCCCGCCGCCCGGTGCCGACGGCCTCGCCCAGCTCGTCTGCTCCTCCCCCGCCTGCCGCGTCGTGCTCATGTACCCCAGAGGCGCGGCCCGGGTGCAGTGCTCGCTCTGCGGCGCGGTCAACTGCGCTGTCGCGGCCAACGCGGTCGGCCACGCCGTGTGCGGCGGCTGCTCCATCACGCTCATGTTTGCGCACGGCGCGTCGTCGGTCAAGTGCGCGGTGTGCAACGCGGTGACCGCCGTTGGTGGCGGAGGGGGCGGGGGTGGTGGGCGGCGGCGCGCGGGCGGCCGCGGCGGCGGCGCGCCGCCGCCGTCGCCGCCCGCGGGCAAGGCTGACCCTGCTTCCCTCAAGGCCGCCGCGTCGGGCGCGGGTGGCGAGGCGGTGGCGTGACCCAGGGGGTGGTGGGGGCAC